>MDTG01401707.1_pt1 | contig 39905 bp, 45 predicted proteins | sample 811421 | NCBI WGS metagenome assembly MDTG01 (sample SAMN05326645, study PRJNA326480) | marine metagenome | isolation source: seawater | place: Pacific Ocean: South East | collected 2011 | reverse complement strand
CTAAGTCATAAACAATAATTATCTCTTTTTTAAAATTTATAGATGAGTCTAATAGCCTAACCATGTTGGGCAGACTATCTCTCTCATTAAATATTGGCAAAATAATTGATAACTCTTTTTTCATTATCTCATTTTTGAGAAAAAAAGATTGATTTTTTCACAAACCTTTTTTTGCTCTTTTATACTCATATCTAAAGATGAGGGTAACCACATCATTTTTTTTTGAATTTTTTTTGAGTTTAACAAACCTTTAAAAGATGATCTATAAGGTTTACAAGTATTTATAGGTTTCCAATAATACCTACAAATAATGTTTTTCGATTTTAAATAATTAAATAATTTGTTTCGATTTAAACACCACACATCGGTCCATAAAGGTAGTTCTCCTTCATTGATATTAAAGTTAATTATTTTAAAATATTTATTTTGATAAATGTTCTTTAAGTAAAATTTATGAATATCTCTTAATTTTTGCATTCTCCAATTAAAATTTTTTATTTGTGATAATGCAAGAGATGATTGTAAGTTAGTAAATTTAAAATTATATCCAATTGAGACATATTTATCCTCACCTCCCGTAGTTGGGCCTTCCCTACCTTGATCTTTAAGTCTCTTAAGTTTGTTAAATAATTTAAAATTATTTGTTACTACTATACCGCCTTGACCAGTGGTAAAAATTTTATTTGGCGCAAATGAAAAGCAACCCGCTATTCCAAAACTTCCAAGATTTTTTCCTAGGTTTTTAGACCCCAATGCTTCCGCGGCATCTTCTATTATTTTTATTGATTTTTTTTTGCCCAAACTTACAATTTTTCTTATATTTCCACCTCTACCAGATATATGAACTGGAATAATAAATTTAGTTTTACGATTAATCTTTTTTATTAAAGATTTTTCATCTATCAACAAATTTGTTGGATTTACGTCTGCTAAAACTACTTTACCTCCTGCCATATCCACCGCATTAGCCGTCGCAGGAAAAGTAATATTGGGGATAATTACTTCATCTCCTTTCTTAATGCCAGCTGCTTTCAAAGCGAGAAAAATTGCTACTGTTCCACTAGTTGTTGTAACCGCGTACTTTATTTTTAATAATTTGCAGATTTTTTTTTCAAATTCTCTAGTTTGATTTCCCTCATTAATATAATTACTTTTTAAAACTTTGTTTAATATTTTTTTTGTTTTTAAAATATCTATTACTGGTCTTGCTAAAATAATTTTGCTCACGTTAATTAATAAATTCTTCCCAAACGTCAATTATTCTTTTATTTTTTTGAAAATTAATTTTTTTATACTTTTTATGTGGAGCGCCTATAATAATAATATCTGATTTACTAATTAATTTTTTTTGGTCATAACATTTTTTATCTTTGTAATAAACATCACTATAAATAGACTTTAACTTAAGTTTTTTTAACTTTTTTATTAATAATATTGATAATGAGTCCCTTATATCATCGGTTTCAGCCTTGAAAGCAATTCCTAAAATTCCAATGGTCATTTGTTTGTAATTTTTTATTTTTTTTAATCTATTAACCACTAAATTAATCATGCTCTTTTGATTTACTTGCATAGCCGCCTGGCCAAGGCCAAAATTTCCTTTAAAAAAAGAGGAAAGTTGCATAGTGTCTTTTAAAAGACAAGGGCCTGCAGAAAAACCTGAGCCCGGTAGATTTAAATTTCTCTCATACCCATATCTCATTAGAGTTCTTACTTTTTTAAAATTAACATTATATTCTTCACACATCAAATATAACTGATTTGCAATTGCAAAATTTATATACCTATTAGCATTAGAATATAATTTTATAAATTCTGCTTCTTTTATTTTTGCAAATAATATTTTACCACAAATTTTTTTAAATATTTTACTAGATTCTCTTATGGATCTTTTCGTTATGCCTGAAATAATTTGAGGTAAAGATGGTAGTTCAACTAAAGCTTTACTTTGGACAATTCTTTCAGGGCAGTAAGAAATATTATTATTAACTCTTCCATGCTTTTTAACAATTTCGTCAATTATTCCTGGGTAGACCGAACTTCTAATTATTATTATTTGATTTCTATTTACAAACTGGAATAATTTTGAAAAAAAATTAAAAAATTCTTTTGTTCTAGGTTTTAAATTTTTATTAATTGGAGTACCTATGCAAACAATTACAAACTTACTATTTAAAATTGTCGATAAATCACTTGAAAAAAAAAGCTTATTTCTTTTTAAACATTTATCTAAAATTTTTTTTGCACCAAGTTCATAAAAAGGGACCAGCCCATTTTTTATTTTGTTTAAATTTTTTTTATTAAGGTCAATTAAATTTACAAAAAAATCTTTATTAGCAAACGCTAAACCTAATGGAAAACCAATGTGTCCGGCTCCACCAACTATTGATATAGTGTTTTTATAGATCATTTGATAAACTAATTTACTTGAAAATAGATATATATTAAAAGAAAATAAAATTAAAATTATAATATGCTTAATTATTTAAACAAAAACCAAGAAAAAAAATTAGGATTAATTAAAATAGGGAGAAATTGTAAAATTTCAAAAAAAATTGAAGCTTATAATTTAAAATGTGTTGTGGGTAATAATGTAAGAATTGATGATGATGTAGTATTAAAAGGTAAGATCAAAATTGGATCTAATGTTCATATTGCTAGAGGATGCACATTATCAGGTGGAAACCAAGGGATTTTTTTAGAAAATTTTTCAACATTATCTAATTTTTGTCAGATTTTTACAGAGTCTGATGATTACTATAATACCCCTGTCTCAGGAGGAACTTTTAATAGAATTCAGAGAAAAAATTTTTGCAAATCTATATCTAAAAAAATATTAATAGGAAAAGCTTCAATAATTGGACCTTTTGGAATTATTTTGCCAGGGGCTGAAGTTGGTGATTTTTGCACAATAGCACCATACTCTTGTATATATAAAAAAATTAAATCTGGGTATTATTTTTCTACAATTCATTTAACAAAGGTTTTTTCAAAAAAAAGAGACCTAAAAAAATTAAAAAAATTCTATGAAAAAAATTTCGAAAATAATTAACAAATGTCAGTTTTCCAACAAAAAAGGCTTAATTAAAATACTATCGTTAGGCTTTTTGCCTGGAGTTAATCAAATGGAAAAGATTAACTCAAAAAGAAGTTTTGAGTATTTTTTCCCAACGGACTTGGTTTATTCCCCCTCGTCTAAATTGTTTCAGATTAATAATATTGTTGATAAAAAAGTATTATTTCCAAAATCTTATCCGTACACTAGCAGCACAACAAAAATTTTAAGAGAAAATTTTAGAGATCTTTCATTAGAGGTATTAAATCTTTTTGATTTAAATAAAGGAAAAGATTTGATCGTTGACATTGGATCAAATGATGGCAACCTTTTAAGCAATTTCAAAGATTTTAAAGTCCAAGGTGTTACCCCAGAAAATATTGGCAGGATAGCAATCAAAAGAGGAATACCAACTATACTTGGATACTTTGATAAAACTTCTGTAAATAAAATATTAAAATCTAAAGGAAAGGCTAAAATAATCACCGCTACAAATGTTTTTGCTCATATTGATAATATAGACGATTTAATGAGGAACATTTTGAAATTAATGCATAATAAAAGTATTTTTATTTCTGAGTCCCATTATTTTTTAAGTTTACTAAAAACTCTTCAATATGATACGATTTATCATGAGCATTTGAGATATTACACTCTCAATAGTTTAAAACACATATTTAAAAAATATGGTTTAACAATTATTCACGCCAAAGAAATAGATACACATGGTGGCTCCATAAGAGTTTATGCAGCAAAAAGCAAATATTTCAAAATTCAAAATAGCGTCAAATACATTTTACGTTTAGAGAAAAAATATATAAATAAAAAAAATTTATTAAAATTTGAACATTCGGTTATTTCATCAAAATTAAAATTATATTCATTGCTAAAATCTATTCATGAAAAGAAAAAAATTATTTATGGAGTAGGAGCTCCTTCAAGAGCCACTACTTTAGTCAATTATGTCGGTTTAGATAATGATCTGATCAAATGTATTTGTGAAATTGATGGATCACACAAAATTGGTTACTATTTGCCTGGCACAAAAATTCCAATAATGAATGAGAGAGAAATTTTTAAGAGAAAACCAGATTATCTTTTAATTCTTTCTTGGCATATACATAAAGATTTAATAAAGAAAATTAAAAATAAGGGTTATAAAGGAAAATTTATTATCCCTTTACCATCGCCAAGAGTAATTTAAGTTTTATGCAACCATTCATATCCAAAAATAAATTTTTTTTTTTATACTTATATTTAATTTTATTTTTAATAAATATTGTTTTTTTCATTCTGACCAAAGATAATTCCTGGGTATCAGATGATTATGGTTATATTTTTGGTGCAAAACTATATAATTTAATACAAGACAAAACATTTTTTATTGAAAATCAACCACCAAGATTTGTTCCTTTATTTATTTTAATTAATCAATTTATTCCAGAAAGTTACGCAACATGGCACTTTATAGTTGTTATGTTTTATTTTTTTACTAGCATTATTTTATTTAAAATAACCTTAAAATTATTTAACAACTCTATTTTTGCAGCTTTAACATCAATTTTATTTACTGTTAATTATAGTATTAGCTTGGACAGTCTATCTTGGGGTGTTTATTATTCTCATATTTTTAATGCTTTTTTAGGATTATTAAGTTTGTACATTTTAATTTTTTTTATTGTAGAAAAAAATAATCTAAAAAAAACATTATTAATTTTTTCTTACTTAGTGTCTCTTTTCTTAAGCGTTTCATTATCAGAAGGGTCGTTGATTTATATTTTAATTAACCTTTTTATTTACATGTTTTTTTATTTCTTGAAAAAAAATTATTTACTTAATTTTTTTAATATCTTTATTATAGTATTTCCTTTACTTTTTTTTCTTGTAATTAACTTAATACTTTTTTCTCACCCACTTAAAATTTTATCTGACAGAGTAAACTTAAATTATGAAAGCAAATATGAAAATATTTTTAATAAAGATAACAAAAGTGAAATCTATTTTTATAAATCGACCTACGCTCCAAGAAATGTAAAGGGGTACTTTTTTAAGCTTACTGATAATATCTTAAAGTCAGTCAACTTATCTCAACTAGAAAATGTTATTAAGAATTACGAATTTATGCAATTCACAAAAATTTTTTTGAAGAATAATTATTATAAAATTATTTTTATTTTCTTCATTATTTCACTAATTTTTAGCTCTTATCTCGTAATATTTTTAAAAGAAAAAGAAGTTCTAAAAAATTATAAGTTTTTCTTATTATTCTATTTATTTGTATTGATGGTTTATACTTTAATCTATGCGAGGACCAACCTAAGCATTGCACTCTCTGTTACATCTGCGCTTTTAATCTCTAAAATTATTACAGATTTTTGGAATTATAAAAAAAAATATATTTCCGCTTTCATTCTTATTATTTTCTTAACACCAAGTATTTTAAATGGTTTAACAAAATTTAATATAAGTGGAGATTTTAATGCAAAAAATAATTTTAAAAAATTTAAAGAAATTAACAAATCTATTGAAAATAAAGATAAATCAATTCTAAATCAAAATAATGAATTCAAGTTTTACTACTTTTATAAAAACTTTAATGAAAATAAATCAGTGCTTAAAAAAAATTTTAAAGATCATACTTATATTGAATTTCAAAATGATTTATTAAAATTGAACTAATTACTACTATTTAAAGAAAAAGAATCACTCACCAAACAATATTTAAAGAATTTGATTATCGAATTTTATTTTTTTTATATCTGACACTATCTCATCTAAATTAATATCTTTGCTTTTAATCCTTACATTATATTTTTTTGGAATCTCAAAATTTTTATCAAATGTTGAGTATCTACCTTCTTTTATAGTATCCATCCAAATAGTGTAATCTGCTTTAAATAACATTCTACCTTTTTCAAAAGGACAGATAAAATCTGCAATTACAAACTCACTCTTAAGTTTATCAGCTAGCAAACCCATTCTTTTTGACTGTCTTAAAACACCATCTTTTGAAAAATCCCAATCATTATTTTTTTCTCTCACTTTATCTGCGTTTATCCATCCAGCATTCAATTTTTTTTTTAATTTGTTAGCCAAAGTTGTTTTACCTGAACCCGGTAAACCCATAATTAAGATTTTCATATTAAAATTTAATTTTTTTTTGTCTAGATAGGCTTATTATTTTTTTAAGAAAAATAATACAATCTTCAGGGTGTTTTCCAATAGCAGTTTCTGCAGCTAGCACAAGTCCAGCAGCACCCATTTCTATCGAATTATAAACATCATTAGCTTCCGCTCGAGTAGGATGAGATGCATTAATCATGCTTTCTAAAAGATTTGTTGCTATATAAATATTATTATTTTTATCTTTTTTCTCAAACAACATTCTTTGAGCACGAGGAATTTTTTCTATAGAAATATCTTTTGACAAGTCTCCTCTATCAATTAAAAACTCAGTACCTTTTTTTTTGAGAAGTTTAAAATTTTTTAGAGCTTTAGAAGTTTCAATTTTATAAATTTTATTTGCTTTAGGAATCAATTTTTTAAATTTTGTAATATCATTTACCGAATTCGTAAACGATAGAGCATAATTTTTTATTTCAAATTTTTTTGCAAGCTCTATTGCCTTATAATCTTTAGTTGTTAAAAAATTTAATTTAATTTGTCTATTAACTAAATGTACTCCTTTATTAGCCTCAAGAAGTCCTTGCCTTGTGCATTTTGCCTCAAAAAAATTTATTTTTCTTTTAATAATCTTAATAATTAATTCATTAAAGCCAAGTTCCAAAGTATCATTTACCCTTAATTTTTGAAACACATCTGAGGGGTATAAATGAAAATTTTTATTTTTAAAAATCCTTATTTTTTGATTTTTTTTTATAAAGATTTTCTTCTTAATTTTTGTTCTTATTTGTGCTCCCTCTGTATCCAAGCAAATGTTTAATCTTGAATTTTCTTTTATGAAATTAATATTTTTTTTTAAATTAACTATACTTAAATGTGACATATTTAATCGAACCAGATCTACTTTTTGAAATTGAGCAAACTTTAGAAACTTTTTATTCAGTGTTGCTGGACCTAAAGTGCAAAGTATTTTAATTTTTTTCATTTTTTTATATGTTAGATAATGAAGATTTTACCGGTTATAATTAAAAAATTTTTTTTAGAAATTTTAATAACAATTCTTATCAATTCATCAAATTGAATTGCGAAATTTGAAAGAATTTTTTTAGTTTTCATTAAGAAATCCCAATTATTGTAAAATAAACAATTGTTTTTTACTATTTTATAATAAAAATAAAGAATAAAATAAAGAATTAAATAAGGAATCATTTCTTGACAGTTCAACTATTGAACAATATGTTCAAATAATGAACAAAAATTTAAGTGATGATGAATTTAAGGTTTTAAGAAAAGTTCATATAAACCCGAATGCTCCGCAAAGAGAGTTAGCAGATAACTTAGGCTTTAGCCTCGGTAAGTTAAATTATTGTTTAAAAGAATTAAAATTAAAGGGTTTAGTAAAGCTAAATAACTTTAAAAAAAATCAAAATAAAATTGGATACCTTTATATTTTAACCCCGAAAGGAATTGCAGCTAAAACAAAATTAACTGTTAATTTCATGAAAAGAAAAATTCAAGAATATGATGAATTAAAAGCAGAACTTGAAAGTAAAAATAATTAAAACTTATGTGGGTAGTTGTAAAATATAAAAAAAATAAACTTTCTGAATTAAAAAGCAAAACTAAATCATTATTTAAAAGCTCAATTCTTTATAGCCCAAAAATATTAATTAATTATTTTAAAAATAATAAACTTTTTGAAAAAGAAGTAAGTTTATTAAATGATTATATTTTTATCTTTAGTAACGACTTTACAAAAAAAGATAAGTTGAATAATTTGAATTTTACAAAGGGAGTCAAATTTGTGTTAAATAATTCACTAAGTAATCAAAAAGAGCTAGAAAATTTCATATTTAAATGTAAAAATTTTGAGAATTCAGAAGGCTATTTAAAACAAGAATTTTTTGACTTTGTAAAAAATGATAAATTTAAATTTTCATCAGGGCCGTTCACTAATTTAGTGTTTAGCATTATTAAAGAAACGCAAAAACAGATTGAGTTTTTAATAGGAAGTAAATCTTATAGAATAAAAAAAGATAAATATTTATATTTTCCTATTTAAAGAAATGACAATATATTTAAATAAATTGCAAATAAATGAAAATTGCAAAGTGCGGAGCTGTGGTTAAAATTAAATCTTTAGTAACTGGTGGAGCAGGCTTTATAGGTAGCAATTTAGTTGATAAACTTGTAAAAAAAGGACATCATGTAACTGTCATAGACAACTTAAGTACGGGTAGAATAAGTAACTTATCTCACCACAATAAAAAAAATGTTAAATTTTTAAAAAAAGATATTTCAAATTCAAAAAAACTTGAGAAAATCCTCAAAGGTCACTCATATATTTTTCATCTTGCTGGTTTAGCTGATATTGTGCCCAGTATTGAAAATCCAGAGAAATATTTTGAAGCTAACGTTGCTGGTACTCTTAATGTTTTAAAAGCATGTAAAAATTTAAAAATCAAAAAGTTTATTTATGCAGCTTCAGCTAGTTGTTATGGAATACCAAAAAGATACCCAACAAAAGAAACTGCTAAAATTGATGTACAATATCCTTATGCGTTAACAAAATTTTTAGGAGAAGAAATTGTTATGCACTGGGCTAGAGTATATAATATGCCAAACTTATCTTTAAGATTTTTCAATGTTTATGGGCTAAGATCAAGAACTACTGGTGCATATGGCGCTGTATTTGGAGTATTTTTAGCACAAAAAATTTCAAATCAACCTTTAACTATCGTAGGAAATGGAAAACAAACAAGAGACTTTATTCATGTTTCAGATTTGGTAGACGCTATTTATAAGGCTGCAATTATGAAAGGACTTAAAGGTAAAATTTTCAATTTAGGAAGCGGACAAGAAGTGTCAGTTAATGAAATTGCCAAAATTGTAGGAGGTCCCAAAATAAATGTACCTAAAAGACCAGGTGAGCCAGATCGATCAAAAGCAGATATTAAGAAAATAAAGAAAGCATTAAACTGGGAACCAAAAGTTTCAATAAAAGCTGGAGTGACAGAGCTTTTAAAAAACATTCATCACTGGTCAGATGCGCCTGTATGGACACCAAATTTGATCAAAAAAGCAACTAAAACCTGGTTTAAGCTTTTAAAATAAACTAAATTTTATGTTAAAAAAAATTTTAGATTTAAAAACACTCCAAAAAAAAATAAAAATTTTAAAAAAAAAGCAAAAAATAATTGTCCTATGTCATGGTGTATTTGATTTACTACATATAGGACATATAAAACACCTAAAAAAAGCCAAAGAATTAGGCGATATACTTGTAGTTACACTGACACCTGACACTTATGTAAACAAAGGACCAGGAAGACCATTATTTAATCAAAATTTAAGAAGCGAGTCATTAGCAGCACTAAGTTCGGTTGATTTCGTTTCAATAAATAATAATTCCACAGCAGCAAATATTATAAGAAAAATAAAACCAAATATATATTGCAAAGGTCAAGATTACAAAGACTACAACGATGACATTACTGGTGAAATAAAAAATGAAATTAGAGAGTTAAAAAAAGTTAATGGTAAAGTCGTATTCACTAATGAATTAACTCATAGTTCAAGCTCATTAATTAATCAAACTTCAAATGATTTATCGTTAAATCAAAAAAAAATAATAAAAAAAATTAAAAAATCTTTCGATTTAGAAAAAATTCAAAATGAAATAGATAAAATCAAAAAACTAAAAGTTTTAGTAATTGGTGAGACTATTATTGATCGATATTTTTTTTGTGAACCTCTTGGAAAGTCAGGCAAAGATCCAATTTTAGTTTTTAAAGAGAATAAATTCGAGGAATATCTTGGAGGTTCATTAGCAATAGCAAGAAATATTTCACCTTTTTGTAAAAACGTTACGGTTTTATCTGCTTTAGGTGAGCATAAAGAATATTTGCGATTTATAAAAAAAAAGTTAAATAAAAAAATTAAATTTAATTTTATATATAAAAAAAACTCTCCGACTATTGTGAAAACAAAATATTTAGACTCGGTTACGTTTAATAAAGTTTTTGGATTAAATAAGATTAACGGTGATTTATTAAACAAAATGGAGGAAATGCAATTTTTAAAAATGTTACATAAGGAAATTATAAAACATGACTTAGTTATTGTCTCAGATTATGGTCACGGGTTAATTACAAAAAAAATTGCCTCCTCTTTAGTTCAAAAATCAAAATATCTTGCTATTAATGCCCAAATTAATTCTGCAAATTTAGGATTTCATACATTGAAAAATTATAAGAAATCAGATTGTTGTATAATTAATGAAAATGAAATCCGATATGAATTGAGAAATAAAAATGACAAAATAGAAAAACTTATGAATGAGTTTATTAGAACTAATAATCCACACAATTTAATTGTTACGCAAGGAAACAAGGGCTCAAAGATTTTATCAAAAAAAATAAAAAAAATAGATCATATCGAGGCTTTTAGCAAAGGTGCAGTAGATAAAGTTGGTGCTGGTGATACAATGTTAGCTTTCATTTCTGCCTTACTAAAAAATAAAACTGATAGATTGCTTGCATTATTTATTGGCTCTTTAGCAGCAGCAATTTCAGTTCAATCATTTGCAAACAAAAAAGATATTAATAAGATTGCTTTACTTAAATTTATTTCAAGAGTTTTAAAATAATTATGAAAAAAATATTTATTACTGGCGGAGCTGGTTATGTTGGATCTGTTTTAACCCCATATCTAATTTCAAAAGGATATGAAGTTACAGTTCTAGACCTAATGATTTATGGATCAGATGTTCTAAAAATAAATAAAAACTTAAAAATTATTGAAGGAGACATAAGAGATAAAAAATTGTTAAAAAAATTAATTCCCGGTCACAATGCGGTTATTCATTTAGCCTGTATTTCTAATGATCCAAGTTTTGAGTTAAATCCAAAATTAGGGGAAACTATTAATTTTAAGGCATTTGAACCACTCGTGAAAATTTCCAAAGAATGCGGCGTAGAAAGTTTTATTTATGCCTCTTCATCTTCTGTCTACGGCATTAAAAATATTAAAAATGTTGATGAGACACAATCTCGGGAGCCATTAACAGATTATTCGAAGTTCAAAGCAAATTGCGAAGATATTTTACTTAACTATCAAAGTAATTATTTTACCACAACTATTATACGTCCCGCAACAGTCTGTGGATTTGGCCCAAGACAAAGACTTGATGTAGTTGTAAATATTCTTACTAATTTGGCATATCATAAAAGAAAAATTTTAGTTTATGGAGGAGAGCAATTAAGGCCAAATATCCATATAGACGATATGGCAAGAGTTTATGAATTATTAATTGAAGCAGATAAGGAAATTGTGGCAGGGCAAGTTTTTAATGCAGGTTATGAAAATCAAAAGGTTATAGATCTTGCTAGTACTGTCAAAAAAGTAATCGGAGAAGATGTTATAACTGAAGTAGTAAAAACTAACGACAATAGATCATATCATATTTCCTCAGAAAAAATAAAAAAGGTTTTAGGTTTCTCAGCAAAAAAAACAATAGAAGATGCTGTAAGAGATTTAAAATATGCTTTTGATAACAAAATTCTAAAGAACACATTAATTGATGAAAAATTTTTTAATATTAAAAGAATGAATAGCCTTCAATTGAAATAATCTTATGACCATAGAAAAATTAAAAAAAAAGGCTTTAAGTTTAAGAAAAAAAACATTTCTTAAGTTTATTGAAAAAGGAGAAGCCCATTTAGGAGGCAGTTTTTCAATGATCGAGTCTTTAATTTTTGTTTATGAGAGAATTTTGAAAAAAAATGATAAATTTATTTTGAGTAAATCTCATGCATCCTTTCCGCTTTGTATTTTACTAAAAGAAAAAAAATTTAATCCCCATTTTACAACTCACTTAGAGATAGATAAAAAAAACGGTATTTTTTGCACAACAGGCAGTTTAGGCCATGGGTTGCCTATCGCTACAGGGATGGCATTTGCAAAAAAAAAACAAAAATTTAAGGGAAGAATTTTTGTAATGATAAGTGACGGAGAGTGCCAAGAAGGCACAACATGGGAGTCACTTTTAATTGCTTCAAAACATAGTTTAGATAACCTTATTATAATTATTGATTATAATAAAATACAAGCACTATCAAAAATTAAAGATGCTTTACCTTTAGAAAATTTAGCAAAAAAACTTCAGGCGTTTAACGCCAACTGTATTGAAATAAAGAATGGACATTCATTTAATTCAATCAATAAAGGTTTTAAAAAGATAAAAAAAAATGGAAGGCCAAATGTCCTAATATTACATACTATAAAAAGTAAGGGCATTTTAGAGTTCGAAAACGATCCAGTGTGGCACGCAAGACAACTAAAAGGCAAAGAAATTGATATTGGAAAAAAAAGACTTGGAATAAAATGAGAAGAAGATTTGGAAAGTTAATAAACGATTTAGCAAAAAAAGATAAAAAGATAGTATTGCTTGTTGGGGATATTGGATATGGTATTTTTGATGATTTCAGAAAAGAAAATCCTAAAAGATTTTTTAACATGGGAATTTGCGAACAAAGTTTAATCGGTGCAGCTTCTGGAATGTCATTAGAGGGATTAAAACCCTGGGTTTATACTATTACTCCATTTTTAATTGAGAGACCTTTTGAACAAATAAAACTGGATATTGATCATCAAAAAGCTAATGTTAAACTAGTTGGATATGCTGACTATCCTAATCTTGGACCAACTCACGCAGAATTAGATGCAAAAAAATTAATGAGTATGTTTAAAAATATTAAGAGTTATTTTCCTAAAAACAGTGAAGAAACGGAGAAAGCAGTTATAAATTGTTCGCTAAATATGGGACCAGCATTTATAAGTCTTAAAACAGACAAATTAATTGGAAAAAAATGGTAATGAATGAAAAGTTTTTTTAGTAAAGAAGAAACAAAATTTTTTAAAGATTATTTTTATAAAGGTTTTTGTATTTTTGACGTTAGAAATATAGACTCATTAAACTTTTTAAAAGATAATATTAAAAACTTAATCTTAAAAGAGGATAAAAATTTAAAAAAAGAGAAAAAAGATCCTTTTAATAATTTACATAAATTTATAAAAAAAAAAAATATTAATAGTTTTAGGCTAAAGATCTTTAAAAATTTGAATAATATAAAAAATATAAGGTTTCATTATTTTAAAGCATCAAGTCCGTTTATTGAAATGATAAGTGGGAATGAATTAATGATGCAAAAAAATCTTAATCTCAGTATACAAATGCCAAAAGATGACGAATCTCTTTTGGATATTCACGCAGACACGTGGTCCGGTGACTCAGCGTATGAAACAGTCGTATGGATACCATTAGTAGACTGCAGGGACACCAAGAGTATGTTTATACTGCCTGCAAATAAATACAAAAACTTTTTAAAGATAACTGAAAAAAAAAAGATTAATAATAGTAAAAAAATTTTTGACTTATTGAAAAAAGATTTTGAATGGATCAAAATAAAATTTGGTCAAGTCTTACTTTTCAATCAAACTCTTCCTCACGGAAACGTTTTAAACAAAACAAATGAAACCAGGTTCTCAATGAATTGTAGATTTAAAAGTATCTTCTCACCCTACGGAGATAAAAAAATAGGAGAGTTTTTTGAACCGATTACTTTAAGACCCGCATCTAAAATTGGAATGAAATATAAATTACCTAAATTTTGAAAATACATGCTTAAATTAAAAGGTTATATTAGCAGCAGAGTATTTGTTGGAGAAAGAGTGCCTCAAAATATTCAAAATTTATGTATTAGAGATTTTTGTAGCAAAAATAAATTTCATTATATATTAAGCTCGACAGAGCACGCGATGGAAAATTCTTTCTTAGTTTTAAAAAAACTCTCTACAGAATTTAATAATTTAGAAGGAATAGTCATGTACTCTATGTTTCAATTACCTACTCAAAAAAAATTAAGAATGGAAATATTTAAAAATTTTAAAAAAAGAAATAAAAAAATATTTTTTGCGTTAGAAAACAAAGAATATAATAGTGAAACAAAAAACTTAATAGAAGAAATCTGGGATATTAAAAATGTTATTATGCAAAAACAATATCAATTCCAAATATAAATTTGCCTAAAATGAAAACTGACAAAAAAATAATGAAGATTATTCTTAAAGAAAAAAAAGATCTCAATTTAGGTATCAGAACAAGTCTTGCATACATCAATGATCCTCAAAGATTGGGATTCACTCTAAGCAGATATAAATTTGTTGCAAAAATGTTTGAGGGGTATGAAGATGTTTTAGAAGTTGGTGCTGGTGATGGCTTTAAAAGTTTAATAGTTAAACAAAACTGTAAAAAATTATTATTAACCGATATTTTAGATGAAAATTTAGAATCTTTTAAGAAGTTAGGTTTTAAGAATATTAATTATTTTAAGCATAATTTTTTAGAAAGTAATATAAAAAAAAAGTTTGACGGAATTTATAGTCTAGATGTACTTGAACATATTGACAAAAATAAAGAAAGCAAGTTCTTAAAAAATATTCTTAAATCTTTAAAAAAGAATGGAACATTAATAATTGGTATGCCAACTATAGAAAGTCAAAAATATGCATCGAAACTATCAAAAATAGGGCATGTTAATTGTAAATCCAAAAAAGATTTAAAAAACTTATTAATGAAATTTTTCAATAATGTTTACATGTTTTCTATGAATGATGAGGTTCTACATACAGGATATGATAAAATGTCTCATTACATTTTTGCTTTAGCTAATTCAAAAAAATAATTTAATTAATTTTATTAATGGAAAAAAAATTTATTTCTCAACTTCATAACTCAACTAAAAGAAACTATTTACAGAGAATGATAAATAATAAAGTTCATTGTATGAAAATTGCAAAAAAGTATGAGAAAGATTATTGGGATGGAAAAAGAAAATATGGTTATGGAGGTTATAAATATATTCCAGGAAGATGGAAAAATTTAGCAAAAAAATTAATAAAACTCTATAAATTGAAAGCTGGTTCAAAAGTTTTAGATGTTGGTTGCGGAAAATCATTTCTATTAAGAGAAATGTTAATTATTCAACCAGATTTAGAAGTTATTGGTATAGATGTATCAAATTATGCTTTAATTAATGGTTTTAAAAATAAAAATCTTAAACTCATAAATCATAAAGCTGAAAAAAAGTACCCGTTCAGGCATAACTACTTTGATTTAGTTATTTCTCTTGGGACACTTCATAACTTGAAAATATTTGATTTAAGTAAAGCCTTAAAAGAAATAGAGAGAGTCGGAAAAAAAAAATACATAATGGTTGAAAGTTTTAAAAACGACAAACAATTATTTAATTTACAGTGTTGGGCTTTGACTTGCCAGGCTTTTTTTAGCACAAGTGAGTGGCTTTGGTTATTCAAGAATTTTAAGTATACAGGAGATCACGAATTTATTTTCTTTAATTAATTATAATTAGGCTGTTTAAATATTATCATGATTAAATTTCAAGATTTGAGTATTAAAAATAAAAAAGCAATAGAAGATCAAACTGCAATTTTTAGAAAATTTCTTAAGTCAGGACAATTTATTCTAGGAAAAGAAGTTGAACAAACTGAAAATCTAGTTTCAAAAAAAATCAATAAAAAATATACTGTAGGTGTTAGTTCAGGAACAAATGCATTATATCTAGCCCTGAAATCAATTAATTTAAAAAAAAATGATCAAGTTTTAGTTCCATGTTTGTCATGGTTATCAACATTTACAGCCGTAAAGGTTGCAGGTGGCGAACCTATAGGAATTGATTTAGAGAAAAACAACTATCTATTGGACTATAAATTAATAGAGAAAAAAATTAACAAAAAAACTAAAGCTTTAATAATGGTCCATTATACTGGGCTAATAGAAAATATGGATAAAATAAGAATGATTTGTAAAAAAAAAAAAATTTATTTAATCGAAGATTGTGCTCAATCTTTTGGAGCTAAATTCAATAATCTTCCCGCAGGAAGCTTTGGCCATATTGCGTGTTTTAGTATGAATCCTATGAAAGTTTTTGCATCTATTGGTGATGCTGGTTTTGTTTCCACCAACGATGATAAGATTTATAAAAAGTTGTTAAGTTTACGCTATGCAGGCACAATTAATAAAGAATATTGTATTTACCCTGAAATTAATCACAAAATCGATACTTTGGATGCTTTAATTTTAAGATACAACTTTAAATCCCTAAAAAAAAAAATATCTAATAGAATATCTAAGGCTCAATTATATAAAAATTTTCTAGCTAAAAACAATTTTATAGTTTTACCAAAAATATTAAAAAATTATCAGCACATTTATTACTCTTTTCAGATAATTGCTCAGCATAGAGATAAGTTAATGAATTTTTTAAAGAAAAGAAAGATAGAAACTAAGATACAACATAAATATTTAGTTTCTGATCACCCAGGATTAAAAAATCAATTTAATAAAACAAAAAACTTTACTAATGGAGTATTTATAAAAAATAACACATTATCTTTACCGATACATGAAAAAATTACAACTAGACAAATAAAAAAAATCTGTATTTTAGTAAACAAATTTTATGAAATTTTTTAATTCAAAAAATTTTAAATTTGACAGAAAAGGAAAAAGTTTAGCTATATTTCCAAAAGAAAAATATTTTACTTTAAGTAAAAAAAAGATCAAACAGTTGAAATTATTATCTCAACTTAATCAAAATGAAAATGTGAGAATATGTTTGCATAGTAACAAAAAAGACGCGTTACATAATATGATAATTTTTTTAAATAAAAAAAATTTCTTTAAGATTCATAAGCATAATTCAACTGACGAAATTTACCAAATTATAAGCGGAAGACTAAAGATTAAAATATTTGATAAAAATAAAAATCTTTCAAAAACGATTGAGTTATCAAATGATAAAAATCCTATTTTTCGAATGAAAAAAAATGTATTACACCAGACTGTTCCAGTCACAGATTATGTAATATTTCATGAGTGTAGATTATCACCATACAGATAATAATTAATTTAATTTGAGAGTATTATATCTTACATCGGAAAATACATATCGTGGTGGTGAAATACCCCGTATACTTAAGGGTTTTGGTGAAAGTGTAATTGTTTGCAGTAAAAAAATAAGTTTACTAAATATAAAAAAATTAAGACCAGATTTTATAATTTTAGACAGATATAAATTTATAATCCATGAGGATATATGTCAGATATTTAAGTTCAAAATTATAAATTTTCATCCTTCTTATTTGCCTTATTGCAGAGGTAGCAAACCAATATTTTTTAGTGTTTTTTATAAAAAACCTATTGGCGTGAGTATTCATCTAGTTACTAAAAAATTAGATGCAGGCCCTATTTTAACTCAAAAAAAAATTGCAACTAATAATAACTTATCTTTAAGGGATATCTATGGAATGACTCGAAAAGAATTTGAAGTTCTATTAAAAAAAAATTGGTTAAAAATAAAAGCACAAAAAATCAAGGTCAAAACTCAGCCATCAAATGTTAACAAAATATTTAAACTTAAAGAATTTAATTATTTATTTAGAAAACTAAAACTAAACTACGATATGACAATTAAGGATATTAATGATTGCAAAAAAATTTAAAAATATAAAAATCTGTTTTTTATCTACTGGAATTGGCGCGGGTAGTAAATTGCTACAATCTTACATTGATGGATCTAGAGAGGTATTAATGATCCCTTCTTATATTTTAATGTACTTGTATCCTAACTGGATATTATGGAAAAAAGAGAGTAAAATTACAAGTTGGACTAAATGCCTGAATGAACTTTTAATTAGACATCCATCACTTCTAGATACCTCGATTTTACCAGGTAGTAGTGATTTAAATAAATTGGGAAAAAGTAAAAAAAAAAAAATACTTTTAAAAAAAGAGGAATTTTGTAAAGAATTCATAGATATAGCAAAGGGAGAAAAAATAAATTTTAAAAACTTTCTATTAAGCATTCATTTAGCTTATGCCACATGTGTTAAACAGAATATTAACAAAAAAAAATTATTATTTTTTCATGCACATGATCCTGATTTTATAAATGAAATGTTAAAAATCTTTCCCGAGGGGAAAGTAATATCAATGTATCGTGACATTAGAAAAAATTTACCAGGTAGAGTTAGATTTAGTCTTAATAAAATTAATTCAAAATATTTAAACAAAACTGATGTTTTTTTAATGAATTTAAGCTCTTACCAAAAAAGTCTTTATAGAAATTATATTGGTATAGAGTCAATAAAAACCACAAATTTTAATAATCATAAAGTTGTCTCTTTTGATGATCTTATCAAAAATAAGGAAAAAATGGTTAAAAAGGTATTCAAATATTTAAAATTGAAATTTGTTGCCAAAACAAATTTAAGACAAACTTTCTTAAATTATCAATGGAGTGCAGAGTTCTATAAATCTAGAATAAAAAAAACAAAGAAAGAAAATTCAAATTTTTTTTACTTTTGGGAATTAATTTGGATGAAATATCTGTATTCAAAATTCTTAAAAAAGTACGATAAAGAAAAAATAAATTTTATTTATTTATTTTTTCTATTTCCCTTAATATTAATGCCATCAAAGTATGAAGTCTCTTTAATAAAAAAAATTATAAGCTTAGGTTTTATTAAAAGTTTTTTTTCAAATGTTATAAAAGAATGCAATTCTAATACTAATAAAATTTACGAAAAGTGGGGATACTATGAATTTAAATGGTATTCAAAAAATTACCCATTTAAATTCAAAAACCTTTTTTTAAAAAAAATTTCTACAAAAGATAAAAAATTAGTATGGAAAATTTTATATTTATTGATCAAAATATTTGAATTTATATTTTATCCTTTACTAATATTTTTGAATTATATTTTAAGAATAATAAATTGTTTAAAATTTATACTTTTTAATTTTACAGACAATCATCTTCCAAAAAAAATTTGCTAATGATGAGTTTTAAAAGATTATTAAAAAAAAATTATTTAATGATAATAAAAAAATTTTTTTTTAAATTTTTTCAGGGTTTCAAATTTTTTATAGAATTGGTATTTTTTTTTCCTTTTTTAATAAATTTTATTTACTTCAATCGAAAAAAAAAAATAAATATTATTTTAATTAGATCTTCCTCTTTAGGACATCTTTTAACTGAAAGCTTATGTTATTTGGTACTTAAAAAAAATAATGAGAATAATTTTTTTTTTCACGAAGATAAAATTTCAAATTACTTTTTAATGGGTCTTTTAAAAAAAAATATTAAAATAAATCAAAAACTTAAATATTTATATTTTATATGCAATTTATTTACTATAGCAAAAATTAAATGTTATAATCTACACGACTACGCAGAGAAAAAATTTTCAATTGACTTAAATAGGGATTATCAGAAAATATTTTTTAATCAAAAAAAGTTTAAAATAAAATTTACGGCGCAAGAAAAAAATAAAGCTAAAATTTTTTTAAAAAAATATAAAATTGACTTAAGAAGTAAATTTGTAATTATTGCTACTAGGGACCAAAATTTTAAAAGACATGTTCACGGGAACAATTTTGTTCACCATGAAAGCAGAAATTATGACCCCAAAAACTTAAAATTGATAATAAAAGATTTAATTAATAAAAATTTTAAAGTTATAAGAATTGCGCAATTTTCTGACCCAATTCACATTACCAAAAGCAAAAATTTTATCGATATCAATTTTTTGAATAAAGAAATGGACTTCCTTTACTTTTTGTTAATACAAAAAGCTTTTTTTTTTATCGGCGTACCATCAGGCCCTCTTCATATAGCTCAATTCTTTAGAAAAAATATTTTTTGTATAAACGCTCTACCTTACAAGGTTATCTTTGATCTTTATAAGATGATGATAGTCCCAAAAAAAATGGTAATTAATAATAAGCTTCTCAATATTAAGGAAATTTTTAATAAAAATTTAGAAAATTATCTTGGTTTTGAAAATACTAAAAAATTTCATAATATTAAATATATTGAAAACAACCCGATGGATTTACTTAACGCATACAGTGAATTTGAAAAAATTATATCTAATCCAAATCATTATAAAAAACTAAAAAAAATTAATTACAAATTTTTGAAAAAATCATTAAATGAGCAACTTTTTTTAATGTTTAAAAAAACCAACAACGTTTTGCCGGCTTCATTTTTTAAAGGTTAATTGAAATGCTATTAAATTTTTTAAAATTAACAATCAGCCATGGGAGAAAAAATATTTTATTAGCTATTCTTCTTACAATAATAAATACTTTTGTTGGGTTAGTTGCAATTTCATCTTTAGCACCTTTAATAAATTTACTTATTTCAGAGAATCAGCCTAATAATCAATTAAATGAATTTTTTAATCAGTTTTTAAATTTAATTGGATTAGAATACAATTTTTATTCTAGCATAGCCCTTTTTTGTACTCTTCTTATTTCCTCTCTTTTAACAAATATACTATTAAATTATGCAATATTAAGGCTTAAATATAATTTGATATTTAGTATAACAGAAAACTCAATTGGAAAGATTCTAAATGCGGATATAACATTTTTATTTAAAAAGAACTATGGAGAAATTCAAAATACTTTTGTTAGAGAGATAGATAAAATTTCAAATAGTCTGACAATTATAATTAGATCGTTTTCAAATATTTTTCTAATTATTTCTTTTTTTATATTTATTTTAATTTTAGACTTTAAAATAAGTTCAATTATTTTTCTCTCTATGGGATCTTTTTTCTTAATACTTACATTTTTTAAAAATTATTTTTTAAATCTTGGAGCTCTAAATACACAGTCAGGAAATAGAATTATTAGCTCATTGGTAGAAACTTTAAGCCAGTTTAAAATTATAAAAATTTTAGAAATAGCTCAAAATCGATTAAAAACTATTACAAATAATTTTAAAATTCATCAAACGACAACAATTAAATTTCAAATGATCAATCTATCAATCCCATATGCTGTTCAAATTGTTGCTTTAGTATCAATTTTTTTAATTTTTTTTATTGAGGGAAAAAATATTTCTTTATCAACTCTTTCTGTAATTTTATTAGCTTTGCAACGAATAGCAAGTCCATTATCACAAGTTGCTTCAGGAAAAATTTATCTAGATATTTTTTCTTCTGCGTATCTGCAATTACAAAGTATAACAAAAGACGCAGACTTGAAATATGAGAAAATATCTGGTGATAATATTTCTAACATACAAAGTTCAATTAAAATAAATAATTTAAGATTTATTTATGATCAAAACTTAAAAGGATTAAAAGATTTAAATTTTGAATTTTTTAAAGGTAAACTAAATGTTATTAAGGGTAGATCTGGATCAGGAAAAACTACATTAGTTGACATAATTCTGGGATTATTAAATCCATCTTCAGGGGGAGTTTATATAGATGGCAAAAATTTAGATAATATTAATCTTCAAAAGTACAGATCTTTGATCAGTTATTTGCCACAAGATGTAAAACTTTTCAATATGTCTGTGAAAGAAAATATTTTAATCGGTTCTCAAGGATATCATAAAGAAAAAATGAATGAGACTTTAAAACTTTCTGCGTTAGGTGATATTGATAATATTTTAAATAATGGTTTATTAACAGAAGTAGGTGAAATGGGGACTGAAATTTCTGGCGGCCAAAGACAGAGAATACTTTTAGCAAGAGCGATTTATCGGACATTAAACTCTGGAGTTTTGATACTTGATGAGCCAACTAGCGCGCTTGATGCTCAAAATCAAAATATTATAATTGAAGCGTTGAAAAAACTAAAACAAAAAGTCCTTTTAATAGTTTCAACTCATGATAGAAGAATTTTAGCTTTAAGCGATAATATATTAGATCTAAGCAATTATAATGAGTAAAATTTTAGTTACAGGCGGCTGTGGGTTTATAGGTTCTCATCTTTCAGAGTTTTTGACTTTGAAAGGATATCAAGTAAAAGTTTTAGATAAATATAACAGAGATAATCATCATGGCTGGTTAGAAAATTCAAAACTCAAAAAAGATATTGAGGTTATTTTAGGAGATATAAGAGATTATGATTTTGTTGAAAAATCTCTCAAAGGACATGAATCAGTTTTACATCTTGCAGCTTTGTGTGGAATTCCATATTCATACGTTTCACCTTTAGCTTATTTAAAAACAAATGTTGAAGGAACTTACAATATTTTAGAAGCGGCGAAGAAATTTAATTTTAATCAGGTTGTTATCACATCTACAAGTGAGACTTATGGTACAGCCTTAAAAGTTCCAATGAATGAATTTCACAGACTAAACGCCCAATCACCTTACGCAGCCTCTAAAATTGCCGCAGATCAATTGGCATTAAGTTATTTTAACTCATATAAAATGCCAATAAAAATTGTAAGACCTTTTAATACTTATGGACCTAGACAATCATTAAGAGCTATAATTCCTAGCATTATATCTCAGCTGATAAATAAAAATAGCTTAAAAATTGGAAACACTAAACCAACAAGAGATTTTACATACGTTACAGATACAGTTGAAGGAATTTATAAAATTTTAATGGCTAAAAAGATTTACGGAGAAGTTGTAAACATAGGAAATAATAGTGAAATATCTATAAAAAGATTGGTTAATCTAATCTCCTCTCAACTAAAATTACGACCAAAGATAATAATTGAAAATAAACGTGTTCGACCCCAGCAAAGTGAAGTTACAAGATTAAAATGCGATAATAAAAAAATAAAAAAAATGGGTTGGAAAGCAAAAGTAAATATTGAAGATGGTATTAAAAAAACTATTCAATGGATTGGTTCTAATAATTTAGATATTAAAAATAAACATAAAATTTATAATATTTAACCGTGATTAATTCCGAAAAAGAAATAAAAAAAATAGTTTTGAAAATTTTAAAGAAAAAATTTTTATCAAACAATACAATGTTTATGAATTCTAATAATATTGACTCTTTGAAAGTTATAGAATTAGTTTCTGCATTAGAAGCAAAATTCAAAATTGTCTTTAAAAACGCTGATTTTCAAATAAAAAATTTTAATTCTCTAAAATCAATAAACAAAATTGTTAAATCAAAGTTAAAATAAAATGAAAAAAATTCTAATATTAGGTGCAGGTGGGCAAGCTCTAAATGTCATTGATATATTACTAAATGAACAATCAGATTTTGTACCTTTTGGAATTATCGATATCAATACCAAAAAAAAAAAATTACTTGGAATATCTGTCATTGGAAAAGATAATCAATTGGCATATTTGAAAAAAAAACACAAAATTGACTATGCATTTCCAGCTATTGGTTATGGTCCAAATACAGATAATTCGCAAAGAAAAAAAATATTTATTAAACTAAAAAAATTAAATTTTAAAATTCCAAATATTATTTCTTCAAAGGCAATTCTGCGTTCTGGGGTAAAGCTAGGCTATGGAAATTTGATACAGCCAGGTGCAATTGTAGATACCCAAGTTACCATTCACAATAATATTAGTGTTGGAGCAAATTGTATTGTGGGACATAACTCAACAATAAGTGATCATGTAACTATATCTGGAGGAGCTATTATTAAAGGTAATATGCGAATTGGGGAAGGTACATTTTTGGGAATGAACTGTGCCATCAATAATGACGTAGGGAAATGGTGTAAAATAGGCCCATGCACAACAAATTTACATAAAATTAAAGACAGAACAATTTTGACTGTAAAAAATAATTTTATTTTTAGTTATTAAAACTAATGTTTTCGTTAAATAAAAACATAATAATACGAATAGAAAAAAATAGTTTACTGCATTTATACAACACAGAAAATAGAGCTAATATTTTTTTTTCAGATTATGCAATAATTATATTAAACAATATCTTAAAAGCAAAAAACCTAAAGATTTTAAAAAAAATTTTGAATAATAAAACTAAGATAAAATATTATGATAAAACGGAGTTTTCTTTATGGAAAAACTTATATGAGAATCCTAATTTTCTCTCAAAAAATATAAATTTTTCTAATGGTTCAGAGTTTATAAATACAAAAACATTTTGTGATAAATTAATAGAAAAAAAAATAATATTTAAAAATAAAAAAAAATTAATAAGAAAAAAATTATTTTCACGATTTCAAGGAGATATAAACTCTCAATTATTAACTGAGTCATTTCATAAAAAAATAAAATTACATAAATGGTGGGAAAATCAAAAGTTTGAGACCCAATTAAAATTGAGAAATACTCCTTACAAGTATATTCAATCAATTTTTTTACAAAAATATTTTAAAAATAATTTAAAAAATAAAACAGTAATGGAAGTTGGTTGTGGAAATGGTCATTATTGTTTTCAAATGTCAAAATTTGCCGCTCATGTAGTTGGATTAGATTATGAGGAAGACTTTATAAGAGCTGCAAAAAAAAAAGATAAAAATAATCTTAAATTTATTAAATTTGATATTTCAAAGAATATTAAGTTTAACGAAATTACCCATAAAAAAAAATTTGATTATATATTTATGATAGATTTTTTTTTATTTTTATTTCAACCAAATTTTCAAAAAGAATTATTTAAAAAAAGAATTACTATATTTAATAACATAAAAAAATTTTTACAAAAAAATGGTAAAGTAGTTATTATCGACCCACATTTTTTTTGGCTAACACCTTTTTTTGGTAATAAAAACAATCCATTTGGAATACTCACAGAATATAATATTAAGAAATTTTCTACTACTCCTACTTTACAGTCAGTAGCTAATTTTTTTAACAAAACAGGGTTTAATATTTCAAATATTTATGAACCTGAAATAGACGATAAATATAAAAAGATTAATAAATTAAATTTTAACTTTTATAGAAATTTTCCTCAATGGATTGTTTATGAAATTAAAAAAAAATAAAATTTTTATTATTGCCGAGGCAGGAGTTAATCATAACGGTGATTTTCAAAAAGCTTTAAAAATGATTGATGCTGCAAAATTTGCAGGTGCTGATGCTATCAAGTTTCAAACTGTAGACACTGAGTTGGTTCATAATAAAAAATACACAAATAAAAAATTTTTTAATTTTTCAAGGAGTTTAAGTTTTACAATTAATGAGTATAAAAAAATAAAAAAATATTGTGATAAAAAAAAAATTGAATTTATGTCAACTCCATTCGACAAAAAAAGTGTTGAATTATTATATGAAATTGGTTTGAAAAGATTTAAGGTTTCTTCAGCAAATATAAATAATTACCCTTTATTGGAAAAAATAAAAAAATTAAAAAAAGAAATAATTTTATCTACTGGAATGGCAACAGAAAAAAATATATTAGACTCTCTTAATTTTGTAGGTCGTGAAATGGTTACTTTGCTACATTGCGTATCCTTGTATCCAACACCTAACAGCCTAGTAAATTTAAACAGAATTGCATCCTTAAAAAAAAAATTTAAATTACCAACTGGATTTTCTGATCATAGTCAGGGGATTGTCGCCCCAATTTCATCTGTTGGTTTGGGAATTTCAATGCTAGAAAAACATTTTAAATTAAATGAAAATGATTATTGTCCAGACTCTGAATTGTCAATAACACCAGAAAAATTTAAGATAATGGTGGACTCAATTAATGAAGCTTCTGTATCTTTTGGTTCAGGTGACATAGTTCCTGGCAAGGAAGAGAGAAAAAGAAAAATAAATAAAATACCTGGAGTCTACTTTTCAAATTCTAAAAACTATGGAGAGAAATTAAAACCTGAGGATATTATTTTACAAAGTCCCCCAACTAAATTTAACTATAATACTATAAAAAAATTTTTTAAAAAAAAAATACAACAAAATGTGCTCAAAGGGGATCCAGTCCTAATTCATTTTTTCAAAAAAAAATAATTTATGCAAAAAATTAAACAAAATATAAGTAAAATTATAAAGCATTGTGGTTGTTTAAATGAATTAGATAATGTTTTGATTATTTACGATAGTTCAACTAAAAAAATTTCTGAATTATTTTTCAATCAAATAAAAAAAAGTAATAAAGTACAAAAGACAAAAATTAAATTATCAGATCATCATGGTTTTGAACCATCAAAAAAAGTAGCAATATTGATGAAAAATAGTAAATTAATAATTTGTTTGTCTAAATATTCTTTAGCTCATTCTATGGCTAGATTAAACGCCTCAAAAAATGGTTCAAGATTTTTAAGTATGCCTTTTTATAATTTTAAATTATTAAGATCAAAATCATTTGATGAAAATTTTAAAAAACAATTTTTTAAAGTTAGAAACTTCACTAATATCTTAAGTAATAGCAAAGAATTACTGATTATCTCTCAAAAAGGTACAAAAGTTAAACTTTTCACAAACAAAAGAAAAGGTAATTGCTGTCCTGGTTTTGTGTCAAAACCTGGAGAGCTGGGCTCTCCTCCTGACATTGAGTCTAATATTTCTCCATTAGAAAAAAAATCAGAAGGTATAGCTGTTATCGATGGATCGATTACTCACGAAAAATTAGGATTACTTAAAACACCTGTCTACTTTGATATTAAAAAAGGATTCATTAAAAAAATTTATTCAAAAAATAAAAGATATCAAATTTTTTTAAATCAGATATTTGGCGATAAAAAATCAAAAAAAAGAATACTGGCAGAATGTGGAATAGGGTTTAACAGAAAAGCTAAAATTACTGGGCACATGTTAACTGACGAAGGTAGTTATGGATGTGTTCATTTTGGATTCGGCGCAAACAATACAGTTGGAGGAAAGAACAAGGTAGGTTTTCATTTAGATTGCATAATAAAAAAACCAACATTATTTGTAGATAAAAAAAAAATTATAGATGAAGGAAAAATTTTGATATGAGCGTATTTTTTTTAGATAATTTGTCTGAAATAGAAAAAAGACAAATTTCAGTTTTCAATAGAGAAAACAAATTTTATTCGTATGAAAAATTAGCATTTTTAGTTGATGAATGTGCAAAATATTTTTATTGGGAAAGGAATATAAAGAGTGGAGAGACCGTAATATCGATTTTAGAAAATTCTTTTGAAAATGTAATAATATTTTTAGCTGCTATGAAACTTGGGTTAAAATTTCACCCAATTAATTGTGATACTAATTTCTACAGCATTTTGAAAGTTTCTAAGCTTTTAAAAGCAAATAATGTTGTATTCAGTGAATTTATCAACAAAGACCTTCAAAAAAAAATTAAAGAACTTAGCATGCATAAAACTTGTGTAAAAAAAAATTTTATTAAAAATATCTTATCGAAAAAAAGAAAAAAAATTAAATATGGCAGACATGGTAAATTACTAATTAATTCAAGTGGCACTACAGGGGATAGCAAAATTATTCAGATTGATTTTTTTTCTTTAATAAATTCAGCAAAAAATTTTATTAACAATTATAAAATAAAAAAAAATAACTGCTTTTGGAATTTTTTACCAATGTCATATTTAGGAGGCTTGTTTAATTTGCTCATAATTCCTTTAGTTGCTAGAGGTAAAGTATTAATTGATGAAAGTTTTAGCGGAAATACATTTTTAATTTTTTGGTCAACAATAGAAAATCATAAAATTTCAGTTTTATGGTTAGTTCCTACAATATTAAATGGACTTTTAAAGTTATATGAAAATATTAAAATAAATGAAAAAAAATATGAAAATTTAATTAATCATACTTTCATTGGAACTGCACCAATAACTAATAAAAAAAAAAATCAGTTTTTTAAAAAATTTAATTTATACCCATTAGAAAATTATGGATTAAGTGAAACTACATTCATTTCATTAGAAAAAAAAAAAAATATTGGCAGACTATTCATAGACCAAAAAGTTAGAGTTAAAATTAATTATAGCAATAAAGAAAATAAAGTAGGAAATATCTTAGTAAAGTCTCCTTTTTTATGTGATGGTTATTTAAGCAATGGAAAGTTAATAAAAATTAAAAAAAATATTTTTTGGGATACAGGAGATATTGGTTTTAAAAAATCAAAAAGTTTAGTTATTACTGGAAGAGAGAGAGATATAATTAAAAAAGGAGGTATTCTTATAGGACTTAATGAAATAGAAGAAACAATAATCAATATCGAGAGCGTAGAAAATGCAGTATGCAAAAAAATTCATGATAAATTTTATGTCGAGAATTATAATTTATTTATTGAGTTATCAGATACAAAAAAAAATAAAATAAGATTAACAAAAATAAAAGATAAAATTTTAAACCTTATTTCGAAATCAAAATGGCCAAATAAAGTTTTTATTGTAAAAAAAATTCCTCAAACAACTTCAGGAAAAAATAAAAAAAATTCTATAGAAAAATATATCTTGAATGAAATTAAATAATTTAATTATTAATACAGAAACAGCCATCTCAATTTATTACAACGAATTGGTTTATGCTATGAAAAAGTTTAAAAGAGATGTTATTACTCTGTCATTAGGAGAGTCATTTTTTTCGATACCTAATTTTGGATTTGAAAAGATAGATTTTGATAATGGATATCATTACTCAAGTTCTAGAGGCATAGTAGAGTTGAGAAAAAAAATTTCTCAAATGTATCTAAAAGAATATAAGGCTAAGATTTCATCAGATAATATAATTATTTCTTCTGGATCAAAAATTATTTTTTTTATGTGTTTTAAGTGTTTACTAAATAAAAATGATGATGTTTTACTACAAGAACCAGCATGGATTAGTTATACCGAACAAATAAAATTAGTAGGGGCTAATCCGGTAATTGTCCCCCGCAATAAGAATTTAAAAGAATACATTACAAGCAAAACTAAAATTATTGTTATTTGTAATCCAAATAATCCATCTGGTAAAAATTTTACAAAAAATGAATTAACTAAAATATACAGAGAATGTAAAAAAAAAGATATTACTCTTATTGTTGATGAGGCTTACAGTGCATTTACGCCTAAAAAGTTTTTTTCAAGTATCAGACTAGATAAAAAACTTAAAAATATAATTATTATAAATTCATTATCAAAAAATATGGGAATGTCAGGATGGAGGATAGGTTATTTAATATCTAATCAAAATTTTTTAGAAAATTTTTTAAAAATTAACCAACATTTAATTACTTGTGCGCCAACTGTCTTGCAGAAATATATTTCTTATCACTTTGAAAAAATACTAAGTTTTACGACACCGCAGATTAAAAAGTTATTAATTTTAAGAAAAAATATAAAAAAAGTTCTTATAGATTTAGAATTAAAGTATTTAGAGGGAGATTCAACTTTTTATTTTTTTATAAATTTGAGTGAGTACAAATATGATATGCATTCGCTTGCACTTACTTTACTTTTAGAACATGGAATAAGCTTAGTACCCGGAAGACAATATGGAGTAAATACAGAGAAATTTTTAAGACTGTCGATTGGAACAGAGTCAGAGGAAAGAATTATATTTGCGTTAAAAGTATTAAAAAGTTATATTAGAAAAAAACCATTATCAAAGACAATCATAAAAAAAAAATTAAGTGAGTTTAATTTGAAATATTTAGAAGAAGCTAATAAAACAAATTAAGATTATGAAAATTATTGTTACTGGCTCTTCGGGATTTTTAGCAAAGAACTTAATAGATCTCTTAGCAAAAAAAGATTATAAAATTTTAGGTGCTGATAAAAATTTTTTAAATGTACAAAAAAAATTAAAAAATTTTAAATTTATAAAAAGTGATTTTAATAATTTTAACGATCTTAAAAAAAAATTTTCTAAAGAAAAGAATATCGAAGCACTTATACATTGTGGAGCATTACAGCCAAAAAATGAAGATATTGATACTTACAAATTTTTTGACACAAATGTAAAAAGCTCCTTAAATCTAATAAACTTAGCTAAATTATTAAATATAAAAAATATAATTTATTGTTCTAGTTTTAGTGTTTATGGTTCAAAATGCACTATTCCAATCAATGAGAAAGAAAATACTGACCCTGAAAATTTTTACGGCTTAACTAAATTATTATCAGAGAAAATATTTAAATTTTTTTCATTCAAAGAAAAGATTAATATTATTATTTTGAGATTTGATGGAATTTATGGTGTAAATCAAAATTTACCAGGAATGGTCGATGATTTTACAAAAAAAATGTTAAAAAATAAAAAAATTGAGATTTTTAATAATGGAAGTTTAAGAAGGAATCAAGTTTATGTTAAAGATGCTGCTAAAAGTATACTTTTATCACTTAAGAAAATATCAAAAACTAAATTTAAGATCATAAATATAGGCGGCAAAAATCCAATTACTACAAAAAAATTAGTTAATATTTTAAAAAAAAAAACAAAAACAAACTCTGAAATAATTTTTTTAAAAAAAAAATTAATATTCTTAAAAGATAAATTTCTTGATATATCTCTGGCAAAAAAGTTTCTATATTACAAACCAACCGATATTAAAAAAAATATTAACGATTATTTAAAATCATATGTTTTATAAAAATAAAGAGATTCAAGTCGCTAGTCCATACTTTTCGTCTAAAGATCAACAATGGATCAAAAATCAAATTTCTAATGTTTTAAAAAAAAAGCTCAGCACCGGACCATACTGCGAAGATTTTGAAAAAAAATTTTCTAAATTTGTTGGTACTAAATACGCTGTATTTTTAAATTCTTGTACAAGCGCACTAGAAATAGCTACAAATTATTTAGGCTTAAAAAAAACAGATGAAGTCATAGTGCCAGTACAAACTTTTATTGCAACTGCCACAGCTGTGACCACTCAAAACGGAAAAATTGTTTTTGCTGAAATAAACCCAAGTACTTTTTGCTTAGATTTGAAAGAGATTAAAAAGAGAACTACAAAAAAGACAAAAGCTATTATGCTAGTACATTTTGCAGGTTATATGGCACGTGATATTATTAAGATTCAGAAATTTTGCAAAAAAAATAAAATTTTTATTATTGAAGATTGTTCCCATTCTTTTGGAACAAGTTACAAAAAAAAAAAAGCTGGAAATATTGGTGACATTGGTTGTTTTTCCTTTTTTTCAACTAAAACTTTAACTACTGGCGAGGGAGGAATGTTAACAACAAGTAATAAAAATATATATGAACATGCTTTAGCACTTAGAAATAGAGGTCAAGTAACAAATAGCCCAATAGAAATTTTTGATAAGCCCTGGAGAAATTGCCGCGCAACTGAATTTAGTGCTGTTTTAGGCTTAAGCCAATTATCAAATATAAAAAAAATCAACAAGCATAGAGAAATAATTACAAATTTTTATGATAAGGAAATTAAAAAAAATAATAAAGACATATATACATTAGATAAAGACAAAAATATTAACTATTCTATATGGAAACATATCACTATTATAAAAAATTCATCAATTAGTAGATTGGAGCTATATAAGATTTTAAAAAAAAAATATAAAATAAATATTAATTGGGCATATAATCCATTGCTGCACTTACAGCCCTTTTATAAAAAAGCTTTTAAATCAAAAATTGGAGATTTTCCAGTAACAGAAGATATTTCAAACAGACATTTCCATTTACCTTTACACTTAGGAATAAGCAAAAAAAAGGCCAACTACATAATAAAAAGTCTTTTTAAAGCTATAAAAACTCTCAAAGAATGAATGCGATAGCAATTCATCAACCAGAGTATATTCCTTGGGTACATTTATTCGAAAAAATATCTTTATCCGATGAATTTATATTTTTAGATGACGTGCAATATTTAAGAAGAGGTTTTCAAAGCAGGAATAAGATTTTATCAAAAAATGGAGAAAAATGGTTAACTGTACCTACAATTAAAAATAAAAGAGAAGCAAAAATTAATCAGATTATTTTAGATAATTCTAAAGCTTGGCAAAAACAACATTTTAATATCATTTGTGAAAGTTATAGAAATTCTAAATATTTCTTAGAGGTGAAAAATTTTTTACAACCTTATTATAATAATTATTATGAAAAGCTTTATTTGTTTAGTTCTGAAATTACAGTGCAAATTAGTAAAAAATTAGGTTTAAAAACAAAATTTTCTTTTTCTTCTGACTCAAAGTCTAAATTACACAGATCTGACAAAATTTTTGATATTTGCAAAAAAAAAAATGCTAAAACATATATTACAGGACAAGGATCTAAAAATTATTTGGATAATGACAAATTTATGAATGAAGGAATAAAAGTAAAATATTTAAAGCCCAAATTAGCTTACCAACAAACAAAAGATCATTTTACGCCTGAATTATCTATATTAGATTATTTATTTCATAATGGTTTTAAAAAATTTCTTAAAGAAAATCTATAATTAAAAAATGAGAAGAAAAGTATTATTTTTGACAGGCATTAGATCAGATTTTTATATACAAAGAAGATTAATAAAAGCTGTTGATAAGCATCCAAAACTAAGAATGTTTCTTGTAGTGTCCGGAGCCCATCTTAAAAAAAAATTTGGTAGTACCATTAAAGAAATTAAAAAAGAAAAAATTAAAATTTATAAAACTATAGATAATTTAAAATTATTAAAAGGTAAAGATTCAAGATTGAAAGCTTTGTCAATACAATTATCTGAGCTAATCAAAATAGTTTTAAAGATTAGACCCCATATAATTGTATCTCCATTTGACAGAGAAGAGTCTCTAACAACTGCAATTATTGGTCAATACTTAAATATTCCAGTAGCTCACCTAGGTGCTGGTGATTATACAAAATATAATACGGATGGTATTGTCAGGCATGCCGTAACTAAATTATCCCATTTAATTTTTTGCTCAACAAAAAAAAGTTTTCAAAATGTAATAAAGTTAAGGGAGCAAAAATTTAGAATTTATAACGTTGGAAGTCTATCGGTTGATAGATTTAAAGATATAAAAAAAATCCGTTTAAAAGAATTAAAAAGAAAACTCGGTATAACATTTGATTTACAAAACCTTATATTTCTAATTCAGCATCCGGTTAGCAATATGCTAAAACTTACTGAAAAACATTACAAAATTACTTTGGATGCCATTGATGATTTAAATTGTCCAACCATAATTATTAGACCAAACTCAGATCCAGGAAGTGAATACATAAATAATGTTTTAAATAAATACAAATTTAAGAAAAATAGAAATATTAAAATTTATAAAAATATCGATGAAAAACTATTTATCAATATTTTAAAATATACTAAAGTTTTGATTGGAAATTCGAGTATGGGTATAGTTGAGGCCCCAAACCTTAAAATACCAGTGGTAAATATTGGGGATAGACAAAAAGGAAGACAAAAAGGAAATAACGTTTTGTACGTAAAAAATAATAAAAACTTAATAATGAATGCTATTAAAAAACAACTAACAAGAAAAAAGAAGTTTTCAAATCCTTATAAATCTCATAATACAATTTCAAAAATTTTGAATGTTTTTTTAAAGATAAAAATTAATAGTAAACTTCTCAACAAACAAACATTATTTTAGTTATGAAAAAAATATTATTTATATCTCCGCATCCAGACGACGAGTCCCTAGGTTGTGGCGGGACAATATTGAAGCTTAAAAATAAAAAAAGTAAAATTTATTGGTTAATAATCACCGACATCAACCATAGAAATAAATTTACAAAAGAAAAAATTAAAAAAAGAAAAAATGAAATTATTAAAGTTAAAAAAGAATATAAGTTTAATCAGGTTTTTAATTTAAATTTTGAACCAGCTAAATTTAATGAAAAAAATTACTTTGAACTAATTAACAAAATTGGCTCAGTGTTTAAAAATATTAATCCAGATACAATTTTTATTCCAAATTTAACAGACATACACTCTGACCATTATTTTGTTTCGAAAGCATGTTTAAGTTTGATAAAATGGTTTAGATATTCATCAATTGAAACAGCTTACTTCTACGAGACACTATCTGAAACAAATTTCAATTACTCTTTGGGAGCATTCAAACCAAATACATATTTTGATATTTCTAATTTTATGTCTAAAAAATTAAAAATCTTGAAAATTTTTAAAAGTGAAATAAACAAACATCCATTCCCACGGAGTGTTGAGGCAGTAAAAGCTCTTGCAACATTGAGAGGATCCGAGTCTGGCTATTACTATGCGGAAGCCTTCCAGCAAATTTTTAAAAAATTATGAAATTAAATATTTTTGCTAAAGGAAACTTAACAATCCTTAAAGCAATGAAGAAGATAAGTGCTAATAAGGAAAGATGTTTAATTATCGTAGATAATACAAAAAAATTATTAGGCTTATTGTCCGATGGAGACTTGAGAAGAGGTATTTTAAATAATCATCGTTTAGATACAAAAATCGAAAAAATTTATAATCATGATATTAAGTTTTTAAACAAAAAAAATTGTGTCAAAAGTAATATTGATAAAATTTTTAAAAATAAAAAGATTAATTTAATTCCAATAGTAAATAAAAGCAAAATAGTTATTAATTATTTATCAAGAAAAAAAATTTATAATAATTTTATAAATAAAAAAAAACTTGATTGTGATGTTGTAATTATGTCAGGAGGTAAGGGTACAAGATTAAAACCTTATACAAATATTTTACCCAAGCCATTGCTCCAAGTAAATAATAAGACTATGATCGAAAATATAATTGACGGATTTAGAGAAAACGGTATTAGCAGTTTCTTTATAAGCATAAATTATAAATCAAAATTAATTAAATCTTTCTTTGAAGAATTATCTCCCAAGTATAAAGTTAAATTTGTAGAAGAGAAAAAACCTTTAGGAACAGCTGGCTCTCTTTATATGCTTAAAAAAAAAATAAAAAATTTTTTTTTCGTAATAAATTGTGACACAATATTAGATATTAATTTTAGCAAGGTGCTTGAACATCACAAAAAAAATAAAAACGATCTTACTGTGATTGTAGCTGTTAAAGAAGATGTAATACCTTATGGTATATGTAAAATTGATGATTTGGGAAAATTAATAGAGATAAATGAAAAACCTAAAATAAATAATCTCATAAATATTGGTTGTTATTTGTTAAATAAAAAGATCATTCAGCAATTAAAACAAAATGACTATTTAGATTTTAATGAATTAATAAATTCCTCAATTAATAGAAAATTAAAAGTAGGGGTATACCCAATTGATGAGTCGCAATGGACTGACTTGGGTAACGCTCCAAGTTTATCTTTGTACAGAGATAAATAAATTTGTTTATGGGACAAAAGGTTTTGATTATCGGATATGGCTCAATTGGTAAAAGACATGCAAAAATTCTATCAAATTTTCATATTGTATCTGATTTAAGATTATTAACGAGTCAAAAAAACGTAAAATTTAAAAAAATTAAAGATTTTAATGAAGCAAAAAAATTTAACCCTGATTATATAATTATCTCAAATGAAACTTATTTACATATAAAAACTTTAAAAAAAATTGAAAGAAATTTTTCTAATAAAAAAATTTTGATAGAAAAACCGCTCTCACATCGTGTTTCAAATTTTATCCCAAAAAAAAATAAGGTTTGGATAGGTTATAATATGAGATTTAATCCAATTGTAAAATATCTAAAAAAAAATTTAAGAAATCAAAAGATCTATTTTGTAAATGCTTTTTGTAATTCATACTTACCAGACTGGAGAAAAAATAGAAAATATCAAAAAATTTATAGCGCTGACACTAAAAAGGGAGGGGGTGTTGAATTAGATCTAAGTCACGAAATTGATTATATAAATTGGATTTTTGGAGATTTACACAAAAATTATATATTTAAATCTAAAGTATCCAATTTAAATATAAAATCTAATGATATTTTCGTAATGTCCGCTAAAACAAAATCGAAAACACAAGTCCTAATAAATTTAAACTATTTTACTTTGAGTCCAGTTAGAAAACTTTTTATAAGTACGAAAAATGCAAGCTATCAAGCTGATTTTAAAAACAATTATCTTAAAATTTTTAAAAATAAAAAAAAAAAATATTTTATTTTAAAAACCTAAGTTATGATTATAGCTATAGAGAAATGCATAAAGAAATTTTGAAAAATAGTTTTAAAAATCTCTGCTCTTTTAAAGAAGGTATGAGAATTAATAAAATTTTAGATCATAAATGAAAAAAAAATTTTTAAAGCTTTGTACAATTTGTGCTAGAAAAGGCTCTAAGGGTGTGAAAAGCAAGAATTTAATATCAATAAACGGTAAACCTTTAATTTACTTCACTATCAAACAGGCAATACAATCTAAAATTTTCGATAAAGTTGTTGTTTCTACGGATTGTTCGAATATCAAAAGACTTGCAAAAAAATATGGAGCTGACTGTTGGTTTTTAAGATCAAAAAACTTAGCGAAGGATAATTCCCCTAAAAAAAAAGTAATAAAAGATTTATTGATCAGAAGTGAAATTAGATTTAGTAAGATTTTTGACATTATAGTAGATTTGGATGTTTGTTGTCCGCTAAGAACTCCATCTGATATAAAAAAAGCAGTCAAAATATTTTCTAAAAGTAAATCAAATATTTTAGTAAGCGTAACAAAGTCAAGAAGAAATCCTTTTTCACATATGCTTAAATTAAATAATAAAAAATTGAGCAGGATAACAGAATTTAAAAAAAAATATATTTTTAGGCAAAATACGCCAGAAGTATACGAGTTAAATTCATCTATACATATTAGAAAGCGAAATGAAATATTAAATAATAATATTAATTATTTTGATTTTTCAAAAAAAATTTCACATTATAAAATGCCCCATGAAAGATCAATTGATTTAGATACTAGTTTTGATTTAAAACTTATAAAGTTATTAAAAAATGTATAGCTTAAAAAATAAAAATGTTTTAATTGTAGGTGGACTAGGTCTCATTGGACAAGCGACAACAAAAAAGTTTCTAAGTTTAAAAGCAAATGTTGTTTGTTTAGACATTAAACACAACAATTATAAAGAATTAAAAAATTTTAAAAAATTTGATAATTTTTATTATCATAAACTAGATATATCCAAAACAGAAAATTTAGAAAAAAAATTAAAATTTATATTTAATAGATATTTTTCTCCAGAAATCTTTGTTAATTGTTCATATCCAAGAGAAAAATATTTTAACAAAAGCTCTTTTGATAAAATTAAACTAGAAAATTATAAAAGACATATTGAAATACATATGAACTCATATGTTTGGATATCTAAAATTGTTGCTGAGCACATGAAGAAGAAAAAAATAAAAGGATCAATTATAAATTTAAGCTCAATTTATGGAATGGTAGCTCAAGATTTATCAGTTTATAAGGGAACCAAAATTGGTGAAAATCTCTCCTATTCTGTAATTAAATCTGGGATTATCAACTACACAAGGTTACTAGCCTCTTACTATGGACAGTTTAATATTAGAGCAAACGTAATCTGTCCTGGAGGCATAGAGAATAATAATAATAAGAATATTCAAAAAAAAATGTTTAGAAAAAAATATTTAGAAAAAACACCTTTAAAAAGATTTGCATATCCAGAAGATGTAGCTAATTCGATAGTATTTTTAAGCTCTGACGATGCATCGTATATTACTGGAGTAACTCTTCCAATAGATGGCGGTTGGACTGCAATTTAATTTCAATGATTATTAAGTTCCCATTGACCTGTTTAAAATTAAGTTTGAATTTTGTTAAAAAAAAAAAAATTTTGTTCTTAAACTGTAGAGATGTTAAAAACTATTGTAATTATAATAAAAAAAATTTTATTTTTATCAACTTACATGAGATAAATTTTTATATTTTCATAATATCATTTATAAAATTTATCTATTTAAAAAAAAATTTTAAAGAACTATATTTAAATTGTTTAATAAAACAAATATCACCAGAAATCATTGTACAAAATGATTTAAACTTAACAAAATACGACTTTAAAGATAATTTTCCAAATATTAACTACGTAATTTATCAGTTTGGATTTATTAGAGATGAAAAAAAATATTTACATCTAAAAAAAAAAATCAACTGCGATATTTTTTTATCATTTTCAAAACAAGAGACAATAATTCAAAAAAATTATTTTAAGGCAAAGTTTGTAACCTTTGGGTTTATCCGAAGTAACTTAGTAAAAAAAATTTATAAAAAGAAAAATATCATATCTTTTGTTTCTGAGTACTCTCGGGAAAAATCAAAAAAGGAAAAACAATATGAAGGTAAACTGCTGACACTGTTAGCTAAAATATGTAAAGTAAGAAATTTAGATTTGTTTATAATTTTAAGATCAAATAGAAAAGATAAAAACTTAGACTCGACTGAAGAAATAAAATATTTCTCAAATATACTTGGTAAAAAATTTAAATATGGAGACAATAATCCTTATAACGTTGGTGATAGTGCTGTTATCAATGTTTCACAAAATTCTAATCTAGGTTTAGAATTTATCTCCAGGGAAAATAAAACTATTATTTTTTCTACGAAAGACTTTATTAGAAAAAAAAGAGGACTTCCACTATATATCAATCATAAAACACCTTTTTTTTCTTACCACACCAAAAATTTAAAACATATAGAAGAAAAGATATTATATACTCTTAAAATGAGTAATAACAAATTTATTAAAATTTTAAAAAAAAATCGTAAAATAAATAAACATAAATTTTATAAAAATTTTCCTCAATTTTTACTCACATTAAAAAAAAAACATGAAAATAATTGCAATTATTCCAATTAAAAATAATTCACAAAGAGTTCATAAAAAAAATTTTAAAATGATAAATGGTAAACCATTATATAGATACTTATTAGATAATTTATCTAGGTGTAATTTTGATGAAATATATGTAGATAGCGATAGTAAGGAAATAGAAAATTATTGTAAAAAAAAAAATTACTCATTCATTAAAAGGATTCCTAATTTATCTAAAGATAGCGCTAATGGAAACGACCTTTTAAATTATCATTCTACAATTATAAAAGCTGATATCTATTTTCAATTGTTTATAACCTCACCCCTACTAAAAATTTCTACAATAAATAAATGCATAAGTATTTTAAAAAAAAATAAAAAATATGATTCTATTTTTACAATAAAGAAAATTCACTCGTGGTTTTGGTTTAAGAATAAACCCGTCAACTATAAACCCAAAATACTTCCAAGAAGTCAAGATGCCAAACCCATTATACAGGAAACTACTGGGATTTACGGAATCAGAAAAAATACAATAAAAAAAGTTAAGTGCAGAATTGGGAGTCGACCATATCTTCTTGAAGTTGGGGATGAAGAGTCAATTGATTTAGATAATAAAAAAGATTTTGAATATTTAAAGTTTGTACTAAAAAAAAATAAATAAAAATTTTATGAAAAGTGTTTTGATAATAGGAGGAAATAGATTTATAGGTTCAAATTTAGCAGATAAATTTTCTCAATTTAACTTTAAAGTAAAAATATTTCAAAATGAATCTAGCTTTAGCTGAGACAAAGTCAGAAATAGATTTTATACTCAAAAAAACCTCTGAAAAGTTAATTTGGCTACCTATCAATTTAGAAACATTGATATATGTGGACGAAAAAAAATTAAAATATTTAAATCCTTCAGATTTTTTTGATAAAAAAAATCATGAAGAAGGTATTTTAGAACAAGAAAATTTTATTAAAAATTTATACTTTCAAGAATTAAAACATGAGTCATTAGAAAATAGGTATAAATCTATAATGCGAAAATATTTTAATTCTATTTTTTTGATAATAACATTTTATGAAAAAATAAGAAAAAGAAATGATATAAAAAAAATTTTTCTTTCTGGATGGAATGATCATAGTTTTTCATCAATCAAAAATAATAATTTTATATCTCTTATATGTTCAGAAATTTTTAAAAATGAAAAAACCGAAATAATTACTCTATCTGAAATAACTTTTAAAAAATTTAATAGTAGCTACGAATATTTTT
>MDTG01349704.1_pt1 | contig 39934 bp, 41 predicted proteins | sample 811421 | NCBI WGS metagenome assembly MDTG01 (sample SAMN05326645, study PRJNA326480) | marine metagenome | isolation source: seawater | place: Pacific Ocean: South East | collected 2011 | reverse complement strand
TGTAGCTCAACGGATAGAGCGTAGCCCTGCGAAGGCTGAGGTTGGTGGTTCGATTCCACTCAAGCGCGCCATTTCCAATATACAGGGTTAAAGCTATTGACCAATATTTACTTCTACATAAAGTTGGAAAAATGGTTGGAAATTTTTACAGAATGATTTATTAATTTTATTCATTTTGGAGCGAGAAGGGATTCAAAATTCGACACAACCTCTTAAGATAAATATGATAGTTTCATGGACAATCTTGAAAATGTAATATTTCTACTTGGTGTAGAGTTAGAAAAAGGTAATATAAAAACTGAAGATATTGGCAAAGTTGGCTCTTTTCTTATCTCAATATCAAGCAGTCTGCACAATGTGCAAGATGTAGATTCAAGAAATAATCTTAATTCCGAATTAGAAAAAGCAAATAAATATTTAAACTCAAGAATTAGGTTACAAAATCCTGAAAAATTAGTTTTGCCTAGTCTAAATATATCAAATCTTGACTCTTCAGCCAGCAATGAAGCTACTACTACAATAGATAAAAATGATTTACATAATGAAGATGCAAATGAAGTTTTATTTAAAGGTAAATTATTTTCTGAACAAAATAAAATTTTAACTAATGAAGAAATTCTAACTGTATCTAGTTATCTCGAAAAAACTAATTCAAAAAATCAACCTATGATGCAATTAAATTTTAAAGAAAAAATTAAAGTTGATACTTGGTTTAATGAAGATTTTGGTACTCCTAGATGGGATGAATACAATGTAAGTTCTTGGGTATTTGAAGAGAATAAAGAAATCTATGAATCAGTCAAAAAAAATTCAAGGGTTCTTGTGAAATTAATTTTTGAACAAAAAAATACTTCGGGCGCATTAAAGAATTTCCAAAATTGTGAAATTATTAAAGTTCTCTAAATTTATTTGGAGTTAGGAGCGCAGCCCTGCGGAGGCTGAGGTTGGTGGTTCGATTCCACTCAAGCGCGCCATCTTAAGTTAATTAATAGTGCCCATAATTTAAAAATACACTAAACTAAATGGTGTAATTAATATCTAAATTTATGAAAATCTTATATTGCCTTAGAAATAAGAATATTTTTAATTATCAAGAGTCATTTATAGAGAACTTATCTCAAAATGGCCATGATGTTCATATTGTATTTTCAAGTGTCCAGAAGGATAGAGAAGCGAATTTTATGGACCCTAATCCAATTGAGAGATTAGAAAAACTGCCAAATATTTCTTTCGAAAATTTAATTCCACAAAGAAATATTATCCAAAAATTGAACATGATATTTAGAGAGGTAAAAAATTATCAGAGGTATTTTAATAAGTCTTATCAAGATAATTCTCAACATTCTTTCTATCAGGAAAGATGGGCAAAATACTTACCAATTTTTATAAGATTTATTTTTACTAAAGTATCATTGTTTAAATCTTCTTTGATGAGAAAATTCACTGACAAATTATTTAATTTGATAGAGCTTATTTCGGGTTCTCCAAAAACTCATAAAAAAATTATTGATGATTTTGGGCCAGATGCCATCATAGTTTCTCCTGCTAATTTAAGGTATTCAGAAGAAATTGATTTTATAAAATATGGAAAAAAGAAAGGCATATATTCTTTTATTTCTGTATTAAGTTGGGACAATTTAACTACTAAAGGAGGCTTTAATATATCTCCAGATAAATTTATTGCTTGGAATTATACTCACCAAGAAGAGCTTATTAATTATCATGACGTAGATAACGATAATATTCTTGTTTCTGGATCACCTTTTTTTGATAAATGGTTTATGGAAAAATATGCTGACTTTAAACATGCTGATTTTAATAGAATTTTTAATATTGAATCTGAAGATGAATTTGTAATTTATTTAGGCTCTTCTTCTAATTTAGGAAAATATGATCAGGAAGTAGTCTCTGAAATATTAAAATTCTTAGACAATTCTTCCTTGAAAGACTTAATTGTAATTATAAAGCCACACCTAACTAACCAAGATTATACAAAGAAATTTAGCCACTTAAAAAATGTTAGAGTTTGGAGAAATGATTTAACAACCGATTGGGTAGAAAATCAGTCTATGTTTAAGTTTGGACTAAACAATGCGATTTGTTCATTAGGTCTTAATACAACCGCAATGATTGATAGTGTTATAAATCATTGTCCAGTTATATCTATTATTCATGAAAAAAATATGGATGAGCCAACGAATGCAGCAATACATTTTAAGAGCCTGATAAATTCTGAGACCTACCATATAGTTAATAATATAAATAATCTTGACCGAGATATTAAGTCTGTTTCTGATAATAGAAGTTCATTTGAAGAAAAAAGAAATAGATTTATTTCAACTTTTGTTAGGCCTATAAATACTGAAATAAATGTTGGTGAAATAACTCGAAAAGAGATTGAAAAGTTACTAGGCTAATCATTTTAATTTTCTCGATATTTGTAAATAAATGAGTGAAATCTGTATGGTTAATACATTGGGATTAAATTTATCAGGAGGTTTAAATGAATTTAAGTACAAGAAAATTAACTAGTATACTTATGATAGCTGGCCCTATTGGAGTGTTTGCAATATGGGGAATTTTGACTGAAGCTATTGTTGGGGCAAATACTGTTGATGGAGTAGAAAATGCAGGATTATTTTTGCAAAATGCAAGTAGTGCTGGCAGTATTGCAGGATTTCTTGAAATGATTGGATTGCTATTTTTTCTAGCCCAAATAATTGGTCTAGTTTTATTCGCAAGACAACTTTCAGTAGAAGGATCTGCAGGTGCAGCATTTGCTAATTTATCTGCACTTTTAGGTATAGTTCTATTAGCGCTAGTAACTATGTCAACAGACTTAGGTCTTTCAGCATTATGGCTTGGCGATAAGGGACTAACTGCTGAGGCGATGGCACTAGCTCAAGTATCGCTTGGCTCTGGAGCAACATTTGGCATTATCTTTTCATTAGCTAATGGCCTAGTAACCATACCTATGATTGGTCAAGCATCTACAAGTATTAAAAAGTATCTAGGCTTTGCTTTTGCCTTATTGATGGTACTTCTTTTTATTACTGAGTTCCTTGGCTTATCACTTGGTGAAATAGTTGAAATAATAATTTGGCTTGGCGCATCACTCGTATTTGTTGCAGTAGGTGTACTGAACTATAGAGGCGAATAAAAATATAAATAAATTTTAGGGAGGCATTTCTTAATGCCTCCCTTTTTTTTATCAAAACATTTTAATAATAGAGTACAATTAGATTATGGCTAAAATAGATTTAAATTTGCAGTTTTTATTTAACGAATATCAAATTATAGACAGATATAAGAAGTCTCATGAACTAGGGTTCAAATTTGTTGAATTACAGCATCCGTATTCTTTAGATTTGAATTTATTATCATCTTTAATTAGTGACTTAGATATGGCTCAGGTCCTTATTAATATTGATGTGAATAATGATGAGACAGGCAAAATGAATCTGGCCATTGACCCTAAAGGAATAGATAAATTTAAATCAAGCGTTGATAATTCTTTAAGGTACTGTACTGAGTTGAGTGTAAAGGTAATTAACTGTACACCTGGCCCCGCGATTGATGACTTGGAAAGGTCAGTGCAATATCAAACTCTTATAGAAAATCTTTCTTATGCCGCACCTTTATTTGAAGAATGCGGAACAAGATTACTTATTGAGCCCATCAATACTTTTGACCAACCTGGTTTTTTTATATCAAATTCTAAAGACGGAGCAAAAGTAGTAACAGATGTTTCTCATAGAAATTTCGGTCTTCAATATGACGTTTATCATATGCAGTTAATGGAAGGAAATATCATGAATAATATTAAGAAATATATAGATATAATAGGCCATTTTCAGATTGCAGATGTCCCAGGAAGACTAGAGCCTGGGAAAGGAGAAATTGGCTATTCAAATATATTTAAATTTATTGATGATTTGGGGTATGAAGGATTTATTGGAGCAGAATACAAGCCAGAAAATACAACCGAAGAAGGCTTGGCATGGATAAAAAAATATGATGGGCTAGAAATTGCTTAAAAAATATTTATCTATATTAATTTTCTCTGTAATTTTATTTTCTTGTTCTGAAAATATTGAATCTGGACCAAAAATATACGTTACACCTCAACATGAAATTCCAAACTACGAAAATATGGAATGGATTAATTCTGACCCAATATCAATTGGTAATCAAATAGGCGAAGGAAAAATAGTCTTGATAGATTTTTGGACATATACATGTGTTAATTGCATAAGAACTTTCCCTTTTCTTAACGAGTGGGATGATAAATACAGAGATGATGGCTTAGTAATAATTGGCATTCATACACCTGAGTTTGAATTTGAGAAAAAGATTAAAAATATAAAAAATTCAATGAATAAGCATAATCTAACTTATCCAGTTGTTTTAGATAATGATTTCGATATTTGGAATGAATTTAATAATAGGTATTGGCCAGCAAAATATTTGTTTAATGCTAGAGGGGAAGTTGTGTATGCTCACTTTGGAGAAGGAGGGTATATTGAAACCGAAAAGGAAATTCGAAAACTTCTAGAAGATCAGAATAAAGATCTTTCAAATAAAGAATTAGGAAAAATTGAAAACCAAGAAATTGATGAATCTGTGTTTGGTGGTTTTTATGGAGAGAGTTCTGGAATGAACGATGAAAATGCAGATGGTGAAAAGCCATTCTATAGAATGACTAGAGAGTTATACATGGGGAGTGATAGAAATCTTTCTTACGGAGGTATTTATTGCGGAAACATTGATTATTATGACAACATAGGCACTCCGAATACTTATGTTGATGATTATGAGTATTCTCATAATAAATTTTATTTGAGTGGTAACTGGAATAATGATTTTGAAAGCGTGATATCAGAAAATGATTCTCCTTCAGACGATGAATATTTATCTTTTAAATTCAGATCCAAAAGTGTGAATGGAGTTTTTTCAAGCATTAATCAATCTAAGCTTATTGTTAAGTTGGATGGAAAATTTTTGAAAAAGAATGAAGCTGGACTTGATGTTAATTTTGATGATGAAGGAAGGAGTTTTATTAAAATTAACGAACCTAAAATGTATTCTATACTAATTCTTCCAGAGTATACTGAAAAAATACTGACATTACTTCCTCAAGAAAAAGAGATATCTGTTTTTGCCTTCACATTTGGTTCTTATGAGGAAGGTTTTTAATGCTAAAGAATATATTATTATTTTCACTGATTTTATTATTATTTTCATGCTCAAACCATAAAAATGTTCAGGTGTTTATAGCAACAGAAGACCTACAAATTGGAACAAACAGATTTTCTGTTGCCTTTGCAGATTCTAATGGATTAGTTAACAATGAATCGCTCGAAGTTTCTTTTAGTGGGGAGGGAGGGTATCCAAAATTTAATAAAGAATTAAAATTTGTTAGTTTTCCGGACTATTATGATGTAGGTCTTAATAATGGTGTGTACACTGAAATAATTGATTTTGAAAAAAATGGAGAATGGAAAATTAGTCTAGGTGATGGAGACGCAAATTTTGTCGTTAAAGAGATTTCTAATTCATTAAGCGTAGGTGATATAGCACCTAAATCGGATAATTTAACAATTAATGAAACATCTATTGAAAATCTTTCAACAGGCACGCCATTTAATAATTCATTTTACGAAAAAAAAGTTTATAAACTTTTAGAAGATGGTGAATTATTTATTGTTACTTTTATGAGCCCAGCTTTTTGCATAGATCCTACCTGCGGGCCACAATTAGACACCCTTAATGAATTAAGTAATAAATATGTGGAATTACCAATAGTTCATATTGAGACATACCTAAACCCTGTAGAATTAAAAAATGATTTTGATAAGAGAAAGATTAATCCAATTATAGAAGACTGGGGGGTTGATGAGGGGCAATGGTTATATATCGTTTCAAAAAGCGGAATGATAATTGCTAAATTTCAAGGATACGCATCTTTAGATCAAATCGAAGAATATATTACTAAATAGCCTTCTTTTTAAGAATTAAAGAGATATTCTGCCCATTATTTTCTTGAGCATAAAAAATATATCTTTTGTAAATATTGGTTACAAGATTGTTATAAAAAGAAAAATTAGAAGTAAAAAATTTATTATGCATTAATCTTCTTAAAATTTTAGAGAGGATAGATTTTTTGTTTAAGTAAAATAGTTCTTCTATATCAAAATAATTTCCTACATGTTCTTTTAGTAATGCTAAATCATAATGCCTGAAATGTTTTTTGGGGATTGGTTGCCTTATTACACTTGGCACAGTAATTAAAAAAATACCATCATCACTAATAATTTTATTTAAACTACTTAATACTTCTGGCAATTCTTTTTCATCAATATGCTCAAGAACTTCAGTAGCTATAATGAAATCAAATTCTATATTTGGTAGTTCATCTATATTATTAAAAAACATTTTATTATCTTTTTTTTCATTGCAAAAAAGTTTTGCAAAAGTTAAGGCTTTATTTGATATGTCTACTCCATAAATTCTTGAATCATATTTATTAATAATTTCTTTTGTTAACCTTCCATCTCCGCACCCAAAATCTAGAATTGTTTTAGGAGATTTTATATCAATTTTTTTCAATATAAATTCTATTAGAGTTAGATAATCGAATGAATGAAACCACGACATTCCAAAATTCCATTTTCCATTATTTAATTGAGGGAGGTGATGATATGGAAAATTATAATCTTCATCTTGATAAAATTGAGGTGCCTTTTTTGATTCTTGGTTCATAATGCATTAATTATACTGTAGTAATATTTTCTACAACAGTTATAATAAACGTTTATTATTTTTATAGGGCGATTAGCTCAGTTGGTAGAGCATCTCGTTTACACCGAGAGGGTCGGGGGTTCGAGTCCCTCATCGCCCACCACTTCAAATTGAACTTAAATTAATTCTCGCTATAATCTCCATTTGCAAATATCTGTTGTATAATGATTATATGGAATCAATAATTAACAATAAATTTAAATTAATTTCACTTCTTTTAGTGATTCTTTTCTTTTTATCTTCCTTATTTTTAGTTAGTGGTTATCTTGCTGCTGATGATGGAGTTGAAAATCCAAAAACTGAGGAAAATCAAGAATATAAAAAAGATAAGGATTGCGACAAAATGAAGAATAAAGACGTAAGCCTTTAATTTAATTATATAAAAGATTCTATTTCATATTTCTAATCATCTCTACAATAGTGTCAAGTTAAACTTTATTCATATTTTAGAGAGATATAGCCCCAACCGAACATATTAAATAATCCTTATAATGTATAAATTATTATAAAACTGTGAAATAATAATTTTATGAAATTAAGTAAAAATGAACTTAAAAAATCAGGTCAAAATCTTAGAGGTTTATTGAATGATTTAAAAAGAAGACCGCAGGATGCAGCTAATCAACTGGGATTCTCAATTGAGGAAATTGAAGAATACATATCAGGAACCAAACCAATATCTTCTGAATTCATAAACATTGCTTGTGAAAAGTGGCCAGTAAATGAAAGAGACTTCTTTGTTATAAGAGATGACTGCCCTTCTGGATTAAAAATTATGAGGTCATTTGATTCAAAAAAAAGCTCTCGAGTTATGGAAAGAGCTGGCAAGCCATATTATGAATATAGAGATACTGTTATAACTTCATCTACATCTTTTAGGCCTGAATGGATTGAAGAATTATGTTTTGTTGGCGATAACGATCCTGAAAATTCATCAGTCCAATGGAATAATGGTCATTTTATGCATCAATTCACATATTTTATTGGAGAAGTAAACTATTATTTTAAAGATGAATCAGGTAAAAAATGTGTTAAAGAAATGAATACTGGAGATTCTTGCTACATAACACCTTTTGTTCCTCATTCTTTTACCACAAGGGCGGGGGCTAAAAAACCAGGGCTAATTCTAGCATTAACATTCGGCAGTAATCTTAGTGGAGATGCTCAGCAAGAATTGGCAGCTATATCAAACCCTTCAATTGCGAGCCAATTTGCTATGGATTTTTCAACATCAGATAAAAGTACTGGCTCTCTAATTAATTATTTTAGAAATAGTTTTAGTATTTCAATTCAAGAGCTATCCAAAAGATCAAAAGTTTCAGAAAAAAAATTACAAAGCATTGAAAATGGCCTCAGTGCCTCAATAGATGAACTAAAAAAAATAGCTGATTCAATGAATATAAATTTGAGAGATATTTTGCCAAATGATAATAATGAGCCAAATACAATAATTAAAAGACATAAAGATGGTAATAGATGGAAACTAGGAGAAAATAAAGAATATTATGAAATTGTAGAGCTTGCTAACACTTCTTCACTTCCATATACAAGAAGCCTAGAGATATCAGTTATTTCTGATGATAATTATGACGAATTAGATCAAGATGTTGGCCTTCATCAATATATTTATAATGTTGGAAATAAAGAATTAGTTATTAATTTTGAAAATGGTTTTGAAAAATTACATCCTGGAGATTCTTGTTATATTAAGCCTTTCTTTAAACATAATTTTAGAGGAAATGGGAAATTACTATGTTTAAGAATTGGTGGAAGAATTGGAGGGGATCCTCACAGGGAGCTTTCAATAATTGGTAGAAAAAATTCTGAAAGAGCTATATCAGAGTCTTTACCTTGGTTTAATGTTGAGGGTAGTAATTAATTTATTTAATTAAGATGAACTCTTCTGTATTAGTTTCATTCCAAAATTGAGAATTATCATTGTATTCAATGTTTAGGTTAAAGCATTCTTTTAATAAAGCAGGAATTATATTTATATTTGTTTTGATATTATGGGATTCGTTTATACAGTTGTCAGGAGTATAAATAAAATTGATGGTTGAAAATAATTCTTCGTATACGTTATTAGCAAGCTCTTTATTTGTATTAATTTCATCTTTTCCAGAAATATTACTAACTCCATGATCTGAATGGATTATTATAATTGAGTCTTTGGAGTTTAAAATTATTTCTTCCACTGCCTCAATAATCATTTTGTTTACATATTTTAATTGATTTATAAAATCTTGCTTGTCTTTATCACTCCAAATATCACTTAAATCTTCCGAAAAAGAATTGTAAGGATTTGAGCTAAGATTTTTTGATCCATCTTCATTAAAAATAAATGGCGGGTGTGGCGGCCTGCTATAAAAATAAGTCCATGTTTTTTTATTATCGTTAGATTTTTCAATTAAACTAGAAAAGTTTTCGTGAAAATATTTTTGATTTTTGTTTATCCAAAAATTATGTATAGGAATAGAAGAATCATCAATTACCCTTAACATATTTGTCCTCATAAATATTCTGGAAAAATCTCCGAAAAAAGATGAATAAAAATTTTTTACGTCATTAGTTGATATTTCATGAATCTCAAATCCAAGTTTTTCAGCTACATGAGCTTCTACCGATTTAGTAAAGCTTTTTTCAGTTTCTTTCATGAATAAAATTTCATTACTTTCTGCATTATTAAAATGTTTCATGTTGATGGTTGATGGCAAAGAATACATTGTCCTAATGTAGTTAGCTTTTAAATCTTCTTTTCTAAACCCCAAGTTATTTAACTTGTTTGAAAAATCTTTATTATCAAAATTGAATCCGGTTTTTAAAATCTTATCTGTAGGGTACATATCTAATACTATGTGATAGACATCTGATGAATCATTGTAGTTATAAATTTCAATATCTAAATCTTTTGCTAATGGATTTGTTGGACTAACATTGAAAATTAAGGCCTGAGACAAATTGATTAAAATTAATGTAGATAATGTAATAAAAATAATATTTGTTAAAACCTTGTAATCATTATTTTTCCTTGAAATTCTAATAAATAATAGAAATAGAAATAAACTTAATATTGGAATTAAATATCTATGCCTAGATAATTCCTTAACCAAAATGATTTCATTGAAAAAATCATAAAAATATCCATAAGAATAAAATATAAATAATAATATTATTGATAAAAAGGATGCTTTTTCTAATTTTTTTAATATCAATAAACAAGGAAAAAAAACTAAACATGAAAAAATTGATACTAAAAAAAATAAAGAAAAAAATTCAGTTAATCTTATTCCTTCACCAAGATTTGAGGAGTATAAAAATATAATAAAAAAATATCCTAATAGAAGCGGATTAATAATTAATATTATTCGTGAAAATTTCATTGAGTAAATAATTTCAGTTGATTTCTTTGCTTAATTTTTCAATTTGATCACTTATAACGTTAATTGATTTACCAAAATTGTAAAAATTTTCTGATATGAAATCTTTATTTTTTGAAATTTTATTATTTGCCTTAACTATTTTTTCTTTAAAAGATGTGTTGCTTAATTTATTAATTTCATCTAACGCAATTATTTCCCCAATTTTCTCTCTCATTGAAACTTCAATAGGTATCTCGGAAATAATCTTATAATTTTTATTATTTACTTTTGGAGGAGTATCTATAAATATTATCGGCTTCTTAATTATTAAACATTCAAATGCTATCCCTGACCAATCAGTTATCAATAAATCTGTGTTTTTCATTGACACATATGAATTAGGATCTTCATCTAAAGTAAAAAGTTTATTTTGCTTAAAATTATTGATTGCCTTATAAAGCTTCTTTTTATTTTTCTTATAGCTCATATTATGAGGTCTTAGAATTACTTTATAGTTTAATTCAATTAATTTTGATATTAGGTCGTATAAGCAAATATTTATTATTGAGTTATCTCCCCAAGAAGGTGCTAATAAAATACTTTTTTTCTTTTCAGGGGCATTAATAATTTGGCTTAAATTATCAAAGTTAGGATAACCAGATTTAAGCAATATTTTCTTTTTTAACGATAACTTCTCCTCCCTCTCTTCTACTTCTTTTACATGATGAGGCCCCACACAAAACATCCCATCAAAATCATCATAAGCATTTTCCTGATAAATCATATGAGTACTTACCGGTGAATGATGGGTATAAAAATATCTAGAATTAACCTCTCTTTTTAATTGCATACTTTGTAAATTAGGAGTACTCATAATCATTAAATTGGTTCTAAATTTTCTAAATAAATATGTCCTAGCTGATTGATTCCCAATAAAAATTATTTTAAGATTTTTTTTATTTTTAATTTCAATATGATCAACTTTTGATGATGTTAAAAGAGTAACTTTTTTATTTCTTGAATCAGTTAAATTTTTTATTATTGGATTTAAATGATTTGTAATCCATGGTCCTTCAGAATAAAAAACGATATCTCTCCACTCTCTTGAAAATTGAATAGCTGAATTTACATTCTTCCAGGTTTCAAAAAATTCGTTGAACATATTAAATATATTTATAATTTACTGTTATTAAATAATGATTATTTTTTCTTATTATTAGCATCAGATTTTTTTTTAGTTTTATTAAAAATCTTAAAAATAAAATTTGTCAGCCTCCTATAATAAGCAAGGATTGCTAAAGCACCTGCCACTGCGCCTCCTATAACCATCTGGATAATAAAAGATAAATAACTAAAATCTAAATAATCATTAAATTTAATATTTGAATTTGATAATGCAGAATTATCAATAGAGTGTGCATAAGCAATATCATTATTTAATAAAATTATTATTAAAAATAATGCAAGGACTATTAGCGTAGATCTTGTTGTCATAATAATTATTATATATTTAAGGAATAAATTTTAAAATTTTGAATTTAATTCAGTTGACGATATCCCCTTAGTGTATGGCACATCTATAACCACTCCTCCCCAACTTTTCATAACTTCAATTAGTTTACTTCTTGAATCTGACTGTATATTGCTTTTCCAATCATCGCCATGTATGAAATACTCAAATTTGTATTTTTCAGCAACCTCAGCATAATTAATTCCATCTATTGGCAATACGTGAGAAACAGATTTTAGTTCTTTAGCAACTATTAACCTATTTTTAAATTCAACCAATGATTTTCTTTTATAGCTCAACATTGCTTCATCAGTCATTAACCCAATAACTACATTTCCATATTTTTTAGCTTCTTTAATAATGTTTATATGTCCGTGATGAAGTGGATCTAAGCACATAGGCAAAAAGGCGATCGGCCTGTTTTTATTATTAGATAAGTAATCTTTAATATTCATAAAATTGACCTAAAATTCATCATAATATCGTCAGGAGTATGGCTTACTCTTGAAATATCTTCTGAGCTCTCTTTTGAAACATGTATTCTGTAAAATGTTAATTCACTAGTGTTCAAATCAATATCTCCTGAATTAAATTTTTTAAACTCTTCAACATTTTTATATCCTGATGAAATAGCAATATTACATAAATCAATTTTTTCTGAAACCGAAGGTTGATTTCCAGTGGATTGATATGAAAAATTATCTAGAACAATATGAATAAAGTTTTTTGGATTGTAAAAACCAATACTGGAAGATGATCCTAAATTCATTAAAAAGCTACCATCTCCATCTAAAACTATAATTTTCTTTTCTTGATTTGAAATTGAAATTCCCATAGCAAAAGAGGCAGCTAAGCCCATTGAACCAATCATATAAAAATTTTCTTTCCTGTCATGAATATTGAATAACTCTCTAGATATCATTCCAGTAGTTGACACTACTAAATGATTTGGTGAAATTTTATCCATAATTATTTTAATTGCATCGCTTCTTGAAATCATCTAAGTTATTACGCCTTTTTTAATAATTATTGCTTTCATCTCTTTTTTTGATAAATAGTCATCAATTTCATTAGAAAATTTATCACCTAATTCCTTTGGGTCATCATCAACGTTTTCAAATGTTGCTGTCGAGATATTAAGCATTTTAAAAAAATCTTTAGTTTTTTCCCCCATTATCCAATGCTCAGGAGCATCATTAGGTTTTCCTCCATAACCTCTCCAGCCAACAATTAAAAGCACAGGTATTTGGTACATTAAATTGAAAGAGGTAATAGGATTTATAATATTCCCTACTCCAGAATTTTGCATGACGACACATGAATTATTATTGGAAATTGAAAAACCTGATGATATGCCTAAAGCAGTATCTTCTCTATTAGCTCGTATATAATTTATTTCTTTATCATCTTCTAAGAGATTAAATAGATTTCCAAAAGTCGAATCAGGAACTCCAGTAATATTACTAAAAGAATGAGATTTTAAAATTTTTATGATTGAATTTGCTTCTATACTCAATCTTCTAGTTCCTGTTCTGCTAACTTAAAATCATTTTCGTTATGAAGTTCTATCCAACCACCATTAAATTCTTGGCAATTCACTTTAATATCTTTATTTATGATGAAATTTAATATATCAATAAATGTTTTATTATTTGCACCATTTTCCTTAATTTCTGTGTAGGATGATTTAAGTTTTACTATTCCTTTTTTAGAAAAATAGGCTAAACCAAAAAATTCAGATTCAGCACTATCAATATTTAAATCTCTTCCTAAATTTTTAACTTCATGTATATCAGACATTTTTAATTTTCTTCTATTGCTTGAAAATGAATTATCTTTGTATTCAACTAATTCTAATTTTTTATCTACTTCATGTTTATGGTATTTATATGAAGAGTCCGCAGCAATCACAATATCGCTATCATTAGTTAATAAATCTGAAATAATTTTACTGTTAAACAGAATGTCTCCATAAGCTATGATAGAAGGACCTTCAATCTTTTCTAATCCCAACATTATTGAATCAAGCATTTGATTAACTTCAGTATTTTTAGTTTCGATAAGATTTATATTATTATCTGAAAAAGATTCAAAATCACTTAAATTATTCACTGTAATATTTAATTTTTCTATACCTACTTTTTTGAATGTTTCTATTTGATGACTTATTAAAGGTCTTCCAGAAATTGAATTTAATGATCTTTGTATACCATTAATTTTATGATTACCAGCAGAAGTAATTAAAGCTTCAATTTCTGGGGCTTTTTCTTTATCTCTCTCTAATATTTTGTCATAACCGACAGCAGAAAATACTTCTTTAACTGAGGAAATATTTTGGTCTGCCTCTAAACTTCTTTTTGATTGTGAAATTAATTGAGCAGTTTCAAGCATAGATTTATAAGAAGCTCTTAATAAATGATTAGCATGAATAATAATATCTACTCCAGATTTTATTAATTCTGGATCGGTTATTGAATTATAGGTTGTGGGAACTGCAATTAAGTAGGGCCTTCTACCCAATCTGTCACATAGCTTTTCATATTTTGGTATGAATTCTAAAATTTCTACCGGATCTTTTAATTTTGAATGGATCATAATTCCATCAACTCCAGAATTTATATATTTCTCAGCTCTAAGCATTGTTTCATTCATCCCGAGGCCAGCTATTAAACTTTCAAGTCTTGCTATTACAAGAAAATCATTAGTTGATTTAGTTTCCATCCCAACTTTTAATTTTTTTGAAAAAATATCTGGATTTTCCATGCCTGCCCCAACAGTTCCACCAAAACTATTTCTTTTTGGAAATATTTTATCTTCAATAATTACTGCAGATACACCTTGGTTTTCAAGTCTTTTAATTAGGAATCTAAAATTATCTTCATCTCCTCCGGTATCTCCATCTACAATCATAGGCTTAGTAGTTACATTTAGTATTTCATCAATTGTGTGTATCCTACTTTCGTTTCCAACTATAGATGCGTCAGGAAGCCCTTTACTTGCAGAATCTGTTAGACTGCTTTCCCATATAAAATCAAAATCTAATTTTTCAGTTACCAAACCACTTAGTCCGCTATGTGCCTCAAGCCCAATTGCATGACCCTTTTTCTTAATAATATCTACAAGGGATGATATTCTTTCACCAGGTAATTTTCTTGATTCAAAAGTCATTTTTTATTCCTAATTTATTATTTTTAAAAAGTATAACCTAATCCCAATTATGTGTAATGACTATGATTTGTAATAATTTAGTGAATTTTTAAGTATTTTTTCAATATCACTTATTGTTGCATTTACTGGATTATTTGAAGCCCTAGTACTTATTGTTAGAGGTAATAATTTATCAATATTTTTTTCAATTTTTATTATAAATGGTTGTATAGCATCTCTAAATTTTATATTTTCAAGTAATAATGAAATTTTTTTCACAAGATTTTCAGAGCTTTCAACATTTGCTACTTTCAAAGTATTTTTTAAAAATTTTTCTTTTTCTAATGAATTAAATCTAATTACCTCTATAAGTGTCAATGCGCATGCTATTCCATGCGGAACATTTAAAATTGAGGTTAAGGGGTAAGAAATTGAATGACATAAGGTAGTATTTGAAATTGAAATTGAAACACCACTTAGAAAACTTGCAAATAACATTTCTTTTCTTGATTCAACATCGGTTGGATTAGTAATAACATAATTTAAATTATTACTTAAATATTCAAAACCTAGAGAAGCTGCAGATAAGGATTTGCTATTTGCTTTTTTACTCCATGTAGATTCTAAAATTTGGCACAATGAATCAAGACCAGTGGATATTGTTATTTTTTCTGGCAGACTTAATGAAATTTCAGGATCTAAAATTATTTCTCGATTAATTTTACTTGTTATGATCGAATATTTAAGACCATTTTTTTTATCCCAAATTGTTGAAAAAGGAGTTATTTCTGCACCAGTTCCAGCTGTAGAAGGTATACATATTATTTTTGATTTTTCAGAAATATTATTACCATTTGATTTATCAATAGCTTCTTTAGATGACCTAATATTATTGGCTGTCATTAATGAAAGTATTTTTGCTGTATCAATAACACTTCCTCCTCCTAAAGCAATGTAAGTTAGTTCATGAGTTTTATTTATTATTTTGTATATTTGATCAAAATAATTATCAATTAAATTTAAAGAAGGCTCTTCATTTATTACTAAAGTAAATTTTGATGGAAGGTTAGATATAAATTTTTTACAACTTTTGCTGGTAATAATAATTAAATCATCAGTGGATTCGCTTAAACTTTCTTTTACTTCGCTCCATTTGCCTGATCCTGATTTTAAAGTCGCTCCCGAATCTATAAACCCGCTAAGATCTTTTTTCATATTCCTTATCTCTGTTTATTATTTACTCTTCTTCGACTCTTTCAACCAAAGCCTTCATGTACCCTATTGCAAATGCAGTTGGAATTCTATTCGCCACACCATATTTTTCTTCTTTGTGATGCCAATGAGGATCTGTTGAGTTTCGGTCTGCAAGTGATCCCATTGTTGGATTATGATCAGGTATGATTATTCCATCAAAATCAACTTCTTTTAGTACTTTTATAATCTTGTACATATCCATATAACCATCGTCTAAGAATGTTTCTTTAAAATGAGGAAGCGGTTTATCAACATTCCTAAAATGAATCTTGAATAATTTATTTTGATCTCCAAAATATTTTGCCATTTCAGTTACATTTTTCTCTGTCGTATCTCCGCCCTCAAGCCAAGTTCCTGCGCATAAGCAAATTCCTATATTAGGACTGTCTGCAATTTCTAATGCTCTTTGATATCCACTAAATGTGCTAAATATGCAACGAGGAACTCCGCCTAGCTTTAACCCAGGAGGATCATCAGGATGAATCCCTATTTTTACTCCTGAATCTTCAATAGTTGGTTTTACAGCTTTAATATAATATTCAAAATTTTCCCATAATTCTTCTTCAGAATATTCTTTTGAATGAGTTAATTCCCCTTTTGAAATAGTTCTTGGTCCTTTGCGGTCGTTAAGATAAAAAGTTTCAGCATTCACATTAAATGATCTTCCAAGGGCTCCTCCTCTTGTTGGCTCCTTTGCTGTACTCCAAACTCCACTGGCCATGTGTGCGTAAGTAGAATAAAAAATTCCTGCTTTACTCAAATCTCTAATATATTTTTTATAATCTTCTATAACCTGATCTCTATCATTTAAATTTAAAACTAAAGAATCATGATTATGTATACTTGAATTCCCAAATCCATATATTTTTAAGTCATGAGGCTCAAATATCTCTCTTTGTTTCATAAAAAAGTCGTAACTTGCCTCTCCTCTCCCTGCAAAAAGAGTCACATAATCAAGCCCTAATTCTTTTATAAATGCAATGTCTTCTTCGCTGGGGTTAGGGCTTACTTGTGCAGCAATTTTTATTTTTGATTTATTCTTCATTTTTTATTTAATAATTTTGAGTGATAAAATAAATTTATAAATTGTATTTTGGGGGATATTTATGAGAATTACAATGACATCTATATTATTTACTTTGATGATAGGATTGTTCGCTTGTGGAAGTGAAGACAGTTCGGATGTAGCTTTTACACAAATTAATCCATCAGAAAAAGTTTATACGCTTGAAGATTTGAAAAGTTTAGGTGTAAAAAAAGGAAAAACTTACAAAGTTAAAGATTTAGAGGAAGCAGAAAGTGCATATTTCGTATTTTATAAAAAGGCTGGCTCAAAAGAAGCAATTGAATACGAGATAAGATTTTACCCTAATCACGACTTAGCTATGTCACCAGGATTAGATATAGCAAAAGAAAGAGTTGGTCCTGATGCTAAATTAAAAAAAGATGAGACAACTTGGGCAGAAGGACTAAAAGATGCGAGGCAATGCGGGGGAGCTGGCGGAGGAGTAAGTGGAGGTGGAGTTGGCGCTGCAGGAGACCACGCAGTTGGAAGCTGTTCTTCTCCAAAATATAATGAATATTTTGTAATCGGCAATATGATTGCATTGTGTCAGGGTGAGAATGAAACAGAATCTAGAATACATTGCGTTGACCTTCTTACATTAATTCAAGGCAATGAAGTTGAATGATTTTTTTAAGCAAATAAAGGTAGTATTTTTTGAAAAACCTTTTGTTTTTTCTGGAAGAGCACCCATAAAAGAATATTGGAGTTCTTGGGTTTTTTCCCAATTGACGACCTTATCTTTATTAATATTGTCTCTCAGAATAAAGCCATTAGTTATATTCTTAATAATTTATATTCTATTAATTATAGTGCCAAGTTTATCTGTGACTGTAAGAAGGTTGCACGATGTAAATAAAAGTGCATTATGGCTTATTGTGCCTGGCCCCTTTGTTCTTATGGCTTATATGGCAGTTTTTTTACTATCTTTAATTTCTCCAAGCAATCAAACTCCGTCTCAATTTGATATTTTTCAAATAATTTTAATTCTGACTTATATATTTGGTATTTTTGCTGCTGCATTATGGTATTGTTTTCCAATATTTATTTTTTTAACTCAGCTGGGAGATGAAGGTGATAATCGTTTCGGGCCAAAGCCAAATAAATAAATAATCTAAAGATTATAAAATAAATAGATTAAAAAACTAGGAGAAAGTAAAAATGAAAAACATATATAAAATTATTTTAATGACTTTATTGATTTTATTAATTACAGGCTGTTCTTCTCGACAAAGTAGTGGCGAGAGCAGTGCTGTAGAAGTTGGAAAGACTATATCCAGTGATGTTATATATAATCTTGATGATTTTACTGGATCACCTGTTAAGTTTAAGAAATTAAAGGAATATTCTGTTGAAGAGCTAACATATGCAAAAAGCGTATTTTATGGATTTAGAAAATTTGAAGAGCCAGTCGATTATGAAATTAGGTTTTTTGATTCACATGAGAGCGCATTAAATGGAGAAGCTTTGGTTAGAGAAAGAGCAGGAACTAAAGAAGAAATAAAACTCGACAAAGACGAAGCTGTTTTTACTGAAGGCTTAAAGGATGTAAGGCATTGTTTTGGTGAGTCTCAAGGAGAGGGAGGAGTTGCAGGTGGTGGAGCTGGAATAGGTGGTCATTGTATAAATTCAAAGTATAGAAATTATGTAATTCAAGGCAATTTTATATTACTTTGCCAAGGAATGGATCTGAATGCTTCAATGAAAAATTGTGATAATTTACTATCTCTTTTAGAAAAATAGCCTAAAAATCTTGCTGAAACCGATTTTACGACTATAATTATATTTAAGGAGAGTTTAAAATAAGCCCCTTTAACCTACAACTAATCGGAGGTCACATATGCATCCATTTAATTACTATGCTCCTGAGTCAATCGAAGAAGCATCAAAAATATTAGAAAAATATGGCGAAAAGGCAAAATGTCTTGCAGGAGGAACTGATGTGCTTGTTCAGACAAGAGGTGAGAAATTTGATCTTGATGCTATTGTAGATGTTAAGAAAATTCCTGAATTAACAGAGTTAAAATGGACAGATAGTCATTTAGTTTTCGGAGCCGCTACTCCTTGCTATGTGCTCTATGAAGATCCAAAAGTTTGTGAAAAGTTCCCAGGGATCATTGATTCTGCTTTTTTGATAGGTGGTATTCAGATTCAATCAAGAGCAAGTTTGGGAGGAAATTTATGTAATGCTTCGCCAAGTGCTGATGGAATATGCTCATTAATTGTTCATGAAGCAATTTGTGTGATAGCTGGCTCGTCTGGATTAAGAGAAATTCCAGTTGAAGAAATGTGTCAAGGGCCTGGACGAAACGCACTTGAAAATGGAGAATTTTTGGTATCTATAAAAATTCCATTAAAAGATAATAAATTCTCAGCTTCTTATGAAAGATTTATTCCGCGAAATGAGATGGATATAGCTGTAGCTGCAGTTGCATCTTCAGTTGAAATGCAAGATGGAAAAGTTTCTTCATGTAGAATTGCTCTAGCTGCAGTAGGGCCAACTCCAATTTATGCTCAAGCGGCTTCAGAATTAATTATTGGCAAAGAACCAACAGAAGATAATATAAAGATAGTTTCTGAAAAAGCTAAAGAGATTGCCAGTCCTATTGCCGACATGAGAGGTACAATAGAGCATCGTAAGGATTTAATTGAAGTTTTGACTAGAAGAACAATATCAAAAGCACTAGAAAGAGTAGGGGTTTAAATGTCTGAAAATAAAGTAAAAAAAGTAGCAGTAAATACTACAATTAATGGCGAAGAAATGGACATACTTGTTGATCCATATATAAGCCTATTAGAGACTTTAAGAGAAGTAGTTGGGATTACAGGAACAAAAGAAGGATGTAATGACGGAAACTGTGGAGCTTGTACTATAAATCTGGATGGAAGAATTGTAGACTCTTGTCTTGTTTTAGGGGTAGAAGCAGAAGGTAAAAATATAGAGACAGTTGAAGGCATGGCAACGCCTGATGGACTCCACCCACTTCAGCAAGCATTTTTAGAAGAAGCTGCTCTTCAGTGTGGAATTTGTACTCCAGGTTTTCTTGTTTCAGCAAAAGCATTGCTTGATAATGAGCCTGATCCTTCTGAAGAAAGAATAAGGCATTGGTTAGCGGGGAATTTATGTAGATGTACTGGTTACGACAAAATAGTAAAAGCAGTAACTAAGGCTTCCAAAGAATCAAAGTAAAGAAAGAGGCAAGAAATGGTATCAACTCCAGAAAATAAAAATTATAAAGTAATTGGGACTAGACCAATAAGGCATGATGGTTATGACAAAGTTACTGGCAGAGCTCAGTATGGCGCAGATATTAAATTACCAGGTATGCTAATTGGAGCAGTTGTTAGAAGTCCTCATGCACATGCAAGAATTAAGTCTATAGACACTTCTGAAGCTGAAAGATTGGACGGAGTTTTTGCAGTTATGACTGCTAAAGATTTGCCAAGGCTAGGTGATGTTGTTCGAGGAAATTCCGAAGAATCTGGGTCAGAAAAACACTTAAGTGAAAACGTTATGGCTTTTGATAAAGTGCTTTACAAAGGCCATGTAGTAGCAGGAGTTGCTGCAAAAGATCAAAATACAGCATTTGAAGCAGCAAAAAAAATTAAAGTTGATTATGAAATACTGAAACCTGTAATAGATGTTGATCAAGCAATGTCAAAGGATGCTCCTATTCTTCACGAAGATTATACTTGTGATCATCTAGGAAAAGAAGTTAAAAATAGTAATGTTGCTGCCCATGTAAGGCATGAAAATGGAGATTTAGAAAATGGTTTTGATAAGGCGGATTTAGTAGTTGAAAAAGAGGTGGATATGCAAACTGTTCACCAAGGTTATATAGAACCACACAGTGGAACAGCTGTTTGGGATGAAGAAGACAGAGTTAAAGTCTGGACTAGCACTCAAGGATCATTTGCTGTCCGAGATAGTGTATCTAAAGTTTTAGATTTAGATGTATCAAGAGTTAAAGTTACCCCTATGGAAATAGGAGGAGGATTTGGAGGCAAGATTCCTATATACTTGGAGCCTATTTCAGCTGTTTTATCAAGAAAAACAAGAAGACCAGTAAAGACAATGATGAGCAGGACAGATGTATTTGATGCAACTGGACCTGGACCTGGTGGTAAGGTCAAAGTAAAAATTGGAATTGATGCTGATGGAAAAATTTTAGCTGCTTATGCTGACATAAGACTTGAAGCAGGAGCGTACCCTGAAGCTTTTATTGAGGCAGCTGCTAAGTGCGTATTTTCTTGTTATGACGTGCCTGCAATGAAAATAGATGCATATGATGTATTAGTTAATAAGCCAAGCTCTGCTCCTTATAGAGCACCAGCTTCTCCACAAGTTGCTTTTGCTACTGAAACAGTTGTTGATGAAATTTGTAAAATTAAAGGTTATGATCCAATTGACTTTAGGCTATTAAATGTTGCAGAGAAGGGAACTAGAACTGCCTTAGGTCCTAAATATAGAACTATAGGATTAAAAGAATGTTTAGAAGCTGCAAAAAAATCAGACCATTGGAAATCAAATTTGAACTCCAATCCAAAAACTGGAAAGAAAAGAGGAAGAGGCATTGCAAGTGGTTATTGGTTTAATATCGGTTTTAAATCTTCGGTTAACCTTTCACTTAACCCAGATGGCAAGGTAGCTCTAATTGAGGGATCAACTGATATTGGCGGATCAAGAGCTTCTATTGCTATGCAAGCTGCAGAAGTTTTAGGTATACCGGCTGAGGATGTAAGACCTTCAGTTGTAGATACGGATAGTATAGGAATTACTGATGTGACAGGAGGAAGTCGTACTACATATGCAACAGGTTACGCTGCATACAACGCAGCACATAAATTAATTGAAGAAATTATTGAAAAAGCTGCTTTAAAATGGGATATAAGTAAAGATCAAATTGAATATTCAGATGGAGTAGTTAAATCAAAAACTGATTCTGAATTAAAAATGACATTAAAGGAGATTGCTGACGATCCTCCTGGAGGACCTATTGTTTCTTCTGCATCAGTTGACTTAGAAGAGGCTGGCGGTGGTTTTGCAGTCCACATTGCTGACTTAGAAATTGATGAAGAGACAGGCAAGACTGATGTTGTAAATTACACTGCTATTCAAGATGTTGGCAAGGCTATCCATCCATCATATGTTGAAGGACAAATGCAAGGAGGAGCTGCTCAAGGAATAGGATGGGCTTTAAATGAGGAATATTTCATGAGTGATGATGGAGTGATGCTTAATTCGAGCTACCTAGATTACAGGATGCCTATAGCCCTTGATTTACCAATGATAAATACCATTATGGTTGAAGTTCCTAGCGAAGAACATCCTTATGGTGTTAGAGGAGTAGGAGAACCTCCTATTGTTCCTCCTGTTCCGGCCATTGGAAATGCAATTAATGATGCATTAGGATTAAGGCTACTTAGCACTCCAATGAAGCCTTCAAGAATTACAGAGGCTTTGAAAAGAAAAAAATAATTTTCTGATGATAAAAATCTTTCTTCCTTATAAGATAAGAGAAACTCTTGACGTTCCTACAGAGATAGAAGCTCAAGGTTCTAACTTAAGGAACCTTATTGATAATATTGAAGGCATGTATCCAGGCGTCAAAGATCATTTAGTTGATGAAGGGAAATTAAGGCCAGGAATGTCTGCAGTAATTGATGGAAAAACAACAAGATTGGGATTAATTCATAAATTGGATAATGTATCTGAAATACATTTTCTTCCTTCTATAGCTGGTGGAAGAAAATGAAGAATAAAAAGCAGTTTCCTGATCTAAATTCAAAACCTAATTTTTCAGAAATTGAAAATGAAATAATAAATTTTTGGGATAAAGACGAAACTTTTAACAAAACACTTAATAAAGGCCAATCATCAGAGTTTGTATTTTATGATGGCCCTCCATTTGCCAATGGATTGCCTCATTACGGGCATCTTTTAACTGGATTTGTAAAAGATATAATTCCTAGATTTCAAACCATGTTAGGCAACAAGGTTGATCGTAGATTTGGATGGGATTGTCATGGCCTTCCTGCCGAAATGGAGTCAGAAAAAGAATTGGGAGTATCAGGAAGGGCAGAAATAATTAAATTCGGTGTTGAAAATTTTAATGAACATTGCCAGAAATCTGTCATGAAATATACTCAAGAATGGGAAAAGTCAGTTAATAGGCAAGCAAGATGGGTAGATTTCAAAAATGATTATAAAACTATGGATATTTCATATATGGAATCAGTTATATGGGCTTTCAAGGAATTATGGAAAAAAGGATTAATTTATGAAAAAGATAGGGTAATGCCTTACTCATGGAAAGCTGAAACCCCTATATCAAATTTTGAAACAAGACTTGATAATTCTTATAGAGAGAGAGAAGACCCTGCGGTTACAGTTAAGTTTAGGTTAGATGAAGAAACAAAGTTTACTAACACGAGTATTTTAATATGGACTACTACTCCTTGGACATTACCTTCAAATTTGGCAGTTGCTGTAAATAGCGAATTAGATTATGTGCTTATTAGTAATGAATCTGAGAAATTGATTATAGGAGAGTTTGCTTTATCAAAATATGATAATGAATTGTCCGGTTATAGAGTTGAAGAAAAAATTAAAGGTTCTGATTTAGTGGGGCTAAAATACTGCCCTGTATTTAATTATTTTGTAAAACAACCTAATGCATTCAAGGTACTTTCTGCTGAATTTGTGAATACCGAAGAAGGAACTGGAATAGTCCATATGGCGCCTGGATTTGGTGAAGATGATCAAGCCATTTGTGAAGATAACGATATAAAAACTGTTTGCCCAGTTGATTCTAGAGGTCAATTTACATCTGAAATTTCTGATTATTCAGGGCAACTTGTTTTTGATGCTAATCCCGAAATTATTAAAAAATTGAAATTAGATGGAAATCTATTGAAACGAGAAAATTATAAGCATAATTATCCTCATAGCTGGCGAACAGATGAGCCTTTAATTTATAAAACACTCAATTCATGGTACGTGGAAGTATCAAAATTTAGGGATAGCATGGTTTCAAATAATCAAAAAATAAATTGGATACCTGACCATATAAAAGATGGAGCATTTGGTAATTGGCTTGCTGGAGCAAGAGACTGGTCTATAAGTAGAAACAGATTTTGGGGAACTCCTATTCCTGTGTGGAAAAGTGATGATCCAAATTATCCAAGAATTGACGTTTACGGAAGCCTTGATGAGATTGAAGCAGATTTTGGAGTTAGGCCAGATAATTTACATCGTCCATATATTGATGAATTAACTAGACCTAATCCTGATGATCCAACTGGTAAAAGTACCATGAGAAGAGTTGAAGAAGTCTTTGATTGTTGGTTTGAATCTGGGTCTATGCCATTTGCTCAAGTTCATTATCCTTTTGAGAATAAAGAATGGTTTGAATCTCATTTTCCTGCAGATTTTATTGTTGAGTATATCGCTCAGACTAGAGGATGGTTTTACACCCTAATGGTGTTATCAACAGCTCTATTCGACAAGCCTCCTTTTTTAAATGCAATTGGACACGGCGTAGTAGTCGATGAAAAAGGATTAAAATTATCTAAAAGATTAAATAATTATCCAGAACCTGAGGAAGTGTGGAAAAATTTTGGAGCAGATGCCTTAAGGTGGTTTTTGGTTTCATCTCCAATACTTAGAGGACAGAACTTAATGATGGATAGCACGGGTTCCGGAATAGATTCCTCTCTTAGGCAGGTATTAGTTCCTTTATGGAATTCGGTTTATTTTTTTAATCTTTATTGCAATTTAGAGAAATATAAACCTAAATTAATAAATAAAGGAAACTTTCCTATAGATAAATATATTCTTTCTAAATCTAAAAAAGCTTCTTTGGATGTTAAAGAATTTTTAAATAATTATGATATAACTGGTGCATGCACAGCAGTTTCTGAGTTCATTGATACATTGAATAATTGGTACATAAGAAGATCTCGTAATAGATTTTGGGCTAAAGCCGATACTTCATCTGCTACTGATGCTTATGACACTTTATATACAGTGTTAAATATTCTTTTAAAGATAATTGCGCCTTTGTCTCCACTTATTTCTGAAAAACTATTTATGAATTTAAATGGAGGCAAATCAGTTCATTTAGAAAATTGGCCAGATGTTCATGAAATAGAATCTGAAGATAAGTTGATAAAAGAGATGGATATAATAAGGAAAGTAGTTTCTACATCATTGTCTATAAGAAAAATAAATAAAATAAGAGTTAGACAGCCTTTAAGTTTATTAACAATTCAATCTAATAATGGTAATTGGGTTGAAGAATATTTTGAGTTAATAAAAGAAGAAGTAAATGTTAAAAATATAAATATTGAAGAGGTTAAAAATCATGAAAATCTTGTCCAATTAAAGATAAATCCTAGATTGCTTGGTCCTCGAATTGGTAAAAAGGTTCAGGAATGTATCCAATTAGCTAAAGAAGGAAAATGGAAAGAAAAAAACGGTATAGTAGTTATTGGAGATTTTGAACTTAATGAAGGGGAATATGAGATTGAAACAGTTATAAATGATGATCCCAGCATTCAGTCAATTGAAGGCACTGATTTTATAGTTGAGATGGATCTTTCTGTAGATGAAAAGTTAAAAAGAGAAGGTGTAGCAAGAGACTTAGTTAGGGCCGTACAAACTACAAGAAGAGAGAAGCAATTTGATGTTTCTGATTTTATAAAAATTAATTTAACCGGGGATAAATATCTAATTGATTCTGTAATTCAGAATTTAGAGTTTGTTAAAAACCAAATTCTCGCAAAAGAAGTTGTATTTGACGATAAAGATAATGAATTTGATTTTCAAGAAGAATTAAATGGAATTAGGGCTGCTTTTAAAATAATTAAATTAGTTTAAATCTAAAGCTCTATCTAACACTAATGATAGTTCTATTTCTTCTTGACCTCTGATTATGTTTAAATTAATAGTGTCTCCTGGCTTAAAATTGTATGTCCAGCTCATATATTCTCCATAGTTTCTTACAGGCTTATTTTCTATAGAAATAATTATATCTCCTGGCAATAATCCTGATTTTGATGCTGGGCTATCTAAAGCTATCTCTAAAATTGCAACGCCTTTGAAATTTTCATCTAACTCACATAAGTTATACCCCACTTCACATAAAGTGCTAATAAAATTAGGATCCAAAGTTCTTCCTTCAATTCCATCCCTAGGAATTTGAACTTCTCCAAATTCTAATAAGTCATTAATGTATCTTAGAACAAGATCTGAGCTAATAGCGAAGCCTATGCCTTCAGCACCTCTCATAATAGTACTATTTATTCCTACTAATTTTCCTGAGAGATTAACAAGTGGTCCACCAGAATTTCCGTTATTTATAGCCGCATCTGTTTGTATCATATCTGTTAATGTCCTATTATCTTCAGTTTCTATTACTCTCTCTTTTGCACTAACAATTCCTGCTGTAACTGTAGGTGTTCCAGCCAATCCAAAAGCATTTCCTAAAGCTATTACCCAATCACCAACCCTTAATTCTTTTGAGCTACTGAATTCTATAGGAATTAATTCTTGCTCAGTATTAATTTTTATTAAAGCAATATCACTATATGGAACTCTACCAATAATTTCAGCTTGATATATTGATTCGTCATTTAAAATAACTGAGATTTCTCTTGCATCTTTAATTACATGATCATTTGTGACAATGTAGCCATCTTTAGAAATTATTACTCCACTCCCATCAGCTGATCTTATTCTTGGAATAAAAAATCTATCTAATGCTACAGTTGAAATATTTACAGCTACTACAGAAGGAGAAACATATTCGATAGTTTCACTTAAACTTGGAAGTGACATATCAGTTTTTGGAGTAGTCGAATTTGTTTCTGTTTCTATATCTGTAGTACAAGAAATCAATAATAAAAGAAATAAATTTAGTAGGAGCAAAGTTTTAGCAATATTTTTCACTACTTCATTTTATCATAATAGAATTACGAATATTCAAGGAAAATAATATAATATTGTAATGCCTTCAAATTCATCAAAATCAACGAGTATTAGGCCAAGAGATGATGGCTTAAAGCCTATTATTGTAAAAAGTGAAGTTAGAAGTGCCTCAGAAAGAGGTGCATCGTCCCCATTAATAGTTGTTTATGGATTTTTAGCTTTAATTTTACTAGGAGCAATCTTGTTGATTCTTCCTTTTTCACATAATGAACCTATCTCATTCATAGACGCCTTGTTCACCGCAACATCTGCATCTACAGTTACTGGTTTAATTGTTTTAGATACCGCAACTACTTGGACTCTATTTGGTCAGATTGTAATAGGTTTTCTTATTGTAATTGGAGGAATTGGATTTATGACGGGCGCTGCATTTTTTTTATTGGCTGCAGGCCAGTCTCTTGGGCTTAGAAGGAGTGTTCAGATTGGAGAAGGTCTTGGTGAAGACAACTTAGGATCTATTGGAAATTTAGTTTGGAAAGTTGTTTTATCATCTCTATCATTTCAAATAATAGGAATCATAATATTTTTTATTTTATTTTCCTATTCTTTTGGGTTCGATAATATTAAAGAAAATACTTGGTACTCAATATTTCATTCAATTTCTTCTTTTAATAATGCAGGTTTCACAATTTTTAATTTTGGAAATAACCTAGAACCTTTTTCTAAAGGAATAGTTAACAATATTATTCTATTGATAACTGCACTAATGTTCTTTTTTGGAGGAATTGGGTATTTTGTCATGAATGATTTAATACATCATAGAAGGATATTGGGGAGTAGAGGCATAAGAAGATTTAGAGTTTTGCTCAGCTTAGAGACCAAGATAATACTAGTAGGATCTCTGGCACTTTCAATTGGTGGAGCTATTTTCATTTTTTTATTAGAGTTTTCCAACCCTAACACCCTAGGCTCTATGACATTAGCCGAAAAAATTATAAATAGTATTTTTACATCCATGTCTACAAGAACAGCCGGTTTTAATTCGTTTGATATGGCTCAGTCGTATGATTATACAAATTTAGTATGTGGATTTTTAATGTTTATCGGAGGAGGACCTGCTTCGACAGCCGGAGGTATAAAAATTACTACATTTGTATTGGTAATTTTAATGATATTTAGCCACATAAGAGGAAGTAATAATATTTCATTTTTTGGCAGAGAGGTCCCTTATGATATTGGTGTAAGAGCTATGGTTATATTAATTTTAAGTTTTTTTATAATTTTTATTACAGTTTTATTAACATTGTTCATTGAGTACTCTTATTCGGGCGGAGATCACTATTTTATGTATCTAGTATTTGATACTATTTCAGCTTTTAGTACCAATGGGATGTCGACAGGAATTAGTAGAGAAATTAATGATATAACAAAGATTTTGCACTCTTTTATAATGTTTATTGGAAGATTAGGCCCAATGACTTTGGCATTGTTATTGGCTGGGTCACAAAAACCTGTTGAGTATAGATTTTTCCAAGAGAAGGTTAGAATAGGATAAAAAGGGGGACTGATTGAAAATAACTCAAGTAGCTGTAATAGGTTTAGGTAGGTTTGGAACTACTGTTGCAACCACATTGTATCAAATGGGTCATGATGTATTAGCTATCGATGTTGACCCTTTAAAAGTTCAAGAACTAGCAGGTCAAGTAACTTATGCAGTTGCAGCTGATGCTTCAGATGAATCTAGTTTAAAAGAATTAGGCATAGAGAAATTTGAATATGCTGTAGTTGCAATTGGATCAAATACAGAGGCAAGCATTATGGTGAGTGTATTGCTTAAATCTTTACAAATAGATGTTGTTGTTGCCAGAGCTGTTACAAAATTACAAGGAGAAACACTTGATCGAATTGAAGTCGATAAAGTGGTTTATCCAGAAACTGATATGGGTAGAATGCTAGCCCATGACCTATTCCTTCCTGGGATTGAGCAGTATATGGAGTTAACTTCAACTTATGGGATAAGTAAAATAAAAGTCCCAACAAGATTTATAAGTCAAACTTTAAAAAATAGTAATTTTAATAATTTAAGAGACCGATATGGAGTTGCATTAATAGCTATTCAGAGAGGAGAGGATATAATTTTAAATCCTGATGAAAACCAAACGCTTACCTCAAATGATACGCTTATAATTGCAGGCCCTGATGAAAAAATTTCAGATATAGTTAGCCCTGCTAATATTAAACCGGAAAATTAATTATTATGAATAAAATTTTATTAATATTAGATAAAATAGATGCAAATAATAAACATATGATAGAGGACCTTACTTCAATAATTAAGACTAAGGGGACAGAAATTTTTTATTCATTTTTTATTGAAATTCCAATGCAATATCCTATTGATACTGAGAATGAATATTTCAAAAATGATTTTGATTTGGCGGAGCAAATACTAAAAAGCTTTGAAAAAGAAATGAATCTAAAAAAAATTTCAAAATCTAGAATGTTTGGCGGAATATTTAAAGTTAGAGATTTAAATTTTGGGATTATTGAAAAAGCTTTTGAACATTCACCCGATTTAGTTATTATTCCGGAAAGATTAATTAAATCTAATTTAAACTCTAATAAATTTAATAATAACTTGGTTATAACTAAAGTAATGGATGAAATAAATACTTCAATTATGTTTTGGCAAGATAAAGGATAAATGAAATCATTAATTATAGGTTCTAGTAATAATCTGAAGAAAATAAGTGAATTATTAATTGAAAAGATTGATGATTTATTTTTTTTAAATTCTGAACAATTTAAATTCTCTTCTTGGGCTGCATTAAATAGAGATAATGTAACTTTTTATAATGGGGAAGCAAAAGAAATAGATACTTTACTAAAGGCAGGATTAGAAGATTCAGATATTATAATAATTGATATGGGAGATGATGCAGAAAGTTTATTTGTTGCTCAAAAATGTAATATCAATTTATCAAATGCTATATTTATTATCTTAGAGGACATGTCTATTTCAGATATATTTGAAGATCTGGGTTTTATAATATTGGATTCTAGTAATTTAACATTGGATAAAGTTGTAAAATATATAGAGAAATTCAAATGAAAAAGAATATTATTATTAATGGAATCAATAGTGAGTCACAAATTCTGTATGAAGAATTGTTAAATCATGGATTAGATGATGTTGTATTTATTGATTCGAATAAGGAATTAGTTAATAATTTAAATCATAAATCTCAGAACCTAATTGCATATTCAGGTAATCCTACATCTCTTGAATTTTTAGAATTTATTGGTATAAATAGAGAAAATTCTCAGCCTATTTTTGTTTCTATGACAGATAGTGATTCAGTTAATCTAATTTCATGTGAAATTGTAAAATTAAAATATGAATTACAACAAGTAGTGTCGGTAGTAAATAGTAGAGAAAATATGCCTTTATTTAATGCTTATGGAATAAATGAGTTAGTTCTTAAAGAAAAATCAATAACTGAATCAATACTTAATACAGCTGGAGTAAGCTTGCCTATTAAGTTAATGGATATTCAATCAAAAGGGACATCAGTGTGGTCAATAAAAATACCAGCTGGCTCGAGCATTATTGGTAAAGACATATCTAAATTGAAATTCCCATTTAGGGCAATAATTTTAGGCAAGATAGACAATAAAGGTAACCCTTTTCAATCTACTGAGAATATAGATATTGAGCAAGATGACACCGTTTTAATTATTTCTTCAAACAGGAATGAAGAATCAATGACAAGATTTTTTCAAGGTAAAGATAATGGATAATAATTTAAATATTGGATATCTTGGCCCAAAAGGAACATATAGTTATCGAGCGGCTGAATTATATTCACAAAAATTAAATAAAATTCCATTTAATTCAATAAATGAAGTACTAGGATCTTTAAAAGATAAATCTACTGACTTAGTTATAGTTCCTTTAGAAAATAGCATACAAGGATCAATAGTTGAAGTTCTAGATTTCTTAGCTGATGAAAAAAATAACTATAATATCATTGGTGAACTTGAATTAAATATTAATCATTCAATTTATACTCTAGAAAAATATAAAGATAATCAGGTTCAAGTAATTTTTAGCCATCCTCAGGCTTTAGGTCAATGTTATAAGTATATAAATGATAATTATTCTAGCGCAGAGTTAAAAGTTTCTAATAGCACAGCTGACTCTTTAAATGATCTAGAAGATTATAATATACCTGGAGCCTTTATTGGTCCTCCATGGATGAAAAATAATGAGAAAGTTGTACTTCTAGATGAGAATATTCAATCTGTAAAAAATAACGTCACTAGATTTGTAATTATTAGTAGTAATCCACACGAAAAAGTAACTAATAATGACAAAACGTCATTAGTTATATCCTTTGATAAGGATGCTCCTGGGTCATTATACATTGCCTTAGGACCTTTTTCGGTAAGCAAGATAAATATGACTAAGATAGAATCTAGGCCAACTAAAGAGAAATTGGGCAACTACTATTTTTTTATTGATGTTGAGGGTAATGTGAGAGATGAAAAACTTTCATTATGTTTGAATATTATTAAAAAAACTTGCAATTTAAAGATTTTAGGATCTTATCAAATCTTTAATAATTAATTTTCTTCCAGTTCTTCTCTAAGCGATTCGGCAACCCTTTTACCTTCATTGGTTGCATCTATAATCCGCTCTTTTGCAAAATCAGTTAGATCTTTTGCCTTGTCTCTCCAGTCATTACTTGCTTCAGTAAGTATGGCTCTAGTTTCATCTCCAGGTCTTGGAGCAAATATTAAGCCTCCAATCAATCCCATTATTCCTCCTATTATAAACCCGCTTGAGAATCCTCCGTCATTATCATTACTCATTTTTATCCCCCTTTATTTTTCGTGAACTTTTTGTTTTCTTCTTTTTAGCTTTTTTAGTTAATGATTCAGTAAATTTTTTAATTGTTAAGACTCCATTTATAATATCTGATAGAGGCTTTGGTACAGATTCTTTTATTTTAGATCTTAGAGAATCAATTTCATTTATTGAACCTTCAATATATCTAATAATTTTTTTTACTCTTATAAAAATTATTAATAATAGAATTAATGCAGTTAACAAAAATATAAAGCCAGAAATTATTCCGAATATTATTAAAATATCTCTAAGTAAAGCTATATCCATATCAAAAGATTAAATTATATTAATTACTGTGATAGTAACAATAATATATGAATTGGTAAATTATTTATTTTAAATTATTAACTAATTACTTAATAACTTTGATCAATGAAATCTTTGAGTTTTTTAGATCTTGTAGGGTGTCTAAGTTTTCTAAGTGCTTTTGCTTCAATTTGTCTTATTCTTTCTCTTGTTACTCCAAATTCTCTGCCTACTTCCTCAAGTGTTCTGCTTCTTCCATCCTCGAGGCCGAATCTTAATTGAAGCACCCTCTGTTCTCTATGGTTTAAACTTTCTAATACAATTCCTACATGATCTTTAAGTAGGTTATTTGATGCAGCTTCAACTGGAGAAAGTGATTTTTCATCTTTTATAAAGTCAGCTAAATGTGAATCATCTTCTTCACCTATAGGTGTTTCTAAAGAAACTGGTTCTTGGGATATTTTTAGTATCTCTCTAACTTTTGAAGGGGGTAAGTCCATCTCTTGGCCAATTTCTTTTGTAGTTGGTTCTCTTCCATATTCTTGAACTAATTTTCTACTTACTCTTAATAATTTATTTATTGTTTCTACCATGTGAACTGGTATTCTAATAGTTCTTGCTTGATCAGCAATAGCCCTTGTTATTGCTTGCCTGATCCACCATGTTGCATATGTACTAAATTTATAGCCTTTTCTGAATTCAAATTTTTCTACAGCTCTAATTAATCCTATATTTCCTTCTTGAACTAAATCAAGCAAAGACATACCTCTTCCAATATATTTTTTTGCCACACTAACTACTAATCTTAGATTTGCTTGAACTAGGTGCTCGCTACACTGTTTGGCATTTGATTCAAGTTTGGTTATATGATTTTTTAGTAATCCTTCTAAATCTTCGTCAGTGAAATTTCCAATAGATATATTTTTCTTCTTTGTTTTTTTCTTTAATGATTTTATATCATCATCTTCATCAAACATATGTTCAAAAAGCCAGTCTGGAAATATTTGAGTAGCTGCAGAAAGATCAGAAATATTACTATGTATTTCATCTTCTGAAATATTTAAAGAATCACTCATTTCTCTTATCATTTGTTCTTGATCTTCAGATTTAGTCGAGCTGTTAAGTATGCTGTCAGCTTTTCCTGTTAGAATATCTTTTACGCTAAAATCTTCTGTTTCTTCTGTTTCTGTTTTAAGCTTTAATTCTTTTATTAAATCCGTATTAGATCCAATATGTTTTATGAAATTTTTTAGCATAAAAATATTTGGATTGTCTTGATCAGCATTTTCTCTAAGAAATCTTTTTATAATTTTTCCATTTTCTACTTGTTTCGCTAAATCTTTTTCACCTTGAGCATTTAATAAATTGACCTTCCCTATTTCTCTTAAATACATCCTTACAGGGTCATCTGTTATATCTGCTTCATTAACGTTAGCTTCCCATGTTGGGTCTTCTTCAATTTCATTTACTTGATCTGTTGAAGGCTCATCCCAAGAACCATCAAACTCAGATGTTGCACCAGGAAGTAATTTTCTTAATACTCTTGAGGCGTCTTGATTACTTTCATCATCGCTACTATCAGCAGTAAATGATACGGATATGGAATTTATTTGATCTTCTTGTGTCATTGTTTTTGGTTAGATTGAATTTCTTTTAATAGTTTGTTCGTTTTAAGGCTATCTTCTATAACATTGTCTATATCTTCTGGATTAGACTCAATTCCTAGCTCAATAGCTCTTTGTTGCTCAATTTTTTTCCTCTTTAAATGATGATTATACAATCTGTTTATACAATCATTTAGTTCAGTTATCAAATCTTTCTCATTAGTTTCTGGCAAAGAAAAAGATTTTAAGTCTAATATTATCTCATTTAATATGTCATCATTTATAGATTCAATGTCATCATCTGTTTTTAGGATTTCAAAAATTGCCCTTAATTTAGGATCATCAAATAGTTCATTTGATTGCTCCCTAATATAATTTTTGAGAAGTTCATTTTGTAAAATTAAAGCAATAATATGTTTTTCGATGGGGTTTTGCTTTCCATTTGTGTTATTTGATATTGGCTTAGGAGGTAAGTTACGGTTTAAAATTTTTGGAGTAGGTAGCTTTTCTCTATTTATATTCAATTTATTAGATAAGAGAGATAATGTTTGATCTTGAGAATGGCTATCAGTATTTTGAAATACAAGTTTATATACAACATTTGCTGCATCATTTATTTGATTATTATCTGTTAAATCATATACAAGGTCTAAATTATTAATTAAATGTTTATATAAAGGCGTGCCTTCGGATAACACCTTCTCCCATTTTGAAGGATCTTGCCTTATAAGGTCATCAGGATCTTTTCCAGAATCTATAGATGCAATATAAATTGATTTATGTATGTTAGATAAATTGTCATGAGAGTTTATTAATTTTATAAGATTATTAACAGAAGCTCTTTTTCCTGCAATATCTGAATCAAGGCATAGAATTATCTTATCCGCATATTTTTTGGCCTTATTTAACTGATTAAATGTTAATGATGTTCCCATACATGCAACAACATTATTAAATCCCTCAGAGTGAGCAGCAAATACATCCATATATCCTTCTACAATTACGCATTCCTTAAGCTTCAATATTTCTTTTTTAGCTAAATTCAAACCAAAAAGGAGTTCGGACTTATTGAAAAGTTCTGTCTGAGGAGTATTTATGTATTTGGGAGTTTTATTGTTAAGAGATCTCCCTCCAAATCCTACAAGATTATTATCTTCATCTCTTATCTCTATTGTTAGCCTATCTACAAAAAAATCATGCCAAGTATTATCTGCCCATTTTTGGACAAGCCCTGATTCAACTGCTGAATTACTTTTTACGCCCACTTTTTTTAAATGGTCAACCAATGTAGATAATCCAGTTGGGCTTAACCCAAAATTAAATTCTTTAATCTTTTTTTCTGAAAAACCTCTATCTTTAAGATAGCTAGTTGCAGGTAATCCATATCTGCTATTAAGTGAGTTTTTAAAAAAATCAGCTGCTGATTCAAGAGCATGGGTTAGATCTTTTTTTATAGATTTAACTTTTTTAGGTTGGTAATTATTTAATTTAACTCCTGCCAATTCAGCGCACATATTTAATGCTTCAACAAAGTTAATATTCTCAATACGCATGATAAAAGAAAATATGTCACCCCCTGAAGTTCCTGCACATGAACCACAATAGCATTTAAAAATTTGGCTCTCCGGGTAAATAACAAAGGAAGGAGTGTTTTCTGGATAAAAAGGACATAATCCTTTCATTAGCCTTGAATTACCTTTTAAATCAACATATTTTGAAACTACATCAGTAATACTTAATTGAGTTTTAATTAAATCAACAATATCATGCTGATTATTATTTGATACGGTCATTATTTAATAATATAGAATCTAGAGCCTTCCTTCAAACACATCTGATGCAAGCGAAGGGTCTAGTGTCTCTGCAAACCTAAGTGCGAAATCATCTGTCATTCCTGTAATGTAATCAATTACAGATTTTTCTAAGTTGCCTTCTGATACTTCAAGTAAATAATCAGGGATTAGATCGGAATTATTCATTAGGTAATCGAATAAAATTTCTATTATTCTCATTGAACTTATTGCAGCTGAAGAATTTGAAACTGGTAAGTAAATATTTTCAAACATATAATTTCTCAATTCAGTAACAATTTCAATTAATTCGTCTGACATTCTTATCCAGGGATCACCTTCACCTTCCATACAGTCAGATGAGTTATCAATTATATTTGTAACAAGGGTATTAACTCTAGATGAATGCTTTTCTCCAATTGCTTCAAGCACATTTTTTGGCAAATCATTTAAATCTAAAAGTCCAGCTCTCGTGGCATCATTTATGTCGCTTGTTACATAAGCAATGAAATCAGATATTCTAACTATTTGACCTTCTAAAGAGAGACCTTTAATAAATTCTTTAGCAAAAAATTTTCCTTGTGGTTTTGAGTGCCTCTTAATTCCATCAATAACCTCATAGTTTAAATTTAAGCCCCTCCCATTTTTTTCTAGTTTCTCTATAATTCTTACGCTTTGCTTGCTATGATGAAAACCATCAGAAGAGATTTTATTTAATGCTGTTTCTCCTACATGCCCAAAAGGAGAATGGCCTAAATCATGGCCCAAGGCAATAGCTTCAGTAAGATCTTCATTTAATCTTAAAGCTCTACTTATGGTTCTACTTATTTGAGCTACTTCAATTGTATGAGTTAGTCTAGTTACAAAGTGATCACCAAGAGGTGCTATAAATACCTGGCTTTTATGTTTCAATCTTCTAAATGAATTAGTATGAATAATTCTGTCTCTATCTATTTGAAAGATATTTCTTATGTGATTATTAATTTTTTCAGCTTTAATTCTTCCTTTTGTATTTTTAGATGTTATTGCATTTGGAGACAGCAATGACTCTAAATCTTTTTGATGATATGAAATCTTTTTTGTCGTTTCTTCTTTCAAATTTCCTTCTAATAAAATTCAATAAGCCCAACGTTTAAATCTGCAGAATAATCCTTACCATACGCAACAATACCTAGAGTTCTTATGTCTGTATTATTAATATTCTTAGGTTGATAAAAATTTGACCTTTTAAATGAATTAAAAGGCAATTTTATTTCTTTCCATTGGTTTGACGCATAAAATTCTGATGAATAGTACTGCCATGGAAGAACAGTTAGATTGGTTCTAATAAAAATTTGATAATTTTCGTTGTTACCCCTTACTTTTATTTTAATTCCATTAAAGACCTCTTCTGTATTTGAAATATTTGACAAGTCCGCTTGGAATTGAATAAATCCTCCGTTATTTGCAGTGCTTACATTTCCTGTCATGCGATAAAACTTAGATCCGTCTTCCGATCCAATTTCTAATTTTCCTGATGATACTCCTCCCATTACCCTATCTGTAAAAAATACCCATTTTTGGTTTTTTTCGGGTGTTAAATTATCAATTATCATTGTTTCTGAGTTTAAATTTTCTGAATTAAGTCTAAGGTATACAAAGTACCCAATTGAAATTAATCCACCTATTATTAATAAAATAATAAAATATTTATGTAAATTATTCATATTATAATTTTACTATGATTGAGAATTATTAGTGCAATAAATTATTCTACAGTGACTGTTTTCGCTAGGTTTCTAGGTCGATCTGGATTAATTTTTAGGCTTAGAGATGCGTAAAAAGATATAAGCTGAAGTTGAATGACATAAAGTATAGGATCCAGGTATAAATTGTGATTTTCAATTGTTAAGTAATTACTTAATAAACTATTAATATCATCGTCTTTTGCATCAACAAGACCTATTACCTCTCCATTTCTTGCTTGAATTTCATTTATAGTGCTTATCATTTTAGAATATGTTTCGTTTAGAGGGGAAATAACAACCGAAGGCATATTGACCCCTATTAAAGCGTTAACTCCGTGTTTCATTTCTCCGGCCGCATAACCTTCTGAATGAATATAGCAAACCTCTTTCATTTTTAAGGCTCCCTCTAATGCTACTGGATACATAATGCCCCTGCCTAGATATAAAATATGATCTTTAGCTGAAAGAATCTTTGCTATTTGTTTAGTTTTTTTAGTGTCTAATAACAATGATTCTATTTTTGAATCAAGGCCTAATATATTATTTTCTAATCCTTTTTTATTTGAGATATTTTTAGATAGATATATAGCAGTTATATATAGTGTTAGTACAGTTGCTGTAAAGGTTTTAGTTGATGCCACAGCGTATTCCGGACCACAGCCAATGTTTACATTAACATCAGAAATTATTGATGCTTGAGATATATTCTTTTCTGTTATAGAGATAGTTTTAGCTCCCATAGATTTTGCATATTCTAAGGCTTTTATAGTCTCAGCAGTTTCACCAGACTGTGTCACTCCTAGCACTAAATCATTATTATCAATTATTCTTTTAGAATCTATAAATTCAGATGCATTAATAGTCTCACTTTTTAAAGAAGAAATAGATTCAAAATAATATGACCCTAGCAATCCGGCATTAAACGAACTTCCCATCCCTATAACAAGAACTCGCTTTATATTTTTAAATTCTATATTTGATTCATTTAAATTTTTTATTATCAAATCATTTTTATTATCAATTATTCTTTTTATTGATTTTTTTTGATAAAAGATTTCCTCTTCCATCTTATATTGGTAAGCTTTGTCGTTCTCTAAGATGGTATTTGTTTTTATTTCAACAATTCTTTTGTTTGGCTCTTTCTTTTCTCTAATAAAATCATTTTTGTCTTTTGAAATTATTGCTACCTCATCATCTACTAGATATCTGTAAGAAGAGCTGAATTCGGTAATTATTGTAGGGTCACTACATATTATTTTTTCTCCAGACTTATTTTCACTTATTACCAATCCTCCTGAATTTCCTTTCTTCATTAAGAAAATATCGTTTGGGTTATCTATGTCTATTCCCACTATTGAAGAAGACCCAGTTATAGCATCAATAGTTTTTTCTAAAGCATCTTTGAGATTTAATTTCTTAAGATTAAAATCAACTAAATTTGCTATTACTTCTGAGTCAGTTTCTGAGATAAAATCGTAGCCATTATTAACTAAATCATTTTTTATTTCTTGATAATTTTCAACTATCCCGTTATGCACGATTAGTATTTTATTATTTGAACTTATTTGAGGGTGTGCATTTTTATTATTAATTTTCCCATGTGTAGCCCATCTAGTATGTGATATACCTGTAGTCCCGTCTATAGCATCAAGAATTTCCTCTTTTATTTTATCTATGGTGCCGGTAGTTTTTTTAATTAAAAATTTATCCTTTTTATTGTCATATATTGCAATACCTGCACTATCATAACCTCTATATTCTAAAGATCTTGTAAGATCAATTAATATTTTTGAGGCATTTTCTTTTCCTATATATCCAACTATTCCGCACATATTTCTAACAATTCTCAGTTAAGAGGTAATCTTTAATTTTAATATCTTTGTATGCTCCTCTTTTTTCTGGAGGCAATAATTCAGATATTCTTAACATCATTTCATTTGTTAAATCTTTAAAGAATCCCTTTTCGCCTGTTAATTCTGATATCTTATTTATTTTGAAAGGCCTTCCTATTGTAACAGTTATACTACCGCTGGGGTTAAATACTCTAAATAGGCCTTTTAAATGAGCAGTACCTGTAATTCCCACCGGAAGAATGACAGGGTCAAGATTATAAGCTAATTTTGCAGCCCCAGGTTTTCCATTTAATAATTCTCCGTTGCTTCTAGTTCCTTCAGGAAATAAAGATATAGACCCATTAAGTGTGCTCAGAGTTTCTTTCATTTTCTTAAATGAATTTATGTCAGCCACCCCTCTTTTAATAGGGAATGCTCCATAACTTCTTAAAAAAAAGTTCATTAAAGGATTTTTAAATAGTTCTATTTTTGCAGGAAATTTTAATCTTCTCTTTATAGAAGCTCCCAATAGGCCGGCATCTATATTTGATTGATGGTTAGATATTATAAGCAGATTTCCTTTTTTTGGAATAAAATCTTGGTTTATTACTTTGTATTTAGTCCATATCTTTAAATTTAATTTAAGAGTTATACAGGATATATTATATAGAATATTCATTATCTGTTTCTTTGATAATTTTATTACTTACTTCTATGATATTTAAGCCTTCTGTGTCAATAATCAATGAATTTTCAGG
>MDTG01410112.1_pt1 | contig 39936 bp, 46 predicted proteins | sample 811421 | NCBI WGS metagenome assembly MDTG01 (sample SAMN05326645, study PRJNA326480) | marine metagenome | isolation source: seawater | place: Pacific Ocean: South East | collected 2011 | reverse complement strand
GACGAGACTCGAACTCGCGGCCTCCGGCGTGACAGGCCGGCGTTATAACCAACTTAACTACGCCCCCGCAATTAAGTGAGACACAATATATTGATCTCGTTTCGTTCCGTCAATCTAAAAATTAAGGGAATTATAAAGAATTTTTGAAGAAATAATAACAAGTAAACCCGTAAAAAGACGCTTAGAAGTTATTGGGTCAAGGCGTTCTCCCAGCTTTATCCCAAGCCTAGAGGATAATAACGCGCCTGTGCTCAAAAGTGTTATCAACCCAAAGTTGACGTTGTTAAACTGAGCAAAGCTTAAAATCTCTGGCTGAAAAGAGTCATTTATTGGTTTTGTGTATAGATAGCTTAAAAGGCCAACCAGTGCACCAGAGCCCATGCAAATATTTGATAGGAAGCTTACCCAGTTGTAGGGTGTCCTTAATAAGGTTATAAAAACTGGAACAAGGATCGCACCACCACCAAGTCCTGTTGTACCCGCCAAAGTTCCGGCGAGTAAGCATGCTAGAAAGTACTTAATTTGTGTTATAAGTCCCGAGGGTGGAGCCCAATCTGTTTTAGAAGTTTTACGATTAGCTTTGGATAGAGTTGTTTTTATTGCAACAAAAAGAAGAGTAACTCCAAAAATCTTTTTTATTGCCATCGGAGAGACTGAATTGACGATATTTGTGCCGAAAATCACGCCAAAAGTCATACCCAGCGATAAATTGAAAAAAAAATGAAGAGTTATCTTTTTTCCTTGTTTTAAAAAATTTCTGGTGTTTATAAGTGAGTTAATAAAAATCATTCCCATAGAGGTGGAAATCACTAACTGTGGGGAGATTTTTGGGAACATTAAGTATAAGATTGGAACCGTAATTATTCCTCCTCCTACACCAAAGATCGTGGATAAAATTCCAACGAATATACCAGTTATAGGGAGAAGAATATAAACCAAAGTACAACCTCGCTTGTGGGAATATTATGAGCTTTTTAATCTCTTTAGAAAAATATATTTTAGCAATTTCACCATTTTTACTTTTGGGTTTAACTATTGCTGGGTTTGTTCATATATTCCTAGACGTAGATAAAGTTAAAAAATTAATTAATACCGGAAAGATAAGAGATATTTTTATGTCTGCTTTTCTAGGCGTTCCTTTACCTCTTTGCTCCTGCGCGGTAATACCCTCTGCGGTAACGCTACGAAAATCTGGTGTACGAAATGGTGCTACCTCCAGTTTTTTAATCTCAACGCCGGAGACAGGGGTTGATTCTATTATGGTTACCTACGCCATGATGGATTTTCCGATGACAATTGTCAGGCCTCTTGCGGCTTTCATTTCCGCTTCATTCGCCGGAATCTTGCAACACTTTTTTAATGATTTTGAATATAAAAAAGAGGTAGAGGTGAAAAGCTGTTGCAAAAAAAGTAGTACCTCCATACCTTCGGATAGTATTTCTGGAAAGTTTAAAGAAGCAATTAGGTTTGCTTACGTAGATCTTTTGGATGACATCGCTCATTGGCTTTTTGTAGGAATACTCACCGGTGCTTTGATAGACTACTATGTACCTGTTGATTTGTTTTTGTCTCTTGATGGGACCCTTGCAAAATTATTAATCCTTCTTGTCGGAATTCCGATGTATGTGTGCGCGAGTGCAACCACACCTATAGCAGCAGCGCTCGTGGCAAAAGGCTTAACTCCTGGAGCAGCATTAATCTTTTTACTCGTTGGCCCTGCCACAAATATTTCAAATATTCTTGTTCTTCAAAAGTATATTGGAAAAAAAGGTGTAGTATTAAATATTGTATCTATCGCGGTGGTCAGTTTAATTTTATCTTTTGTCGTTGATTTTATTTATACATATTTTTCTCTGCCGGTTATTTTTAAGGTTTCTCATCAGCATTCACACGGCGCTTCTATTTTTGATTACTTACTTTCAGCGGCTTTTGTCTTGCTGCTCATAGTTTCACTGATAAAAACTAATTATAATAAATATCTTAAAAGGTCATAAATGAAAAAAATTTTTATCACTGGAGGAACATCTGGAATTGGACTATCTTTAGCCGAAAATTTTCTAAACCGAGGGTGGTTTGTTGGAGTTTGTGGAAGGGATACTTCAAAGATACCCAGCTCATTATCTCAAAATCAAAACTTCTATAGCTATAGTGCAGACGTTTTAGATCTAGACCAGATGAAAAGGGTTATAAGTGAATTTTCGATTAGAAATAATGGCCTAGACGTAGTTATCGCGAATGCAGGTATAAGTGTGGGGGCGAAAGATGGTTCTCTTAATTTTCCTCTAGGAAGAAAAGTTATTGAGATAAATGTTCTTGGATTAATGAATACCTTTGAAGCTGCAATAGAAAACTTTAAAGGCAGAGGACATCTGGTAGGTGTCTCTTCTGTAGCTGCTTTATCAGGTCTTCCAGGCGCGGCTCCCTACTCTGCCTCAAAGGCTGCAGTGTTTAGATATTGCGAAGCCTTAAGTCTTGATTTAAAAAATCAGAATATTGATGTCTCTTGTATCTGCCCAGGTTTTATTGATACCCCATTAACTAAAAAAAATAATCACAAGATGCCATTTTTGATGAGTTCAAAGGAGGGAGCAGAGAAAATCTCTAATGCAATCCTTTTAAAGAAACCTCTTTATATATTCCCGAAAAGAATGGCATTTTTAATGCTTGTTGCCGAAAAAATGCCTCGTTGGTTGTACAGAAAAGTTGTATTAAAATTAATGAGTTTCGTGATGCCGAAGAAGAAAAGAGAGGAGTAAAAAATGAAATATATTTTGTTGCTATTATCGTTTGCTTTTTTTATTTCATGTAAAAAAGAAGAAATCAAACCAGTGAATCTTTCTGGTTCAAGCTTAAAGAAAACTTCAAAAGTAGAGGAATATGATTTTACTAACGGACAGACTGCCTCTATGAGTGCCGATGAGTTCGCTGATTTGAAAAAGCAAAAAGATGACGAAGAGTGCACAGATGAAGAGAAAATAGAAAAAAAACTTCTTGAGAAAAAAAAGGCTTTCAAACTTCAGGGAGAAACTGAAGAGGACTGTGCAGTTCAGTAATGGTTGAAAATACGAAGAAGAGTAATGATCAAATAATTTTAGATCATTACAAGAAAGTGGCAAGTAATCATACTACTGACCTAAATTGTACGATACAGGACCCTAGAATTAGAGAGGCTGAGGTTCAGTTCATAGTAAAGTCCGTTGAGAATTTTGTTGAGAATAGTAGTAAGGATTTAAAAAAATTAAACGTAATTGATCTTGGGTGTGGCAATGGGTATCTGCTCTCAGTGCTTAGAGAAAAATTTCCTGATTTGAATCTATTTGGTATTGAATTTACCCCAGAGCTTTTTGACATCGCAAAAAATCGAAACCTCTATAATACTAGAATTATACAAGGGGATATTAGGCGTTCAATAAATGACTTTAATGATGATAATGAATATAGCTTCGATATTATTATTTCTGAAAGAGTAATCATTAATATTCTTGACCATAAAGAGCAGAGACAAGCGCTAACGTTGATAAAAAATAATCTTGAAGATGACGGAGTGTATATTCAAGTAGAGTCTTACTTCGAGCCACTTGTGAATCTAAATAGGGCCAGGAAAGAGATGGCTCTTACTTCAATAGAGCCTTCAAAACATAACAAGTTTTTAAATAGGTATATGATTGGGTTTATGCGAGACCGCTTAGGTCTTTGTGAGGTTGAATCATCAATTCAAACAAATTTTTTAAGCACTTATTTTTTTCTTTCTCGTGTTTTTCATCAAGTGACTAGACCCCCTGGCGGAAAAGTTAAGTACTCTCATATGGTTGATTTTTTAACCGAAGGCATTGGACCTGGAATTGGCAATTACTCGCCAATTCTTTTTAAAGTTTTTAAAAAATTTACTCCGACTTATTCAAAAAGTGAGCCTCGCTTTCAAAAATAAGTAGTTTTGTATCTTTGATATGATCTACATAGATCTTACCAAATAAGTGATCAAGCTCATGTTGAAAAACTGTTGCCAAAAAACCCTCCAACTCAATGCTTTGTTGACTGCCATTTTGGTCAAGGTAATCTACTTTAATTCGTCTTGGACGCTCAACAAATCCCCGAAGTCCAGGTACACTTAGGCAACCCTCCCAAAAGCCTTGGAGTTCATCAGTTAGAAAAGAAATTTTTGGGTTAAAGATGACGAAGCGCTCGGATGAAGGGGCATCAGGATATCTATCTGAATCTGTTGGTAACTCTATGATTGTTAGTTGCTTGTTGATGCCAATTTGAGGAGCAGCTAAGCCTATTCCTCCAACAGCCTCCATAGTTTCGAACATATCAGAAATCAATTTTTTGGTTTCCTCACTTTCAATTTCTCCGTGGGAGTATGGCAATGAAAGTTTTCGAAGAATTGGGTTTCCCATCTTTAATATTGTGTGTACGCTCATGGCGAAATTATAACCCTAAAAAGATTAATTTTATGAAAAAAATATTGTTTGTTTGCCTTGGGAATATTTGTCGCTCTCCTGCCGCTGAGGGTGTTTTTCTTGATTTAATAAAAAAGAAAAATTTGGAGAAGCAATTTATTGTTGATAGCGCGGGGACCGGGGATTGGCATATCGGAGAACGACCGGACAAAAGAATGCTTCAAGCGGCCGAAAAAAGAAATGTAGAACTTCCGTCAAATGCTAGACAGATAAGACAAGAGGACATAGAGCACTTCGACCTAATCATAGTTATGGATAATTCAAATTTCAAAAATGTTTATCCATTGGCAAGCACAGAGGTTCAAAAGCGAAAAATTAGAAAATTTACGGAGTTCGCCTCCCAACGTGGTGTAGATATTGTTCCTGATCCATACTTTGGCGGGCAAGAGGGATTTGAACAGGTTCTTGATCTTGTCACGGATTGCAGTGAAGGTTTGTTAAAATACTGTTTAGGCTTTGACGAAAAATAAGGCTTTGGTTAATCTTTCAAAAAAATATTAAGGAATTCTTTCATGTTAAGTTTAGAGCAAAAATATCACCTGTATGAAAACTCCGTTCAATGTCATTCTGCTGATATTGATTTTATCAATGAGCAATATCAAAAAATTCATGGGAAAAAACCATTAGTATTAAGAGAGGATTTTGGTGGTACGGGCCTACTCGCTTGTTCATGGACTTCTCAATCACCTGACCATAAGGCATACGGAATTGATTTGGACCCTGAACCAATGAAATATGGGATGACTAATCACTACTCAAAGCTAACGGAAGATCAAAAAGCAAGAATGCATTATATCGAAGGAAATGTTCTTCATGATCAGGAATTCAAAGCAGATGTCACAGTAGCTTTTAACTTTTCGTATTTCATTTTCAAAAAAAGACACGAACTGATTGATTACTTCAAGAAAGTAAAAGCTGGCTTAAACCCAGATGGAGTATTTTTTCTTGATATTTTTGGGGGAACTGAGACAGGTCAGGAGCTAGTTGAAGAGACTGAACATGACAGCCACTCTTATTTTTGGGATTGTGATAAATTTAATCCAATCACAAATGAGTGTCAGTACTACATTCATTTTAAAGTTGGTAACACTAAGTATGAACAAGCTTTTTCTTATAACTGGAGAATGTGGTCTATTGCAGAAATTAGAGAGATTCTCATGGATGCCGGCTTTTCAAAAGTAATTACGTTTTGGGAAGGAGAAGACGAAGACGGTGATGGAGATGGAAATTTCTATATCTCTGATAAAGAGGAGAATTGCGAATCTTGGGTAACCTATATTGCAGCAATTCCTTAATCAACTGACTTAATTTCAAACCCTGATAATAATTTGAGTAGACTGTCTTCCACATTTTTTGTGTTAAGTCCTAATATTTTTTTATCTTCATTTACGTTTATGTTTCTGAAAGAGCTCTCAAGATAATTAGTGTTGATATCATTAACTTTATTAAAAACTACAAATAATTTATTGTGATCAAAGTTTTGATAGAAAACATAGTGAACAGGCTTCGTGATAATACTATCGATGTCAATTTCAAGGTCAGTTAGATAGTTAAGGACTTCAAGATTTCGCTTAAGATTTTGATCCTCAGAATACTTCCAAAAGCAGAGGTTGAAACCCGGTGAAAAGGAGCTCAATAGCTCTCTAGACTGATCTGCTAACATTGTCTAAAACTGCATTAATTAATGAGTACGAATCTTTCGAACCGTATCGCTTTGATATATTAACGTAAGAATTAATTATACTTTTTGAATCTTTTGCTTTGTTTTGTATTAACTCAGAAGTGCCAAGCATAACCAAAGCAAAGTCAGTTTTTGATAGCTTATCTAAATTCTTATGATGAAGAGAATTATTAACACACTCTCTAATTACTTGATCGTTTTCAAATAAGTAACTAAGAATATGTTTTGCAAGAATCAGAACTTCAGGGTTTTGATTTAGCTTATCTGCTTCTTCGTCAGGCGTTTCAATAGTCTCTCTTATTTCTAAAAAAGAACTATCGTTTAAATCAACTTTTGTCCCTGATTGATTGGCGTAAAAATAAACTTGAAATGAAAGAAGTCTCGCAGCTGGGAAATTATTTTGTTCACCCATATTTTTTTCCTAAAAGTATTATACTCTGTTTTGATTTTCGATAACTGTTTTGTTTTGTAAATCTTTGATGAACGTATCTACTGTATCAAAGTTCCAATAAAAGCTGGCAAATCGAACATAAGCAACGTGATCTAGTTCATACAATTTTGAAATAACATATGGCCCAACACGATCAGTGGGAAACTCCTTAAGACCCGATTGAAGCATCATACCTTCGAGCTCATCAATAATATCATCTATCTGAGTTGCTGATATTGGCCTTTTTTGTGAAGCCTTGAATAACCCGTTCTTTATTTTTTCACGACTATAGGTTTCCATCCTACCGTCTCTTTTTACAAGAATTGGCAGTTGCTGCTCAGTTTTTTCGTATGTGGTGAATCGATGCTCACAAGACTCACATTTTCTACGTCTCCTAACAGTATCACCGTCTTGTAAAAGTCGGGAATCAATTACTTTAGTGTCTTGTTCTTGGCAGTTGGGGCATCTCATTAAAAAGTCCTATTAGAATCTGGTTCTACAAGCTATCTGCTTAAAAGACAACAAATACTAATATACAGGAAATTTTGCGCAAAGATTTTTAACGGCGACCTTTATTTCTGAATGCATTTCTTTGTTTTCGGGATTACTTAAAACCTCGTGAATCCAAATAGCTACCTGTTCCATTTCTTTTTCTTCAAAGCCGCGAGTTGTAAGAGCTGGAGTTCCAAGGCGAATCCCGCTAGTGACGAATGGACTTCTTTGGTCCCCGGGAATCATATTCTTATTACAGGTAATACCGGCATCCTCGAGGATTCTCTCTGCTTGCTTGCCTGAAATATCGTAACTATTAGTTTTAACCAGGACGAGGTGATTGTCAGTACCGCCGGAGACGATTTCAGCACCGAGGGAGATCAACTTATCGGATAAAGCCTGCGCATTATCGATTACTTGCTGCTGGTATTCAATGAACTCTGGCTCCAATGCTTCTCCAAAAGCTACTGCTTTGGCGGCAATAACATGCTCCAGGGGCCCACCTTGAATTCCTGGAAAAATGTTGAAATTCAGTCCTTTTGCTAGTTCTTCATTGTTCGTAAGAATTATCCCTCCTCTAGGGCCTCTAAGAGTTTTATGTGTTGTGGAGGTGACGATATCAGCAATTCCCACTGGAGATGGGTGGAGCCCTGCAGCAACCAAGCCTGCGATATGAGCAATGTCAGCTAGAAGAAATGCGCCAACCTCATCCGCGATTTCTCTAAATTTATTAAAATCAATTATTCTTGGGTACGCACTCGCCCCACAAACGATAAGCTTCGGTTTTTCTTCAATCGCAATTTTTCTAATTGATTCATAATCAAGAAGCTCTGTTTCAGAGTTGATACCATAAGAGACGACATCATAGAGTTTTCCTGAAAAGTTAACTGGTGAGCCATGCGTGAGATGGCCTCCTTCACTTAAGTTCATTCCCAATATTTTGCTGCCCGGAGGAATCAAAGTGAAATAGCTGGCCATATTCGCGCCAGAACCTGAGTGAGGTTGAACATTAGCAAACTCACATTCAAATAATTCTTTCACTCTCTCAATCGCTAAGTTTTCAATATCGTCAACGATGTCACAGCCACCATAGTAGCGCTTTGACGGGTAACCCTCAGCGTATTTATTTGTAAGGACACTACCTTGAGCTCTCATGACTGCTGGACTAGCGTAGTTTTCTGAAGCAATTAGCTCAAGCCCTGTTTCTTGCCGTTCATTTTCACTATTAATTAGATCAAAAACTCGTGTGTCTTCTGGTGTTGGAAAATTATTCATTTTAGAGATCCTTTTTAGGAGTGTGAGGCAAATATAATACTACTATTGGTGCCTCCAAACCCAAACGAGTTATTTAAGGCGTGCGTAATTTTTCTTTCGACAGCTTTGTTTGCCGTATAGTTTAAGTCACAGTAGTCATCCTGATTTTCTATATTTATGGTAGGAGGGATAACTCCTTCATGAATTGCTTTTATACAAAATATACTCTCAATCCCACCAGCAGCTCCTAAAAGGTGACCTGTCATAGACTTTGTTGAGCTTACTTGAAGATTTCTTGAGTGATCACCAAAAGTCTTTTTGATGGCCATCGTTTCTGCAATATCTCCAAGTGGAGTAGAGGTTCCGTGCGCGTTGATATATTCAACCTTATCTGCGGAGATTCCTGCGCTTGATAAAGCTTGAGTCATGCAGCTTGATGCACCTAATCCATCAGGGTGAGGTGCTGTTATATGGTGAGCGTCACTTGTCGCACCATGGCCAATAATTATGGCGTAGATTTTTGCGCCTCTTTTTTTGGCGTGATCTAGGTCTTCAAGAATTAAAACACCAGAGCCTTCACCCATGACAAACCCATCCCTTTGCTTGTCGAAAGGACGGCTGGCTTTTTCGGGTTCATCGTTTCTAGTTGATAAAGCCTTCATGCTAATAAACCCTTGGAGTCCAAGTGGGCTGATCGCTGATTCAGCTCCACCAGTGATCATTATTTTTTGTCGGCCTGATAAAATTTCTCGACAGGAAGCACTTATTGCGTGAGAAGCCGAGGCACATGCACTAGAGATGTGATAGTTGACCCCGTTAAATCCGTATTTAAGTGTGATTAACCCTGGTGGCATATTGGGAATAATTCCTGGGATAAAAAAAGGAGATACTCTTCTTGGCCCACGACTTTCTAGGATTAGCTTAGTTTCTTCGATTTTTGGAAGGCCACCAAGTCCAACTCCAAAGATTGAGCCCACCTCGGAGGATGAAATTTGTGTGCCAAGTTTATCTATAAAGCCTGAGTCTTGGATGGCCTCATGGGTTGCTTGCATGGCAAATAAATTAAACCGATCAAAGCGACTGGCTTCTTTAGCCGAAAAGGCCTCTTCTGAGCACTCGAAGTTTTTTACTTCTGCAGCAAAATTAACGGCGAGGTTACTTGAGTCAAAAAGAGTTATTTTTGACACTCCAGATTCGCCTTTTAAAGCGTTACTCCATGTATCCTCGATATTTAGACCTAAAGGTGAAACACAGCCTAGACCTGTTATCGCAACCGCGCCGTCAATCATTTTCTAGTTTTTCTTTTCTAAGTAAGAAACGACGTCTTGTACTGTTTTTAGACCTTCCGCATCTTCCTCTGGAATTTCTACACCAAATTCGTCTTCCATTTTCATCATTAACTCAACGATATCTAATGAGTCTAATTTTAGGTCTTCTACAAAGTTTGTTGTTGCATTAATTCTGCTTGCTTCAATTTTAGTCGCGTCACTGATAAGTGTAATAACTTTTTGTTCCATATTTAAATCTCCTAAAAAATTGGGACTATCTTTTTATATATAAAGGCCTCCGTCAATCTTAAAAGTTTCTCCTGTAATGTAAGAAGAGGAGCGGCTTAAAAGAAAACTGACGAGTTCGGCAACCTCAGATGAACTGCCGAAGCGGCCTAAAGGAATTGATTGATGATATCTCTGTTTTGCCTCATCGCTCAAGGCATCAGTCATTTCTGTGGCAATAAACCCCGGACATATAGCGTTGCATCGGACATTTTTTGGGGCCAACTCTTTTGCAAAAGATTTAGTAGCTCCTATTAAACCTGCTTTTGAGGCAGAGTAATTTGTTTGTGAAGGGTTACCCATTAGGCCAACAATCGAACTAACGTTAACGACGGAAGGAGCCTCAACTTTTAAAAAGTATCTAGATAAAATACTCATTAAAGCGATGGGTGCAGTAAGATTGATATCGAGAATGTTTTTTGTGTCTTCAACTTTATTTCGAAGAATTAAGCTATCTTTTGAGATACCTGCGTTATTTACTAAGCCCTCAATTGGTTTTTTATTTTTGCAAAAGTCATTAATAACATCTTTTGCTTTATCAAGATCAATTAAGTCAAAATTTAAAAGATCAACGTCACTGGCACCAAGGTCGATAAGTTCTTTTTTCAAATTCTCCATCGATTTCGGATTGGATCTGTAGTTTAAAACAAGGTGAGACTTTTGTGTGGCAAGGTGTTTCGCGATCTCTCTTCCAATGCCGCGTGATGCACCAGTGATCAATATGACTTTATTTTCTAAGTCTGAAAATGTGGAATAGGTTTTCATAAAATCTCCAATAAAGACTCTTCTAGATTCTCAGTATCAAGTGGTGTTACTTTGTATTGTCGATCTATGCTTCGACAAATGCCCATTAATGTTTTTCCAGGGCCTACCTCTAGGAATAAAGACTGGGTAGGATTTATTGACTCAATACTTTTACTCCATTGAACAGCACCACTAACTTGTCCAATCAGGTTACTTTTTATTACCTCAGCACTTGTTCCAGCGGGATTAAGCGTCGCAGTTAGATTATCAATGTAAGAAATAGTATTTTCTTTGATTTCTATCTCTTTTAAAAATGCTGACAGGTTTTCTTCAGCGGGCTTCATAAGGCTTGAGTGAAATGGAGCTGAGACTTTTAATGGAACGATTCGATGAGCAGCGTCGTAATTTTCTTTAAACCAGTTTTGAAGACGATCGCATGCGTCGCTATGTCCAGAAACGACAATTTGCCCCGGGGAGTTAATGTTAGCTGGCATAACAATTGATTTATTTGTCGAAACTTCTTTGCAGGCTTTTTCAATGCTTTCTTCAGGCACTTTTAGTATCGCAAGCATCGCTCCGTCGCCAATGGCCACAGCTTGTTGCATAAATTTTCCTCGTTGGTGGACTGCCTTTAATGCATCTGAAAAAGAAAGAGATCCGGCAGCGACAAGAGCGGCATACTCACCAACGGAGTGCCCTAAAACACAAGAAATTTCTAAACTTTTGTTAGATATAATTTTTTCTAGTTTTTGAGAAATTAAATACGAGTGAGTGAGGATCGCTGGTTGAGTGAACTCGGTTTTTTTTAATTCATCCTCGGGGCCATCGAACATTAAGTTTTTTAAGTCAAAACCTAGAGTATCATTCGCGCGGTCAATTATTTCTTTTGATTCCTGGTCTAAAAATAATTTCCCCATTCCGACATACTGTGAACCCTGTCCTGGAAATAAACATACAATTTTTTTCATTGAAATCCTTAATAGGTTAGTAGTGTTGACCCAAATGTTAGACCAGCACCGAAAGCATCAAAAAGAACTTTGTCGCCTCTTTTTATTTTTCCTTCTTCTATTGCTTCATGAAAAGCAATTGGAATAGTGGCCGCAGAGGTGTTGCCGTATTTTTGGATATTAACGATTACTTTCTCAGGTGGAAAACCAAGTAGTTTTCCCGTAGTTTCAATAATTCTGATATTAGCCTGATGGGGGACAAGCCAATCAACCTCATCAAGTGAAATGCCTGATTTTTTGCAAACAATTTTTGCATTTTCCGCAAGTGTTCGCGTAGCAACTTTAAACATCTCTCTTCCTTTCATTGTCATGAAGTGAGTGCTTTCTTTTAAATGCGTTGAGGTAATAGGCTCTACTGCTCCACCTATTTTTTGGTGAAAGAACTCTTTTCCAGACCCATCTGAGCCTAAATGGGTTGCATGAATTTCAGAGGATTCTCCTGCAGGAGTTTCACCGACAATAGCAACTCCGCATCCATCACCAAAAAGAATACAGATGCTTCTATCCGACCAATTAACCTCTCGGCTAAGCATCTCAGACCCAACAACTAGAACTTTTTTGGCCATTCCTGTTTTTATAAAGGAGTCGGCCATGTTGACTCCATAAACAAAACCACTGCAGGCAACAGCAATGTCGAGACATGTGCATTTATTTGTTATTTCAAGTTTTGTTTGAAGAATAGATGCAGAATTTGGAAGCTTCATATCTGGCGTAACTGAAGCAAAAATAATCATATCGATATCATTAGGGGTGATGTTTGCAGTTTTGAGTGCTTGTTTTGCCGCTTTTTCGGCCATGTCAGTTGGCCATTCACCTCCATCTGTTGAGCAAATCCGCCTTTCAGCTATTCCAGTTCGCTCAAAGATCCACTCATGGTTAGTTTCAACTATTTTAGATAAGTCGTCATTGGTCAGGACTTTTTTTGGTAGGTAGGCGCCGGTACTGAGAATTTTTGTCATGCATTAGCCTCATAAAAAAAGGGAGCTTGAAAAAGCTCCCCGATTCTAATGATATTCTTTTGTCCTATCAAATATTAATTTTCAGAACCCTCTGCAGCTTGCTCAGCTTCAGCAGCCTTCTCAGCTCTTGTTTTGAAAATTTTAACACCTTTGTACCAGCCACCTGGAGACACTCTGTGTGGAAGAGTAAATTCGCCAGTTGTTGGACACTTAACTACAGGTTTCGCGTATAGTTTGTGGTGCTGCCCTGCATGACGAAGACCTTTTCTTGAAACACTAGTTTTTTTCTTTGGAACAGCCATTTGTATCTCCCAACTATTCGATGATTAAAGTATAATTGAATAGGAATCATTACTTGAGAGAGACTGGTTTTGCAAGAAAAAATATGGGGCGAAGTGGTAAAGATAAAAAATTCATTGTCCAAACCTAGGAAATTAGCACTCTGTGGTTTTATGGGGGCGGGAAAAACAAGTGTTTTCAATAGGTTAAGGCATGAGAAATACGACCATAACTATTTCTTTGCTGATTCTGACGCATTAATTTTGAAGTCCATGGGATATCCGTCTATTAAAGAGATAGTCGGAAAACTCGGTTGGAGTAAATTTAGAGAGTTAGAACAACAAATAATTAGTGATTTAGTGCGTGGTGAAAGCTCACTTGTTCTAAGCCTAGGGGGAGGAAGCTTAAATAACTCTATTATGAGGATGTTCTCAGAGGAAGGGGTTGTATTGGTATGGTTAAAGGCAGGTTTTGAGGATCTTTTACTTAGGGCCAGTTTAAATCAGGGGGGAAGGCCCTTACTTAAAGAAAAAACTAGAGGGGAGCTTTTAGAGTTATACCAAGAAAGAAGGAAATATTATTCTGAGGCTGATATAATAATTGATAATAAGTCTCTCGAGGAAGCCGTTGATATTATCAAGGGGTACCTTGAGTAAAATTGAAATATAAATTTTGGAGATTTTTAAAATGGAATTTAAAAATGACCGCGATAGACTATCTGCTCATATCCTTCTTGAAGATGAGGAAGAATGTGGGGTTATTTGTAATAGTTTGAAAAAATTAAATGTTTTACTTGAAAAACATAGAAGCATTGAATCTCTCTGGGAAGGGATGGTTTCTTGTCCATCAAATTTCGTAATCATTGATGTGAGACTGATGAACAGTATGGGAAGATTGTTTGTTGAGCATCCTGTCTATAAAAGTGGTTCTGTTGAGGTGATAATATTTCATCGAGATGAGGACTACCCCTTATTAAAGTTGGTTGAAACTAAAAACTTCTTTGATTTTCTGCCTGAGTCCGTTAGCTACGATATATTCCTACGCAATACGGTTAGTAAGTTAAGAAAAATTGCTTTATCTGAGAATAAAGCATTAGAAAGTATTTCTGAAATTGAACATTTAGAAAACAGGCTTAAAAGAACTCAAAAAGAATTACTTGAAGCCAGTGAAATTTTTCAAAAGAAAATGCAGTTCAATAAGTTCATGGAGTATTTTTGGGATTCAAAAAATAACGGTGAAAGTTTTATTGATTGCCTGGTAAATAGTTTTGAAAAAACAGATATAGCTAAAAAGATAATAATATTTTTCTCTGGAAAAGAGAGAAGCGAAATTCGCACAGTAAGAAAAGAATCTGATTTAGTTGAAGCAGTAGCGCCGATCTCAGTAAAAAAGCTCAATAAACCATTGAACCAAAGTTTCATTGAAAAAACATGTCAATTTATTTCAAGGGACAGGCTGGGTAGTAATGCCCCCCTTGTTAGGGTAATCGACTGCTTTGGCCAATCCCAATTTTTAATCGCAATGAAAATTACCGAGGTGGAGAAAAAAAACTTAAAACAAGTGTTAAGTTTTTTCGACAATTTCTTATCAAGTGAATATCAAAGTTATACAAACCAAAATGGAGAGTCTTTATTTATTGATGAATATAGTTTTATTTCAGGTAAATCCAAAGGCATATTCTTGCGAGTGGATCTAAGCACTTTATTTAGTTATATTAACAAAGATTCTTCCGTCTTTTTGATGAAAGAGTTTTCCCAAAATTTATTTGGAGGTGTGAGGAGACTAATCGAGCCAGAGTCTAAGTTTTTAAGGTCGACTGGAGGGGTGTACTTTTTAAATAATTGCAATATTGAAATGGAGAAAAAATTACGTAAGTACTTTGAAAACTTTGATTATTGGAATTATTTCGAAGATCGTAACGAGAACTTTTCAAGACTGATTGAACCGGAGGTAATTTCACTTACAAGGTCAGAGATGACAAATATTTGTTTTCCTTCCAATGGACGTTCGTGTCATCCCTCTCAAAATTGGAGTTGAGGAAAGCGTGAAAAAAAGAGCTGAGCTTGTTGTAAACCTTGCGATATTAAAAAGAAATTACTCCTTAATTGAGTCTCTATGTCCTGATAAAAAAATGATCATTATGATTAAGGCAAATGCATATGGCCATGGTGATACTGAGGTTTATCAGGCTCTTAAAGGGCAAGCATCTCTTGATGGATTTGGAGTTGCGTCTATCGAAGAAGCATTGAGTCTTAGAAAAAGAACAAGCTGTTTTCAAAAACCAATAATTGTTTTTTCTGACCTATTTATTAAAGACAATGGGTATGCAAAAAGCTATGCCGAAAATAAAATAATTCCTGTAATTTCTGATTTTCAAGCATTGGAATATTTTTTAACAAGTGATGAATGTAAAGGGGTTCCACTTTTTTTAAAATTTAACACAGGGATGAATCGTTTGGGGTTTAAGTGGGAGGATATCTCCAGGTTAAGTTCAATGCTTAAATCAAATGGTAGAAAACAAATTGATCACCTTATGACTCATTTTTCAGATGCTTCTATGCCGATTGAGAGCTCAATAAAAACTCAAAAACAACTCCAGCTATTCGAAGATATTAAAAAATACTTTACTTCATGCTCGATTGAGATTCGAGATACATCAACATGTAATTCCAGTGGTATTTTGCAGGGGGTAGGAGATAAAGACTCTCATGTAAGGCCCGGTCTAATTTTATACGGACCTTGCGATTCAAAAATTGACTTTAGGTGGGAAGGTCAAATGGTATCAAAGCTAAGAGTTCATAAGATAAACTCTTTTGATGCAAAAAAGGGAGATGAGATTGGCTATGGCTCCTCCATTTGTAAGGGTAGTGGTAAAATTCACGTTCTGGCCATTGGTTATGGGGATGGTTTTTCAACAAATTTTTCAGGTAAAAAAATTCCTCTAGCCTTTGGAGATGTAACTGTTGTGGGTAGGGTTAATATGGACATGATGTTAATCATGCCAGAAAAAGATAGTAAGAAATTATCTTTATTGAAAGATTGTAATGAGGAGTTTGTAGATATATGGGGTGAATCCCAAAAGCACTTTAACTCTTTATCCTTGTCCGGAGGAGTCCTTAATTATGAACTTCTTTGTGGGCTCTCAGAACGTGTAAGTAGAGTGTATATTGATAAGCAGCAGGAAGAATGTTTATGAGAGTACCAGTATCAATCCTTGGGTCCCAAACAATAAAGACATTTTCATCGATAGGGCGGATGAGTATTTTTATATGGAAGTTTTTCTATTGGATCGCGAAACCACCATTTCGTTTGAAGCTGGTCATGGAACAACTTTACTTTATCGGTAATAAGAGTGTGTTTATCATCTTACTTTCAGGTGGCTTTACAGGTATGGTTCTGGCTTATCAAACCTATTTTGGATTTAAATTGATAAACATAGACAGTCTCGTTGGTCCCGTTGTTGCACTTTCAATGGCGAGAGAACTTGCACCTGTTTTGGCAGGATTAATTGTTTCTGGCAGGGCTGGAGGGGCGATGGCCGCTCAAATTGGTACGATGAAAGTGACGGAGCAAATAGACGCTCTTGAGGTAATGGGAATAAATTCATTTCAGTATTTGGCAGTCCCAAGAATAATAGCAGGAACAATCGCTTTGCCTCTTCTATCTATTTTATTTTTATTAATTGGAAATATCGGTGGGTGGATTGTCGGGACTAAAGCTTTGTTGATTGATGAGTCTTTATTTTTTGCTAAGCTGAGCGACTTTATGTTTATGGCTGACATCTACCAAGGTCTGATTAAAGCAACATTTTTTGGTTTTTTTATATCTCTTATTGGAACTTACTTTGGCTTTAATGTTTCCAAAGGAGCGGAAGGTGTTGGTCGAGGAACGAACTTAGCTGTTGTATGGGGGATGATAGTAGTTCTAATTTCTGACTACATCCTCACGAGTATTTTGGTGAAAATTTTATGAAAGAGTTTGCTGTTGAGATTGATAATCTCGTTAAAGAATATTCTGGCGTTGAAGTTTTAAAAAACATTTCAATGAAAATACCAAAGGGCAAAATAACTACGATTTTAGGATTTTCGGGAGCCGGAAAATCTACTCTGTTAAAGCATATTTTAGGAATATCGAAACCCTCGGAGGGATTAATCAAGGTTATGGGGACTGACCTTGGTAGTCTTCATTCAAAAGAACTCAGAGATTTTCGCCGAAATTTTGGAATGGTTTTTCAGTACGCAGCTTTATTTGACTCTCTTTCAACTTTTGAAAACGTAGCTTTTCCTCTGAGAGAGTTCTTGAGCTTAGGCAACAATGAGCTGCATGACCGTGTTGAAAACCTACTAACCGCTGTAGGGCTGGAACAAGATAGTTTCAATCTGTATCCGCATGAACTCTCTGGGGGGATGAGAAAAAGAGTTGGGCTTGCAAGGGCGCTTGCTTTGAGACCGAAAATAATGCTTTATGATGAGCCTACAACTGGTCTTGATCCCATAACAACAAAAACTGTTAATGATTTAATCTTTGATACTGCAAATGATCAAAGTGAGCATGAATTAACCTCAATAATAATCTCACATGACGTTAAAGCCTCTTTGGCAATAAGTGATTATATTGCTTTTTTAGAGAGTGGAGAAGTTATTGAGTACCTACCAGTTGAAGAATTTAAAAGCTCAAATAACTCCATGATTAAAAAATTTATCGAACTTTCATAAACTAATATTATTTTATAAAGGCGATTATTTTACTCTTTTTTTCTCAGGCAAATATTATCAAGATAAATATTTGATTTTTTAAGTTAAAATAAAAGTAATGAATGAATTTAAGGTCGGGCTTCTCGCTATAGCGTCCCTAGTTTCTATTGCTTACATGTCTTTGAAGGTTACTTCAAATCAATCTGGTTTTGGCGATTACACTAAGTATAGAACTATTATTAAGGACGCAACTGGTATTTTTCCAAAAACTCCCATAAGAGTTGCAGGGATAAACGCTGGGCGTATATCAGATATTGAGTTGGCCGGTAATTCTGCATTAATTAAATTTGAAATAAGGACAAAGGTTAAGATACCTTCAGATTCTTTTTTAAGAATAAAGTCGGTAGGTTTTCTAGGAGATAAGTACATTGATATTGCTCTCGGAAAATCGAATGAAAGGTTAAAGGAAGGTTCGTTAATAATATCCAAAGAGAGCGCAAGTATTGAGAGGATTGTCGAAGAAGGAACAGAACTAATTTCAGAGATGAAAAATATCGTATCCTCAGTAAGAAACTCTCTATCTAATGATAAAGGTGAAAGCTCAATAAAAGATATTGTTGGAGATGTTAAGGAAATATTGGGTAATACAAAAGAAGTGACAAGCGCGTTAAAGAATTCAGTAGCATTAAATGAAGAAAGGATAAACTCAATAATTTTATCAATTGAAAAGATGAGTAAAGGACTGGAGCAAGAGCTTGATAGTACCTCTGACGAAAGTGCTCGAACAAAAATTAAAAATATTTTAAGTAATACAGAGGAACTCTCAGATAATTTACTCCAGATTTCTAGAAACATTCGTCAAGGAAGGGGTACACTTGGGAAGTTCATTGCAGAGGATAAAATTGCAGATGAGGTATCTCAAACTCTAAGTGGAGTGAATCGAATAGTTAATAGGTTAGATCTAATTAGAACTGAGGTTTCAGTTTTCTCCGGTGTTAATTCAGAGGAGGGTGGGGACTCTAGGATTAGATTACGTATTTATCCATCTCCAGAAAGATTTTATTTGTTTGGTGCTTCAAATAGTGAATTTGGGCCTATTACTGAAAAGGTAACCTCTACTACGACAGGTGGTAATACTGTAGAGACTACAGAATCACTAAGGGAGAAAAATTCCTTTCGGTTTGATGCTCAATTCGGAAGGAGAGTTCAAGATTGGACAATAAGAGGAGGGGTAATCGAGTCATCAGGTGGTTTTGGTGTGGATTATCATCCTAGCTGGAGTGATTCAATGTTTTCTATCGAGGGGTATGACTACAGAGACAGTCTTGGTTTTAATTTCAGATTTTCAGCCTCCACTCAAGTGTGGAATATCGTGCATGCGAGAGTGATGGGAGAAGATCTTTTGAATGATAATAGAAGTTATTCATTTTTAGTTGGACTAAGGTTCAATGATGAAGATCTACGGGGGCTGTTTAGCTTGATTTTATAATGGAAAAAAACTGGTTAATTAGGACAAAAGAGAAAGAAATCATAGGCCCTATTGAAAGAGATCAGGTTGTGAGTTTTATTGTTGAAAAAAAACTGGTTGATGAAGACGAGTTATGCAAAGGGAATTCTTATTGGTTTTTCGTGAAAGAGAAAAGCCTGCTAAAAGAGTTCTTGGATTTAGACCTTATCGACGAAGGTGATTCAGAGGACAAAGGTACTGGTGAATTTGTTCTCGAGTCCAACTCGGGCGAATATAAGAGCCTAGAGGATGATAAACTTGAAAAAGTAAAAAAAAATGAACCATCCGATAGAGCCAATTCGACGACTGGTGAAGAGAATTCAGAGAAGGAAAAAGAAAGAGAAAAGTATGCTGAAAACAATGAGCAAGAAGAATCTTTAGGAGATAAATTTAACTTACCTGAAAGCAAAAAAAATAATGAAGTTGAAGAAGTGAAAAACAAGATTCATCAAAAAATTGAGACAGAGATAAAAAGAGAAGAGGTCTCAAGTATTACTAAGAGAAATTTAATTTACCCTATCGTTCTGTTAATTATTCTCACTGGGCTCTTGTATCTATTTTACTATGTTAAGTTTCTCGGGGGGAAGCTTCCGTTCATCTCAAAGGCTGATGCTAATACAAGTGATATTGTTAAAGAGGTAAAAAAAAAAGAGATATTCACGACTGTGAGTCATTAAGCCAGTTTTTCAATTCGTTTTTAGTAAGTGAAAAAAATAAATCAAAACCATGTCTTGTAAAAGTAGAAAGTTTTTTAGAAATACGACAGGTTCTCAAAAATAGAAGATTGGCCATGTCTGGGTTAGAATATTTGCCAAATTTAGCTGCAGATAGTGTCAATAGAAAGAGAGTGTTAAAGGAGTACAATAAATCAATAATGTTAAAAAGCCGTAATCTGGTATTAACAAAATTCTTTACAATGAGTCTTTTTGCGAAGGTAAATAATAGACAAAAAAGGGACTTTCTTTTCAAAGAATTGGCGCGTCAAAGTGATAGTATGATCGTTTTTACATTAAATGATTTTTGCTTTAACCATTATTCGATTTGCACACTGATAAGGTCATCTCTGTTTGGGAATATTTTGAATGATGAGCAAGCCACTTGGTTTAAAAAAAATATAAGCGATAATATCTGGAAGTTGGAACACCAATTTAATATTGATTATTTTCTAATTGATGAAAACAGATTCGACAAACTATTGGTGTTGGATTTATTTAGGGCGTATGAAATTCCTTTGCCAGAGGGTAAGGACTCGATGAGTCTATTTAATTTAAAAAGAGAGTTCTTTAGGCTAAAGCTGAGATCATCTTTTAAGAGCTTACTTGATATTGTTTATCTGTATATGCTTGGAGATAAAAATGAAATGTATTTCAAGCTTTTATTAAATGAGTAGTGGGGGGCAGGTTTGTTTAAATATTCGCAGCCAGTATTCTATCGATTTTCTGAAGACTCAACTTTTTTAGCAAAAAAAGGCGTTGAGTTTTTTTGTAATGATTTAAAAACATTTGATAAAGACGTTGTATTATTTGATGGGTTTTGTGGATGCGGAGTTGTAGGTATTGAATTCCTTCTTTCTTGTGAAGGTAAGAAACGAATTCAACAAGGAGTCTTTTTAGAAAAAAACCCCAACATGATATCGTTTTGTGAAATGAATCTTGAACAATTGCGGGATGAACTAAAAGGAAACATTCCGTTAGAATTGTATAATGAAGATTTTTTTAAATTTATTTTCGAAAAAAAATTACTTGCATCTAAAATATTTTTTCTTATTAATCCCCCGTACTTCAAGGAGAATATTCAAAGACAGCCTGAAAATGAAGATCGAAAAAAAGCCAGGTTCTTTGGTCAAGAAGAGTCTTTGGAAAAAATATTTCTAAAAATTGATGAGATATCAGTTCCAAAAAAAACAGCAGGTATTGTCTTGTATAGAGTTGACCAAGAGGATGAAGAATTCGTGCCTAATTTAAGAAAAAAATTGAGAAATATAAGTATTTTCGTTGAGGGTAATGGTTCAAAAAAGCTTGTGGATCTAATTTATTTTAAATCCTAGTCATGAGAAATTTTGTTTTGGATATAAATACTTAATAGAGATTCCTTCAACTCGTTATCATTGATATTCTTAAAAAGTTCTTGAGCCTCCTTCTTATAGGCTCTGTACTTTGGGGAGAACTTGTTAAGTTTGTTATTTTTTTTATAACTTTCTGGGTCCAGTTTTTTTTCCTCTGTTTCTTTTTCATTTTTGAAGTGGGAGGAATTTGTCTTAAAAAGAATCTTTGAAATCTTTCTTGTGAGGATGGGAAAGTGATCAAATATCTTTTTTAGAATTTGATCCTCCATCATGGAGAGCTGTTGGGAAAATGCAGGGTGAGCTGATAATATGTAAAGGGTTTTATTTTGAATCTTTAGTGGGGTAGTTACTTTATAGAGAGTTTTGCCAATTATTTTATCCCAGTCACCTGAAAGTTCCAGAAAATCAAAAACTTCGTTGGCATTAGCTTGTGGGTACCTATGTCTTTTGGAAGATTCGAAGTTTGATGCATTTTTTTTGGGAAATTTTTTTGTAAATATATTGCCGATTGTTTTCATTGAGGTTTTACTGTCTGTATGCAGGTTTTAATGTTTTTAATTGTTCTACTATTTCACTCATGTGCTGGCTACAAACCAGTAGGTGTGAATAGTATTTTCAAGAAAAACAGTATTAACTCTGTTGTAATATATCAAACAGAAAACGACTCATCCTATTATAATGTAGCCCACTATTTTTCATCATCTATTATTAAGGGGTTAGCAGAGGTTACGGACCTTACAATTAAAAACGAACTTGATGGCTCAATAAACGAGTCCGTGCTGTCGACCAGACTAATTTCCAGTTTAGATCCTTCAGACGCAGTAACAACCGAGGCAATGAAGTTTATAGATAAGTCAACAGGATATGAGTCATCAATAGGGGCTAGAGATGGTTTTTATATAAATTACCAGCTTGGTTACGCTCTGGCCCTAGAGGTTGTGTTGATTAAGAATCCCAAAAGAGGTGCTGACATTAAGAAGGTTGCCCCTAAAGTATTGTTTAAAAGAATTTTCCCGGTTAGTTTTAAGCTCAACAATGTGGCTTTCACGGGAGGTGGAGCTGATAGTCAAGGTGCAACAAACTTTGTCATGAATGAGAGCTTAAGGGAAAAGGCTTTTGAAATTGCAGCTCTTGAAGTTGCAGACAAGGTCAGGAGAAGTTTTGAAAACTGAAAAAATTAAGCTTGTAGAGTCGGATCTTAATGGCCTTGCGTCTAAAGCCAGGGCTTCTCAGTTTTTTCGAGTTTCATTATGCTCCCCCTTTGTTCAAGAGTATTTTCTAAGGATTTTAAAGTCTCGGTGTTCAAGTCCAGAAATAGTACATGCATCTTTGGTTAATGATGCCTGGGTTGAGGAGAACTCAGTACAAATGGATCTGTTTTGTAATGACAAGGTTTTTATTGTCCTCGATGCGGCAGGTGTCTCAAAGCAATTGATCGAGAAGATCGTCGATACGGTTCGTTCTCAGGTGATTTTTTGTGACTTGAAAAAAATGGATAAGTTTGAAGGTTTGATTGAGGGGGTTGAGCTAGTTCCTCCAAAGTTTTGGGAGTTCAAAAGTTTTTCGCACTTTCTTTGTAAACTTCATAATTTGACGCTTCGTTCTCAAGAAATTGAGGAAATAGAGACCTCAATAGAAAAAAATATTGATTCATATTGGTGCTTGTTTTTAAAGATTTCTCAGCACTCCAGTCGTGATGATGGAAATATAATACTTGAGATCATCAAGGAGGATCAGTACTTTGATCAGTTCAGGTTTACAGATTTTCTGAACCAAAAAAAGAAAGCTCAGCTATATAAATCCTTGTTAGAGGTGAAGAGTTTTTCGGAGCTTGAAAAAATTTGTTCTTTTTTAGTAACCCATGGAATGAAGATTTTGGATCCCCACTTTTTGACCTCAAAAAAGAAGTTAACCAAATATGATCAGGGCATAATGGCCGCAAATAAATTATGGATTGATAATGAGTTGGTTATGTGTATGACGAGGTTAAAAAGAGTTTCTTATTTTTGTAGATCTAGAAACAAAGAAGCCTTCATTGAGTTAATGAAGGCTTCGGTTTTATAGTTTTTGTATTTAGAGATTAAAGGCTGTTAACAGCTTTAGCTAACTTAGCTGTTTTTGTTGCTGCAGATCTAGCTTTAATAACACCTTTCTTGGCTAAAGATGCTAAGTTGGATTGTGCCTTCGTAAGAAGTTCAGTCGCAAGCTCTTTATTTTTTTCTGATACAGCAGATCTTAACGCTTTTACAATTGTTCTGTTTTGAGATCTTTGTACTCTGTTTCTAAGTGTTTTAGTAACAGTTTGTCTGATTCTTTTTTTCGCAGATTTATGATGTGCCACAGTCGTCTCCTGTCTTAATTTTCAATAATGGCTTTCTTGTCGATGTATCTTCTTAGGTAATGTGGTCAAATTTGGCAAGTTTTTTGTTGAAATAGAGCAATTTGTTCATTGCTTAAAGGGGAGTTCTTTGGCATTTTTAGGTAGAAAACTAATAAAAGGAAGGATCTCTGTGGTTGATAAAGCTAATTTTGTAGTCAGCGTTGTTGGAGCAGGTCAAATGGGGCGAGGCATTTGCCAATCTTTTGCAATGAGTGACTTTGCTGTTCAAATGATGGATGTTAGCGCAGAAGCGCTTGAGAGGGGTAAAAGCTTTATTGAGAATCAATTGCTTAAAGGTGAATCTAAGGGCAAATGGGATTCTAACTATGTAAAATCATGTCTTGAAAAAATTTCCCTCGTCCAAAGTATTGAAGAACTTTCAAGTTCAAATCTAGTCATTGAGGCTGCAACAGAAAATAAAGAGCTCAAGGCAAAGATATTCAAAGATCTGGATAGCGTTGTTGATGAGTCATGTATCCTTGCAACGAATACAAGTTCAATCTCCATAACTGAGCTAGCGGCAAATGTAAGCCACCCCCAGAGGTTTGTGGGAATGCACTTTATGAACCCTGTGCCTGTGATGAAACTTGTGGAGGGAATTAATGGTTTAGAGACATCAAAGGAAACCTTTAATGTGGTAAAGGATATAACAAGTGACCTTGGAAAGGTTCTTGTTGAGTCAAGAGATATGCCTGGTTTCGTTGTGAACAGAATCTTAATGCCAATGATTAACGAAGCAGTTTATGCAGTATACGAGGGTTTAGCGTCTGTAGAAGATATTGATCAAGCAATGAAGCTGGGTACAAACCAGCCAATGGGACCTTTGACTCTTGCAGATTTTATAGGCCTAGATACATGCCTTTCGATAATGGAAGTGCTTAATGATGGATTTAAAGACTCAAAATATAGACCTTGCCCACTTTTAAAGCAGTATGTTTTAGCAGGTAGGCTTGGAAAAAAAGCTAAGAGGGGTTTTTATGAGTACTAATTATTTAAATATTGAAGACATTGACGGTGGATTTAAAATAATATCGATCACAAGACCTGAGGCTTTAAATGCGCTTAACTCAGAAGTGCTAAACGAATTGAACTCAACATTCGAGTTACTTTTGGGTCAAGAATCAGGAACGAACGGTGTCTTGATAACAGGAGATGGTGAAAAATCTTTCATTGCAGGTGCAGATATTAAATCAATGATTGGCATGAGTAATGCGGAGGCTAAAGACTTAAGTCAGCTAGGACAGCAGACGACTCTTCTGATGGAAAGCCTGCCATTTCCAGTTATTGCTTGTGTAAACGGCTTTGCTCTTGGAGGTGGATTAGAAATGGCTTTGGGTGCGGACTTTATTTACGCCAGTGAAAACGCGATTTTTGGTTTACCCGAGGTGAAGCTTGGTTTAATTCCTGGATTTGGTGGCACGCAGAGACTTTCGAGATTGGTTGGTAAGAACAAAGCCAGGGAAATTATTTTTTCTGGAAAAAATATTTCTGCAGCAGATGCTAAAGAAATCGGGTTTGTTAATGAAGTTTTCAAAGATAAAGACGAGCTTATAGAAGCTGGTTTAAAGACTTTAAAAACTATTTCTAAAAATTCAATACAAGCAGTATCACAGGCAAAAAAAGCTCTGCTTGAAGGCAGTGACCTTGACTTGAGTGAAGGGCTAAAAATTGAAGCAGATATCTTTGGTGGTGTTTTTGAGTTGGAAGATGCCAAAGAAGGAACTGCAGCATTTAGTGAAAAAAGAAAACCAAACTTTAAGCATTTTTAAATATCGAGGTAATTATGGATATTAATAAAGAGTATGAAGAAATTAGAGAAATGGCCGCAAGGTTTGCTGATTCTGAGGTAGCACCCCTTGCAGATAAAATAGATAAAGAAAAAAAGATACCTCAGGAGCTTATCGTAAAGTTAGTTGAGAACGGCTTTTTAGGGATTTTTGTACCAGAGGAGTATGGTGGATCTGGCATGGATTATGTCTCATACGCAATAATTGTTGAGGAAATCTCCAGAGCTTGTGCTTCAACGGGTGTTTTTATTTCAGCACATTGTTCGTTAGGGACATGGCCGATTCTTAATTTTGGTACCGAGGAACAAAAGAAAAAATACCTTCCAAAGCTTGCTTCCGGAGAAATGATTGGATGCTTTTCTTTGTCCGAGCCAAATGCAGGATCTGACGCAGGTAGCCTAACTACATTTGCAGAGGACAAGGGGGACCATTGGGAGCTTAACGGCGTAAAAAATTGGATCACCAATGGGTCAGAAGCTGGATTAGCAATTGTTTTTGCCAAAACAACTAAAACTCCAAATTATAAAGGGATCTCAGCTTTTATTGTTGAGACCGATTTACCTGGTTACTCTATTATTAAAGTTGAAGATAAACTTGGTATTAGGGGGAGCTCAACAACTCAGGTTGCTCTAGATAAAGTTAAGATTCCTAAAGAAAATCAGCTAGGTCCTCATGAAAAAGGATTTAGAGTTGCGATGGCCACTCTTGACGGTGGAAGAATTGGTATTGCAGCTCAAGCTAATGGTATTGCTGAAGCGGCATTTCGCTATGCAAAATACTATGTCAAGGAAAGAGTTCAATTCGGAAAACCGTTAGCGGATCTTCAAGCTGTCCAATTTAAAATAGCAGATATGTCCACGAGAATTAATGCCTCTAGACATTTGATTCTTTACAGTAGTTATTTAAAAGATGTGGATAGACCTTATAGTTTAGAAGGTGCTCAAGCTAAGCTATTTGCTTCTGAGTCCGCGATGTGGATCACTACAAATGCAATTCAGCTTTGTGGTGGAAACGGATTCACTACTGAGTACCCCGTTGAGAGATATTTCAGAGACGCAAAAATTACAGAAATATATGAGGGAACATCTGAAGTTCAAAGAATTGTAATTGCAGCAAATGAGTTAAAATAACTGGTTGATTAGTTGTGCATAATTTTCAATAATGCTAGCCTCCTGAGGGGCTATTGAAGTACTCATAGCCTCAGGAGATTTTTGGATATGTTAAAAAAAATTCTGGAGAATTTATCTATGGCCGCAAAGAAAAAAACTAGTAAAAAAACTACGAAGAAACCTGCAAAAAAAGCAGCCAAGAAAGCGGCAAAAAAAGTAACAAAAAAGACAACTAAAAAAGCTGTAAAGAAAGTAGCAAAAAAGACGACAAAAAAAGCTGCTAAAAAAGTAGCGAAGAAGGCAACTAAAAAAGCTGCTAAGAAAGTAGCAAAGAAGACTACTAAAAAAGTTACGAAGAAAGTAACAAAAAAGACAACTAAAAAAGCTGCGAAGAAAGTCGCAAAAAAGACAACCAAAAAAGCTGTCAAGAAGGTTGTAAAAAAGGTTGCAAAGAAGGTTGCAAAAAAGGCTGCCAAGAAAGTTGCAAAAAAGGCTACTAAGAAGGTTGCAAAAAAGGCTGCAGTAAAAACGAATAAGAAAGTAACAAAAAAAGATTCTAAAAAAAGTACAGCTCAAAAAACAACAGGTAAAAAACCTCAACCTAAAAGTAAAAAATCTATTAAGACAAAAGACTCTGCAGATACGGATAGTGGAATTAGTTTAAAAGATTCAATGAATGAGGAGATTGTCGTTGAAGAGATTGTTGATAAGAAAGATCCGAAAAAAGAGCTTAGGGAATCAATTGTTGAGGAGGTTCAATCCTTAACTGAGGATCATAAGCTTTCGGAAATTTTTATAAGTATCAGAGATCTATCTTTTTTCCAAAACTTTACGGATGAATGTAGAGAAAAAAACTGTGAGAACCCTGCTTCAACAGGGGGATATTGTAGACTTCATTATATCTCTAATTGGAAAACTATTAAGAAAAATGAAGCCATACTTATCGAAGGAAAGCTTCAAGACTTTATTGAGGAAATCGTTAAGAAATATTCTGTTAAAGAAGTTGAGGGTATAATTGACGACCTTTCTGATGAAAAGTCTTTCTTCAAAGCACTTAAAGAAATGGACATCGAGTCTGGAGAAGAGGATTTAGACTTTAATGAAGAGGGAATTGATGATGATCAAGATATTGCCTTCGAGACAAAAAGTACTAAGTCTAGTTATTACGACGACTAAGGTTATGTTTCTTTGAGAAGTTTGTTTGCCTCAATGCTAAGGGCAATATTCTCTCTTGTTATTTTAAAATAAAAATTATCTTTCTTTAATTGAGATTTTACCCAATTAGGCTGAAAAATATCTTCTGTTTGATCGCTCACTAAAAGGTCAAAGAATTCCGAACTTTGGTCTATTGTATTGTCCAACACGCTCTTTGGGTCTTCTTTATCCTTTAAATCAACGCTGAGAAGTAGAGATATCGAACCTGTATTCCCCGAGCTTGAATTATATAAACAAAAGGCTATGCAGACTTCACCTTTATGAAGCTCTCCATATGTTTTTAGAGTTAGGTTTTTTGCTGAAAATAAATCCGAGTAAGCAGAGTTAATGACTTTGGTTATCTCCTCAAGCCATTCTTTTGGCAGGTTAACTCCATCAGCCTCTTCGTTGTGTCTCGATAACATTTTGTCTCCTAATAATTTAAATGATCAGATAATTAATTTTTCACACTTTGTCTAAAACAAGTTAAAAATTAGATAAAAATAACTTTAGGAGAATAAATAGTGGAAATATATCTTTTAAATGGGGCACGAACTCCCGTAGGAAGCTTTCTAGGGTCTCTTTCAAGTTTTAGCGCCTCAGAGCTAGGTGCTCACTCCATAAAGCATACATTAGAAAAAAATAATATGGATCCATCAAAGATAGATGAAGTTTTTATGGGTCAAGTGGTCCAGGCTGGTTCTGGCCAAGCCCCAGCTAGGCAAGCAGCAATAAAGGCAGGTCTCCCTTCTTCTGTTCCTTGCAATACTATTAACAAAGTTTGTGGATCTGGTTTAAAGACAGTTATTATGGCCGCACAATCAATTAAAGCAGGTGACAATAGTATTTGTATTGCAGGTGGGATGGAGTCTATGTCAAATGCGCCTCACCTGATTAATAATTCTAGGTTTGGCTTCAAATATGGAAACTTTCAAACAGTAGATTCTCTCCAAAATGATGGTCTTTGGGATGTTTATAATGATCAGCCAATGGGAAATTGTGCAGAAGCCTGTGTCGAAAAGTATGGAATGACTAGAGAGGAGCTTGATCAGTTAGCAATCGAGTCGTTTAAAAGGAGTCAGGCGGCACAAGAGAATGGAGTATTTGATAAAGAAATTGCACCACTAGAAGTAAAAAGTAGAAAAGGGTCAATATTCGTGAGCGAAGACGAAGGCCCTAAGAAAGCGTTATTTGACAAAATCCCAAAGTTAAAACCTGCATTCATGAGGGACGGAAAAGTAACGGCAGCTAACTCATCTACAATTAATGACGGAGCGGCTTCATTGATTGTTGGTGGTGATGAAATTAAAGAAGCGGCTAAATTTAAAATTGTTTCCTATGCTAGCTTTGCCGCGGAACCACTTTGGTTTACAACAGCTCCTGTATTTAGTGCGAAAAAGTCACTTGAAAAGGCAGGAATGTCTGTAAACGATATTGATTTATTTGAAATTAATGAGGCTTTTGCCGCTGTTGCTCTGGCTTCGATCAAAGAGTTAGAATTAGATAGAAGCAAAGTAAATATTTATGGCTCTGGAATCAGTCTTGGACACCCAATTGGAGTTTCTGGAACCAGAATTCTAATGTCATTGATGAATGGATTAGAGAGAGAAAATAAACGCTTTGGAATGGCAAGTATTTGCATCGGAGGAGGAGAGGCTCTTTCGATGATTATCGAGAAGATTAAGTAGGATGCGGGATGGCCGAGCAAAAAACACTAAAGAATAATAAGTATTATCAGCATGGTGAAATACTTTTCCATGAGAAAGATAAAGCGAATAGTTTATTTATTGTTCAAAAAGGTTCGGTACGTCTATTTTTAAAAAAAGGTTCAGGTTACATTGATCTTGCAATGGTAAATGCAGGAGAGGTTATTGGTGAGATGGGCTATTTTGATAGTCAAAGTCTGAGGCGTAGTTGTTCCGCTTCGGCTGTCGGAGAAACAGAAGTTATTGAAGTTTCATATGAGGGCTTTAAAGGGATAATGAAATCGTTAAACCCTTGGATCAATACGATAATAAAAACTTTGGTGGAGAGACTTAAGACTAGTAATGACAAGGTCAAAAAATATGAGTCGAATTCACTAGGGTACAAGGGTGGGCGCTCTTACAAATTTTTTAACCTCACTGAAGTTATACGAATATTAACAACGATCTATCTTGTAACTAATGACAGAGGTAAAAAAGCTGATGACGGACATTTAATTCATTTGAATGACCTAAACGGGTTTGTTTTTGATATCTACAATATCAAGCCGGCAGTTTACGAAGAGTTTTTACTTCTCATTCAGAAATTAGAAATGATTGAGATGCGGAAAGATGATGATGGATTAATGAAAAATCTTCTCGTGAAAGACATAAGCCTATTCAAACAGTTAACAAATTTCTTGGAGTCAGAAAGGTTGGCAACTGAAGACAAAGCAGTGAATATTTCGGATAAGTGTGAAATGCTTTTAGATAAGATCCTTGAACAGTTGAGCTCAAGCGGGTCATCTGAGGAAAAACAAGTCGCAAAACTAACACCAATTATAAAGTTTTTTGATGAAAAAAAGATCGCTTTAAGTGAAGAGGACTTAGCCGATGCAACGGAGATGGGTTTGGCCGGGGAGATATTAATTAATAGTGACAAAGAAACGACTGCAGAAATTAACTTTGCGAGGCTTCAAAAAGCTCTACCAGCAATTAAATTAATTAACTCTATAAAAAAAGCCAATGATCAAAAAAGTCAATAAAGGGTGACTAGGTTCCTTTTGGGTCTGCTGTTATTTCAACAATATCACCGCTTTGGTAAATAAAACTCTCTGAGAACTTAATGATATATTTGTTGTTAACTGTGTCTGCTGGGAACCCCTCGAGGAATGGCTCTGACGGGTTTCCTGGACCAAGGATACGTAAGTTTTGAGATTCCTTAAATCCAATGTAAGTCCACTCATCCTCAGAAACGAGTGTTCCATTTTTTTTGACTCTTATGGACCCTTCAAGAGGTTTTGAGTCTAAATATCCATAGCCATAATAGTAAGTGGGGGATTCATAAGAGACCAAAAGACACTCTGGGTATGTAACTCTTGCATTCCCATATAATTGAATCATGTGTGCGGATTGATTCTCACCAACAAAAGGCTCATAGGTTGTTGCATGGTTTTCTTTATAGCCAATGTATTTCCAACCACTCTCACTTGGTTCTTCTCCACTTACTTCAAGTAATTCCTCTCCTGAACTTTTAAATACTTGAATTGTGCTTTCATTGAATAATAAAGGAGATTCTTGCATGCTTATAGGCCAATGGTCATACTTATGTTTGACCACGGTGTCTGTAATACTGTTATTAACAGCATCAAACAAGCTAGAGAAATTCATTTGGCAAATATCATGCGAGTCAGGCGTCTGAGATAAGCACTCATAGTCATTAGATTGATCTGCCGAGCAGTTGTAGTTATTTTCATGAACCAAGCTTGAAAATTGTCTGTATGTTGAGCCCTCTTTCCAACCATTGTTACAAGGTTGATGGCCTACAAGAGATATAAATCTTGTCTTTATCGATTCTCGTTCAGTGGATATATTGGACAGTTCAGTTAGTTTAGTTTGAAGGTAATTACTTGTAGTGGGTCCATCGAAGAACCCTGAAGATGTAAAGAATTGATCATTCCCGTTGGACATCAAGACGATTACAACATATGAGTTCTTACGGAAAATACCGTTAGATCTGTTTTGTGAGATGATATCTACAGCTCTTTGAATACCGTGCTCTTCACTGGAGAGGGCGGTCGTGAAACTATCAAGTGACTCCTCTGCCTCAGACTCCTCAACTCTTATATCAAGAGCAGAGGAATTAAGACCTAGCTTGTTTCTTGTTATCAGAAAATTATTCTCCGGGTTTGTTTTTACAAGAGGTGCCATCATTATATGATAATCAAATCTGTCGCTTATTAAATTTATTGTTTGTCTTAGTGCTGACTTGGTTGCATCAGAGACAAATACTTGAGAGCTTGTATTATCCCATAAAAAAAGAAAGTCTACATATGGCCTTATCAATGTGTAATTTGAGCAGTTCTCAACTGTAGAGCTGAATGTAAGAGGAACATTAATAGAATTTAAATTTCTCTTCGTAGCAAATTCCTCTTCAGCACAGGATGTAAATAAAATTAGTAGAAAGGCAATAAATCTCATAAAGACTTCTCGGAGAATACTCGAAGTAATTTAGCATTGATTTTTGGAAAAATTATCCTCCTAACCACCTAAGTTATTAGGATTAGATAAAATGATATAAGTTAAATTTGTTTTAAAGGTTTTAGAATGTCTACTAGTTGGTATTATGTAGAGGAAAATGAAAGAGTAGGGCCAGTTCCAGAAGAGGATTTCGTTGTTTTGATAAAAAAGCAAAAAATTGTCTTGGATACTTATGTTTGGAAAAAAGGTTTTGATAACTGGACACTACTCAAAGATGTAGAGGATTATCGGGATCTTGCAAATTTACAAATTCAGGATTCAATAGAGGATGCTTCAGCAGTAATTCATGAGGAGGAGCACCTCTCGTCAGGTGATGAGGTAACGGGAATAAAAGACGAGAGTCTCAGTTTTGAAGATATAGGACTCATTGAAGATCAAATTCAACCTGAAGTGATCGATGAGTTTAATTGGGGTGCGGTTGATTTTAAAGAAAGAGTTTTTACGATTCGAATAGGCAAAGATAGGGGAGCGCAACCTGTAGAATATGGGCCATTTTCGATTGAGATGATAAAAAATCTTGTTACTCAAAAAAGAGCCAACAATCTAACTGAGATTTATACAGACGGAATGAGTGGATATAAAGAGCTGGGCGAGATTGAGATATTTAACAGCGAAAATTCAGACACCTCAGAGCGAAGGAAACATTCAAGAGCTCCTTTAGTCGCAAGATTATTTTTTCATGATAGTGAGACATTTTTCGAGGGAGTTTGTCGCGATATTTCAATTGGCGGGATGCAAATACTTGTGGCGAATTTCAATGGGCAGGCGGGTGATATTGTAAAACTGAATGTTCATCCCGTTGATGAGAGTTTACAATTTACAGCAGAAGCTAAAGTTGTGAGAAAACTTACTGAGTGCAATGGAGTTTCTGTTCGTTTTGTTAAAATGACCCCTGACAATCTAGAAAAAATAAATAAGTATATTGAATTATATGAGGATTAAAACTTGGAGTGATTTAAACTAAAGAAAGTATCGATGAAGTTAACTGAAGAGAACTATTTTATTTCCTCAAAGAAAAATCCTAAGGATAAAATATTTTTTAGGCGTATCTTTCGTGGAGAAAAGAAAAGAGAAAAAGTATTAATTTTTTTTCATGATGCTAGGTTACATGGTGACGTTTTTAATTCTTTCTTTAAAGAGATTTTATCCGAGTCAAAAAAGGTAGAAATATACTCTTTTGATATATATGGGCATGGGCGAAGTGGTGGGGAGAGGATAGGCCCTGTAGAGCCTGGTGATTTAGTGAAAGATGTTGAAGAGGTTATTAAAAAAGTTACAGAAATTGAAAATTTACCAATCTATCTTCTTGGAGTTGGTTTTGGTGCAAGTCTGATTCTTAATTATCTCTCAGAATATGAAAGAGACATTGTAAAAGGAATTGTTCTTTTAAATCCAATGCTCGAGGTTGACTTAAAATACTCTAAGTTTGAAAAGTTTCTTTATTCTGATTTTTCTTATGGAAGTTCTCTGAGGCTAGAATCTAAAGTGGATGTCTCGGATATGGTAAACGAATCTGAAAAAAAAATTGATTTAAGGGAAGACCCTCTTTGCTTTAGCTTTTACACTCGAGGCTTCTTAAAAACAATGAGAACAATGGGTAAGTCAGCAAGAACTAAGGCATATTTTGTTGATCAGCCGTCTTGTATATTTTATTCAAAAAATTCGCCCCTTTATAATAATGAAATAGTTCCAATATTTACAAAGGGATTACGAAGTAAAAAAGTAATGGTTGAAGAGTTAGAAGGATCACATCTTTTTATGCTTGAAAATAAGAAGGTTGCAAATTCTCTTTTAGGTTGGATTGATGAGAACTAGTTTTTTAATTTTATTTTTGTTGCTTTTATCAGGCTGTGCATCAAATACAATCAGTTACGTAAAAAAAGGGGAATTTGTCTTATCTCAGGGACGTTTTGGAATAAAGTCTTGGGAGGACGATTTAAAGTTTGTCAGAACTAGCTACCTTAGTGGAATGACAATGGTATTTGACATTATGGTCAGTGACTCAATTAAGGGTTCAAAGTTTCAAGACTGGCTTAGTCCGGAGAGTAAAAAAGAAGTTAATAATTGCTCCTACCCATTTGTAATAGGAATTTTCTTGGGTAGAGATTTCAAGGTTAATAATCACGATGTTTTCAGGCAGGTTCTTGGGAGTAGTGGTAAGTTTCTAGATTCATATGAATTTGTAAAAAATTTTAGTTTTCATCCAAGTTATGGAAAGAATTCATTTAATATCTATCGCTTCGAATTAGTATGCTTGGAGAAAGAAGGCCCAGTGATTATTTCCTTACCAGGGTTTGAGACAACACGGGTAAATTAATTTCATTTTACTTATTTAAGTTTTTTTTTTCTTTTCCGACATGAAAAAGTAGGAGAAAAAGATGTCAAAAAAGCTCGAACGATTTGGCAAATATTTATTATTAGATCACATTTTAGATGGTGGTATGAATAGAATTTTCAGGGCGAGGTACTTGGGTGATACTGCCAGTAAAATTTGTGCGATAAAGGTTGTTTTACCTCAGTATTCAAGTGACCCTGCCTTTAAAACTATGTTTATGGATGAAATTAGGGTTACGTTTGGCCTATTACATCCAAACATTGTTCAAACTTATGACTATGGGACTCATCAAGATCAATTATATGTTGCCATGGAGTATTGTGATGGCAAAAACCTTAAAGAGTATTTAGATAAACTACTTGAAAAGAAGTTTGTTTTCCCTGTTGAAATTTGTACCTATATTACAACTCAGGTATGCCAAGGTCTTTATTATGCTCATACCTTGACTGACAAACTTACAGGCAAAGATTGTAATATTATTCATCGAGATATTTCACCTCATAACATAATGTTAACTTATGATGGTGCAGTTAAGGTTATAGATTTCGGTATCGCTAAAGCTGATTCAAATAGTGAGGTAACCCAAGCTGGGACGTTAAAGGGGAAGTTATCTTATATTGCACCCGAATATCTTGAGGGGAAAAGTCTAGACCCTAGGTATGATCAGTTTGCTGTGGGGATAACTCTTTGGGAAATGCTTTGTAGTCGAAAGTTATTTAAAGCAAGTAACGACATTGCCGTATTGAAACTCATTCAAGAATGTAATATTCCAAAACCATCTTCTATAAATCCAAAGGTTCCCAAGGAGTTGGATGAAATTGTTTTAAAGAGTTTGAGCAAAGATCCTAAAAATAGATTTGATAATTTAGATCAAATGAATAGAGCTTTAATAAAGTTTCTTTACTCTCAGTACCCGGATTTTAATTCAACAGACTTAAGTTATTTTGCAAAAGAACTTTTTAAAGAAGATATCAGTAAGGATCGAGAAAAACTATTTGAATTTGGGAAAATAGATATTGCTCCTTATATAGATGATTTTAAAAAAGAGCAGAACGGTAGTCCATCAAGTGATAAAGCAGAGGCACCTCCTGTCACTCCAGTTAATTCTACTAAAGAGCAAGAAAAAACACGAAAGGAGACAAAGCTTTTTGATTTCGGTTTTGAAAAAGAGGAAAATTCCAAGAAGTCACCCTCTAAACTTAGAGTTAAAGCGACGGCGGGAATTTCCAACAGAACAAGGTCCAGGTCAGGCAGTCAAATTAGAAAATTAAGCGACTCAAAAATTACAACAATTAAAGATTCAAGTGATCGAACATCCTCTAAAATTATGAAATCTCAGGTGCCTAAAGCTAAAAAGAAAAGTTCGAATAGTTTTGGCATCGTCGCATCTTTGATGCTCGTTTTGGGGGGCGGCTACTTCTCTTACAAAAACGACTTTTTTGGGCTCCTTGAGGACCATAAGAAAACGCCAATCGTCAGACAGGTTGCTTCATCTGGTAAGAGCTCCTCTAAAGATTCTAAAAAAAATAAAGTAGAACTAAAGCTGACTTTAGATAATTTTGATAACTTTTCTCAAAAAGCATTCATTGATAATATCAACGTTGATGTGAACGTGTTTGGTGTAATAGAAGGCCTCAGTAATGGCGTTCATATTCTTAGAATTGAGCAAAAAGGCAAAAGACACTTCATTAAAAGATTTAAGGTATCAAAAACAAAAAATAATCCTCAAATTTCTATCCCAGAGCTTAATGAATCTAAATACTCATATCTGTTCACTTCAGGTGACTGCGCGGAAGGTGTTTTAAATTTAGAAATTTTTGGAGAAAGTAGAAAAGAGAAAGTTCCTATAACGAGTGATACCGGTATAGCGCTTCCTTTAAAAGTAGATGATGATGGTAACGTGATACCTATAGCGATGGAAGTATATTTTCAAGCTAATGGACAAGACCTTGAAAGAGTTCTTGAGTTGGACCTAAACAGAGAAGACCAAGTAATAGATTTTTGCGAAGTTATTTAATGATCTCATAATAAATCATCATTATATTTGCTAATGCCATCACAAAAACTATTGAGTAGCAAAACATATTGTAAATTGTGCTGTTAGTATATTCACCCATAATTTCTGGATCATTACAAAGTTTGATAATGAAAAAAAGAACAACAGGTATAAATATTCCATTTATAATTTGAGATAATATTAAAATGTTAAATAAATTTACATTGGGTATTAAGACCAGAGTAATACTAAAGGCAACAAGCGAAATAAATATTGAGAAGAACTGAGGTGCATCCTTAAAGTGCTTATCGACCCCTCGCTCCCATCCCATACCTTCACAAACATAATAACTGGTTGCTAAAGGTAATAAAGCCGCCGAGAAAATGGATGCATTGAACAAACCAATTCCAAACAATGTCATGGCATGTTCACCTGCAAGCGGCTTGAGTGCAAGTGCAGCGTCTTTTGCACTAGTAACTTGTCCACCTGCAATATAAATGGTTGCAGCACAGCAGATGATAATAAATAAAGTTACAATACTCATGGTAATACATCCCACGATAACATCAATTTTATTGTGGAGAAGATGTTTTGTTTCAAGCTCTTTTTCAACAACGGCGGCTTGGATATAAAATTGCATCCAAGGTGTAATCGAGGTACCTATCAAACCAACAATGATGGCGTAGTCACTAGGTTTAATACTTTTAAAATCCGGTTTCACCAGTGCACTGCTTATTTCTGACCAGTCCGGCGCGATGTAGAAGCCAGAGATTACGTAACTTAAATAAACGAGGCATCCTGCCAAAAAAAATCTTTCGACTATTTTATAATCACCCTTAAGGATTAATAACAAAACAAAAGCTCCACATAAAGGAACGGAGATGTATTTACTTATTCCAAAAATTTCACCCGCTGATGCAATTCCTGCAAACTCGGCCATTGTATTTCCTAAGTCTGCATATATTAGAAAAAATAAAGTGTAGAATGTTATTTTCAGTCCAAACCTTTCTCGTATGAGGTCGGCAAGGCCTTTCCCTGAAACAATTCCCATTCTCGCAGACATTTCTTGTACAATTATGAGGGCAATCGTAATTGGTATTAAAATCCAAATCAATCTTAATCCAGTATGGGCGCCCGCGAGAGAGTAAGTCGCGATGCCTCCGGCATCGTTATCAATATTGGCCGTAATAAGCCCTGGGCCAATGATTGAAAAAAACATGAATATTTTGGCAAAAAATTGATTCTTCTGGATTTTGTTTCTACCCAGCATTGTTAATTTCTCTCATCAAGAAGCCATGGTAAGACATCATCGACAGAAATGATACCTAACAACTCATTAGTATCTAAATGAGTTACCGGAAGATTAATCAAATTATACTTACTCATTAAAGAGGCAACTTCTCGCCAGTTAGATTCGGGAGAAATTGTTTTAATATCTTCCTCTTGCATTATCTTTCCAATAGACAAGTCATCCTCTGAAATAAGTAATTTATTGAGAGGGCAATAGCCGATTAACTTTTTATTTTTATCAACAATAAATATGTCGTATATCGATTCAATATCACTGAATTCATTTTTTATAATTTTTAAAATGTCATTTTTATTAAGATCGGGGGTGATCTCAAAAACTTCTGATGACATTAGTCCACCTGCTGTGTCTTCCTCATATTCCAAAAGTTCCTTGATTTCTTCTTTTAATTCAGAGTCATCGAAGTTTTCAATTATTTTGTCTTTTTTTTCTTCATTAATTTCTCCCAAAATATCCGCAGCTTCGTCTGGAGCCATTTTTGAAAGTATTTCTGCTACCTCTTCATCAGGTTCATCTTTAATTAGCGACAACTGAACTCCGTGGCCAACTTCTGATAATGTTTCTGCAGCGTATGAGGTATCAAGTTCATTAAAAATAAGCTTTCGTGAGTTTGGGTCAAGCTCCTCAAGGATATCTGCGAGGTCAGCGGGATGCATTTTCTTTATTTCATCGTTAGTTAAACTTACCTGAACAGACTTTTGCATGTTCTTAGTTGGCAGAGCATGTATAAACTTCCAATTGATTACAGTTTCTTTTTTTATAGAGTCAAATGGCATACCCAGTTTAAAAATAAAAAAATCGAAAATTGGTAATAAGCCAATTCTTCTTATTAGACTTCTTAATCCAACGAGGGCGTGGGTTAGCTTTAGACTATCTCCGGCTTTTATTAACTCGAGGTCATTTACTCTAATTACTTTTTTTCCGGATGTATCTACAACCTGTCTGTCCAAAATGACTTTTCCTAATGGAGGTAGCTCCATGGCTTCACCTTTGAATTGCCGAGCTAGAAGACTTGTAACAACTTGTTGATCTTGTACTTTTGGAAAGTTTTGATTTAAGGAAATGGAGCTATCATCCTTTATGATGATTTCATCAAGAGAAAATATTAAAATATTGTCCCAATGAATATATCCTATTTGAGATTTATTCTTAAATTGAATTGCTAATGTACTTGGAAACGCTTCATCGTAATTTACGAATAGGTCAGATAATTTCCCGACAAAGGTACTGCTTTCTCTTTTTATTTTTATTCCAATTAGAGAAGAGAAGTGAACACTGAGTTGATTAAGCTTTTTGAAGATTTCCATATCTACCTTTTTTGCTTACTCTGATTTTTTCTTCTCATGTTAATGATTTTTAGTATGTCTGTCGCTGTCTCTTCTAAGGCCCTGTTTGTTACATTGTATATGGGCCATCGTTTATTCTTTTTAAATATTTCATTTGCCCACTCAATCTCTTCGATGATTACTTTTTTGTCGGCATAGTTTTCTGTATGTTCTACAGCACCTAGCTTAGAGAGTCTGTTTTGACGAATTTTAATTAGAGCATCAGGGTCAATTGTGAGCCCGAAAACTTTTCTTTGATCAACCTCAAATACTTGCTTTGGTAGCTCTGTTCCAGGAATTATTGGAATGTTAATTACTTTAATACCGTGCTGACTAAGGTATACTGACAGCGGTGTTTTCGATGTTCTGGATATACCAAGTAGAATTACGTCAGCTTCATCTAGGTTGTCGGTACTTCTTCCATCATCATTCATCAGGGTGAATTCCATTGCGGCAACCCTACTAAAGTATTTCTCATCAACGGAGTGAAGAAGCCCCGGTTTTGATGATGGTTCTTGATGCAAGTAAAATGAAAATAAATTCAGGGCAGGGCCTATCAAGTCTAAAGTGTGAACGTCTTTTTCTTTCGCTGTTTTTTCAATAAAGCTTCTTAAACTTTCTTGAACTACTGTGTGTATCACGATGTCGTGATGAATGCTTGCTTCTGTTAGAATTGATTCAATTTGATCTTCGGTTCTTACGTTTTTATATCTTGTGAAGATTAAATCACAGTCTGGAAATTGAGTTATTGCCGCATTAGATAATGATGTCGCAGTTTCACCAGTACCATCTGAAATGATCATTACCCTTAGGTCTTTATTAATTTTTTCCATAAACAATCTTCGTCATTATGGAGTTTAAAATGTACTTAAAAAGGAATTAAAGTAGTGTAAATATTTTTTCTATATTTTTGTTTATGTCTTCAAGAGGGTCAATCATTGTTTTTGGTGTCACCTTTTTAAAAAATGTCTTTTGTGACTTTGCAAGTTGTCGAGTTGAAATATTTATTTTTTCAATGAGTTCGTCTTTATTTTCAGATTTAGAGAAAATAAAATTTATTGTTTCTTTATAACCAATTGAGTTTAGGGGCTTAAGGGTTTTATCAAAACCTTGAGCGAGCAAGTCTTTTACCTCTTCTATTAGACCATTTTTG
>MDTG01448225.1_pt1 | contig 39943 bp, 31 predicted proteins | sample 811421 | NCBI WGS metagenome assembly MDTG01 (sample SAMN05326645, study PRJNA326480) | marine metagenome | isolation source: seawater | place: Pacific Ocean: South East | collected 2011 | reverse complement strand
GTACTTAACGGTAGTGAGAGTAGATGCTTATAGAGATAATAAGCGAATTGCTTCGGTATTTAGAGAAATTCCAATTGTATTTTTTGATTGCCCAGACTTAGAGCAAGGGCCGGGAGGAATTGGAGGAGTGCCCAACTCACCGCCAAAAGTATTTCTTGATGGAGTGCAGCGAAATGAATATGTTGTTAATGTAGTTGCAGGTCAGGAGTTGAATATTCCTATTAGGGTAGAGGACTTTGACTATGGAGGGGACACAGCGACTAATGGAATGCAAACAGTATCTACTGTTCCAAGTGGGTTTATGTTTTCCAATGATTTTATTGATAGTACTAATTGTGTTTCTACTCAAGCAACGCCTTGCGCCATTTTAAGAAATCAGAGCCCGACTATTAATACAAACTTAAATCCTCCGGCTAGTGTTATTCAAGGTTTAGGAATACTTAATACTGAGTTTGTATGGCAACCTCAGTGCAAACATCTAAAAATACCTCATACAGGAATTCCCGGAACGTATGAAGGAAATTTTAACTTTGTTTTAAAGACTCTCGATAACTTCTGCCCATTACCTGGTATAAATTACCCAACAATCACCGTAAAAGTGAGAGATCCAATTGCACTAACTGAACCAATTATTAAAGGAGCCTCAGTTGATTTAGATGGTAGAATTGTGATGCAGTGGGCACCACCCATTGATAGTGCAGAAACTTTTACAAAATATAGGCTACAGTTTGCAACAACAGATAACGATACGCTTCCATCAGCATGGCTAAGTGGGTTAAATATTAATAAATATTTATATAGTAGTGATTTAGGGTTGAACTTTAGTGGTGTGTTCTTAACCAAACCGACTAATATGCCGGATATTTTAAACAAACGTCCGGATAAAGATTGGTATTATAGAATGGCAACGACTTCTGGCTGTTCCGATAACTATGAAACTAATCCATCGGAAGCAGTACAGTTGATCGAAGTTGAAGCAACTCACTCTGCTAATCTACCCAATCCACTAGCTTCAAGGGTAACTTTAAACTGGAATCGTCCAAAACCTTTATCTGCCGCTACATACCCCTATTATATTTATGAATCTCCCACGCACTTTTATATTTGGGAAAATGATTCAATAGAGCAAGGTGGACAGTATATTGGAGGTGAGGCTGATCCCAATAATTGGTATTTAAGAGGAAAAACAATGAACACCAGTTTTAATGTAAATTCTAATACTTGTAAAGGAGTAATAGGTTTTAGGGTAGAAGCTCGAGATACGGTAATTACTTACAAACAGGGCAATGGATTAGGGGCAGGTAATGTATTAGACACCTTAACTTTTAGCACTTTTAGTGTGATTGATACGGTATTAATGACAAATAGAGGATTTATACCAAGCCCTGAATTTGATACAGTTATGGTCAAAGAAAATGGAGAGGTATACTTTAAAATTGACAGAGCAAATGCTGGAACTGTTAGGAAATTTAAAATCTTTGATGATGATAACGCTCAGTATCCAACTAATGAAATAGCTGATTTGCCGGTGGCAACTCAATCATTTTTGTACTCTGGAGCAAATACTAATCATGCTATAGATAGTTTCTTGTTAAAATCTTTTGATCGGTGTGACTTAAGCAATTCAGCTTTAAGTAATCTATACACTACAATAAGTATTTACGGTAATTTAGAAAGCCCCAGATGTTCTTCTTTGTTTAATTTACAATGGAATAAACCACTTGGATTTACGACTCCAATCAAAAACTACAAAGTTTATGTGGACTCTGCTAATACAGGCTTTAAACTGAAAGAAGTTTTAAAAGGGGACAGCATACGAACCGTTTCTTTAAAAGTAATTGGAGGTGTCGATTATAAGTTTAGAGTTATTGCTGAGGATCAAAGTGGGGCAGTAAATATTTCTGCAGTTTCTAACTACTCTGCACCATCTAACTTAAGAACATTTGAGCTAGTTTCTGCACCTGAGATTATTTGTGCAAATATTGAAAGCAACGGTGCAGTTAGAATTACTTTTAATTCGCCAAAAGATACAACAAATAATGGTGTAGAATATGAATTTGATTATCGAACGATTAATGGAAACTGGCAAACTTTCTCAGGTAGTAATCAAGTGGATTATGGTGTAGATCATGAAGTGTTAATAACCGGTATTAATGCACTTCAGAACGACTATGAATTTCGGGCAAGAACCATTTCCGGCTGCGATGGAGCAACACCTTCATCATACAGCTCAGTATTTAGTACCAAAGGCGTGAATGTTTTAAGCCGGTTTGTGGATTATTTATATGTAGAAGATTTTGCTGCAACTTCTTACCAATGGTATGACTGTACTTCAAATTTTAGTTTTCCTGGCGAAAAGAATAATCGATTTACTCCATTAGATACTGGTTATTATGGAGTTTACATAGAGTATGCGGATTGCAGTGATACTTCTTTTTGCTATTTTGTTGATGAATTGGACACAAGTGCCGCTCAATTAAATTATAATACCGTTGAAAGTGCTGAGGAAAATGCTTATTATCAATGGTATGATTGTAGAGAAGATACCTTAATTCCAGGAGCAAATAGCAGAAGTTATGTAGCAACTGATACTGGTTATTATGCAGTAATTTTAACTGCTTATGGGTATAAAGATACCTCAGAGTGTATTCCAATGTTCTCAGTAGGTTTAGATGAATTGAACTTTGAAAGTCAATTATACGTTTACCCCAATCCAAGCAGCGGCTTAGTAAACATTGAACTCCCTCAAAAACAACAATCAATACAAGTCAAAGTCCGCAATATACACGGACAGTTAGTTCAAGAAAAAAAGTTTGTGAGCCAAGGTAACTTGCAACTTCAACTTAATGGTAAAGCGGGTATTTATTTTATTGAGTTGGTAAATGCAAAAGGAGAGCGGGCGAATGTGAAGGTGGTGAAGAGATAATTTGCAAGAGAATAGAATATAGAGAATTGAAAATGGATTCCTCTATTTTCTATGTTCCATTCTCCATATTCTCAATAAAAAATTTCTTTTCTTTGCAATCCAACTCATTCTAAACTAATCTCCATGAAAAAAGTCTACACCCTTCTAATAGCTCTTTTGAGTTTAAGTTTTGTGCCGAAAGTAGAGGCTTCGCATAATGTTGGTGGCGAAATAACTTGGGAGTGCTTGAATGATGGCCGCTATGTGTTTAAAATGAAATTATATGTTGATTGTTTTGGAGCAATCTGGCCTTTTGATATTGAAACATTAGAAGTTTTTGGTAATCCATTACCAATAGACTCAAACAATCAAGCTATTCAGAGTATCAATTTAATTCCTGATTCTGTTCGATGGATGGGAACAAACTTTGGTGACTTATCTCCGGATTGCAATCCTAACCAGTTTTCAAGTAGTTTATCTTGTAGCGATAGGAGCAATGGTTCAATTCAAGTATTTTATTATAAGTCTGCTCCCATTCAATTGAATGGTACCCCACCCAATGATGGTTGGCACTTTAGGTATGAGTTAATCTGTTGTCGACCAAACTCTCGAAATTTAGTAGGAGGTGCTTCAGGAGCAATCCTATTAAGGTCAATTATGTATTCAGATCCAGCTGGTATAAATGTTCAAAATTGTATAGATAGTTCTCCTGAGTTTGTAGAATTACCAAGAGTTCCGTTTTGCCTTTCCTATCCTATTCAATACAATCAATCTGCTGTTGATTCTGATGGCGATAGTTTAGTTTATAAATGGGCGAAAACTTATGATATACCGGCAGCTAGTCCAAAAGAAAGAGGATTTTCATCAAGATTTAGTTTTGACAACCCAACTCCAGATCAAAGTTTCAACCCTTTGAATAAAGCTGCACATATAGACAATAACACCGGGATAATTAATCTTGAAGTGCATGATTATCGATATTCTGATTGGTTTGTTACTGTTGTAGAAGTTGCTGCCTACAGAGAGGGACACAAAATATCTTCTATTTTTAGGGAAGTTCCTTATAAATTTTATGATTGCTTACCCATCGACAGTGTAACTCCAAACAACCAGCCGGAATTTTATTTTGATAATATAAAACAAAATGAATACGAAATTGTGGTGGAAGCCGGAGAAAAAATTGAGTTTCCGGTGCAAACCACGGACATTGATAGCGGTGTTACGGGACTTCCTCAAGAGGTTACTATGTTTACATCCGGCAATCAGTTTGCAGCAGATTTTATGGATACGACCAATTGTTCAAATCCACCTTGCGCAGTCTTGAAAAATAATGTTCCTCAATATGATAGTAGCCGTAATCGCTATCAAGTTAGTGGAGCAAATGTTGTAACGACAGATTTTGAATGGCAAACCAATTGCGGGCATTTAAATGCAGATGGTTCTCAAAAAAGCTACTATTTTTATTTTTCGGCAAAAGACGATCATTGTCCGGTTCCACAACAGGTGGATACTTATGTAAAAGTAACTGTTGGGGCTGAAGGTATAAAAGGTGCTCCAAAAGTAGAGTGTATAGAAGAATTATCTTCAAATAATCAAATTACATGGTCCGCAGGTCAAGATTTAGCGAATAGTTTTAATAAATGGATAATTTATGCAGGAAATACTCCTCCATTACCAATTGTTGATAGCATTGCTAATTTCAATGTGAAGACTTATGTTGACAATCAAAAGTTTGCTTATTATCAAGTGAAAGCAAGCGTTAACTCTACTTGTGTCAATCAATCTGTAACTTTAGAGTCACCTATTCGTCGCAGTGGCTACCAACGCTATCCCATTAATGTTTCTATTTTAGATACAAATCGTATAATAATAGCTCAAGACAGTGCTGCCGATAGTTATCAATGGTACGATTGCAATACAGATACAATAATTACCGACTCAACTAGACAATCCTTTGCTCCACAAGATTCAGGTTATTATGCAGTCATTATAACCAAAGGCTACTGCTCCGACACTACAGACTGTGTAAGAATATTTCCTGTCGGCTTAAACGAAAACAGATTTCAGCAAACTGTTCGCTTTTACCCTAACCCAACCAATGGTTTTGTAAACATAGAACTCCCTCAAAAACAGCAATCAATACAAGTCAAAGTCCGCAATATCCACGGACAGTTAGTTCAAGAAAAAAAGTTTGTGAACCAAAGTAATTTGCAATTGCAACTCAAAGGAAAGCCAGGTATTTACTTTATTGAGTTGGTGAATGAACAAGGAGAGCGGGCTAATGTGAAAGTGGTGAAGAGGTAGAGAGTTTAAGAGTAGAGAACATAGAGTATAGAAAATGGATTCCTCTATTTTCTATGCTCCATTCTCCATATTCTCAATAAAAAATTCCTTTTCTTTGCAATCCAACTCATTCTAAACTAATCTCCATGAAAAAAGTCTACACCCTTCTAATAGCTCTTTTGAGTTTATTTTTTGTTCCTAAAGCAAATGCAACACATGTTATAGGTGGTGAAATTACATGGGAGTGTTTAAACGATGGTCGCTATGTTTTTAAACTAAAAATTTATCGTGACTGTTCAGGAGCAGGTTGGAATTATATTAATCAAACACTTCAAGTTTTTGGTAATCCACTTCCAACCAATATAAATAATCAACCCTTTTCAGCGATTAACTTAATGCCGGATTCAGCAACATGGCTGCAAAGAAAAAATGGGGATATATCACCAATTTGCAGCCAAAGTACACCACAACAGCAAATGGGCTGTGGTAACAATAATGTTAATTTTAGAGTAGCTGTTCAAGCGTTTTGGTATAAATCAGATACTTTAGTTTTAAAAGGTGTGCCACCTTCAAGTGGATGGCACTTTAGATTTGAAACAGTGTGTTGTAGACCAAATTTAGAAAACTTATTTGGGGGGCTACAGGAACAAGTGTTTTAAGAGCAATTATGTATCCCGATCGAAACAGCTCAAATATTTATCCTTGTATTAACTCATCACCTATCTTTAGTGCTGTCCCAACAATACCAAAATGTAAAAACTTTTATATTACGATGAATCAATCGGTAAATGATAAAGAGCAAGATTTGGTTGTTTATGATTGGGATAGAGCGTATGATATTCCCGCAAGTAATCCTACACCAAGACAATATGCTTTAGGTTTTAATTACAACAACCCAACACCGGATCAGAGTTTTGATTCAACTAACATACCCACAACAATTGATAAAGAAACAGGCATAATTAAATATGCTGTTTACGGAGGTCCTAGAGGCGGTTATTTACTAGTTAATCGAGTAGATGAATATAGAGATGGGCAAAAAATCTCATCAATTTTCAGAGAGTCACCAGTGTTTTTAATAGATTGCCCACCCATCGACAGTGTAACTCCAAACAGTCAACCGGAATTTTATTTTGATAACATAAAACAAAATGAATACGAAATTGCGGTGGAAGCCGGAGATAAAGTAGAGTTTCCGGTGCAAGTGGTGGATAACGATAGCGGAGCTACAGGACTTCCGCAAGAAGTTACTTTATTTACATCCGGCAATCAATTTGCAGCAGATTTTGTAGATACTATCAATTGTGCAACCCCACCCTGCGCAGTTTTAAAAAATAATGTTCCTCAATATGATAGTAGCCGTAATCGCTATCAGGTTAGTGGTAATAATCTTGCATCGACGAACTTTGAATGGCAAACCAATTGCGGGCATTTGAATGCAGATGGCTCTCAAAAAACTTATTATTTCTATTTTTCAGCTAAAGATGATCATTGTCCTGTTCCACAACAGGTGAATACTTATGTTAAAGTAACTGTAGGGGCTGAAGGTATAAAAGGTGCTCCAAAAGTAGAGTGTATAGAAGAATTATCTTCAAATAATCAAATTACATGGTCTGCAGGTCAAGATTTAGCAAATAGTTTTAATAAATGGATAATCTATGCAGGAAATACTCCTCCATTACCAATTGTTGATAGCATTGCTAATTTCAATGTAATGACTTACGTTGATAATCATAAATTTACTTATTATCAGGTAAAAGCAAACGTTAACTCTTCGTGCAATAATCAATCTGTAACTTTAGAGTCACCTATTCGTCGCAGTGGCTACCAACGCTATCTCATTAATGTTTCTATTTCTGATACAAATCGCATTATAACGGCTCAAGATAGTACTGCCAATAGCTATCAGTGGTACGATTGCAATGCAGATACAATAATTACCGACTCAACTAGGCAATCCTTTGCTCCACAAGATTCGGGTTATTATGCAGCCATTATAACTAAAGGCTACTGCTCCGACACTACAGATTGTGTAAGAATATTTCCTGTTGGCTTAAACGAAAACAGATTTCAGCAAACTGTCCGCTTTTACCCTAACCCAAGCAGCGGCTTAGTAAACATTGAACTAGCTGAAGAGCAGCAATCATTGCAAATCAAAGTTCGCAACATTCACGGACAGTTAGTTCAAGAAGAACAGTTTGTGAAGCAAGGCAATTTGCAACTTCAAATTACCGGTAAGGCGGGTATTTATTTTATTGAGTTGGTTACTGGAAATGGTGAAAGAGCGAATGTGAAAGTTATTAAGAGGTAAGAGTTTAGTAGAAGGACTAAGGATTAAGGAGAAAGGATTCATCTAACTGATTTTTTATCACATTTTGTGTATTGTTGAGAGTTGAAAATACAATAAAAAAGATTTTAAAACCTTCGTCCTTTTTCTTTTATCCTTTATCCAGCCACTTGAAACCTTGAAAATTTCTTCTTGACTTTAAAAATCTGAAGCATTATGGTTTTATTAACCCCCGCTGACCTCTACCGGAATCACACTACTGCTCTTCAATACTGAAAGCGATAAAAAAGTCTCCACTTTGGCAATATTATCCATTTCAAAAATGCTGTTCATCACAAACTCGCGATATTTTTCCATGTCGTTGAGTAAAATTTTTAGTATAAAATCTGAGTCACCAGTGACGTAATGGCACTCCATGACTTGAGGAATCTTTTCGATTTCTTCCGTAAAGTGTTTAACCAACTCTTTAGTATGGTTTTTTAGCGTAATGTGCGCAAAAGCATAGAGCTTTTTACCCAATTTGTCTGGGTCTAATACAGCAGCATAATGCGAAATGATTCCAGCCTTTTCCAATTTTTTGGTGCGCTCAAAAATGGGGGTGGTCGACATGCCTAATTGAGCAGCCATCTCTTTAATTGTAATCCGACCGTCCTTTTGCAAAAGCATCAAAATCTGGCAGTCTATATCGTCTATTTTTTTCATCAGTATTAGAATTATATTCTACTCTATCAGTTTAAAATAATAAAGTAGTTCTTTTATTCTTTTATTTTCAAAAATAAAGAATATTATTCTATAAAATTAAATTATAGTAGCTAATCTGATTTTGGAGGCGTATTTTTGAGGGGATATATTCTAAAAAGTGTGCTATGGCGACAATAGAAGTGAAACTGCCCAAGATGGGCGAAAGCATAAAAGAAGCAACGATACTCAATTGGTTAAAAAAGGAAGGAGAACGGGTCGAAAAAGACGATTCCATCTTAGAAGTAGCTACCGATAAGGTAGATTCTGAAGTGGCTGCTCCGGAAAGTGGGGTATTGAGTAAGGTGCTTTTTAACGAAAATGATGTTGTTCAAGTTGGTGAAATCATTGCTGAAATTGAAACGGAAGGGGAAGCAACTGCAAGTCCCGAAAAATCAACTAAGCCGCTTGAAACTGAAAAAAAGCCCAAAACTCAAGCTTCGACTACTTCAGCAACCTCCATTGAGCGCTTTGATGAAGAAGGTCGCTTTTATTCTCCTTTGGTTCGTAGCATGGCTGAAAAGGAAAGAGTTTCTTTCGAAGAACTCAAACAAATTAATGGTAGTGGCTCCAACGGACGTATTTTGAAAAAGGATTTTCAGGACTACCTTCAAAATGGTAGAAAGTCACAACAAACTGTTGCAGCATCGAATCAAGTGGTGCAGACAAGTACGGCTAATTACGAAGGGCGCCATGAGATTATCGAAATGGATCGCATGCGCGGTATGATTGCCGATCACATGGTTGAATCCAAACGTACTTCACCTCATGTTACTTCTTATGTGGAAGCAGATGTGACTAACATTGTAAAGTGGAGAGAGAAGAATAAAGCAGCATTTGCCCAAAAATATGGAGAGAAAATAACATATACACCCATTTTTGTGGATGCTGTGGTAAAGGCACTTCAGGAATATCCATTAGTAAATGTGTCGGTAGACGGCAAAAAAATTATTGTTAAAAAAGACATTAACATAGGCTTAGCGGCAGCTTTACCCAACGGAAACTTAATCGTTCCGGTGATAAAAAATGCAGATAAAAAGAATTTACTAGGCTTAACTACTGAAGTGAATGACTTGGTAGATAGGGCGCGAACAAACAAACTAAAAGCCGATGAAATCAAAGGTTCTACTTTTACGATTAGTAATGTTGGAACGTTTAGAAACATTATGGGTACGCCGATTATAAACCAACCTGAAGTTGCTATTTTGGCTACCGGTGCTATTCGCAAAAGAGCGGCTGTAGTTGAAACAGAATACGGAGATGTAATCGCAATTCGACACATGATGTACCTCTCGCTTTCTTACGATCATCGTGTAGTAGATGGAAATCTAGGAGGATCATTTTTAGCAAGAATAGGCGACCATTTGGAAGCGTTTGATGAAGAGAGTTTAGATATTAGAGGCTAGAAGTTAGAGATATGTTGATTAAGGATTAAGGAGAAAGGATTAAAGATAGAATTTAGATTATTTTAAAAGTATATAGGTATGGGAGACTTTCAGCAATTTGAGGATTTGAGAGTATGGCAAGCTGCTAGGGAGTTATATAAACTCACTTCAAAATACTTTAGTGATTCTAAACAGTACTTTTTTAGAGATCAGATTTTGAAAGCTGCTTTGTCAGTTTCTAATAACATAGCTGAAGGTTTTGAGCGAAAGAGTAATAAAGAGTGGATTTACTTTTTATATGTAGCAAAAGGCTCATGTGGAGAAGTTCGATCTATGCTTCATTTAGCAGAAGACCAAAACCTGATTAAAACTGAAGAAAAAGAAGAAATCATAAAACTTGCAATAAGCGTTTCAAAAATGATTGGATCGTTAATCATCATATCTAAGAAAAATAGTGAAAAGGATAATAATGGATGAAAGACTAATAAGAAAAGATTAATAAGAAAGATAACTTAATCCTTTATCCTTAGTCCTTTATCCAAAAAAAAATAATCCTTCATCCAAAAGAAAATATTATGAGTAAAATAAATAAAAAGACCTTAGAGAAAGCATTTACTTTAATGGCAACAGCCAAGGCGATGACGGAATTGTATGAGGAAAACTTTAAAGTAGTTTCTAAATACGTTCATGCAACTTCGCGAGGACACGAAGCCATTCAGTTGGCGGCGGCTATGCAACTAGAGCACTTTGATTATGCTTACCCTTATTATAGAGATGATTCTATGCTTTTAGGAGTTGGAATGAAGCCTTACGATTTGATGTTGCAGTTAATGGCTAAAAAAGACGACCCTTTTTCGGGAGGACGAACTTATTACTCACACCCGAGTTTAAAAGATGAGGACAAACCCAAAATTCCACATCAATCCTCTGCAACCGGCATGCAAGCTATTCCGGCAACCGGAGCTGCCATGGGCATGCAATACAAAGAGTTGCTTAAAATCGACGATAAAAACAAGCCTTTGGTACTTTGTTCTTTAGGCGATGCTTGCGTTACAGAAGGAGAAGTAGCCGAAGCTTTTCAAATGGCTGCATTAAAGCAGTTGCCAATTTTGTATGTAGTACAAGATAACGATTGGGATATTTCAGCTAATGCAAAAGAAACGAGGGCACAGGATGCTTATGAATACATAAAAGGGTTTAAAGGAGTAAAAGCTTTCACAATAGATGGAAGCGATTTTGCTGAATCATATACAACCATTGAAAAAGCGATTAAAATTATTAGAAATGAGCGTCGTCCGGTTTTGGTTCACGCTAAAGTTCCTCTCTTAAATCATCATACTTCCGGTGTTCGAATGGAATGGTATCGCGATGATTTAGAAGAACAAAAACTGCGAGACCCTTATCCCAAGTTAATTGCACTTTTAAAGGAGAATGGCTTTTCTGATAAAGATATCAAGACGATAGAGAAAAGTGTAAAAAGGCAAGTTAAAGAGGATTATGAAAAAGCACTAGCGTCGGAAGATCCAAAGCCGGAGGATTTATATACTCACGATTACGCTCCAACTGAAGTTACTGAAGAGAAAGGTGAGCGTCAGCCAAAAGATGGGGAGTCAGTTGTAATGGTCGACTGTGCCTTGCATGCGGTGGAAGAGTTGATGAAGAATAATAAAGAGTGTTTGCTTTATGGACAAGATGTAGGCGGACGCTTAGGTGGTGTTTTTAGAGAAGCAGCAACTTTAGCGCAAAAGTTTGGTGATGAAAGAGTGTTTAATACGCCTATTCAAGAAGCCTTTATTGTAGGTTCTACTGTGGGAATGTCGGCTGTTGGTTTAAAGCCCATAGTAGAAGTTCAGTTTGCAGATTATATATTCCCCGGGATTAACCAGTTGTTTACTGAGGTGAGTCGCTCGTATTATTTATCAAATGGGAAATATCCGGCTAGCATGATTTTACGTGTACCCATTGGGGCTTATGGTAGCGGAGGTCCTTACCATTCTTCAAGTGTTGAAACAATCATTGCTAATATTAAAGGAATAAAAATTGCCTATCCGAGTACAGGAGCTGATTTAAAAGGTTTAATGAAAGCAGCCTATCACGATCCAAATCCGGTTGTTATTTTTGAGCACAAAGGTTTGTATTGGAGTAAAGTGCCCGGAACGTTGGCAGCAAAAACCATAGAGCCTTCTGAAGATTATATCTTGCCTTTCGGAAAAGCAGACATTAAATTGCAAGCGGCTGATGATAAGGTAGCCAACTCAGAAGCATTAACCATAGTTACTTATGGAATGGGCGTACATTGGGCGTTAAATGCAGCGAAAGAATTCGAAGGGCAAATAGAAATTGTAGATTTACGCACGCTCAATCCTTTAGATGAAGAAGCCATTTTTAAATCTGTACGCAAAACAAACCGTTGTTTGGTTGTAACTGAAGATGCTGTCCAAAATTCTTTTGCAAGAAATCTATCCGGTTTAATTCAGGAGAAATGCTTTACAGCTTTGGAAGCTCCTGTAATGACTATTGGTTCAGAAAGTATGCCTGCAATTCCATTGAATTCCGTTCTTGAACAAACGATGATACCTTCTGCTGAAAAGGTGGCGAAAAAAATTAAGGAAGTGTTGGAGTTTTAGGAGCTAAGTCAGTGATTAAAAGTGGCAATCTTAATAAAATAAATACTTTTGCACTCAATTGAAAATCAAAAAATAAAAATATGACGAAAGTGAAAATCTCATCAAAAGCAGCTATGGAGCTGGAAGACAAATACGGAGCACACAATTATCATCCGCTACCGGTTGTTTTAAGTAGAGGAGAAGGCGTTTTTATGTGGGATGCTGAAGGTAAAAAGTACTATGACTTTTTATCGGCTTACTCAGCAATTAATCAAGGTCATTGTCACCCTAAAATTATTGGTGCACTAAAAGAACAAGCTGAAACATTAACACTTACTTCAAGGGCATTTTATAATGATGTTCTAGGACAATTTGAAAAGTTTGCCTCAGAGTTCTTTGGTTTCGATAAGGTGTTGGCCATGAATTCTGGAGCTGAAGCAGTAGAAACGGCAATTAAGCTGACCAGAAAGTGGGCTTATGAGAAAAAGGGAATTCCTGAAAATCAAGCTAAAATAATTGTTTGTGAAGGTAATTTTCACGGAAGAACAACTACAATCGTTTCGTTTTCAAACGATGAAGAAGCAAGAAAAAATTACGGCCCATATACTCCGGGCTTTATTCGCATTCCATATAATGATACTGATGCCTTAGAAAAGGCATTGAAAGAAGAAAATGTAGCCGGCTTTTTAGTAGAGCCAATTCAAGGAGAAGCTGGTGTTTTTGTTCCTGATGAAGGTTACTTGAAAAAGGCGAGTGAGTTATGTAAAGAAGCTGGTGTTTTATTTGTTGCCGATGAAGTACAAACCGGAATTGCTCGAACAGGAAAACTACTAGCAGTCCACCATGAGAATGTTCAGCCGGATGTTTTAATCTTAGGGAAAGCATTATCAGGTGGAGCCTATCCTGTAAGTGCTGTTTTGGCAAATGATGATATTATGTTAGTAATTAAGCCGGGTCAACATGGTTCTACTTTTGGAGGAAACCCGATTGCTGCAAGAGTAGCTATGGCTGCGCTTGAAGTTGTTGAAGAGGAAAAATTAGCAGAAAGAGCTCAAAAATTAGGTGAGCTTTTTAGAAGCGAAATTCAAAAGCTGGTAGATGAGTCAGACTTAGTCAACAAAGTTCGAGGTAAAGGCTTGTTAAATGCCATTCTGATTAATGATAGTGAAGACAGTTCAACGGCATGGGATATCTGTGTTGCTCTAAAAGAGAACGGCTTATTAGCTAAACCTACGCATGGGAATATTATTCGATTTGCGCCCCCTTTGGTAATGACAGAAGAACAATTATTAGATTGTGTAAAGATTATAAAAGAAACTATTCTTAACTTTAAGAATTAGTTTAGGTGTTATTTGTTTATAGAGAAGAGGCGCTTTTTTTTAAGGCGTCTCTTTTTGTTTGAATATTACTTTCTATTCTTTTATAAAAACAACTACTTTTGCTTGCATGGCGGGAAACAGCTTTGGAACTTTATTTAAGTTAACTACTTTTGGTGAGTCGCATGCTGCGGCAATTGGAGGAATTATCGACGGCTGCCCAGCCGGTCTTCAATTGGACTTAGATAAAGTTCAAGTGGAGTTGGACCGAAGAAAACCCGGTCAGTCTAACATTACTACTCAGCGAAAAGAGAGTGATCAAGTGGTTTTTTTATCGGGAATATTTGAAGGAAAAACAACAGGAACTCCTATTGCTTTCCAAATCCTGAATGAAGATCAAAAATCAAAAGATTATAGTCACTTAAAATATGCCTATCGTCCTTCTCATGCAGACTATGTCTATCAAGAAAAATACGGTCACCGTGACTACAGAGGTGGTGGAAGAGCTTCTGCCAGAGAAACTGCTTGTAGAGTAGTTGGAGGTGCTGTTGCTCAGCAATTTTTAGCACATTATGGTATAAAGATTAATTCTTATGTTCAACAAGTTGGTTCGATTAAGTTGAATAAAAATTACCGAGAACTAAACTTTGAAGAAACCTTTAAGAATAAAGTCCGCTGTCCTGAATCGACTGTAGCACAAGAAATGATTCGACACATTGAACAAGTGAAAAAAGAGGGTGATACTATTGGCGGTATAATTCAATGTGTGATTCAAGGTAGCCCTGTTGGATTAGGAGAACCAGTTTTTGATAAGCTGCATGCTGAGCTGGCAAAAGCAATGATGAGCATTAATGCAGTAAAAGGGTTTGAGTTCGGCTCAGGTTTTTCAGCTGCTGAAATGCGAGGTTCTGAGCACAATGATATTTTTGAATCAACTAATAAAGGTATAAAAACCAAGACCAACTTTAGTGGCGGGATACAAGGCGGAATAAGCAATGGCGAGGATATCTATTTTCGATTGGCTTTTAAGCCCATTGCAACCCTTATGCAAAAACAACAATCAGTCAATGATCAAGGAGAGGAGGTAGAGTTGGAGGGAAAAGGACGACATGACCCTTGCGTAGTTCCTCGAGCGGTTCCCATTGTTTCGGCAATGGCAGCTTTGGTGATGGCTGACTTTTTATTAAGAAATCAATCAGCGAAACTATAAATAGATGAAGAAATTAGCACTGCACTGGCAGATTATTATTGGATTAGTTCTCGGTTTATTATACGGACTTTTAGCAGCAAACGCAGGTTGGCAAGAGTTTACTGCCGATTGGATTGCACCTTGGGGAACTATTTTTATTAATATGCTAAAAATGATTGCAGTTCCTTTAGTCTTAATCTCTTTAATAAATGGAATATCAGGGCTGAAAGATATTTCTCAGTTATCGTCAATGGGAGGTAAAACCATTGGTATTTATATAATTACAACTGTTATTGCTGTAACTGTTGGTTTATTGGCTGTTAATCTTATCAAACCCGGTAAGAGTTTCTCTCAAGAGATTCGAACTGAAATGGTAAAACAAAATGAGGCTAAAGTAAAAGATACAGAGTCAAAAGCCTTACAACAAAAGGAAAGTAGTCCGCTGCAATTTTTGGTTGATATGGTTCCATCAAATATTTTTTATGCATCTGCCGACAATACTAATATGTTGCAGGTTATTTTCTTCGCCTTAATGTTTGGTATTGCATTAATATTAGTGCCTGATGTTGCAAAAGTGGAAGTTGTAAAACAGTTTTTTGAGGGAGCCAATGAAGTAATCCTTAAAATAGTTGACATTATTATGTATTTTGCGCCGATAGGGGTTTTTGCTCTTTTGGGGAATATTATGGTTGAGCTTGCCGGAGAAGACCCTGCTGCAGCTGTAGAAATATTAAAAGGCTTAGCAGTTTACTCAATAACTGTTTTGTTGGCGCTTGCAGTTTTAGTTTTTGTAGTTTATCCTTTAGCATTAAAGTTCTTAGCAGGTTTTTCATATCGGGAATTTTTCAAAGGCATTTCGCCGGCTCAATTGCTGGCTTTTTCTACTAGTTCTTCTGCGGCAACTTTGCCACTAACTATGGAGCGCTGCGAGGAAAAGCTCGGTGTTTCTAAAAAAGTAGCTTCATTTGTTTTGCCTTTAGGAGCTACAATTAATATGGATGGAACATCCGCCTATCAGGCAGTTGCTGCTGTTTTTATTGCGCAAGTTTACGGTATGGATTTAGGTCTTTCAGAACAACTAACGATTGTACTAACCGCAACTTTAGCCTCTATTGGTTCTGCAGCCGTGCCCGGAGCAGGAATAATTATGTTAGCCATTGTATTAGGTGCAGTGGGGGTACCACTAGAAGGAATTTCATTAATTTTTGCAGTTGATCGTCTGTTAGATATGTGCCGAACGGTAGTTAATGTAACCGGAGATGCAACAGTAGCTACCATCGTTGCACATACAGAAAATGAACTGATTCCAAATCCGGTGGAGAAGTAAATTGATGATTTAATATCTTGTCTTGAATTTAGAATAAATAATTTTGTAAGAACAATATGAGCATTAATATAAATTCTTATCATAATGAACTACCCGAGGTTTGAAACTTCAATTGCTTTTATTCAGTCACTTGGAAATAACATTATTCGTGTTCAAGTAAAAAATGGTGTAGTGCTAACTCAAGAGGGAATTAAGGAATGTAGAGATGTTTATCTAAAAATTCTGAATGGTAGCAAGGGTTTGATTCTAACAGTTTTCAATGAGTTTAATACAGCAGAACAAGATATAAAAAGAGAATTTGAAGCGCCATCACATATAGAACTAAAAGCTGCTGAAGCATTTGTAGTAAGTAGTCTTTCTAACAGAATTGAATTAGAGTTTTATACAAAAATGACCAAGACGGTTTACCCAACAGCTGTTTTTAGTGAGGAAAAGGAAGCCATGAAGTGGCTATTAGATTTTCAGGATTAGCAGTTTATGAAAGTTAGTGGTTTTTCAAGCTTTAATAATTAGTATCTTAGCGCACTTTACTAGAATAAATTCATTTTGAAAAAGCAATTTATCTTTCTTATTTTTCTTGGATTAACTTTCACTTTGCAGGCTCAATTTCAAATTTCCGGAAAACTACAAGATACGGAACAGAAGCCACTTTCTTTTGCTTCGGTGGTTATTTTGCAAGAGCAAGATAGTAGTATGATCACTTTTGGTTTAACAGATGTGAATGGCAATTATCAACTTGATGTAAAAGAAAAAGGTGATTATCTGATTCAATTTTCTTTTTTAGGATATCAGACCACTTATAAAAAAATCAATACCGATTGGAGGAATCGAAAAATCGAATTACCTATTTATCAATTAAAAACTGCTGCTGTTGATTTAGATGAGGTAGAGATTTCAGCAGAACGCATTCCTATGAAAATGAAGGATGATACTCTAGTGTATGATGCTGCAGCCTTCAAAACTAAAGAGGGTGAAGCAGTTGAAAAATTGCTTGAAAAGCTTCCGGGAGTTGAAGTTGATGAACAAGGAAATGTAACCGCTCAAGGTAAGACTGTTACAAAGGTATTAGTAAATGGTAAGGAGTTTTTTGGCAGTAATCCTAAAATGGCAACACAAAATTTAGATGCTGAAGCGGTGAAGAGTGTTGAGGTATTAGATAAAAAATCGGAAGAAGCTGAATTTACAGGAGTGGATGATGGAAGTGAAGAAAAAACAATTAACATTACCCTAAAGGAAGAATACAACAAAGGTTATTTTGGTAGGGTTTCCGGCGCAGTTGGTACGGAGGAAACTTACAAAGGAAGTGCTAGCATCAACTACTTCGATGAAAAAAATCAATTGAGCTTGATTGGAGGTGGTAACAACTTAAATGAGTTAAACTTTAGCTTTTCGGAATACAGCGACTTTCAAGGAGGAAATATTTCTGACTTTAATAGCTCTGCAATCGGTTATAATCTTGGTGATGGAATAAACAGCAGTTTATCTGCAGGATTAAATTGGAATAGAACCATTAATAAAAAGCTAAAAGTTACAGCAAATTACTTTTACGTTAACAATACCAATGAGCTAATTAAAACCATAAACAGCAGCAATTTTACTCCAACAGAAACATTTGAAACGGCTGAAGTAATTGACAACGAAAAGCAAAATATAGGTCATTCTTCGGACATTCGACTGGAATGGAATCCCGATTCAATGAACAGAATTGATTATCGAATGGGGTTTTCTTTAAGTGATAATGAAGCAGACAATCAGTCTTATACTGAATACACATCAGAGAGTAGTGGTGTTCGAGAAACATCAACTCTAAATAAGTTTGAAGAAAACTCTTTTAAAGCTTATAGTGACTTATCTTATAATAGAAGACTGAAGAAGAAGGGTAGGAGTTTACTTTTTAAACACCTGTTTAGGGTAGGTGAGCAAGAGGAAGAAAATTTAATCGATAATCAGATTTTTAATTCCGACCTATATCAATTTCAAAATTTTAGTCAACAACAGCAGCAAAATCGACTGTCCTTGAAATATACTGAACCTATAATTGATAAATGGTATGCTAATTTTACATATAGTTACGACCAAGAGTATGAAACACCCGAGCGAAATTTCTTTGATTTACAAAATGGAAGAAGCTTTAACGACAGCTTAAGTGGTGCTTTTAGTAGAGATATAGACGAACATAAAGGAAACTTCTCCATTCAACGATCCACCAAAAAGTCGGTTTGGGAAATGGGATCGGCGCTTTCTCAAATACATTTAAAGACTAGTGAAACGGACAATGACTTTCGCTTTCTTTATCCCTACCTAACTGTTCGCTTTCGCTTAAAGGGTTCTCAAAATTTAAGAATGGGTTACAGAACTTCCACTAACCTGCCTAACCTAAATCAATTAATTACTATTCCAAACAATATTAATCCTAATCAATTGTATGTGGGAAATAATCAACTAAGACCTGAATACGCTCATAACTTTAACATCAATTATTTTTTCTTTGATCCACTTTCTTCATCTTCTTATTACATTGGACTGAGAGTAGCTGATGTTCAAGATAAAATAGTAAATAGAACGCGAGTAAACAGTGATTTAAGGAGAGAAATAACTCCACAAAATACAGATTTCTACCAAAGTTTAACTTCCTATTTTGGAATATCTAAAAAGTTTAAGAAGTGGAACTTACAGTACAGATTTAACGGTAGCTCAAGCTTTAGCAGGTATGAGGCATTTTTGAATGATGAACTTTCTCAAGTTGCATCGGAATCTTATTCGGTGGGTGGTAGAATTGGTCGCGACAAAGATGAAAAGTGGGACTTAGATTTTGGCTTTGAATATACTTTTAACAAACAAGAATATGAATTGAACAGCAATTTTAATCAACGTTTTGATCAAGTAAGATGGTATGCAAGTGGTGAATTGCAAATTCTTGAAAATCTTTTGTTAAATGCTGACTACTCTATCCGTAATTACGCCAATGCTTTTTTCTCTGAAGCTCGCCAGCTTCACTTTATAGATCTTTCACTTCGACAGTCTCTCATGAACGATAAATGGGCAATAACATTTATAGTTCACGATTTGTTAAATGAAAATGTAGGTATTCGCCGCAGTGGAGATTTAAATAGTCTTCGAGATGAAGAGTACAATAGCCGAGCGCAGTATTTTATGCTACAAATTAGCACTAAACTTGGAAAACGAAAGGATGGTGATAAAAAAAGAAAATATTGGATGCATTGATTTTATTCCTCAATTAAGTTCCCAACCTCTTTAATTTGTTGCCTGCTATACCTTCCTTCAGTAGTATAAATAATTTTACCTTCTTTATCTAATACAAAAAAGTATGGTGTTTTTCTGTTTTTTAACTTAAGTATTTTCCGATAGTCTTTAATACTGCCTTTGTACATCACTACATTGTCTTTGAGCGTTTCGTCAGTACCTTGAGTAATTTGCTCTTTTGCTTTCTTGTAAACCAACTGGTTTGCTCCACCAAACATCAAAATCAACTTTACATAAGGGTCGTAAACTAAAGATGATAGGTTGTTGTCATCCATAAATTCACTAAAAACAGGCTGACTCCAACTGTACAGGTCGTTTTGTGCGTCTTCGGAAAAAGCAATTCCCACTAAAGTGAACTTTCCTTTTGTATCTTCGGGAATAGTGCTCTTGTTTTCATTTAAGTCAACTACTTCAATTGAGGGAAAAAGCTCGCCCTCTTGAGCGAATAAAGTCGTTGTAAATAGAGTTAGCAAGCTGATTAATGTAATTTTCATGATTGTTTATTTTTTATTGATAAAGTATTCAATTCCTAAAATATATGAATGAAGGCCTAAACCTGAAATGCTTCCCTTGCAATATTTAGAAAGCAAAGATACGTGTCGTTCTACTTCTCTTGCCATAGGTTGCGAGATGTGAATTTCCAATACTTCAGTTTCTACAGATGCTACTGCATCGGCTAGAGAGACAGAGGTATGCGTATAACCGCCTGCATTTAACAAAATGCCATCACAATAGTGGTCAGCATCTTGAATTTTGTCGATGAGTTCACCTTCAATATTTGATTGAAAATAATTAATCATTATGTTAGGATATTTTTTACGTATGTCTGCCAAAAAATCATCAAAAGAAACATTGCCGTAGATTTCCGGTTCTCGCTTTCCCAATAAATTTAAATTGGGTCCATTTATGATAATTAACTCATTCATTGAAGTTCTGCTCTCTTAAACCGAAACAGTTTATAAAGTTGGTTACTTTGCTTTTCAGCCAAAGTTATACATTACATTTGTTATTATGAAGTTGAATAATTACCGTAAAGGTTTTGAAGTTTATTTGAAGTTAGAGCGCTCGCTTTCTCAAAATTCTATATCGGCTTATTTAAGAGACTTGGATAAAATGACTCAGTTTTTGGATATGAATGGTATGGATATTAGTCCACAGCAACTAAAAACGGAAGATGTTTCCAATTTTCTCAATTGGTTGTATGACCTTGGTGTTTCAGCACGTTCTCAAGCTAGAATATTGTCGGGCTTAAAAGCCTTTTATAAATATTTATTAATGGAAGATATAGTGGAAACAAACCCACTTGAATTAGTGGAAGGTCCTCAGTTGGGCGTAAAACTTCCGGAAGTTTTATCCATTGAAGAAATTGATGCTTTGATAGCTGTAATCGATCTAAGTTCAACAGAAGGAGAAAGAAATCGGGCGATTTTAGAAACACTTTACAGTTGTGGTTTAAGGGTAACAGAGTTAGTTGAATTACAGCTTTCGAAAGTACTTTTTGAGGAAGGTTTTGTGCAAGTGAAGGGAAAAGGAGAAAAAGAGCGCTTGGTACCAATTGGAACGGCTGCCCTAAAATACATTCGATATTATTTAGAACACAGAAGAAATCATCAAAAAGTAAAAAAAGAAGCAGAAGATATTCTTTTCTTAAACAATAGGGGCGGACAATTAACCCGAGTAATGATATTTACGATTATAAAAAGATTGGCTGAAAAAGCCGGGATTAATAAAAATATTAGTCCACACACTTTCAGACATTCATTTGCAACCCATTTAGTTGATGGGGGAGCAGATTTAAGAGCAGTACAAGAAATGTTAGGTCACGAATCAATAACTACTACGGAGATTTACACTCATATTGATCGCCATTATTTAAAAGATGCCATTACTCAGTTTCATCCAAGAATGCAGAAGTAATAATCAATAAGTTTTGTGAAATTTATTGCTCATCAGTCTTTTGCCTATTGACGTAATTTTTCATGAAGCTTTTCTTTGAATCCTTATATGAGCTGATTGCACCAAGTTTGTAAAGTGAGTAGATATAAACCCATGCAGGGTCAAATTGGTAGGGTAAAAAACCCGAACGAGCACTTCCAGGATACAAATGGTGATTATTGTGCCATTCACCGGAAAAAAATCCGGGTCGGCTTTGGTTGATAGAGAGGTTTCTTCGGTCGAAATCAACTCCATCTTTATGTTTCACTTCACCTTTTCCGTGGCCGGTGTAATTGAATGCCCTAACCAGAACAAACCAAAACATGGCTGCACTAAAAGCTGTACAGGCTAATCCGTGTCCTCCAATTAGAAAAAAAACGCCGTACCAAAAAGACCAATTAAGTAGCCATAGCGCAATAGTGTACGAAGGTTTTGCCAGAGAGCCCCATTTTTGGTATTCTTTATAATTATTCAGTTGTACGCCTGTGTGGTTCATAAATAGTTTCAACTTTTCATATTCATCAGCGCTGAGGTTTGGATTTATACTCTGATGATTAACATCAGAAAGCATGCAATACATTAATCCTGCTTGAGCGTTGTATGGATCTCCTGCTTTGTCGGATAGGGCATGATGAACATGATGAGATACTACATAGATTTCTTCAGGAAATGTTTTAATAACAAGGTTTTGAGTGATAAACCTCCAGAATGGATGACTAAATGTGAACGCTTTATGAGTGCTGTATCGATGAAACCAAATGGTGCCGTGTGTGCTCATAATAATCATTGCATAGAGCAGGAAGAATGCCAAAAGTGACCAGCTAAAATATTTTACAATAAAGAAATAAAAGAATGGTAGCATACAAATAGCCATTAACCAGCTAATTGCAGATATCCAGTTTTTTTTAGATTCGAATACATTAATTCTTCTGAGAGCTTCTGCAAAAAGTGTATTTGTTGTTGGCTTTTCTAATTCTCCATTTTCGTCTTTCCAGCCATAAGAAGGCTCTTTAAGAATTTTTTCTATGAATGCCATTAATTATTTGGGGGAGTTTTATTTATTGCAATGAGAATCCACGCAACGTTTGCGAAGGTAAAGAATATAAACAGCTTAGTCTTTTATTGTAAAGAATAGTTTTTAGAAATGAATGTTCATTACCTAATAATCAGGAGTAAACACTTTTTTTGTATTTTAGTGCAATTGAAATTTTATATTTATGGCTGGAAATTGCTTAGAGTGTGGAGTAGAACTATTTGGACGAAAAGACAAGAAGTATTGTAGTGATCATTGTAGGAATACCCACCATAACAGACAGAATAGTTATGAGACGAACTATATTCGAAAGGTAAATGGAATTTTACGTAAAAATCGTCGGATATTAGAGTCAATTGCTCCCAAAGGAAAAGGAAAAACCAAGAAGGAGAACCTTCAGAAGGCCGGCTTTGACTTCGCTTATTATACTAATACCTATACAACAAAAGAGAATAAAACTTATTATTATTGCTATGATTATGCTTATTTGGATATAGACAAAGGTTGGTATGCAATCGTGAAAAAGAAGGAGTGGGTAGATTGAGCAGTACTTTTCTAATTTTTTAAACTTTTATTTCAAGCATTTCAGCGCTATTTTTACTAACTTCATCAGCCGAAAAGTAAAGACTTATTTTCTATTAAATCCACGACCATGAAAACTTTTTTGAAAATTATTGGAGTGCTTGTAGCACTTGTTTTTATTGCAATTATTGCTGTTCCATATATTTTTAAAGATGATATAGTAAAAATTGTAAAGGAAGAAGCGAATAATGCAGTTAATGCCAAAATTGACTTTGGCGATTTTGATTTGAGTTTAATTAAAAGCTTCCCAGACTTTTATTTTTCCATTCACGACATATCTGTAGAAGGTGTTGATGACTTTGAAGGTGTTAAACTAGCCGAGGTAAAAGAGCTGGATTTAGTAGTTGATCTAATGTCGGTGATTAACGGAGAAAGCATTAATGTGAAGCAAATTACTATTCGTCAACCTTATATTGAAACTAAAGTATTAGCCGATGGAAGTGCAAATTATGACATTGCTAAAGAATCAGAGGAAGTAGAAGAGGAGCAAGAAGTGGAAAGTGAAGAAGCTTCAACTTTTAAAATGGATTTACAGAAAATTGAAATTACGGATGGGCGTTTTATCTATGATGATGCAACCTTCCCAATGTTGATGGATATTCAAAAGTTGAATCTATTAATTAGCGGTGACATGACTGCTGATATTACCAATCTTGATGCACAAGGCAGTGTAGAAACTTTTGACTTGAATTACGATGGTATGCAAATGATGAATCAGGTTGCCGTTTTATTGGATGCTACAATCGGGATGGATTTGGAGCAATTTAAATTTACCTTTACAGAAAGTGAAGTTGTTGCCAATAATTTGCCATTGGGAATTGATGGATGGTTGGCGATGCCGGAAGAATCGATTGATATGGATTTGACATTTTTAGCAAAAGAAACATCTTTTAAGAACATATTAAGTATGATTCCTGCTGAGTTTGCCAAAGATTTGGAAGGAGTTAAAACAGAAGGAACTCTTGCGCTACAGGGTTATGCAAAAGGAAGTTACCTAGATTCAATTTATCCTGCTTTTGGAATTGATTTACAGATTGCTAACGGCATGTTTCAATATCCTGATCTACCTAAATCTGTTTCTGATGTCCAAGTGAAAGCATCAGTTGAAAGCAAAACCGGAGATCTAGATCACACAATTGTTGATGTTTCTCAATTTCATTTACTATTAGCCGACAATCCATTCGACTTTAATTTTTATTTGGCAACTCCAATTTCTGATCCTTTCATCCGTGCAGGAATGAAAGGCAAATTAATTTTAGATAATATTAAAGATGTTGTTCCACTTGAAGAAAGTGACGAATTAGCGGGAACTTTTGATGCAGACTTCTCACTAGAAGGTAATTTATCAACCATAGAGAATGAGCAATACGAAGATTTTAAAGCAAGAGGTACCTTGGTGGCTGAGAAAGTTCATTATGCATCAGATTCTTTGGACTATCCAATAGATTTGAAGTACGCAGCTATGGAATTCACTCCAAAGTATCTTGAATTAAGTCGCATGGAAATGTTGTTGGGTAAAAGTGACTTAAATGTAAATGGACGCCTAGAGAATTTTATCGGTTATGCTTTAAAAGATAATCAAACATTAGTTGGAGAGTTAAATGTGAATTCTAATTTGCTCGATATCAATCAACTTTCAGGAATTGATCCTGAGGAAAAAGAGGAAGAAACAGAAACTGAGGAGGAAACAACTGATGAAGAACCGATGGAAGCGTTGTTGTTACCTAAATTTATTGATTTTACAGCAACTGCTGATATTAAAAAGCTAATTTTCGACAACATTAATATGTCTGAGATTAAAGGAGTGATTGTTTTAAAAGAAGAAAAACTTTCAATGACCAACACCGGCTTAAGCATGTTGGGTGGTAGAATGTCGATGAACGGATTTTACGAAACTACTGACTCTTTAAAACCAACTTACGACTTTGATATGGATATTAAAGATTTTGATGTTCAGCAAACGGTAACTACTTTTAATTCAGTTGATAAGTTAGTCCCAATAGCGAAGAGCAGTAAAGGGTCTTATTCTGTAAAAATGCAAATATTAGGTGCACTTACAGAAACGATGGATCCGGTTTATGAAAGTATGTTTGGCGAAGGGAAGTTAGAAACACATGGAATTGTAATTAAAGATTATAAGCCTTTTAAGAAAATTGGAGATGTGTTAAAATACGATAAGTTAAATCCACTTGCATTAAATGATTTATTCTTAGATTTTCAAATTACGGAAGGAAAAGTCTTTGTAGCGCCATTTACCAATAAAATTGGAGACACAAAAGTGACGATTGCAGGAAGTAATTCATTTGATCAAACCATAGATTATACTTTTAGTTTTGAAATCCCAAGAGACGAATTTGGAAGTGCAGCCAACAAAGCGGTTGACGGCTTACTATCTCAAGCTTCAGCTAAAGGAATTGATGTAGATGTAGCTGATGTAATTAATGTTGATGTTCGTTTGGTTGGACCAGCTACCGATCCAGAGGTAAAAACCGACTTTAAAAAGACGGCTAGTTCTGCTACAGATGCTTTAAAAGAAAAAGCCAAAGAAGAGTTCAATAAAAAGAAGGAAGAATTAGAGCAAAAGGCAAAAGAGGAATTGGAAAAGAAAAAAGCCGAGGCTGAGCAAAAAGCTAAAGAGGAGTTAGAGAAAGCGAAGAAAGAAGCTGAAGAAGAGCTTGAACGCCAAAAAGAAGAAGCAAAGAAAAAAGCAGAGGAAGAGGCGAAGAAAAAGTTGAAGGGACTTTTTGGGAAATAAGCCTTTATTTAAGTTTATTTGCCATAATATTGAGGAGAAGGAATGAAAGACCATAAATGGATAATTAAAGCAATGAAGAGTAGCGTATTTTTTATGCTACTTTTTCATTTTTCTAATGTAAATGCCCAGGATGATTGGGGTTGTAAGAAGCCAAATAAAAAAGCACTTAAAGCTTATGAAAAAGCTCAAAAGTATGGCTTTAAAGGTAGAGATGCTTACGGATTACTTATCGAAGCAACTAAGATAGATGAGAACTTTGCAGCTGCCTATTCTGTTTTGGCCTACTTAAATGAAAAGAAAGCTCAAACTTCTCCTCAAATTCAAAATCGAGTAAAAGATTACTATGAAAAAACTCATCAAGCTTGTCCACAATATCGAAATTATGAAGCCGCTTATTGGTTAGCCAATAAAAATTATCAAGAGAAGGATTATGAAAAAACACTAGTTTATTTGAATGATTATATTTCAGGAGTAGACCAAAAAAAGCCCAATAAATATAAAGAAGCAAAAGACCTAAAGGATCGAATTGATCAGTATTACGAACTTTTTGACCATCCTGTTCCCTTTGATCCAAAAGTAGTTGCGGGTGCTTCTACTTCGGCAGATGAGTACTTACCCATGTTATCGCCTGATAATCAGTTTCTGTTTTTTACTCGTAAAGTCAATGAAGATTCTAAATCTGCTGTTGGAGAAGTTAGTCGTGAGCTTTTTATTCAAAGTCGTAAGAAGTACGATGGAAGCTATTCTGAAGGAATTCCAATGCCTCCGCCTTTTAATAAAGGAAGTTATCAAGGAGGATCTACAATTTCTGTTGATAATCGCTTGCTGTTTATTACAATAGTTAATCAAGAACCTACAAGAGATGGAAGACTTTTCTCAAATGGAGATATTTATTATTCTGAATTCAAACAAGGGCGTTGGACTGATTTAAAAAGTATTGGTGAACATATTAATGGACGATTAAGTTGGGAAGGACAACCATCAATCTCAGCGGATAATAAAACTTTATACTTTGCAAGTGCGAGAGAGAAAGACAATTTTGGTGGAATGGATTTGTACAAGAGCGAAAGACAAGGAGACGGTAGCTGGGGAGCACCTGTTAATCTAGGGTCAACAATAAATACTTCGGGAAATGAAAAGTCGCCATTTATGCATTCCGATAGTTATACATTATATTTTTCTTCGGATGGACATCCCGGAGTTGGTGGTCAAGATATTTTTTATACAAAGGTGAATGAGTTTGGAAAGTTTGAATCTCCAAAGAATATTGGTGTACCTATAAATACGGAGGATGATGAACACGGCTTTATGGTAAGTACTGATGGACGATATGGTTATTTTTCTTCTAATGTAGAGGAGGGGATGGACATTTTTTATTTTGAACTGCCTGAAGAGGCACGACCTGAAGATGTTATATTTGTAAAAGGATCTATTGACAGTAAGGATCCTGATGCTGCTAAAGGGATGAAAATTGAATTGAAAAATATGGCTACTAATCAAGTTGTTGAGGGTGTGGTAAATGAAGAGAATGGAGACTATGTTGCCGTTGTTTCAGCTAGTGAGAAAGAAGATGTAATGATGATGGCCAAGAAAGACGGATATGCTTTTACATCTCAATACATTAATTCTAAAAAAGAGGTTGTTGGCAAACCAATGAGAGCACCGGAGTTGACATTTAATCCAATTGAAGTAGGAGAGAGTTACCCAATTAACGACATTAACTTTGCTACAGATTCTTATATGTTGAATAATCAAGTGATGAATATTTTAAATGAGTTCATTGCTTTCTTAAAAGAAAATAAAAGCATTCAGCTGGCCATTTATGGACACACTGATAATGTTGGTGAATCTGAAGCGAATCTTGAACTTTCAACAAAACGTGCGGAGGCTGTTAAAAATTATTTGATTTTGGAAGGAATTGATCCGGCACGTCTGCAATCAAAAGGCTTTGGAGAAAGTAATCCAATTGCTGACAACAGTACTGAAGAGGGAAGAGCAAAAAATCGTAGAACTGAATTTGTGATTCTTTCCAAGTAATCAAAAACAATTACTTTTGTAGCAAATTTTATTTACCTATTTAAACTATGAAAAAACCATTTTTAATGATTGCTGCAGTTGGATTAATATTTACAACAGCTTGCAGTCCAGCCGAGAAAAAAACCGAAGAGTCAGCAAAAGAACAAACTGAGGCAACTGAAGAAGTTGTTGAAGAGACTGAAGAATTAACTGATAGTGTACACTTTGGGCAAATGATTGATGCAGAAGGCGCTTTAACTATTGATGAATTTGCTTCTCAAATGGAAGGAAAAGACTCAATGAATGTAAAAATTGCTGCAGTTGCTACAGATGTTTGTCAGAAGAAAGGTTGTTGGATGAAAGTTCAATTAGCTGATGGTAGTGAAATGAGAATTCGTTTTAAAGATTACGGTTTCTTTGTTCCTAAAGACATTAGCGGAAAAGAAGTCGTTTTTGATGGAATTGCATTTAATGAAGAAGTACCAGTTGAAGATTTAAAGCATTATGCAGAAGATGAAGGTAAGTCAGCTGAAGAAATTGCTGCTATTACTGAGCCTGAAATTAAAACATCTTTTGTTGCAACAGGTGTCTTGATTAAGTAAATAGCTAATAAACGATACTTTATAAGCCGTAAGTTTCGACTTGCGGCTTTTTTTTGTCCTTATTTTTTATCGATTATCATTTGTTTTGCACCACTCATACTATTATGCATTGCATAGTACCTTTTGCGTCTTAGTTTTGCTCTGTAATTAAATTTAAAACCATGAAAGCAAGAAAACTAGTAATGTTAATGTCAGCTGTAATCTGTTTTAGTTTCACAGCTACTGCAAAAAAAACAGTTAAAAAACTACCACAATTAAGGGAGAAGCAGGTGGATATAAATTTTGAGCGATTCAACCATTATTTGAAAACGGCAAAGCCATTAGAGGTCGAAGGTTTTTACACCTCTATTAATCAGGAGTACGTTATTGCTATAATTAAGAATGACACTAAAGAGCATGATTTTATTGGGATTATGGTTAAGTCGCCTAACGGAAGGTATGCGAAAGGAGAGTTGAGATTTAATTTTGTGCAAGAAAGTGATAGTGTTTTAACAGGCTACTATTATGATGATTTTGGTAATGCTCAATCAATAAAGCTGCAAATAAAAACAAGCAATCCCGAGAAGGATTGCTTGTTGTCAAAAGTTGCATATTCTGAACTTCCGAATGAATATTTTGTAGAGAAAACTACCTCAAATCAATCACATCAAAATCAGGATTGTTAAAGCTAAAGGTAGAAGCCGGAATAGATTTGTTGGTCGTAAAGTTTTTTATGGTGTAGATAAAATCTGTACCGTCTTTGCCTTTAATAATTATTTTACTCATTTCCAGTTTGCTCTTATCGATGAAAAGTTTAATGGTATGATAGCTTTTACCATCGGGGTTTTGAGGGTATAAGTTGATAATATGATGGGCAGCACCATTTAAAGTAGTTGATTGATCGTATTTATACTTAAACCCTTTTTCCCATAAAGTTAAAATTTTCGTTGGGCTGATGTACTCATCGTCCATTTCACTTTCTTCCGGAACATTATTTATTTGTACTTCTTCAGCCTCATTAATAACGGTCCACATGGTTTTACCATCTGAAATAATTTCTTGTCCTGCAATGTTTAAATGGTACTTTTCACCTTGGGTAATTATGCTTCCTTTTTGGGTATCATCAATGTCATCTTTGGTATTGAGCATTTGATATTCAAAGTCGGCTTTCATGCTGCTGTAGCTGTTTGCCTTTTGGCTAAGTTGATCTAAAATAGCCTTAGCATCTTGACTAAAAGCAGAAAAGCTACTGATTAATAGTGAACCAACTAAAATGGTGATGGATTTTTTCATCTTATTTTAATGTTTAATTTAATTATTATTGTCGACTTCTTTCAATAACTGTTCCAAACTTAATTCATCGGCTATGAGTACTTGTCGAGCTTTGCTTCCCTCAAAAGGACCGATAATTCCCGCTGCTTCCAGCTGATCGATAATTCTACCGGCTCTATTGTATCCCAATTTTAACCTTCTTTGTAGCAAAGAGGCTGAACCCTGCTGATGCTGGACAATAACTCTTGCGGCATCTTCAAATAGCGCATCTCTGTCAGATAAATCAACTTCTCCTGCTGCTTTGCTATCTTCATCTACATATTCAGGGAGCAAATGAGCATCTGGATAAGCTCTTTGATTACCGATAAATTCAGTTAATTCTTCAACTTCAGGGGTATCTACAAACGCACACTGTAGTCGAATTAAGTCGCTTCCGGTTGATAATAGCATGTCTCCTCTACCAATTAACTGCTCAGCACCTCCAGAATCTAAAATAGTTCTAGAATCTATTCCGGAAGTCACTCTAAATGCAATCCGTGCAGGAAAGTTAGCTTTAATTGAGCCGGTAATAATGTTTGTTGATGGACGCTGTGTGGCAATAATTAAGTGGATGCCAATAGCACGTGCCAACTGAGCTAAACGAGCAATCGGTTGCTCAACTTCTTTCCCGGCTGTCATGATTAAATCGGCAAATTCATCGATTACCAAAACTATGTAAGGTAAGTATTTATGTCCGTTTTCCGGACTTAGTTTTCTTGCAATAAACTTGGCGTTATATTCTTTGATATTACGAACATAAGCGTCTTTTAACAGCTCGTAACGATTGTCCATTTCAATACAGAGTGAATTCAATGTATTGATGACTTTTTGATTATCAGTGATTATGGCTTCTTCAGAGTCAGGCAGTTTTGCTAAAAAATGTCTTTCAATTTTATTGAATAGCGTTAATTCCACTTTTTTGGGATCAACTAAAACAAACTTTAATTGAGCCGGATGTTTTTTATAAAGCAAGGAAGTTAATACGGCATTAAGTCCTACCGACTTACCCTGACCTGTCGCACCTGCCATTAAAAGGTGAGGCATTTTTGCTAAGTCAAAAGCAAAAGTTTCATTGGAAATGGTTTTTCCTAATACTACCGGTAAATCGTATTTTGCATTTTGAAACTTCTGAGAGGCCACAACAGATCGCATAGAAACGATGTCGGGGTTTTGATTGGGTACCTCAATTCCAATAGTTCCTTTACCTGGAATTGGAGCAATAATACGAATTCCTAAAGCGGCTAAACTTAGTGCAATATCGTCTTCCAAGTTTTTTATTTTAGAAATTCTTACTCCTGGAGCGGGAACAATTTCATAAAGCGTAACCGTTGGCCCGATTGTCGCTTTAATGCTTTGAATTTTAATATTATAATTCTCAAGGGTATTGACAATACGATTCTTATTTTGCTCTAATTCTTCCTTATCAACTTTAATTTCTCCATCGCCGTGATCCCTTAATAAGTCGATGCCGGGCATTTGGTAGTTTGAAAGCTCTAAAGTAGGGTCGTACTCTCCAAAATCTTTTACCTTTTGGTTTACTTCCTTGTCGCTTAGTTGATCGTCGTCTTCTGCCGGTGCTTCAATTTCAAAAGATAAATCGTCCTCTTCCTTTGCTTCCACATCTGAAGACGAACTTTCTTTGTCCAATTCAATTTTATTCTCAGTAGATTCTTCTTTATTAGCAATAACTTCTTCTTCGATTTCTTCTTCCTTTGCTACTTCAACACTGAAGTCGTCTGCTTCTTCCTTATTTACTTCTTCAATTTCTGCTTGTTCACTTTCTGCTTCAATTTGCTCTTCATTATCTTCTTCAATATTATTTTCTTGCTCTTCGGCATAAGTATTTTCGCTATCACCTGAAGAGCTTTGTTTTTTGGCAAAGATTTTAAAGTATTCGCCTATGTTCATGCTAATGATTAAGAAAACAGCTAATATGAAAAAGATGAAAATTCCTGTACCCACACCGCCTAAAACTGAGCGAAGAAATTGATTCATTTCGTAGCCAATTCCTCCTCCGAGGTAATAGAATTGAGCTTTAAAAAAGTAACCAAAAAAGAGCGCAAGCCACAATAGAAAAAATCCCGAAACTCTAAAAGATCGAGCTAAAGGTAGAAGACTAATTTTAAATAGAATTTTAAAGCCAATGAGAAAAAATAGACCGACAAATAGAAAAGATGCAATGCCAAACCAATCATAAATAAATTGATGTGAAACGGCTGCTCCTAATTTCCCTAACCAGTTCTCCACTAAGATAGAGGAATCAAAAAAGTAATCGCTAAAAGGTAGTTCAACTTTGCTTTGATCAATTTTCCATGTAAAAAGAAATGAAGTAAACGCAATCAATAAATATGCAGAAAAGAGAATGAACAGCAAGCCGATAATTTGACGACTTTTTTCATTTTTTGCAATATCTCCTGCTTTTGCAAACTTACCTTTAAGAGAAATTTTTTTCCCAAAACCTTTCTTCTCAGACTTTTTTGTCTTGCTTTGGGTTTTTTCTTCGGAAGAGGTTTTTAATCGGTTTTTCTTCATGCAGCTGCAAAATATTAATCGCTAAAAGTACAAAAGTAAAGCCGTTTCACCAATGGATGAAACGGCTTTGCAATAGTTTTTAACAGTTCTACTTTTATAGTTTTTTACGAAAACTACAATCCCATTCCGCCAAACATTTTTTTGAACTCTTCCATTGAAACTTCATCATAGCCCTCTGGAACTTCCATTTTGATTTTATCAACTTTACCTTCTTCAATGGTTATAACTCTAGTAATTGTAGTAAACATATCTGTAACAGTAGTGATTTCCATTGGGAAGCCTTTAATTCCACTCGCTTGATCTGATACATCAATATTGGGTAAATCTTCTGTATAGTAAATGGTGATTTCGCTGCCGTCTTTTGTTTCTAAAATTGCTTTTTTACAGTTATAGCCGGCAATTTCTTTTTCATCACCATCAATGTATTTAATATCAACATCTCCTTCCGACTTTTCTTCCATTTCTTTTTTCTCTTCTCCACTAATTTTTAAGGCAAGTTTCTGTCCCATCACATCCATTAAAGTAAGGCTTTCACCTGTCTTTTGGTTTGAAATGGCAACTGTTGGGTTACCGCCCATTGGGCTTGGTTGAGTTACTTTAGACATTTCCTTGTCTACTTCAATCTTAAATCCATCGGGAAGCATTGAAGCGTGTGCTTTCATTTCTTCAGTAAGGTCTTCATAATTGATTTCGTACTTTATTGTTCCTTCAAAATCTTGCGCAAAAAGCATTGAACTCACAAGAAGGGCAAGAATAAAACTTAATTTTTTCATGGTTTTTTGTTTTTAGAATAATGAATAGTTATGTGAAATCAGTTCTTTATTGAACTTTAGCAAATATACTTTCAATTTCTGATTTTAAGTCGGTGGGGCTAATCATCACATAATCTTCTTCTAAGTCGATTAATGCAGGGTCAACTTCTTTTTCTGTTACCTTTTGAGCCATAAAGCGCATGTGGGTATTGTAGTTGTATAAATCATATTCCATTAATACACCTTTTATAGGCTCAAAAGGAGTTAAACGGTTGGGATTCTCAATAGCGATTTGATTGGTATAATAAACGTCAAAACTCCAACTGCTGTCGCCTTTAATATGAGCAATGGCCTTTTTACATTTAAAACCCGCAATTCTTTTCGTCTCATCCGTAAAGTCAAACTCTATGTCTTTGTAATAAGGTGAAACAGCAATAATATCCTCATTTCCCAAAGTGCTAGCGTACTTTTTATTTAGCAACTTTAAAGAATGTGTTAGCATTTCGTCGTTTTTATTGGAAATAATAGAAGTTTTGAACAAACCCATTCCGGCGACAATATCACTTCTAAAAATATCATTTGTAAAAGTCATTTGCATGTGATTAGGCATAATGTCCAATAAGTAACTGTCTTTCTCAATTTGAGGGTAGCTAATGCTATATTCAATTGTACCTTCCTTGATTCCTTTTTTGAATAATTTGCTATCACAAGAAAATTGAGAAAAAACTATGCTAAATGCGATAAGAAGAAGCGCAGAAACCTTGTTTTTTGGGCGTGAATTAATTGGTAGAGATGTGTTCAAAACAAAAATTTTAAACGAATTGGTTAACAGTTGAGAAGGCAAATATAGAAAACATTCAAATAATTTCGATAAAACATTTAAATAATGTGACAAAATACTTTAATATTTCGATGAGGTTGTAATAGAGATTATGACAAGTTTTCTTTGGTTCGAATACTTTTTTAAATTTAATCCTTGATTATTAGATTGTTGTGGATTGAGGATTAAAAATGTAAATTGTCAATGCCTCAATAACATTGATTGTTTTAAGGGCAGAAATTTTGTTGATAAATCAGAGAATAAATTTGATTTGTTTACTCTTAGGTAGCTCCCATTAATCAGTTGAAACTTTGTAATTTTGCGGGCTTTCACAGAAGAAGGAAAGAAAGCTGAAAAACAAGAATGTTCTTTCAGTTAATAAAAAAATATAGCTATGAACAAGCAAATTAAATTGGTTGAAATTAAATCTGAAATTGGTGCAGGAACTCGCGGAGCCAGCATGGGAATTGATGCCTTGAGGATTGCCTCATTAAACCAAAAAAGTGATTTCTTTAACCGATATGAGGAACGGGAAGTGGAAGATCAAAATCATTTGCTTTTTGAAGAAATTCAAACTCCCTCTGCTATTCGGATTAGAGGAATTAATCAAGTATACAAAGATTTATCAAAAGCGATAGTAGAAACGCTGAACGAAGGTTGCTTTCCTTTGGTGTTGGCAGCTGACCATGCTTCTGCGGGAGGAACGATTGCCGGCTTAAAAATGCACAATCCGGAGAAGCGAATTGGCGTAGTTTGGATTGATGCTCATGGAGATTTACACTCTCCCTATACTTCACCTAGCGGAAATGTTCACGGCATGCCTTTGGCTACTGCTTTAAATATGGACAATAAGCAAGCTCAGGTGAAAGAGGTGGAAGAAGAAGCCATTAAGCATTGGGAAGAAATGAAGAACTTAGGTGGAATTGCTCCAAAAATTTCGCCTGAAGATTTGATCTTTTTCGGCGTAAGAGATACTGAGGAGCCTGAAAATGAATTGATGCGCAGGTTGGGGATTAAGAATTTTAGCGTAGCTGAATGCAGAGAAAAAGGTTTTGAGAAAGTAACTCAAGAAGCACTTGAAAGATTGAACAATTGCGACATTATTTACATTTCCTTTGATGTGGATAGCTTAGATGCCGAAAAAGTATCACACGGTACAGGAACTCCTGTTCCAAATGGATTTTTGCCCACAGAAGCTCAGCAAATTATTAGCGCTTTAATCGACTCAAAAAAAGTAGCTTGCTTTGAAATGGTGGAAGTAAATCCAACCTTAGATGAACAGCAAAATAAAATGGCAGAAACTGCCTTTAAAATACTTGACCAAACCGCAAAAAAAATAGAACAGAATTTTTAACGATGAGTGAATTAGAAAAACAACTAAGCCAAAGCGGAATTGAAGCTATTCAGGCGCTTTTTGGTGAAAAAACAGATGAAAAGCAGTTGCAATGGCAACAAACACGAAAGGACTTTAAGGGTGATATTACTTTAGTTGTTTTTCCACTTTTGAGGATTTCTAAAAAATCTCCCGAGCAAACGGCTGAGGCGATCGGGAAATATTTAAAAGACCATTCCGATTTAGTAGAAGATTTCAATGTGGTAAAAGGATTCCTTAACCTTAGCATAAGTGCAGCTTTCTGGTTGAATTTTTTAAAAGAAAACACTTCGCTAAGCAATTTTGGTTTTAAATCGCCGAAGAGCAAATCAAAAGTAATGGTGGAGTATTCTTCGCCAAACACGAATAAACCTTTGCATTTAGGTCATTTGCGTAATAACTTTTTGGGCTATTCTATAGCAAATATTTTAGAGGCTGAAGGTCATGAAGTATTTAAAGTTCAAATCATCAACGATCGTGGAATTCATATTTGCAAGTCGATGCTGGCTTGGGAAAAGTTCGGAAATGGAGAAACTCCGGAATCGAGCAATATGAAGGGTGATCATTTAGTAGGTAAGTACTATGTGATTTTTGATCAGAAGTACAAAGAAGAAATTGCTCAATTGCAGGAGCAAGGAATGGATGAAGAAGCGGCTAAAAAGGAAGCACCGCTTATGAAAGAAGCTCAGCAAATGCTCAGAAAATGGGAGGAAGGTGATGCAGAAGTTAGAGCGCTTTGGGAAAAAATGAATGGCTGGGTGTATGATGGATTTGCTTCCACCTATCAACGTATGGGGGTTGATTTCGATAAACTGTATTACGAATCAGATACCTTTTTGATTGGAAAAGAGAAAGTACTGGAGCATGAAAAAAATGGCTTGTTGTACCGCAAAGAGGATGGTTCATTGTGGATTGATTTATCAAGCGAAGGTTTAGATGACAAATTGCTGCTTCGCGCAGATGGAACTTCTGTTTATATGACTCAGGATATTGGTACCGCCATTATTCGTGAAGAAGAGTTTGCTTGTGAAAGCTATTATTATGTAGTGGGAAATGAGCAGGATTATCACTTTAAGGTACTTGCTTTAGTTCTACAGAAAATGGGCTTTAAATGGGCAAAAGGAATTCAGCATCTTTCTTATGGTATGGTCGACTTGCCTTCCGGAAAAATGAAATCTCGCGAAGGAACAGTTGTAGATGCCGACGATTTGATGGAAGAAATGAAACAGACAGCTGCTAGAATTTCGGAAGATTTAGGCAAGTTGGACGGAATGAACGATGCCGAAAAAGAGGAACTATACGAAATGATTGGCATGGGCGCATTAAAGTACTTTATACTTAAGGTAGACCCTAAAAAGCAAATGCTGTTTAATCCAGAAGAATCAGTTGATTTTAACGGAAACACCGGTCCATTTATTCAATATACACACGCTCGAATTCAATCTATTCTACGAAAAGCAGGAAAAGGAAATGTTGAAAACTTAGGACATTCAGAAGCAGTTGAAAATGAAGATGTAGATTTATTAAAAAGCCTGTATCTATTTCCTCAAGTAGTAACAGAGGCTGCAGAACAAAAAAGCCCGGCTTTAATTGCTAACTATGCTTACGATTTGGTAAAAACCTTTAATTCTTTTTATCAAAATACGACACCCATTTTAAAAGAGGAAAGCGAAAGCATTAAAAACCGTCGTTTGTGCATTTGTGAATTGGTGGGACAAACACTGCGGAATGCCATGGGGTTGATTGGTGTAAAGCTGCCTGAACAGATGTAATACCGGTTTAATGTCTAAGTGGTAATGACCAATGATTAATGTGGAATTTGAATATTCGTCTACATACATATAGTTGTCTAGTACTAGGAGATCTGACAGGTTTTTAAAACCTGTTAGGTCTTGTTTGATGAAAGTTTCACTTTAGAATTTCTTGAATCATTTGCCACCATTTAGTTCGCTCTAAACTTAAATTGGGGAAAGAGCCATCCTTTAATATAAATGATTCAATATCAGTTTAAAACAGCTTTACATTGTTCCTGAAATACAATATATGAAATATTTAAAAATATTTGATTATCAATTTATTATTTAAAAGGAGAGCTTCGGTTCTCTTTTTTGTGAAGAAATATTTGTATTTTAGGAGTTTAAATTTTTTTATAAGGTTTGAAATATAAAATCCAAATATCACTTTTAGCTTTATTTATTTCATTAAGCGGCCAAGCTCAAGTTACAAACTACAAAGAAATCGAAGGGCAGTGGTTAGTGAAGTTAAATAGTAATGACATTGGCACTGTATATACTGTTCTAGATTTTGAAACTGATGATAAGTCATTTAAAGCATATACGCGAAGAGGTGCAGATCGAGATATTTTGGGATTTTGGAAGTCTTCATTAGCTAGAGTTTTTACTAATGACTTTAAGAAAGGTTCGCTGATTAGAATCACTGATGGGAATATTTCAAAGAGGGGAGACACACTAATATTAGCCGCCATTTTTCGTTCTGCAATTGGGAGTTATTACTTTAATGGGGAAATAATAAATCAACGATTAAACGCCGTTCTAAGGGATAGAAATAAGAAGGTAAGAGGTACTATCGTGGGAGATAAAGTTGCAACAATAAAATTCCCATTAAATGACTATCTCAAAATTGTTACAGAGGCAATTGATACAGCAGAAAATAAAATTTATAACAGAAATGAGTTAGAATCAAAAGAATGGGGTGAATTTGAGAAGATTATTAAAAAGAAGTCAAAAAGGTATGTAGACGATGTGGAATTAGTTTTTGCATTTTACTATTTTGCATCAAAGTTGCCTTTTTCGCATTTTAACTTAACTAGAATAGAGGAGGATACAACTAAAACTTCTCTTAATAGTGAAAATAACAATTTGTTTCTTGAAGAGAAAAATCCAACTACAGCACTACTTACTATTAAATCTTTTGCAGGAACAGCAGAAGAAGTCGATAGTGTTTTTTCAATAATTCTGGAAAAGGATTACAGTAATTTAATAGTAGATCTGCGAAATAATCCCGGAGGTAGTGTAGAGGCAGGAATGACATTTGCTAGTAAAGTGATCGATTCAACTTTAATTGGAGGTTATTTCTTAACTCAAAAGTGGTTTAATGAAAATGACAATCTTCCAAACGAAATTGAGTTGAGTGACTTTTCGGTTTTTTCAGAAGCTAACTACGACTTAATTATTGATGGAATCCATAAAGAGCGAGGTTTATTGTTAAAAGTTAAGCCGGCAGAAGAATCGTTTAAAGGAGAGCTATTTATTATAACTAATGAAAGAACAGGCAGTACTGCTGAGCCCATTGTGCATGGTTTAAAATTGGTTGAAAGAGCAACTATAGTAGGAGAAACTACAGCAGGTGCAATGTTGAATGGAGAACGGTTTGACTTGGAAAGTGGATTTTCGGTTTTTGTGCCAACAGCTGACTATTATACACTTGATGGATATAGAATTGATCAAAGCGGAGTTGAGCCGCATATTAAACCGGATGACAAAGATCCAATAAAATATATTTTGGGTCACTTAATAGCTGAAAATTAGGCCAAGGCTGTTTAAGGAATAGAAAGTTAATTCGTGAATTCGTGGCTTAATAATAACTTAAATCCTTACATTTGAAGAAAGTCAACAGACGATGAATCGACTAATACTTTCTTTTTTAGTTATTTCATTTCCTTTATTACTAAAGGCTCAGTCTACTTTTTATTCTGCTTTTATGTTGGCAGCTAGCCTAACCAATGTAATTAATTTACAGGAGGGCTTTAGTGATCATTATGTAAAAAATGAGCATTATCAATTTTACTTTGAACAAACGAATGCAAACTATCTGGTTGACTACGATATTTTAAATCAAAGAGAAATTTGGGTATTTCCAAAGTCGCAGTATTCTGCCGCTACTTACTTTGTAGTTGGAAAAACAAAAAAAGTCGTTTTTCTTTGCTCAACTGAGATTAAAGATGCTTGCCGCTGCCGATGGGATATGTATTATTACAATCTTGCTAAAGATAAAATGGTATGGCTTAAATCAAAAAACCTTTTTTCTGTAAAAAGTGAATTGGAAAAAATGCTGAAGAATGAAGCAAAGTTCGATTCAAGCGGCATAGAAGCAATGAGCTTTTGTGAGTTGGTGAGTGTGATGGGGGAGTAGTTCTAATCCATCTCCAAAATTTCTTTCAGTCCTTTTCTTAGTTCAGCTAATTGATCAGCCTCGATGCATCCTAGCTTTTCGACTAATCTTTCCTTTGTAATTGAACGTATGTGCATGGCCAAAACCTCTGACTCTTGAATCAATCCGTTTTTTGTAGTTGGCTTGAGTATAAGGTCTCCTTTGTATTTTTTTATTTTTGTGGTCAACGGACAAATCCAAATTAATGGAGAGTAGGTGTTTAATAAGTTCCCACTAACAATTAAAACCGGACGAAACCCTTTTTGCTTATTTTCTGTAGTGTCATTCAATACCGCTTTCCATATTTCAGCTTTCTTCATTTTCTATCTGCTTTAAGTAGTCTGCCATGCCTTCTTCAGCCATGTCTAATATATTTGAATCTTCGCTCATTTGCTGATAAGACTTGATGTATTCCATGCGTTTGACCTGATTAAGGTAGATGCGTAGCGCTTTTTCGATCAGCTTGTTTTTAGGCACAGCAAGTTGTTTAGCCTGTTCATTAAGTAGCTGTAAAAGATCATCCGGTAGTGAGGAAGTAAACGTACTCATAGCTTTATATTTATTAATTACAAATATAAATAATAAATATATCTTGTAAAGAGGGTAAATAGTGAAAATTAATCAAACTGAATATCCGGAATGATACCTAAACTGATTTAAATAGATGTTGAAATATTTTAATGCTGGATGGCCATTTTCATAATTTAAGTTTGGAACGAACTAAATGGGGCTAATGATTGAAGAAGCTCCAAAGGAAATCTTTGGAGATCACTGAAATCATCGC
>MDTG01252517.1_pt1 | contig 39947 bp, 41 predicted proteins | sample 811421 | NCBI WGS metagenome assembly MDTG01 (sample SAMN05326645, study PRJNA326480) | marine metagenome | isolation source: seawater | place: Pacific Ocean: South East | collected 2011 | reverse complement strand
TATTATCTTTCTTATTGAGAGATAATTCATATCCATTAATATCATTAAGCTTAATTTCTGTGATTAAGTTATTATTTTCGATATTTTTCTCAAACCTAATACCTTTTGTAGTTTTTAAAATAGTCAGGCCTTCCCTTAACTCTATTCCACTTTTTTTTGAAGTTGTCATTAGTTCTTAAATTTACTTAATATTTCTACCATAGACTCTTCAAATCTAATTGAATTAGTATAATCGCCTACCATTAACTTACCTGCTTTTCTTGATAGTTTTTCAATTTTATTATGAGTTTCTATTACCTTGGGATGGTTAGGCTCACCTGGAAAACCTAGATCTGCGGCTAAATCGTGTGGCCCAAATGCAATTCTATTAATTCTTTTTTCTTTTAAAATTTCTTCAAGATTTTCTACAGCTTTTACAGATTCAATTTGAATTGTGAGCTCCATGTTGTTATTAGCCCAATTAGCATAAGTTAATTTATCTGAAACTTTCTCATGTTTATTCATGAAAAAGTGCTCTCCAAACTCAGTGCCTCTTCCACCACCCCATGATCTTTTTCCGAGAGGAGGGAATAGGCAGCTATCTGCAAGATGTTTTGCCTCTTCAAATGTATCAACATGCGGGCCCATTATTCCTTGGACTCCTCTATCAATAAATAAATTAATTTCTTGTTTTGATATTTTATGTATACGTGCAGTGACAGTTAAACCACATGATATGGCTAATTGGCAAATATTTTCTATGGAATCAACAGAAAATGATCCGTGCTCTGCATCTAAATGTATAGCATCATAATTAAGTTTAGAAGCATACTCAATAATATCTAAATTTTCAGACTTAATGCTTACTACATTAGCTATTTCTTTTTTTCTTATCTTCTCTAAAATTCTATTATTATTCATTGACTTTTTTCACCTCTTAGGATTTAAAGGTTATCAGAATTGATTGCATTAAACATATATCTAACCCCCTCCAACAGCATTAATAATTTCTATTGAAGAATTATTTTCAATGATAAATGTATCATGTTCTTTCTTCGGTACGACATTACTATTAACAGCAATGGCAATGGAAAGATTGTTAATATTTAAGGTTTCTAACATTTGATTAATAGTGCATTTAGGTGGTATTAAACTTTCTTTGCCGTTTACTAATACTTTTATTTTATTTTTACTGTGATTCATTTAATTTTTGATCTAGTTCTATATAAGAAGATTCCGGGTCTTTACTTAGAAGGAGATCTCGCATAATAGCAATTCCACTAATTTTATAATTTATTAAATTATTTAAATTATATGTATTTATTCCCCCTACTAATATAACTGATAACCCCTTGATCCTGCATATTTCTTTAATTTTATCTCGGTATATTGGCAAAGATGTTGGATGAGTTTTTGTTTTAAATACTGGCCCTAGATGAACATAATTAACAAGATTTTCTAATTCATTTTCTTTTTTATAATCTTTATGTATTGACTTACCAATTATTAATTTAGAGTATTCATCTTTTCTTTTAATATTAGGTAATTTAGATTTATCTGGAACATGAATTCCATCGCATTGATATTTATTTGCCAACTGCATTGATCCATTTAATATTAGTTCACATTTTCCTAATGTTAGTTCTCTTAATTTAAATACAAAATTTTCCAATAATTTTTCAGACATTGATTTTTCTCTAATTTGAATTCTTTTAAGTCCGCATGGTAGAATTTCTTTAACTAAATTAATTGTTTTGGATTGATTCAGTATTAGAGTGTTGGTAATTAAAGTTATTGATTTTTGCTTTAACACTTTAACTATTTAAGCATCTATTAAATTTATTTCTGGAGAACTTGGTGAGGCAATTGGCTTTGAATCTATTCTGCCCGCAAGAAAAGAATTTCTACCTGCTTCAACGCCTAACTTAAATGCTTTTGCCATAATATTCGGCTTTGAGGCTTGGGCTATAGCTGTATTTACAAGAACAGCATCAGCGCCTATTTCTAGCATTTTAGAGGCATCTGATGGTACTGCTATTCCTGCATCTACTATTACAGGTATTTTAGACTGATCAATAATTATTTTTATACTTTCTTCATTTTTTATACCATTACCTGACCCAATTGGTGATGCTAAAGGCATAACAGTTGCGCAACCTATATCTTCTAATCTTTTTGCTAATGCAGGGTCAGCATTAATGTATGGCAATACTTTAAAACCCTTATCAATCAGAGAGCTAGCAGCTTCTAGTGTCATGATAGGGTCAGGAAGTAAAAATTTTTTATCCAATATTGCTTCCAGTTTAACCCAATTTGTTTCTGTAAGCTCTCTTGCAAGTTCGCAGGTTAGGATTATTTCAGATAAATTTTTACAGCCCGCAGTGTTAGGTAGTATGTTTATTTTTAATCTCTTAAGCATTTGCAGCAAATCATTATCATTAGATTTATTTTCAAGATCCAGCCTTCTGATAGCTACAGTTATCATTTCAGATTCAGAAGATAGAATATATTTTTCTAATTCATTTAAAGATCTATGTTTTCCAGTTCCTATAAATAATCTGGATTTAAATTCTTTATCTTCTATAATTAATTTGTCGATCATTGTTATTGGTCACTAATTTATATTTAAGTTAATTATATTTCATTATTGCAATTTATTAGGAATTTTTTTTATGAATCTAAAAAAAGATACTTTTCACTCAGGGTTATTGATTGATTTAGATGGAACTATTTTAAATAAAAATGATTATATTTCAGCGAAAGTAATTTTTGATTTAAAGAAACTAAAAGACATTATTCCTATTTCAATTGTAACTGGAAGGGGACCACAAGATGTTTTAAAATTCTCTAAGTTATTAAATTTTTATGGCCCTCAATATGGAGAGAATGGCAGTAGTGCAATTGACGGACAAAGCGGAGAATTAATTTATAAAAATCTTATAAATTATAAATCATGTGAAATAATATTGAATGAAATAAGTTTTGCTAATTTTGATTATCTTGTTGTGTCTAATGGAAATACATTCGTAAATCCATCTGAAAATTTAAATAATATTTCTTCAATAGTGGTTTCTTCTAAAAGAGAAGAAGATTTGGATCATTTTAATTCTAAGATAGGAATTCTGGAAGGTACTTTAAGCCAGAAATCAATAGACGAAAATGGGAATAATTTTTTGAATTATCACAATGAATTTTCTGGTAAGGACAAATCACTGAAGCATTTTATAAATTTTTACAATCTAAATGAGGAAAAAACATTTGTTATAGGTGATGGCTTGAATGATATGCCTATGATTAAAAGTTGTAAAAATTCAATAGCAATGGGTAATGCAAGCAATAAAATAAAAAAACATGCTAGATTCATAACAAAGCCAATTAATGAGGACGGGGTCTCGTATGCTTTGAAGAAATTTATTTATCCTTTAATTTAGATCCACTTCTTAAACTAGAAACTCCAGCGGTCAAAGCAGTTCTCCATATTTTCATTTCCTCTGTTAAAGCTGGTTTATATTTTTGAGAATATTCACCCATTTGCCTAAATTTTTTTAATCTTCTTCTTGATAATGTTTTAGGAAAAATATCTCTTATAGAAATTATTTCTTCTAAAATTGATTCTTCTAGTAGTCTTGCAGATTCATCATGATTTCTATGTGCTCCACCTTCAGGCTCATCAATAATTTTATCTATAATACCCATTTCTAGGCAGTCTGCAGAAGTTAATCTCATAGTTTTCAAAATCTCATTTGCTTTTCTTTTATCTCCAGTTTTTATTTTAGCCGCCTCTTCTGGGCTTAATGGAGTAAAAATAGAATTCTTCAGCATCATTACGGAGTCAGCAATTGAAAATGCCAATGCTGTTTCACTGCCTCCCTCTCCAATTATTACTGAAATTATAGGATTTTCTGAGTTTAATTTTTTAGAAATCAATTCGCTAATTGAAAAAGCAAGTCCATCATATTCTGATTTTAGGGATAGTTCTGGAGATACAGAGTCAATTATGCAAAGGCAAGGGATATTAAATTTTTGAGCCATATCTAATGCCCTTGAAGCTTTTCTGAAGCCCGATGGAACTATTTTGTTATTGTAGTTTCTAGAGACATTATTAGAAGATACTCTTGTTAAAACTTCTCTATGTTGGGCAATTAAAATTACTGGCTCTCCTGATATCTTACCCAAACCTATTTTTACAGAAGTATCATTACCTCCAGACCTATCACCATTTAATTCAATGAATTCATTGAATATTCTTGATATATAGTCAATTGATTTTGGTCTTTTTATCTTTCTTGAGAGCTGAAGCGAGTTTGATGCATTAATTTCTTTATAATCTATTTGTGATCTAACTGTATCAGCTTTTTTTTTCTTGAGAGCAAAGGTTGGTTTTAAAACACTTAATAATGTAGTTAGCTCAAATTTAATTTCATTTCTTGGGACAATATTGTCAATAAATCCAGAATTTAGAAAGTCTTCAGAAAGATAATTGTTGGATTCAATAGATCCGGTTAATTCTTTAAGTTTCCTATATGGAGAGTAACCAATATGTGCACCTGGTTCAGCTATAATAATATCTGAAAGGGCTACAAAGCTTGCCATGACTTGGCCTGTTGAAGGATTGCTTAAAATTGATATAAGTGGCTGATTAGCATTTTTAAGATTATTTACTGCAGCTACAGTTTTAGACATTTGCATTAAAGACATTACACCTTCTTGTATTCTGCTGCCTCCACTATTTATTAAAGTTACTACTGGCAATTTCTTTTTAGTGGCCATTTCAATAGAAAGTGCAATTTTTTCTCCAACGATTAATCCCATGCTTCCTCCTAAGAAACCGAAATCAAGTGCAATTATTATTGCTTCTTGACTGCCAATTTTAGAAGTTCCACATAATACTGCCTCGTTGAGACCAGTCCGATCTTGGTCAGTTTTAATTTTTTCGTCATATGATTCAATTTCTTCCTGAGCTATTTCATCATAAGAAGTAGTAATTTTGTTAAATATTTCTGTAAATGTTCCTTTATCTGCAATAGATGCTATCCGTTCTCTTGCGGACATATGAAAATGGAAATCGCAATAGGGGCAAATTTTATAATTTTTATAGTCTAAAGATTTTTCTAAGTCCTTATTACATTTAAAGCAAGATATCTCATTATTACTATCATCAAAGATCGTTTCTTCCTCAAAGATCATCTATAGAACCTCCCTTGCTTTTCCAGCATCACCAGGGCCTACCACACCTTGGTCTTCCAGTTCATCCATAAGTCTTGCTGCTCTAGGATAACCTATCCTCAACCTTCTTTGTAAAAAAGAGGTTGAAAGAGTTCTTTGGCCTCTAGCTAAATTCTGTGCCTGTAAAATCAAAGAATCTTCGGAATCTATTTCTACTTCTTCTTCTGAGAATATATCTACCATTTTTTCTAAATCAAGATATTTTAGAGGGTTATAAATTTTATGATCTTTCCAATGTTTTACTATAGATTCAATTTCTTCATCTGATATAAAAATACCTTGAGCTCTTTTTGGTGACGGATTGTCAATTGGCACAAATAACATATCGCCTTTCCCTAATAATTTTTCTGCTCCAGGAGAATCAATTATTGTTCTTGAATCAATTTGTGACGTCACAGAAAATGAAATTCGGCTTGGAAAATTTGCCTTTATTAATCCAGTTACCACATCTACAGAAGGTCTTTGAGTTGCCACAACTAAATGTATGCCTGTGGCTCTTCCTAGTTGAGCTAATCTAACTAATAATTTTTCAACCTCACTTGATGCGGTTAGCATCAAATCAGCTAGCTCGTCAACTATAACAACTATATAAGGCATTTTTATTCTGTCATTTTTTTTAGACTTTTCGTTATAGGTTGCTATATTTTTAGAATTATCTTCTTCTAATTGCTTAAATCTAAATTGCATTTCTTCTACCATTAATTTTAAAGCTATTATTGCCTCAGATGGTTCAACTATTGGGGGAGTTAATAAATGTGGTATTCCTGTGTAGGGAGTTAACTCAACCCTTTTTGGATCGATCATTATTAATCTAAGCTCATCAGGATTCTTTTTCATTAAGAATCCAGCAATTATTGAGTTTATGCAAACACTTTTACCTGAACCAGTTGCACCAGCAACTAACAAATGGGGTAACTTTGAAAGATCGCAGTATACCGATTGATTATCACTACCTGTGCCTAAAGCTATAGGAAGGGCATAGTTGCTTAATGGATCATTTTTTTTACTAAAAATTAAATCTTTAAGTCCAACAGCAGATGTTTTGGAATTAGGTATCTCTATTCCCACCAAAGATTCTCCTGGTACAGGAGATTGGAATCTAATGTTTTGAGATGCAAGTGCTAACGCAAGATCTTTTTCTCTGGCCAGAATATGGTCTACTCTAACCCTTTTTGAGTTGCCATAACCAGGGGAAAGCCCATACATAGTTACTGTTGGTCCAGATTTAACTTGGTCCACTGAAACCTCTATCCCGTGTTCACTTAATGTTTTTTCAATCAAATCTTTTTTTGTTGATATTTCATTTTCGCTTTGAGTTCCAGATTCAATTGATGCAAGAATTTCTTTATCTGGTAAATTCCAGTTTAAATTCTCGTTTATATTTGGATTAAATGTATGGCTTTGTAAGTCGTCATCTGTGATTATGTTCTGAGAGTCTAAATCATTATTGATGTAATCAATATTATTTTGAGGAATAATTTCATCAATTTTTTCCTCATTGGAGTCCAGAATAATTTCATTATTAGTATCTATTGGATTTTTTTGGGTTTTAGATTTAAAAGATATTGATTTTAAATAAATTAATAGCAAGCTCATAAGCTTTTTAAATTGATTAAAAGAGTTTTTAGGAAAAAGAATAGTTAAAATTAGTAAATTAAATAAGATTAACCTTAATGCTCCAGTTGAATAATTTAAAAATGTAGGAGAATATCTATCCCAATTAGTAGGCCATTTAATTACAAATTCACCTAATAGACCTCCGTATGATGAAGGGAAAGCCCCGTCAGGGTTAAAGGTAAAGAAGCTGAGCATAGATGAAATTTCTAAAATAATAATTAAAGGAATAATAGTGATGTAAAACTTTGACCTTTTTTTAGAAAATATATTTGAATACAAGGCAATATAAGTTGAGGAGACAATCCATATTAGCATCAGGACGAATGATGCTCCAAGTAAATTAATTAAAAAAGGTTGATATATTAATTTTAAGTAGCTACTAGAAAATATTTCTACCTGAAGTATCGCAATTATTACTGATAAAATTAAAATTGCAAATGAAACATATATTCTATTTTTAGTACAAAATACTCTAATTTTTTCCATTTTTAACTAAATTAATTGTTCTAATATTACTGTAAGTAAATAGAACACAGAAATCAATCAGAGTGATGTCAAGTTAGTGCAATTAGTCTGTTATACCCTTTTTATCTAAAAACGCTAAAGCATCAGCAACTGTGACTATATTTTCTGCTTCTTCATCAGATATTTCTAGATCATTATCATCTGTAGAAAATTCACTTTCCATTGCCATTATCATTTCAACTACATCTAGCGAGTCAGCATCTAAGTCATCAATAAAAGATGAATCAGATTTAATATCCTCAATATTTACAGAGAGAGATTCTGCGATAATTTCATATAATCTTTCTTCAATTGTCGCCATTTTTACCCTTCTTTCGCTTGTTTTCTAATTCAATTTTCTTTATTTTTTTCATTAAAGACTTGATAACCCCTTTAATAAACTTATTAGAGTTATCTGAACCGAAAAGATAACCTAATTTTTCAAAATCTTCAACTAACTGCTTATTACTACCTTTAAAATTATTATTTTTTATTTCCCAAAAAGCTAATCTTAGCAAGCTCTTGTCTATTACTGATAACTGATTTATGGGATATTCTTCAGCGAATGATTGGATCACATGATCAAGGATTTCTTTATCTTCATATATTTTTATTCCAATATTCGTTGAACTATTTATCTCTTTATCGGTTAAGTCATCACTATTATTTTCAATAGCAGTTCCAATTAGAGTATGATTCTTATCATTTGTAACATCAAGATAATATAAAACTTGCAAAATTAACTTTCTTTTAATTTGAGTTTTATTCAGCGGAATGTCTATTGAGTATTCTTCAAATGACTCAATGTCTTTAGACCCTAACAATTCTTTTTGTTCTTCTACTATTATCTTGGTTGTCTAGTTGATTATTCAGATTCTAATGCTTTTAATGAATCTACGTTGTTGGTAGAGCAATTAGAATCTATTCTCTTTATGAGACCCGATAGAACTTTACCTGGACCAAATTCAATAAATTGATCGTAACCATTTGCAGACATATATTTAATAGTTTCATTCCATTGCACGCATGACATTAGTTGGTCAATAAGCTCATTTTTTATATCTTCGGATGTTGTAAGAGGTTCAGCACGAACATTTCCTATTAATGGAATTTCAGGATCTTTAAAATTTAGAGTTTCAATAAATTCAACTAAGCTGTCTCTTGCAGGCTCCATTAATATTGAGTGGAAAGCTCCGCCTACACTTAATTTTATAGCCTTTTTTGCACCTCTTGCTTTTGCAAGGTCTACAGCAATAGCAAGTGCATCATTGTCTCCACTGATAATAATTTGTTGCTCGCTATTTATATTTGAAGGATATGTTCCAGCCTCTCTACATACTTCCTCTACTGTCTGAATATCCATTCCTATTAAAGCAACCATTCCGCCCGGGTTTTTATCACAAGCTATTTGCATTAACCTGCCTCTTTCAGAAACAAGCTTAATCGTTTCTTGTATTGATAGAGATTTAGAAGCACAAAGAGAAGTGTATTCTCCTAAGCTATGACCTGCTGTAGCGCTAGGTTCAAAATTTGGATATTTTTCTTTAAATACTGCTAAGCAAGCTAAAGAAGTAGCTGTAATAGCAGGTTGCGCATTTTCAGTTTTATTAAGTTGTTCTTGAGAGCCTGAAAAGATTATGTCAGATAAATTTCTATCAAGAGTTTGATTGACCTCTTTAAATATATTTTTTGCTTCTTCAGAACTTTCATACAAATCAGCTCCCATTCCTACTATTTGGGATCCTTGCCCCGGAAAAACAACAGCTGTATTTTTATCAAATTCAATCATAACTATTTTGTTGCAAAATTAACTTGTTTTTTTTCTAATGTTGGAGAATCTATATAATATTCTGTCTTATAAATACCGCATTTAGGACAAGCATGATGAGGTCTAATTAATACTGGGCATGCAGGACATTTAACTAACTGAGGCGATTTTAGTCCCATATGAGCTCGACCTCTTCGAGTCCTAGCTTTTGAATGTTTTTTCTTTGGTAATGGAGCCATTTTCTTTACTTATATAATTTTTGATAAATGAATTGTACAGATTATATAGATATTTTCAACAAATTTGGCATACTTTTTAACTAAATTGATACTTAGCAGGGGTAAAAATAGGATATTAGTTTAATTTTAAGTTTTATTGTGCAAAGAATTATTGGGATAGATATAGGCCTTAGATTTACAGGATATGGAATAGTAGATTTCATTGGGCAGAAAGAATTAATTGTTGAAGGTGGGGTAATAAAAACAGATTCTTCTGATGATTTACACATTAGGCTAGGCTCAATATTTGAAGATTTAAATCAAATCTATAAGAAGTTTAATCCTCAAATTACATCTATTGAAGATTTGCATTCCAGATATAGAAATTTAAAAACTGCCATAATAATGGGGCATGCTCGAGGTGTTGCATGCGCTGTTTCATCTTTAAACAACACTCCTGTATTTCATTATCAAGCTACCCAAATAAAAAAAATGATCACTGGGTCTGGAAGGGCAGATAAAATGCAGATGATGAAGAGTATGGGGTTAAGATTAAATAAAGGCGTAATAAATAATGAGCATGTAGCAGATGCTTTTGCTGCAGCAATATGCCATAAGATGATGTCGGAATCACCCCAATAACTATAATATTAGATAATGATAAGTTTTTTAACAGGCGAATTACGAAATATTCATAAAGAGAGCTCTACTATAGAATTAGATGTTGCTGGAGTAGGCTATGAAATTGTGCTACCTGTATTTGTTCTAGACTCATTGTTAAATTCTTCATTAGATATTGGCCAGAAGTTGACGCTTGAGATATATTTTCATTCTACTGAAAGGGCACCAAAACCTTTATTAGTTGGGTTCTTTAATCAATTAGAGAAAAGATTTTTCTTAAAAATAATTCAAGTTGAAGGAATTGGGCCATTAAAAGCTGTATCAGCATTAATTTTTCCTGTTTCAGTCATTGCTCAAGCTATTGAAAATGAAGACTCCACTATTCTTAATCAAATGCCAGGCATTGGATCAAGGGCAGCTCAGAAAATGATAGCAACTCTTAAGGGCAAATTAATGGAAATTATAGCTGAGTTAGGATCATCATCACCTTCTTCAGGTCAAGATTACAATATTAGAGATAGTGTACTTGAAATTTTAGTGGGTCTAGGATTTAAAGAGTCTGACGCTTTAATCAAAATAAATCAGGTAATTAAAGAAAATTCAGAAATAAGTGAAAATGTTGAAGATATAATTAGGGAAATATTTAAATCTACAAAAGAAAACTAGAAAACTAAAGATTATGGCAATAGAAAAGATAATTGATAATAATGAAGATAATCATGACGAAAGTAAGAAGATAGAAAAAAATGACGTAGAAGATGTCTCTTCTGATTTAAGACCTAAAATATTAAATGAATATGTTGGTCAAATTAATATAGTCACAAGCCTAAAAACAGCTATTCAGGCCTCAGAGGCTAGAAATGAAGCGATGGATCATGTTTTATTTCATGGCCCCCCAGGTTTAGGTAAAACAACTCTCGCACATGTTATTGCTAAAGAAAAGAATTCGAATTTAGTAGTTACTTCGGGTCCAAGCTTAGAAAAGCCAGCAGACATAGTAGGTTTATTATCAAATCTAGGGGAAGGGGATGTTCTTTTTATAGACGAAATACATAGGATTTCTAAAGGCGTAGAGGAATATTTTTATTCTGCAATGGAAGATTTTAAAGTTGATTTTATTACGGGATCTGGAACTTTTGCTAAAACTTTAACCTTTCCACTGAAGAGATTCACGTTAGTTGGGGCAACTACTAGGGTTGGAATGCTTTCCTCTCCTTTAAGAGACAGATTTGGTTTAACTTATCATTTAGATTTTTATTCTGAAGATGAATTAACTGAGATAGTAAATAGATCTTCAGGAATTTTAGGAGTTTCTATTGAGCAAGACTCTTCAAAAGAAATAGCTATACGCTCCAGAGGCACACCTAGAATAGCCAATAGACTTCTAAGAAGAGTTAGGGACTATCACCAGGTTAATCATAAAGAAAAAAAATTAGATAGAATTATAGCTTCAAATGCAATGGAATTAGAAGGCGTTGATATTCAAGGCTTAGATAGGCTTGATAGACAATATCTTATTACTTTATCAAATAATTATAAGGGAGGGCCTGCTGGAATTGAAGCTTTAGCTGCGACTCTAAATGAAGAGTCCCAAACTTTAGTTGATGTTGTTGAGCCATATTTACTTAAAATTGGATTTATAATAAGAACTCCTTCCGGAAGAAAAATGACACTTGATGGGCTAAGATACTTAGGTGAAGAATCTAGAAAACTTTCTGAAGAAGGTTCTCAGGGTAGTATGTTCTAATTTAAATCGTCAAATGAGGATTCATTGTTGTTCCATAATTTCCAATACAATCCTCTATTTTTCAATAGTTCGTCATGAGAACCCATTTCCTGTATTTCACCTTTATCAAGCACAATGATCTTGTCAGCATTTTTTATAGTTGAGAGTCTGTGAGCTATTATAATTCCTGTTCTATTTTTTAAAACTTCATCTAATGCTTTCTGAATTTGTCTTTCTGTGTAACTATCAATGTAGGATGTTGCTTCATCTAGGATAAATATTCTTGAGTCTAGTAAAAGAGCTCTAGCAAAACTTAACAATTGCCTTTGACCAATTGAGATATTGGCTCCTGACTCTTCTAGAATAGTGTCATATCCTTTAGGCAGTGTCATTATAAAATCATGGGAACCAACTACCTTAGAAGCTTCTATTACCTCTTCTCTAGTAGCTATAGCTTTATATTTAATATTATCTTCTACTGTGCCTGAAAAAATTATTGGGTCTTGTAGAACCATGCTTATATTGTCACTTAAAGAACTTTGAGTTACTTTTTGTAGATCTTGATCATCAATTAAAATATTGCCATTCTTTATTTCATAAAATCTGTGAATTAAGCTAGCTATGGTTGTTTTTCCAGATCCAGTTGGCCCAACGAGTCCTACAGTTTGATTTTCCTTAATTTCAAAATTTAAATTTTTTAAAATGGGCTCATTATAGTTATATTCAAAATTGACATTATTAAACTTAATTGAACCTTTTTTAACAATTATATCTTTAGCGTCATCAGAATCTTTAATATCTATTGTTATATCGAGCAACTCGAAGATTCTGTGACCTGAAGCCATAGCTCTTTGAAGAGTACTATAATGCATTGTAAGAGCCCTGATTGGATCAAAAAATCTTTGAACATAAAGCAGGAAAGCTATCATGACTCCTATTTCTACAGAACCTCCAGAAACTAGATAACCACCTAAAACAACAATTAATGACATTGTGAATCCTACTAGTAGTTCTACTGGCGGATGAATTCCAGAACCATATTTAGCAGCGTCATTCATGTCATTAAAATTTTCTCTTACTCTTTCATCAAAACGTTCCTGATTAATTTCTTCCCTAATCATATTTTGAGTAACTCTTATTCCATTAACATGCTCATTTAATACTCCACTGACCACTGAAGAAGATGCTCTAGCTTTTAAAAAAGCTTTCCTTGCTTTTGGTAACCAAAATATTCTTAAGCCTAAAAATACAGGCATAATCATTAGTATTCCTAATGCCATTGGCCAATTTAAAGAAAATATAATTATTGCTATAACTACTAGAGTAAGCATATCTCCTATAGCAAATACACCTGCTTGAAATAATTCTTGTAGAGCTCCAACATCCCCTAGGACACGCGACATTATTGATCCATATTTACTTCTATCTGCCACAGACATTGATAATCTTTGTAAATGGGTAAACATTTCTGATCTGATATCAAATAATATTTTTTCTCCTATTTCTCTAATTATTTTTTGTTGAACGTAATTAGATAAAAAATGCATAATAGAAAACCCAATTAAACCAATGAATAATATGTTTAAAAGGTTCGTATTCTTGTCATTGATTGCATTATCAATAGTAAATTTCACCATAAGTGGGACAGATAGAACTGCTATAGTAAATAAGATTACAGATATTACTCCAATAAAGGCTTCTTTCTTGTAAGGCTTTATGTAATTAAAAAATCTTGAAGCTACAGCTCCATCATATGAAGATAATTGTTCTAGATCCTCTTCAATTGCATTTATTACTCTTTTATCTTGTTTTTTTATCTCTGTGGCCATTATTAACTAACCTTTTGAAGTTTTGGGTTTTGCAATTCAAAGATAGTTTTATATATCCCGTCCTTGTTAATTAAATCATTATGCTTTCCTCTATCTACAATTAACCCTTTATCCATAACTAAAATTTCATCACAGTGAGAAATAGTGCTGATTCTTTGAGATATTATTAGAGTAGCTTTTTCTTTTTGCAAAGGGATCAATTTTTCCCTAATAGATTTATCTGTGCCCGTATCAAGAGCGCTAAATGAATCATCAAAAATAAATATATCCGGATTTTTTATAATATTTCTTGCTATCGCTATTCTTTGCTTTTGCCCACCTGAAAGCGAAACTCCAAATTCTCCAACCATAGTTTCATATTTTTCAGGCAAGCTATCTATAAATTCATGAATATCAGCAATTTTTGCTGCTTCTATAATCTTCTCAATATTTAACCCTGGATTTGAATATGCAATATTTTCTTTTAGCGTGCTATTAAATAGAAATGTGTGTTGAGAAACTAACCCAATCCTGCTTCTCAAAGGCTTTAGACTTATTTTCTTTAAAGATGTTTGGTTTATTAGGATGTCTCCTTCAAGAACATCATAAAATCTTGGTATTAGATTTGATATTGTAGATTTTCCAGAGCCAGGAGGACCAATTAGTCCAACAATTCTTCCAGGACTTAATTCAAGATTAATTTTATCCACATCATTAGTTTTTGATTTTCTATAATATTTAAAACCTACATCATTAAATGTAACTTTTTTTATGGTGCTAATTTCCTTTTTTTTGCTTTTTGTTGAAATTCTAGGCCTTGAATCTAAAATTTCAAAAAGTCTTAATCCACACGTAATTGCTCTCGCATAAGAATTTACCATTAGTCCAACAATTCTTACTGGTCTTTGGAGCATTCCAAGATATATAAGGCATTGAGTTAGATCTCCTAAGGACATATTTCCATTAATTACTTTATGGCCTCCAACCCAAATTACTAATGCCCAAATAAATAAAAAAAAGAACCCCATTGCGCTTGTTCCAGTTGCATCAACTCTTACACCCTTAATTGTGTCATCAGTAACATTTTGGTGAGATGAATTGAATTTCTTTATTTCATAATTTTCACCTCCAAATGCTCTAACAACTTTAACTCCAATTAGATTTTCTTGAAGATTTGTATTAAGAACTGAAAACTCTTTTTGAATCCGGTGCCATATTTTTCTTAGCCTTAATCTACTTATTGTTGCAATGCTTGCAACAGGTATAATAAAACCAAATGCAATTAATCCAATTTGCCAATCTGTTCTGAATAATAAATATGATCCGGCAAGCATTAAACTTATTATTTCAAAAGTCCTAAATAATCCTGTAGTTACGAATACTTTTACTCCTTCTATATCCATAATTCCTCTGGACATTAAGTTTCCAGTATGTATCCTGTCATGATATTTATATGTTTGAGATTGAAGCTTTTTATGAAATTTACTTCTTAAGTCTGATGAAATTCTATTAGCAATCTTTTCTCCATTAAATTGTAAAATGAAAGCAAAAATTCCTCTCAAGGCACTTACAGAAATAATTGAAATAGCGAGTATCCAAAGTGAAGAAAAATCATTGGATTCTGAGTTTATTTTTTCATATGCAGTATCAACTGATGTTCCTAATAGGTAAGGCAACCATAATTGAGATGATACTAAGCCAAATACCCCAATAAAACCTAATGTAACTAACTTTTTATGAAATAAGCACATTTTGATGATTCGAATTAAAATTGCTATTTCGCCCATATGTCCTGATAGGTGAAGTGGAGACTCTTTTAATTTAATATTCATTAAATATTTTTGAAAGTTGTTTCAGTAAATCATAATATTTTATATGTAGTAGTAAAAACAATATTTTTTATATGAAAATTAACTTAAAAATTAGAAAAGCTAATAAACTTGATGTTGATAGTTTAAATAAGTTGAATTTAGAATCTTTTAAAGAATCTACGATGAAATTAGATTTTTCAAAATTCATAGATAAGAGTAATTACAAGATTATTATAGCCTCTCAGAAAATAAATATAATTGGATATTTACTGACTTTAAGTCATGATAATAATTTATTTGAAATAATATCAATAGCAGTGAATTCATTTTATAAAAGAGAAGGAATAGCATCTAATATGTTGACTGAGTTTCTTCGTAATAAAAAAGGAAATTCAAAAATTATTTTAGAGGTTGCAAGTAGGAATGAGAGTGCAATAGAACTTTACAAAAGATTTTTTTTTAATATTGATGGCATTAGAAAAAATTACTACAAATATCCGCCCGATGATGCACTGTTAATGTCAAGAATAATATAATTATAAATTCAATCCTGGTTCAGATTCATCATAATTATATTTTTCAGCTTTAGATACATATTCTTTTTCATTATCAGGAACTTCATCATCAGGAAATATGGCATCAACTGGACATACTGGTTCGCATGCTGCACAGTCTATGCATTCTGCAGGGTTAATAAATAAATGATTATCTCCTTTTTTAGAATATATACAATCAACTGGGCAAACGTCTACGCAAGCTCCATCGAGGGACCCAATACACGTAGAGGTAATAACAAAAGTCATTAATCAATTCCTTTCAAATATTAGTAAGCTTATTAGCAACCACTTCCACTTCCACATCCACCTCCGCCACTACCACAAGCACATCCACCACCACATCCACCTCCAGATGGTGATGGCATATTAGGATTAGAAATTACGAAACCTGATCTCTGCATTCCTTCAACATAATCTATATTTGATCCTGAAATTAATGGAGCACTCCCAGAATCAATTAGGACCTTAACTCCATTAGATTCAATTATTGTGTCTGATTCAGATGCGGCATCCTCTAACCCAAATTCATAACCAGCGCCACCATTTTCGCCCATAGCTAGAGTTATTCTTAAATAAGATTCATTATTTCCTTGTTCTTCGAGCACTTCATTTATTTTGGAAGCAGCCGCTTCAGTAAATGAAATTATTTTTTCAGTTGTCATATTTCCTCCAAACAAATCTTTACTTATATATCATTTTACACAATAAATTAAATAAATAGGATAAATTAAATATTAAATTTATAAAATAATTTACAAACGAAATTCGTAGAATATAATAATACTTTATTAATGAAATTATGACATGGATCAGTTAGATAAGAAAATAATAGATATTTTAAAGACGGATGGAAGAATATCCAATGCTCAAGTAGCAAGAAACTTAGGTGTTAGCGAAGGCACAATAAGAAGAAGAATTAAGCGAATGAAATCAGAAGGTATTATTAACGTTTATGCTGTGCCTGATCCTGAAAAAAATGGCTATTTTTCTGAGGCTTTGATAGGTATACAAGTTGATCCTGATAAGATAGATAATGTGGCTACAGAAATCTCAAATCACGAATATACTACCTGGGTTGCCAGAACAACAGGAAGTTATGATATTTTTTCTTGGGTAACATTGAAGTCCAGCGAAGATCTAGGTAAGTTCCTAAGTTACGATTTAGGAAATATAGATGGGGTTAAAAAAACAGAAACCTTTGTAAATTTAAAGGTACTTAAGAGAGGAATTTAAATATGGTTACTCAAATTAAGGGGAACAAATTTTTTGAAAGAATTATTGGAGCTGGATATTTAAGTAAAGAAAATCCATTAATCGATAACTTTGTAAACACTAAATCAAAAATTGCTTCAATATTATTGGTTTCAGGATTTGTATTGATCCAATATTTACTTTCTCAGTTTAAGTTTTTCTTACCTGATAATCCTGTTCCAATTACAATGCAAACATTTGGAATATTAATGCTTGGATCACTTTATGGTTTGAGACTCACTTTAATATCGATAACTATTTATCTTGCATTAGGAATTATAGGTTTGCCAATTTTTCAAGGTCATAATGGTGGCATAGATTATTTCATGGGAGTAACAGGAGGTTACCTAATTGGATTTTTCTTTGCGTCAATTTTAGGCTCATTTTTAAGCACCCGAGGGCTTAGGGCTGGCTTGTCTATTTGGGCAATGCTTTATGCCAATATATTTATTTACATTCCAGCCATAATATGGCTAACAATCTTTGATTTTTCATGGCCTGAAAATGGAAAACTATTGTCACAAGCTGTGTATCCGTTTTTAATTGGTGATTTTATTAAGCTTATTTTTGCATCTTTAATAATTAGTTTCTTATGGAAAATTTCAAAGAAAATAAAGTAGTTAAGTAGGAGTTTTTCATTGTACAAGGATCGGGGATGCGGAGAAATAGGAATTGACCAAGAGAATAAAGAAATAACTATAGCAGGTTGGGTAGACTCTTGGAGAGACCATGGATCCCTATTGTTTATTGACTTGAGAGACTCTACAGGAACTGTTCAAGTTGTTTTTGATAAGAGCAAGAGTGATACTAATCATCAAATTGCTTCATCTTTTAGAACAGAATGGGTGATTCAGGTAAAAGGAAAAGTAGAGAAGCGCATAGAAGGAGCAGAAAATCCTAATATCGCTACTGGCTATATTGAAGTTCACGCAAATGAAATTAAAATATTAAATGAGTCAAAAACACCACCTTTTGAGGTGAATTCAAAGAATATAGATGAGACAACAAGATTAAGATATAGATTCCTAGATTTAAGATCGTCAAGAATGCAGAAAAATATTAGGCTAAGGAATGACGTGGTTTTATCAATATGTAATTTCTTGAATAATAAAGATTTTGTACATATCGAAACTCCTATTTTGATAAAAAGTACACCTGAAGGCGCAAGAGACTATGTAGTTCCAAGTAGAGTTCATCCTGGTGAATTTTATGCTTTACCTCAATCTCCGCAGCAGATCAAACAGATGCTTATGACTTCTGGATTTGAAAAATATTATCAAATTGCAAAATGTTTTAGAGATGAAGATTTAAGGGCTGATAGGCAACCTGAACATACTCAATTAGATTTTGAGATGAGTTTTGTTCATCAAGAGGATGTGTTATCAAATTGTGAGGAGTTGTATTATTTTCTTTCTCAGAAATACCAACTCAAAGACATAATATATCCTTTTCCTAGGATTACCTATGAAGAATCTATGGAACGATATGGCACAGATAAGCCTGACACCAGATTTTCATTAGAACTAAAAAATTTAAATGGAATTTTATCTGGCACTGAATTCAGGGTTTTTAATAATGTTTTAGATAGCAATGGGTCTATTAAAGGAATTTCTCTTAAAAATTCAGAATTAATTAAGAGGAGTTATGTAGATGAATTAAATAATTTCGTAATTGAGATGGGTGGTGGTGGAGTAATTCCCATTTCTTTAGAGAATGTCAAAGATATTTCTGAATTAAAAATTCAGAATGTTAAATCTCCTATTTCTAAATTTTTGAATGAAGAACATATTAAAGAAATTTATAAAACATTTAATGCATCTGAGGATGATATTATATTTATTTCTGCTGGTGAAACTAGTAAAGTTAATGAATGCTTAGGCTCTTTAAGAAATAAGCTAGCTAAAGATCTAGGATTGATTGATCAGTCTAAAATTAACTTTCTTTTTGTTACTAACTTCCCACTTTTTGAAATGGATAAAGATTCAGGAAAATGGATTGCAATGCATCATGTATTTTCATCCCCAACAAAAGAAACTGAAGGGTTCCTGGATTCAGATCCTGGTAAAGTGATAGGAAATCTTTTTGACTTAGTTTGCAATGGGGTTGAGTTAGGATCTGGAAGCATAAGAATACATAATAGAAAAATTCAAGAAAAAGTTTTTTCCATAATTGGTTATTCAAGTTCTGAGGTAGAAGAAAGGTTTGGGTCTCTACTTGAAGCATTTGAATATGGAGCCCCTCCTCATGGAGGAATGGGATTAGGTATTGATAGACTTATTGCAATATTTTCTGGTGAAGATTCAATAAGGGATGTAATTTCTTTTCCAAAAACTCAAAGTGCTTCTGATCTATTATGGGGTGCTCCTTCTCTTATTGAAGAAGATCAAAAAAAAGAATTAAATTTAAAAATTATTGATAAAGAAAAGGGATAAAAGTTGAAAATTGATAAAAGTAAAGTTGAAAATCAACAATTGAAACTAACCATTGAAGCTGAGAATAATGAAATAGATAATCATTTAAAAAAGGCTTCTTCTAAATTAAGCAATAGATTAAAAATTCCAGGTTTTAGAAAAGGAAAAGCCCCAATGTCTATTATTGAGCAAATAGTAGGAATAGAAGGGATTGTAGAAGAGTCATTAGAAAATTCGGTTCCTGATTTGGTAAATAAGGCTATACAACAAGAAGATATTGAATTCTTTTCTTCACCAAAAATATCTGTTTTAGATCTTCAGCCTAAATTAAAATTTGAAGCAATAATTGCATTAAAACCAATTACTAAATTATTAAATATTGAAAAAATAAAAATTGATGTAGAGAAAGAAAAAGTATCTTCTAAAGAAGTGAATAAAGTTATTGATGAAATTAGAGATCAAAATGGTACTTGGGCTCCCGTTTCTAGGAAAGCATCTATGGGGGACTTGGTAACAATTGATTTTAAATGTGAGGCAAATGGAGAAGAAATAATGAATCATTCTTCGATAGACTTACTGCTTGATGCAAAATTTGAAGAAAACCTTAAAATGCCAGGATTAATGAAAAGTATTGCAGGGATGGAAATAAATAAAACAAAGAAATTTAATATAGAGCTTCCTGAAGATTATTTAAGTGAAAAATATAGAAATCAAACCGCAGAATATAATGTTAAATTACATGAGATAAAAGAGAAGGAACTTCCTAAAGTTGATGATTCATTTGCGAAAATTGTTGACCCAAATGTTGAAGATTTGAAAGGATTGAAAAAATTAATTAAATCTAATCTTCAAGCCACAGCTGACAATAAATGGGACCAAGATTTATGGGATGAATATATTAAATTGGTTGTTGATTCTTCTCAATTTACCATTGCTGAATTAATGATTGAACAAGAAACGGGTGCTTTAATTGATCAGCAAAAGAAAACAATAGAGAATCAAAAAATTGAATTTGATGAATATCTAAAGCAAATTGATCAAACAGAAGAAACTTTTGAGAAAGAATTAAAGGTAGCAGCAGAAAATAGAATAAAGAGAGCTTTGGCCATTGAAGAGGTAATGTCTCACTATGAGATAGAAGTTCAAGAAACAAAAATTAAAGAAGAGCTTGAAAAATGGAACAAGCAGCAAAATAATTCACAATTTACTGAAGATCAAGTAACTGATGAAATTAAATATTCATTAAGAAGAGAAAAATTATTAGAAAAAATTAAAGATGTTGCATTAAAATCGTAACAATTTAATGTTGACATAGATCATATCAAGTTATAATATATGACTCGAATAAATTATATATTTTTATTTCGTTAATAATTTATGTAAAATCAAATATATGTAAAGAGGATAATTATGGATTTGCCAAATACTGATTTAACCAAGAATATAATTCCTACTGTTTTTGAATCTGGCGCCAGAGGTGAAAGAGCATTGGATATATATTCTTTATTACTGAAAGAAAGGATTATTTTCTTAGGTACACCAATTAATGACCAAATTGCAAACCTTATAGTTGCCCAATTGCTTTACCTAGCAAGAGAGGATCAAGATAAAGACATAAGTCTATATATTAATTCTCCTGGCGGTATGGTTTATGCTGGTATGGCTATATATGACACAATACAGCATATTCCTTGTGATGTATCCACTATATCTGTTGGGCTATGTGCAAGTTTTGGGACAGTTTTGTTAACTGCTGGCGCTCATGGAAAAAGATTTGCCTTACCTAACTCTACAGTTCATATGCACCAACCTTTGAGTGGTGCTCAAGGACAGGCTTCTGATATTGAAATAGCGGCTAAAGAGGTATTAAGGCTTAAAGATAAATTAACAAAAATAATTTCAAAGCATACTGGTCAAAAAGAGTCTCAAGTTACCAAGGATTCTGACAGAGATATATGGATGGATGCAGAACAGGCAAAAAAATATGGATTGATTGATGAAATCCTTGAGTATCCTGAAGAAAAAAAGTAAACCTAATTTATAAGTAATTAGTTAAGTCTGAAGGAACTCCTCCCTCTAAATTTATTTGATTAGTTGATAGCATCTCTAGGGTCTTGCAAATGAATATTGACTCTAATCCTATAATTTGCTTTCTTATATTTAAAAATTTTTTTTCTTTATCAAGAGTTGAATGATTTATGTCAAAAGAACAATAAGTTAAGCACTTTCCTGAATCTACTTCATCAATTACCTTATGGATCATTAATCCTGATTTATTAGACTTTTCATTAATCAATGTGTTTATTACCTCATCCCATTTGCCTCTAGGCCCGCTTGGCAGAGCTGGGTGGAGATTATAAGTTTCATACCTATTGTGAATTTTTTTAGTTATTAGCATATATCCAACTAATAAAATAAGATCAAAATTAAATTTTGATATTCGACTTAATATTTTGTTTTCGTAATCTAACTTATTTTCTGTAAATTTTTTTGAAGAAATTGTAATTATTGGAATATTGTAGGAATTAATTTCTTCTAAAAATTTATCAGACCCAGAATGCTCACCGTATTTTCTATTACAAAAAATAAACTCTATATTAATTGGTATCTTTTTTGAGATTTCGTTTATTGATTTTACTAAATTTAAAGAGCCTTCTCCTCTTCCTGAGGACATCAAGCCTATTCTTAGAATTCTTTCTTTGTTATTCAGCATTACCAAACTGGTCATCTAGTTCAGCTTTTAGTTCTGATATCTCTAATTCTGTTTCCTTTAATAAATCATTGCATTGTTTTGCTATAGAAATTCCCTCTTTGTATATTTTTTTTGATTCTTCTAATGTAACTTCACCTTCTTCTAATTTTCTTACCAATTCTTCTAATTCTAATATTTTTGATTCAAATGAATTATTTTTAGACAATTTATACCTCCTTATTTTTTATTACTCTTAAAGTTTCAGCCTGAAGCGAACCTTGATTATTAGAAATAATTATATGGTCACCTTTTTTTATTTTATTTATATCTTTTACTAATGAATTATCTTCCTTTTTAGAAGTTAGAAAAAAGCCCCTAGAAAGTGTTTCATCAAAATTTAAATGTTTTAAATTATTTTCTATACTTTGAATGATTAATTTTGAATTAGTTATTTTAGATTCTAGTTGGTTTATTAAAGAACTCCTTAGAGAATCTATTTTTAATTTATAAAATGAAGTATTAGGTTGATAGCTTAAAAGTCTATCAAGAGATATAGAATATTGGTTACCTAAGTTATATATTTTTAAATTAACTTTGCTAAATAATTCATTTAATTTACTATCAATAAATTCCTTAAGCTGCCTTGAGTCTGGTGTTGCTAATTCTGCTGCAACTGAAGGGGTAGGAGCTCTTAAATCAGATACTAAATCAGAAATAGTAAAATCTGTTTCATGCCCTACAGCAGAAATTATTGGTACTGAGCTTGCAAAAATTGATCTAGCCACAATCTCTTCATTGAATGGCCATAAATCTTCAAGTGATCCGCCTCCCCTAGCTAATATTATTAAGTCTAAATTATCTAGTTTATTTAGATCATTTATAGATTTGCTAATTGACTCAGCAGCATCATCTCCTTGAACTCTTGCATCAGCAATAATTATTTTTATTTTTGAATATCTCCTTTTCATTACATTTAAAATATCTTGCAGGACAGATCCTGTTTTAGATGTAACTATTCCTATTACCTTGGGAATTTTAGGAATATCTCTCTTTCTAGATTCCTCAAATAGACCTTGAGCCTCGAGTTCAAGCTTTAATTTATCAAATTTTTGTTGGAGCGTTCCTTCTCCTCTAGGTAATATTGAGTCTGCATAAAATTGAAGATCTCCCCTTGCCTGGTAAATAGATATTTTCCCATTAGCTAAAACACTACTTCCATCGATTAAATGATTTTGTCCGCTTCCTTTTGAAAAAAGGACGCATTTAATTACAGATTCATCATCTTTTAGAGAAAAATAATGATGACCAGCAGGTGATGCATGATGATTGGAGACTTCTCCAACTAATTGAACAGAATTTAAATAGGAATCTTGGTTAAACTTTTTCTGAATATATTTAACTAGTTCTGTTACGGTAAGAGTTATATCCAATTTATTTAACTATTATCTCTCTCAATATATTCTTTAGTCCTAGTATCAACTTTGATTTTATCTCCCACTTTTATAAAAAGTGGCACTTGAACATTTAGTCCAGTTGATAATGTTGCTGACTTAGTTACATTTGTAGCTGTATCTCCTTTTATTGCCTCTTCTGATGATTTTACTTCTAGGACAACAGATGCAGGAAGCTCAATACTTATTGGAGAACCTTCATATATTAATAATTCTACATTTTGACCTTCTTCAATGAAGTTAAGAGTATCACCTAAAAAATCATTACTTACAGATATTTGCTCAAATGTATCAGTATCCATAAAAGTAGCATTATCAGATTCTTCAAAAAGAAATTGAAACTCTTGTTTAACTGTCCTTGCAACAGTTAGAGGTCTATTTCCTTGTACTTTTTTTTCTACAATGTTTCCATTTTTAATACTCTTTACTCTTAGTGTTAGGGTAGGAGGTGCCTTAGGAGGTTTTCTGTGTTGCCATTCAACTACTTGATATAGTTCTCCATCTATAATTAATGTCATATTTTTCTTTATTTCACTTGAACTAATAGTCATTAGTATGTCTCCTTTAAAGCGTGACTTAGAAGGTTGTTGCCGTTTTCAGTCATAATTACCATATCCTCAATTCTTATTCCTCCCCAATTTTCTATATAGATACCTGGTTCAATTGTATACACCATTCCAGGCTTTATATTATTTTTACTATTTGGCCCCACGCCAGGATTTTCATGTATTTCAATTCCAACACCATGCCCTAAGCTATGACCAAAGTATTCACCGTAACCTTCAAAAGTAATTATATCTCTTGCAATTTTATCTATCTCTTCTCCTGTCATGTCAGGCTTAGCAGTCTCCATTGAAATTAATTGTGCTTTTAAGACAGTTGTATAAATTTTTTTGAATTTCTCATCAGGGTCTCCAATAAATATTGTCCTTGTAAGATCACTGCAATAACCTTTGTATTTGGCGCCCATATCTATGGTTATTGCCTCATTATCACTGATTAACTTATCGGTAGGTGAATGATGGGGTTTTGATCCATTGATTCCTGAGGCAACTATTGTGTCAAAAGATGGCGATTCAGCACCTAATTCACGCATTTCTTTTTCCATTTCCCATCCAACATCTTTTTCAGTCATTCCGGTTACTATTTTTTTACTTACATTGTTGAAAGCACTATCACTTATATTGATAGTTTTTTGTAATATTTCTGTTTCTTCATCAGATTTAATTATCCTTCCAAGAGTTATTTTCTCAGAAAAATCTTTCCACTTATTTATTTTTTCAGCTTTTTTCTGTAACTGATTAAGTAAATTTACTGAAACATGATCTCCTTCATAACCAATTATCTTAGTTTTAGCTATGTTAGTAGAATTTTCAATCCAATTATCACCTGATTTTAGTTTATATATTTCATAGTCTGGGGACTCTTCTTCGGCTCTTAAAGTATATCTGGAGTCTGTGATTATAATTGCTTTGCTTTCACTAATTAGCAAAAATGCAAAAGTTCCTGTGAATCCGGAGTAATACCTTATATTGTCTTTATTAGAAATAAATAAAGTGTCTATATCTGTCTTCGAAATTTGGTCTCTTAAATAAGAGATTCTAGATTTATATTCCATTATTCTCCATTTGAATTGTTGCAAATATCAGAAAGAGCTTTCATGTAACCATTTATGCCCATTCCAGAAATTTGAGATATACAGTAATTTGGAAATATTGAGTTTCTTCTAAATTCTTCTCTTTTATGTATATCAGAAATATGAACCTCTATAGATAATTTTTCTGAATCAATAAGTGCATCTAGAAGCGGGAAACCAACAGTTGTAAGTCCTCCAGGATTTATAATAATTGCGTGAGCATTTTTATTTTTTTGAATATAATCAATCAAATCTCCTTCATGGTTTGACTGGAAAAACTCAACTTCAAATTGATTATCTAGACTATTTTGTATTAGATATTCATTTAACATCTTTTCCACGTCATGAAGATTTTTGTTTCCATATATTTCAGGATCTCTTGTACCAAGGAGATTTAAATTTGGACCATTAATAACTAGAATTTTTTTCATAATAATCAGAATAATCTAATTTTTTACTTTTGAGAATGACCTAGGATGAGCTTTATTATATATTTCTTTCATTGATTTAGTAGAAACTTGTGTATAGATCTTTGTAGTTTCAGGAGATGAGTGCCCCAGTAACTGTTGTATAACTTTTATATCTGCCCCTCCATCAAGTAAATGGGTAGCGAAACTGTGCCTAAGGCTATGAGTAGATAATTTAGAGTCAAGCCCACTAATCAATAAATATTTTTTTATTATTCTTTGAATAGACCTTGGTGTTAAGCTACCTCCATCCTTATTTTGAAACAATGGATTTGAATTAATAACAATATTTCTTTTGCTGCCAAGCAGATAATTTCTTATTTTCTGTTTAGCTTTATTACTTAATATTACAATTCTCTCTTTATTTCCTTTTCCTAAAACTTTAACTTCTGATTTATTAAAATCAATATCACCTATTTTTATTTTTGATACTTCTCCAACTCTCATTCCTGTTGAATAAATTATTTCAATTAATGCTTCATCTCTTAAATTTTTTTTAGGATGCCTTTCAATCGTTTTTATCAGTGTATTAATTTCATTTTCTGAGAAAATCTTTGGTAATTTCTTTCCTTTTTTTGGCATAGAAAGTAGGCTGGAATGATTCTCTTTTGAGTAATTAAACCTTTCTAAAAATACACAAAAAGATTTTACAGACGATATCTTCCTAATAACACTTGATTGCTTTATTCCTGTATTAATAATGTGAGAAAGCAAAGGCCTTAGGTCTTTTTGTTTTACTGATTTAGCAGGCGATAAATTATTATTTTTACAGTATGAAAAATAATCTATTAAATCGTATAAATAGTTCCTTATTGTGTTTTTAGACAATGATTTTGAATTTAGATATTCCACATACTCATAGACAATAGAATTAATTTTTTTATCTTTAAATATGTTTTCAAGTTTTAGAGGTATTTCTTTTGTAATCATCATTAATGAATACTCTAATTAAATTTTTAAATAATTGCTATTGATGTCAGTATGAATTTGTCTAATTTTATGGGCAGCAATTATTATCTGTTTGAGTCATAGATTCTTTTAATTTATCTAGAGCTATTTCTCTTCTTCTTCCTCTTCCGGCCCATGCATCAATATCACCTACTACAGAGTTTTTTGTATCTTTATTAGGACATGCTAGAAAATATTTTCCATCTTTCTTTCTTCTAACTGCACGCATCAAATAATCTCCATTATTCTTATCAGTCTCTCTAATAATTTCTTCTGAAGTTGCAACTAAAAGTGGAGGATCATTTTCAGTGAAATCTTCACCTGTTCTAATATTAATAGCAGGTTTTTTCCTTGAGCAAAGAATAGTAGTTGGTATTAGGTTATAGGGTGACATTGTTGATAAGTCTAAAAAAGAACTTAATTTGTTTGAGTCATACGGATTCCAATCCTCTTCATTAGATTTTTTCACCATATTCTCAACTGGACTCAGCAATGATTCATAAAAATCTTTTGTAAATTTATGTCTATCAAGTTCTCCATTAGAAATTTTATCTAAGTCATCTTCCATTTTTTTTGTGAAGTCGTAATTCATAAAATTATCATTAAAAAAATAATTTAATGAGCCTGAAACTGCATAACCTAAAGGTGACCCCCAAACAGCCCTGTTAATATTAAATACGTATGCTCTATTAGTTATTAAACTAATTGTTGATGCATAAGTACTAGGTCTTCCAATGCCAATTTCTTCCATTTTCTTTATCAAAGAAGCTTGGCTGTACCTTCCAGGACCTTTTGTAAATTTCTGTTCCTTCTCTATTTCTTCAAGGTCTACAGCTTGATTTTCAGCTAGATCTGGAAGTTCGTCATATTTTTCATTAGATTTAATTAGTTTTTTAAATCCATCAAAAACTAATTCATCTGCTTCAGATTTAAATTTATAACCATCTTCTTCAGTTGAAGAAGACGTTATTAATGTAGTTTTTTCAGTCAAGCTATTTGTCATTTGACTTGCTACAGTACGGTTCCAAATTAGTTGGTAAAGCTTATATTGATATTCATTAAGTAAACTTTTTACTGATTCCGGAGTTCTAGATATAGAAGTAGGCCTAATTGCCTCATGAGCCTCCTGAGCGTTTGCAACTTTAGCTTTAAATATTCTTTTCTCGAAGTATTTATCTCCATAAGAATTTATTATTTGATTATGAATATCTTTCATAGCCTCATTAGATAGTGTAGGAGAATCTGTTCTCATGTACGTAATTAGTCCTTCTTGCCCTTCGATTCCTTCAAATAATTCTTGAGCATTTCTCATTGTGTTTGATGGGCTCATATTCAGTCTAGTTGATGCATCTTGCTGAAGACTGCTTGTAGTATATGGGGCAGATGGCTTTGAGGATCTTTTAGTAACTTTTATTGACTCTATGTTAAATTTACTAGTTTTTATTATATTTTCTATATTTTCAGCTTCAGATACATTATTTATTTTAAAATCTTTTTGGGATACGCTAGGCAATTTAAATAATTGACCTTCATACTTTTTAGAATTAGAAGAAAATGAAGCATTAATATTCCAAAACTCTTCTGGCATAAAAGCATTAATCTCATTTTCTCTATCTGTAACTAGCCCCAAAGTTGGTGATTGGACTCTTCCAGCTGAAAGCGGAGCTAATCTTAGAAAAGAATTTAATTTTTTACTAACTATGAATCCTACCAATCTATCTAGCACTCTTCTAGCAATAAATGCATCTACCATAGGTATATTTACTTTGCCTGCATTCTCCATAGATTTTTTAACAGCAGCTTCAGTAACCTCATGAAATGTGGATCTTTTTATTTTTTCTTCTGGAATGCCACTTTCTACTAAAATTTGCAATACATGGTAAGAAATTCCTTCGCCTTCTCTATCTGGGTCAGATGCTAAATAAACTTTGTCCGCTCGCTTGGCTTCTTTTTTTATTTCATTAATTGTTTTTACTGACCCATAAACAGGTTTCCAGTCAGGGTTAAAATCTTGATCTACTCCGGAAACAGGCCAGCCTGCAGCCCTTTGTTCTTTTGTAGGATAATCTTTTGAAAGCTCCAATATATGACCTTTCGTAGATAGAACTTTAGTGTTGCCTAAAATTTTTGTTAAAGTTTTTGCCTTTGTAGGCGATTCAACTATTACCAAATCTGACAATTTTTCTCCTTTTTTTGGTTGTTCTAATAAAATTTAAACTTATAAATAACTAGTTGTCATACCCCTTTAGGGGTTGACTACTGTTAAAGAAATCAAAACATCCAAAAAAAGAATTTACACTATATTTAATTTAAAATCTAATCAATTTATTAATTAGTTAATTTCAAATTACAAAAATAGTGGCGGAGAGAGGGGGATTCGAACCCCCGGTTCCGATATTACCGGAACACGAGCTTTCCAGGCCCGCCTATTAAACCACTCTAGCATCTCTCCCTTAAAGATTTTATTAGTATTATGAAAGATGTTATTCTACCTCTCTATGAATATACCTCAAGTAAATCAATTAAAATCAAAAGGGATAAAGGTTATTGACCCTCAGACTACATATATTGACCAGTCTGTGAAAATAACTGGTAAAAGCATAATAATTCATCCTAATACGTTTATAACAGGAAGTACTGAAATTAAAGATGAATGCGAAATTGGCCCAAATTCCTTTTTAAGTAATGCAAAAATTGAGAAAAATGTAAAAATTACTTTTTCTCATATTGAAGATAGTCATATTGAAAAAAATTGTATTATTGGCCCATATTCTAGAATTAGAAATAATTCCAAGATAGGTAAAAATGTCTCAATAGGAAATTTTGCTGAAATTAAATCAAGTAATGTAGGTGATAATTCGAACGTAAGGCATTATTCCTATATTGGCGATGCTGATATAGGCAACAATGTAAATATAGGGGCAGGAACTATAACTTGTAATTATGATGGGACAGAAAAGCACCAAACAAAGATTGGAAATAATACATTTATAGGCGCAGGATCTATGTTGATAGCTCCCATAATAATAGGCGTAGGCGCTAAGACCGGAGCAGGATCAGTGGTAACCAAAGATGTTGATGACTTTATAACTGTAGTTGGCAATCCAGCAAAAATAATGGATAATGCATAGACATTTATGACTGAAATTGAAGAACCTGGTCCGACGAGACCGATAAAATTTAATATAAGTAAAATAAGAAAAAGTTACTTTAACTTTTCTGAGGTATTAGTTAGTTGATAACTTTAACTTTTTTCATCATTACTCTAGTATTTCTGACTATTTTTATATTTTTAAATAGTTTTTTTAATAACATTTCAGCTAGATCTTTAATTGTCCCTGATACTGATGATATGGAAGAGTCGGCAAGGAATGCTAAAGACATATCAAAGATATTGATCATAATTAGGCTTACCATATTAATTATCGCTTTGATTAACTCTTCTTTATTGAGTGGCGTATTTATAAGTTATAGTTTATTAAATAATAATTTTTTATTATTTACTTCAAGCCTATTTATCCTTTTTCTATTAATTGGATTAATTTTTATTGCAGCTGAAATGTTTCCATTGAAAATACTTAAAAGATTTGCAATTTTTGCAAAATTGATAAGGCCTGTTTCAATTAAAATCATTAGTATTTTTTCTCGAAATGGAAATGGAAATGGCACTACTGAAATGAATAATGAGAATTCTGATGAAATTGAGGTATTTGAGGCAGCTGGTCTATCTGTTGATCATGAAGAAATGAAAATGATAAAAGGCATATTAAGGATGGATGTAGTTAAAGTTAGAGAAATTATGAAGCCAAGAGTTGACTTGGTAACTATTGAAATAGATTCTGAATTTAATGAATTAGCTGACTTAATCTCAAAAAGTGGATATTCAAAAATTCCTGTAATAGGTGACTCAATTGATGATGTAAAAGGTATAGTTTATGCAAAAGATACTCTAAAAATTAATCTTGAGCATAATGAAGAATTAAAAATTAATGAAATAATAAGACCCGCGATCTATGTGCCTGAATCACAAAATTTGGAGCAACTTCTGTCAGAATTCCAAGACAACAGAACAAGAATAGCAATTGTTATGGATGAACATGGGGGTATATCAGGATTAGTAACTGTAACTGATCTAATAGAAGAGATAGTAGGTGAACTTGTTGATGAATTTGATCAACCTGACCCATCTTTTTACAAGATTAATGAGAATAACCTAATTGTTGATGCAAAAGTATCTATTTCAGATTTAAATGAAGAAATTGGTTCATCTATTCAAATTAATGGTTACGATACAATTGGTGGATTAGTATATAAAGAGTTGGGTAAAATGCCATCAGTTGGGGATCGAGTAAATTTTGAAGGTTTGGAGATAGTAGTACAGTCTACTATCGGTAGAAGGATTGGCAAATTAAGAATAAGAACTATTAATTAGCTTTTAGATCTAGGCAGAATATTATTTAACCTTTCTTGAATTAACTTATTATGATTACATTTCTGGTCTAAATAATCTCTGTGACAAAAAAGAAACAACCCCAAAAAAGGGTTGTTTCTTTTTAAATTATTATTGGCTTATGTTATGGAGCTGCTTGTAACGCAGAACCACCACCAACAACTATCACACCCATAGCAGATCCAGCTTCAAGAGCATGAGCACCAGTAGGTAAGCCTATTGTGCTAACCTGAACTGAGAATGCACCGCCATCGTTAGCTGTAGCAGAACCAATTTCAATTCCACCAGCCTTTATTGTCACTGAACTTCCAGCAGTAAAACCAGCACCAGAAATAGTGGCAGTAGTTCCTGCAACATCAGCTACAACGACTCCAGAAGAACTGGCACTTGCACCTGCTGGTCCAGGGATACCTGGAGCACCTGGAGATCCGTCTTTACCATCTCTACCATCTGCACCATCAGCACCATCTATTCCAGCTGCACCTTGCGGTCCGCTTGCACCTTCAGGTCCTTGCGGTCCTTGGATACCTTGCGGTCCTTGTGGTCCTTGGATCCCTTGAGATCCAGTTAACCCACTACCACAGGCAACTAGGCTAATCATTGCTATTATTGATATTGTAATGAGAAGACCTTTTTTCATTTGGCCTGTCCTCCCTATCGTTTTCGTTTAACTTTCAATATTTAATTTTACCATTATCTCTCTAAAAGCTAAAAAAGAAAACAGTAATAGAAAGCCTTTTTGCTTTATTATTCTAGGTAATCTTAGTCTTGCCCAAACTAAGATGTCAAGTATTTTTGAGCCAAAGTTTTAATTTTTTGAAAAGATTGGTAATATTTCTAATCGCTAGCAATAGTGGTATGCTATGCAAGTTATTAAATAAGTAATACTACAATTTTTTAGATATTAATCGAGAAAAGCAATAAAAGAAGTTATAGTTATAAGGTATTGCCCAAAAATTAAATTATGCAAGAATTAAAAAGTAAAATAGCTAAGGATTTTCAAAATAATAGCAATGATAATGGATCAGCTTCAGTGCAAATCGCATTATTAACCTCAAGAATTCAAGGCTTAATAGAGCACTCAAATGAGCATAAACATGACTATTCTGGCAAGAGAGGCTTAATTTCATTAGTTGAAAAAAGAAGAAAATTGCTGTCTTATCTAAGAAGAAAAGATAATGCAAAATATCAAGAATTAATTGCATCTCTTGGTCTTAGGCGGTAGTTAGTAATTGAATAAGTAAGTATAAAAATAAGAAAGAAAAATAAATGACAAATAAATATGAGTTGGAGTTGGGCGGAAGAGTTTTCGAATTTGAGTTCGGGAAAATAGCTAATCTAGCAGACGGCGCAGTAACAATTAAAGTAGATGATACGGTTTTGTTGGTAACTGCGTGCGCAAGAGACGAAGCGATGGATGTAGACTTCCTTCCTTTAACAGTAGAAGTACAAGAAAAATCTTATGCAGCAGGTAAAATGCCTGGAGGTTTTTTCAAAAGAGAAGGTAGGCCATCTGAGCAAGCCATTCTTAATTGCAGGTTAGTGGATAGACCTCTTAGACCTCTTTTCCCAAAAAACTATCATAATGATACTCAGATAGCTATAACTGTTTTATCTACAGATTTGGAATTTCCATATTCTTCACTAGGTATTTTAGGAGCATCAATGGCGTTGATGGTTTCTAATATTCCATTTAATGAACCAGTTGGAGCATGTGAAATCGGATATGTAGACGGAGAACTTGTAGTTAACCCTACATATGAACAGCTTGAATCAAGTGACTTACAATTAACTGTGGCTGGAACCTCAGAGGCAATTATGATGGTTGAGGCAGGAGCAAATTTTGTATCTGAAGAATTATTATTAGAGGCTTTAGAGTTAGCTCAAGAAAATAACATAAAGATGGCTGAATTGCAGAAAAAAATAGCTCAAGAAATAGCCAAAGATAAGATGGTTGTAGAAGAGAGTGATGCAGAATCTGTTATTACACCTGAGCTAATAGAATCATCATCTGTAAAAATTAATGATTTATATGACAAAGGTCTTAGTAAATCTGACCTTTCAGAAGAAAAAAAGAAATTGATTGTTGAATTATCTGAAAAAATAGATAGTGAAGAGGAATCTGATTCGTTAGCTCAGATCAAAGATGAGATTTCATCTTTGGAGAAGGGTATTGTTAGGGATCGTATTATTGAAAAAGGTATCAGGCCTGACAATAGAAAATCTGACCAAATAAGGGACCTTGAATCTGAAGTTGGAGTTTTGCCTAGAGTTCATGGTTCTTCAATCTTTAGAAGAGGTGAGACTCAAGCCCTAGGTACTGTGACTTTAGCTTCTCTAAGCGAGAAACAGAAATTGGATTTTTTATCTCCTATTACAGAGAAGACATTTATGTTGCACTATAATTTTCCTCCATATTCAGTAGGTGAATCAGGGAGATTTATGACAAGCAGAAGAGAGCAGGGGCATGGAGCTTTGGCAGAGAGAGCAATTAAGCCTGTATTGCCTAGCGAAGAAGATTGGCCTTATGCGATGAGAGTAGTATCTGATGTACTAAGTTCAAATGGATCCACATCTATGGCAACAGTTTGTGCAGGCATACTTTCATTAATGGATGGGGGAGTGCCTATTAAAGAAACTGTAGCCGGAATAGCAATGGGATTGATTTTGAATCCTGATGGCAAATATGCAATCTTAACAGACATACAAGGCCTAGAAGATCACTTAGGAGATATGGATTTTAAAGTTGCTGGTTCTCGTTCTGGAGTAACAGCTCTACAGATGGATATTAAAGTTAAAGGGGTAACCCCTCAAATATTAAGCGAAGCCTTAGAACAAGCTAAGAAAGCCAGATTAGAAATAATTGAACATATGGAATCAACCCTGCCAGAACCTAGGGAAGAAGTAAGTGAGTATGCTCCTAAAACTGTGAAAATTAACATCCCTACAGATAAAATTGGAATGGTTATTGGAAGCGGAGGGTCTACAATTAAAGAAATTGTAGCTGAATTTGATGTGACTATGGACATAAATGATGATGGAGAGGTCAGGATTGGGGGAATGTCTTCTGAAAATATAGAAGGTGCAAAAAATAAAGTAGAGCAAATAATTAAAGATGTTGAGGTAGGAGATGTGTATGACGGAAAAGTTGTTAAGTTGATGGATTTTGGCGCATTTGTAAATATACTGCCTGGTAAAGATGGGCTTGTACATATTAGTGAGATAAGCGAAGAGAGAGTAGATTCTGTTGAATCAGCCTTAGAAGAAGGCCAGGAAATTAAAGTAATTGTTAAACGAATTGATGATCAAAAAAGAATAGATCTATCAGCTAGAGTAGATGCTTATCTTTCTGGAGAATTGTCCTTAGAAGAAGCTAGCAATTCCAATAAAAAAAGAGGTGGAGGAAATAAGTTTAGAGGTAGAGATTCTAATAGAAAAGAGATAAGGCGAGGTGGAAATAAACCCCCATCTTTGAGAAATTAAGCATTTTAATAATAGAATATTGAAATGATGAATGTACTTATAAATGGTTATCTAGGCAAAATGGGTCAAGCTGTTGTAAAAGCAATTAATGACTCAGATAAATTCAATTTAGCTTGTTGTGTAGATATAAATTCAGAAGCCTCAGATTCTAATTTTTCTAAATTAAGTGAGATTAGAGAGGAAATTATTAGAGATACTCATTGCGTGATTGATTTTAGTAATGCTTCTGGTTTTATGGAGTCAGCTGAATTTTCTCTAAGCAATAGCATACCTTTCGTAAGTGGTTCCACGGGTTATTCCCAAGCAAATCTGGATGATATTAAGCATATGGCAGATGAAAAGAAAGTAGGGGTTGCTCTATGTTCAAACTTTTCAACAGGAGCTATATTAATGAGTCATATTGGCTCTATTGCAGCAAGATTTTATGAATATGCTGAATTAATTGAGAGTCATCATGAAAACAAAGTCGATGCCCCTAGCGGCACTTCAATATCAATTGCAGATTCAATATCTGAAGGGAATCCAGATAGATTTAAAAAGGTTGATTCTGAGATTAACAAGATTAGTAATACTAGAGGTGGTTATGGAGCAGGAGTAAATATCCATAGCTTGAGGCTACCAGGTTTAATCGCAAGACATGAATTAATATTTGGCGCAAAGGGTGAGAATTTAACTATAATTCATAATTCTTCTGACAGAGAAAGTTTTATGCCCGGAGTTCTGCTTGCAGCAGAGCATGTAATTAAAAATAATGAATTTATAATCGGGCTTGAAAATATATTAGGATTATGACCAATAATAATAAATTTCCTGCAATAGCAATTGTTGGGGCAACTGGCGCAGTTGGCAAAGTTTGTTTAGATATTTTAGCAGAGAGAAATTATCCAGCAGAGAAAATTAAATTATTTGCATCAGAAAGATCTGCTGGTAAAAGAATCTCTTACAATAAAAATGATCTTATAGTTAATGAAGCAGATAAGAATTCATTTAAGGGTTCCAATGTAGTATTTATATCAGCTGACAGTGAGGTTAGTTTATCCCTTGCGCCAGCAGCAGTTAACAGCGGAGCTTTGGTTATCGATGATGGCTCTGCATTTAGGATGAAAAAGAATGTGCCTTTAGTTGTTCCAGAGGTTAATGAAGATGATATTAATTTTCATGAAGGAATTATTTCTATCCCTAATTGTACTACAACTCCTTTAGCGATGGCGCTTGATAAATTAAGAAAATTATCAAAGATTAAAAGGGTGCATGCCTCTACATATCAGGCAGTTTCCGGTAGTGGATCTCTTGCCGTTTCTGAACTAAGAGATCAAACTGAAAATATTCTTAATAACGAAGAGATTTCTAAATCTGTATATCCACATCAAATTGCTTTTTCTTTAATTCCTCAAGTTGATGATTTTATGGAAGATGGATATACGAAAGAAGAACATAAAATGATTAATGAAACAAAGAAGATTCTCCATGATTATAATTTAAGTATATCTGCCACTTGTGTTAGAGTTCCAGTTTTCTACTGTCATTCCGAAGTAGTTTCCGTTGATTTTGAAGAAGATATAGATATTCAAGAAGTTGTAAGTTTGTTTTCTGAATCAGACGGGATCAAATTAATTGGAAATGGTAAAAATGAAAATTATCCTACACCTAGTATGGTAGAGGGTAAGGACGATATTTTTATTGGAAGAGTCAGAAAAGATTTAAGTAACGATAAAGGAATAAATTTTTGGCTAGTTTCAGATAATTTAAGAAAAGGAGCTGCTTTAAATGCTATTCAAATTATGGAATCTGCTATTAAATTAGGCAGAATTCCTAATTTTAATTCATAACTTTGTTTTCAAGTCCTTGGTGTTATATATTCTCTGAAAAAAAGATATAATTTACAAAATGATAATTGAAGATAGATTAATAACAGCTATGATTACTCCATTTCAAAAAAATGGAGATGTGGACTATGATGTAGCAAAAAATCTCGCAGTAGCACTATCAAAATCTGGAAGTGATGGAATTTTAATAGGAGGAACCACCGGAGAATCCCCGACGCTTTCTGATGAAGAAAAGTTAAAATTATTTAAAGTCGTTAAAGAGGCGGTAGGAGATAATGCCAGAGTAATTGCCGGAACTACAGACAACAACAATTCAAAATCCATTGAGTTATCGATAGAAGCTCAAAAATTAGGTGTTGATGCCTTACTTCTAACAGTTCCTGCATATAATAAGCCAACTCAGCAGGGGTTAATAGATCATTTTAATAAAATTGCTGATTCAGTTGAAATACCAGGGATTTTATATAATGTTCCAGGAAGAACATCCTTAAATATGACCGCAGAAACAACACTCGCTTTATCTTCTCATCAAAATATAGTTGGAATTAAGGAAGCATCAAGCGACCTTGGTCAAATAACAAGCATTATAAGTGAGTCATCGGGTACCGATTTCAGAGTATGGAGCGGAAATGATGATGAGACATTTTCGATTATGGCTCTGGGAGGTTTTGGAGTTGTAAGTGTAGCTTCTAATATAGTTGGAGTTCAGATTAAGAGAATGATTGGTTCCATCCTAGAAGGAAGCATAGAATCTGCAGCTGATCAACACAAAGAATTACTTCCGCTTTTTCAAGGATTATTTTGGATAACAAATCCAATATTAATAAAGAGAGCTTTAAATTTATCAGGATTTGAAGTTGGCGGATTAAGATTGCCTATGAAAGATAGTGATGAGTTGAATAGAGATTTTTCTGAATTATTATCTAGATACGATATTGATGTTACCAACGCATAGTTGATATTGTTTGGTCTCTTTCAGGGCCTGTTGAAATTATATCAATATCAACCTTCAATTCTTTTTTGAGATAATTAAGATATTTATTAGCATTTTCAGGTAATGCAGAAGAGTTTTTTATTCCAAAAGTTGATTCATTCCAACCAGGGAAAGTGTCATACCCTACTCCATTTAAAACTTTTATTTCTTTCATTCCATCTAAAACATCAAGCTTCATAATTGCAATTTTATTAAAGCCATTTGTCATTATTGAGTGCTTAGCAGACTGAATATCGAACCACCCACATCTTCTTTCTCTGCCAGTAGTAGTTCCAAATTCGTGACCTTTTTCTAACAAGTGTTTTGCTGCAGGATCTGATTTCTGGATTTCTGAAGGAAAAGGTCCTTCTCCTACTCGGGTGGCATAGGCTTTAAAAATCCCTATTGTATTTCTAATATCAGAAGGCACCAATCCAGTTCCAGTTAATGCTCCCCCAATAGTTGAATTTGAAGAAGTAACGAAAGGGTAAGACCCATGATCTATATCTAATAATGCCCCTTGTGCTCCCTCAAGCAACACATTTTCATCTTTATCCAATAAATCTCTTAATAATTTTTGAGTTGATTTGATGTGACTACCTAATTTTTCTGCCCATTCTGGCCAATCGGCAATATCTTCCATTCTGGATCCGCTTCTAGAAGCTTTATCCATATAAGCTGGACCTATGCCTCTTCCGGTAGTCCCTATCTTAGAATCAGCTCTTTCTTTTTCTTGCTCATTATCTTTTTCGATATGTCTTGGAAGTATTATGTGAGCCTTGTCGCTAATTACTAAATTTTTTGGGGATACATTTACGCCTGTTTCTTTTAACTTATCAATTTCATGTATTAGCACTTTTGGATCAATCACACATCCATTTCCAATAATACAGGTTACATTGTCGTGTAAAATTCCAGATGGTATGAGGTGTAGCTTAAATTCCCCTAAATCATTAATTACAGTGTGCCCTGCATTATTACCCCCAGAAAATCTAGCTACCGCAGAATATTTAGAAGCTAGTAGGTCTACTATCTTGCCTTTTCCTTCATCCCCCCATTGTCCTCCAATTATTACGTCAGCTGGCATTTTTTAATATATCCTTCTACTAGAATCACAGTAAATTAGTTTAATTTATTAATAGTTTTTAGCCAAGATGAAATTAATTGCGTAAAACTGTTGATATTTTAACCATCTGAAGGTATAGTTCTTTGCTGATCCCATTTTTTGGGATCCCTGTATTTATTAATTAATTAAATCAGGTTTAACAACTGAATAAAAAGCGAATAATTACATCGAGAGATTTCTTGAATAAAGAAGTTTTTCTTGAACTAAAGTTGATTCTCTTAATGGGTTGAACTATTAAGAGCATATGGCGGATGCCTTGGCAATAAGGGCCGAAGAAGGGCGTAGCAAGTCTGCGATAAGCCTCGACTAGCTGTCTAGCAAGCTTAATCGAGGATTCCCGAATGTGGAAACACATCTGTAGAGATGCAAATTTAATTTGCGGTAAGTGGGGGAACTGAAACATCTAAGTACCCCGAGGAAAATAAATCGAATGAGATTCCCTGAGTAGCGGTGAGCGAAATGGGAACAGCCTAAATTATCAGATCTTAACGGATTGGAGTCTTTTGATCTGGTTCGGTTGTAGGAGTCTATATGAATACCTCCAAGTGTTCAGAAAAGTAAAAAATCGTTTTTTTAGAAGAATGAAGTTTGGAAAAACCAGCCATAGAGGGTGATAGCCCCGTATTTAAAAGAAAGACGACTTTTCATAGATTTCCTGAGTACCACGGGACACGTGAAATCCTGTGGGAATCTAGGGAGACCACTCTCTAAGGCTAAATACCCTTATTGACCGATAGTGAACTAGTACCGTGAGGGAAAGGTGAAAAGAACCCCTAAAGGGGAGTGAAATAGAACTGAAACCGTATGCTTACAAGCCGTTGGAGCAATTTATTGTGACAGCGTGCCTATTGAAGAATGAGCCGGCGAGTTAATTTATGTAGCAAGGTTAAGATATTAAGTATTGGAGCCGAAGCGAAAGCGAGTCTGAATAGGGCGTTTAGTTGCATGGATTAGACCCGAAACCGTGTGAGCTACCCATGACCAGGGTGAAGCGAAATTAACATTTCGTGAAGGCCCGAACCGTTGTACGCTGCAAAGTGCTCGGATGAGTTGTGGGTAGAGGAGAAATTCCAAACGAACACGGAGATAGCTGGTTCTCCCCGAAATGTATTTAGGTACAGCCTTAGGTATTAACTGATGGAGGTATAGCACTGGATGAGCTAGCGGGCGCAAGTTTAGCAAACTCAACCAAACTAAGAATGCCATCAGCCGAAGCCTAGGAGTGAGACAGTGACGGATAAGCGCCATTGTCGAAAGGGAAACAGCCCAGATCGCAAGCTAAGGTCCCAAAGTTATAGTTAAGTGGTAAAGGAGGTTGGATCGCCCAGACAGCTAGTAGGTTGGCTTAGAAGCAGCCATCCTTTAAAGAGTGCGTAATAGCTCACTAGTCGAGGGGTT
>MDTG01188187.1_pt1 | contig 39949 bp, 40 predicted proteins | sample 811421 | NCBI WGS metagenome assembly MDTG01 (sample SAMN05326645, study PRJNA326480) | marine metagenome | isolation source: seawater | place: Pacific Ocean: South East | collected 2011 | reverse complement strand
TCAGGTAAATCTGCACGTATCAAAGAGAAGCTTAACTAAGATTACTAATCCTTGCGTTACTGTTAACTTCGAAAAGCCCGCACTTGTTGCGGGCTTTTTAGTGCGTGATTAAAAGTCCATTCTCCATTTCGAAACCAGTTCCATTCATACCGCATTAATTCATGCATCGTGAAAACACATCAATTATGATGGCAATACCAATTCGATAAAAATAATGGGCACATGGAGATTCCGAAAGACGTTTGGCAAGCCATGCAACATGGCGACTGGTATTTGGGGAATACGTCAGAACTGCAGCTGTTAAGGCAACACACCTCTCAGTTATGCTGGTTTATTAATCAGCCAAACCACAATGAACAAGCCCGCAAAGAGGCTTTACAGCAATTACTGCCGAATGTCGTCAACGTCGAAATAGGGGCGCATTTTGCGTGTGATTTTGGCATCAATATTTTTTGTAATGGTCCACTGCTCGTTAAACACAATGTGGTTATTCTGGATCACAACAAGGTGAATCTGGGGTCGCATGTGGTTATTGAGGAGGGCGTCGTGATTGCCACCGTCACCCATCCACTTGAAGAACAAAAGCGCAAAGCGGGCTGGCAGCAGGCCCATGCAATTCATATTGGCAACCATGTAACGCTTGGCGCCCATTGCAGTGTGTTACCGGGGGCAAGCATTCCGGACAACGCCACGGTACCGGCTGGAACCGTGGTGACGAAGTCGATGTACGCATTATGAATAAACAACAGGCCCTGGTTGCTTGTGTAGCTCTATTTGTGTTTTCCACGGTGGCAGGGGCGGAAGAAAGCGCCTGTTTCGGTACAACCGGTAATGGACGACTTGAAAACGGCGTGAAGTTACCAACATCTGGTGAAAACTACGAAGGCTACAGTACTATTGCCAGGCTAGCAGGCAGAACCTATGTGCATTCAACGGTGAGAGATATTGTGCTAAGCGCTTATAAGGCATTGGAAACCGACCAGCCGAATAAGCTCTTCAAATACGCCGAAACCGGTTTTGAAGTTGGCGGAAAGTTTAAACCCCATAAAACGCACCAAAATGGCCTGTCTGTTGATTTTATGGTGCCGATTGTCAATGCCTCAGGCGAATCTGTACATCTGCCAACTCATCAGTTTAATCGATTTGGTTACGACATTGAATTCGATAAAGACGGCAGGCTCGATGAATGGCGAATAGACTATGAAGCTATGGCAGCACACATCGTTGCACTGCACAAAGCTTCTGTTAATCGTGGCTACAACCTGTGGCGAGTGATTTATGCTCCGGAGCTCCAGCCTCATTTATACAAAACACAATACGCTGCTTATCTGGCTAAACATATCCAGTTTTCTAAAAAACGCTCCTGGGTTCGGCATGATGAACATTATCATGTGGACTTCGCCATTCCATGTAAGTAACCGGGTAAGCTGTCTTAACGCTTATTCTTTGTTAAATGAATAAGTGCCGCCGCCTTGTTTCAATAAAAACTTGTCATAATTAATGCCGTCTTCGGTTTGTTCAAACCTGATAATGATACCCCCAGGTTCGAAACGAAACTCGGCCGTGGAAAACGGCGTTAGCGGCAGAGCGGGTTGGCCTGCTGCCTGGCCGGTTAACTGCCCGTCTGTTACCTTGAGGGTTATTTTTAGGGGCATGTCATTTGAAGCGAATACCCCCTGATAGGAAATCAGTAGGTCCTCAGCCAGTGTGATGGCCCGACTCGACAAGTCAGGTATCTCGAAGGGCCTGCCAAAATACAGGCTTAACACACCAATGCTAATATCATTTAGCGGGTAGTTAAGGCCATTGGCAGTGAGTACCACGGCTACATCATCACTTTCAAAATAAGCACTTTGCGAGCTAAACCCATCAATGCCGCCGATATGGCCATACGCCTTGCGTTCAAAAAACGGGAACTGAAATAAACCGTGACCGTAACCCTGATTAATCTCTTTCATTTTTGCCAATGATGCGGCAGAGAGTAACTTACCTTCAAACAGATGGCTTAAAAATACTGCCACGTTAGTGGGCGTCGCGCTGATTGCGCCCGCAGCATGAGGAATGCTCATATCGGTTAGGGTGGCAGGCGTCCAGGACGACGCTTGGAAACTGTATGAATTGGCGTGGTTGAGCTGTACCTGAATGGGCTCGCCAAATACCGTGTGCTGCAGGCCAAGCTTACTGGTTATACGCTCCTTTAACTGGTTTGCAAAGCTATCACCGGTGACGTCCTCCAAAATATACCCCAATAAAACGTAGCCGCTGTTAGAGTAACTTGCCTTACTCCCTGGTGGAAAATCACTGTCCATGGTTTCAATAATACTCAGCATGTTTTGCTTGGTTTTTGGCTGAGTCATGTATTCCACGTAGTCAGGCACGTTGGTGAAATTGTGGATCCCACTACGATGACTTAACAGCATGGCAATGGTGATGTCACTTGCGTTTTTCACGTCGGGGTAAAATTGCGCGAGCGGGGTGGTTAGCGACAGCTTGCCTTCGTCGATGAGCTGAAAAATCATCACAGAAGTAAACACTTTTGTGATGGAGCCAATACGATACAGGGTGTCGGTACTGGCTTTTTTCTGGCTGGCGATGTCTGCAAAGCCAATTGCGCGTTGATAGACCGGCTTTCCGTCTTTGGCAATGGCCACAGACAGCATCGCCTTGTCATTTGCTTCTATCGTTGCCAGGTAAGCGTCGAGTTTTGCTCTATCAAATGCGCAGGCCGACGTCGTTACAATGAAAAGTAGTAAACTGCTCAATAGTTTGTTCATGCTTCATTCCTTTTCTATATGAACAATGGCCACGCCCGGCTAGCTTAGCAACGACGCCTAATCGGTGTGTAGCGCATCAATCGGATTGAGCTTCGACGCCTTGATTGCCGGAAACACACCGAAGCCGACACCGACCAGCAAGCAAATAGACACCGATAGCACAATGGCTGTAAGTGACCAGCTTACCGCCCATTCCGAGTAAAAACCAATGATCTCTGACAGTACCAGGCCAAATACGATCCCCAGCAACCCGCCGACAACAGAAATCACAAAACTCTCTGTAATAAACTGCAACTTAATGTCGCGTTGGGTTGCGCCAACAGCGCGAAGTAAGCCGATTTCCCGGGTGCGTTCCAACACATTGGCCAGCATAATATTCATGATCCCGATGCCGCCAACCAGCAGTGAAATACCGGCAACACAGGCCATAACAATATTAAAAATACGCTGAGTGTTTTCTTGTTGTGCCAACAATTGCACAGGAATAATTAACTGATAATCCTCAACGCCGGCATGACGTTGACTGAGCAATTGGGTCACCGCTTTTGCCGCGAGTACAGTGGAGTAATCTTCGTCAACTTGTAGTTTTACGACGTCCAGTTCATTGGCAAGAGGCTCGGCACTCAGCTTCATCTGGCTTGTTGCCAGCGGAACGAAAACCTGATTGCGATCTCCCCCTAATTTGACGCCCTGAAACGCATCTTTATTAAAATCGGGTGTCGCTAGCACGCCCACCACTTCAAACCACAGGTGATTGACTTTTACGTACTGGCCGATGGGATCCTGATCGGCGAATAAGTTTCGGGCAACATCTGAGCCTAATACCGCCACTTGTGCAACGCGTTTTTCGTCTTCCGGGCTGAGCAACCGGCCCTGACTGGTTTGCATACTGGCCAGGGTAAAGTAACTGGCGGTAACGCCAACGGCGGTCGCATCGGCTTTGGCGAAATCACTGTAAAGGGCGAACAGCTTGATTTTCTTCTCCGCACTGTAGCCAGTTATAAAGGGCAGGGTATGTAGCGCGGCCTGCACATCTGAATAGGTGAGGCCAAGTGACTCTTCACGTATTTCCTGTAACTCTTCTTTATTATAGCTGTGCGCTTCGACAATCAGGTTTTGTAAGCCCATAGCGCCAATCATTTTCAGCGCTTCCCGTTCCGCGCCTTTGCCTATATTCAGCATGGCGATCACGGCACCCACACCAAAAATCATGCCTAGCAACGTTAGAAAAGTGCGCAGTTTTTGCGACAGCAATTCATTCAGGGCGTCGCCTATCAGTAACTTGAGGGTTGCGGCATTTAATGTTCCGGCCATTACAATAACTCCTTGTAAGCAAGGGCAATGACATCGCCTTCGGTTAGCCCTTCTGTCACCTCTACCATAAACAGGTTTTTCTGGCCTACTGCTATACGTTGTCTGACGAATTGATCGCCCTGTTGCTTAAATACAAAGTTAACTCCTTGATCGCTGTAAATAGCCTGAGTGGGCAGCGTCAGGCGGGTTTCCCCTTCGCTGACTTTAATACTGGCATGCAGTTTCCGACCTGGTGTGAGTAGCCTGGACGATTGGTCGTCGAGACTGACGGTAACCTCGAAATACTTTGTGGGATTATTGCGAGAGATGGTGCGGGAAAACCCTGCCACTTCTTTTACTTTTCCATGGAATACCTGATCGGGGTAGGCATCCAGGGTAATTGAAACGGGTAGCCCGGGGGCAAGGTCAATGGCTTCTTTGTCGAGCACAAACCCCTTGGCCTGCATGGCGGACATATCCGGAATCTTAGCGATAGGGCGACCGGGAAACACGGTTTCACCAATAGCTGGCTTTTCGCCGCGCCAATTAGATTCATACACCAGCATGCCGTCGTAGGGAGCACGAATTTCCAGCGTGTCCATGGCCATTTTGATCTGGTCATACTTTGCCTGGCTACCTTGCTTGCGAATGGCGATAACGTCTATAGCGCTGGTGTTTTGTTCTACGACGCTGTCTTTTTTCCAGTCCAGGTATTCGTCTTTGGCGCCGAGGTATTCTTTATTCTGCATGTTTTCGATGATTTCCAGCTGGGAATAAACCCGCAGGTCATCTACGCTGAATTCGTCTGCGAAGGCAAACTCCTTCACAACCAGCGCCTTGTCAACGTTCACTTCCTGTTCGGCCGTGGCGAGGCTTTCACGATTTAATTTCATGTCTTCTTCGAGCAACATGATGGCAAGCATTTCCTTACGCAAATCTAAACTGAGTTGCTCAGCGTCGAATTTGGCAACCAGTTGGCCCTTCTTGACCTGAGTATATTCCTGTTCGAGCCAGGCGATCGTCATTGGACGTCGACTGGGTACACCAATGGCTGTGGCCTGAGCGGCTTCGAGCTCGCCTTTCATGGGCACCGATAACTCAAAGGGTTGTTGGCGAACCTCATAGGTGGGAATTACCGCTTCCGTGTCGTCGCAGCCAGACAGCAGCCAACTGCATAACGAAATGATCAGCAAACGATTCATGCTTTTGCCTCCAACACTTCTATTTTCGCTTTCATGCCGGGCCGCATGCGTTTGTCGTCTATCTGGTGCAGTGTTATCTCAACATCAAATACAATACTCAGGTTGGTCGACGATTTTTCTTTGTAGGCTTCGCCCAATGAGACGATGGTGCCTGAATAGGGGATTTCCGGGTAGGCATCCAGAGTGACCTTAACCTCGGTGCCAGGCGCTAGCTTAGCGGTATCCGCTTCATCGAACTGGGCTTTAATCGCCAGTGCATCAAGTGAGGGGATAGTTAGTAACGTCCGTCCCATCCATACCGTGTCACCCACTGCGGTTTTATTGCCTTCGGGATCAGCTTTATACATGATTAACCCGGCTTTAGGCGCTTTGATTTGCAACTTATCAATATTGCTTTGGGTTCGGCTTAGCTTTGTACGCAGGCGGTTTATTTTACTCCTGGCCAGCTCGTCGTTCAGCGAACGAGACGTGGTAAACTGCTCCAGCTGTTGTTGGGCCTGGGCTAATTTGGACTGCGCTATTTCGAATTCTTTGCGCTGTTTTTCTTTTTCTACGCGTTTGGTTGCCACATCGACTATCTCTACCAGCCGCTTCTGCTTATCGTAGTTCATTTGTGCTTCAGCCAGAGCCAGCTTGAGCTCTTCCAGCTTTGCTTCGTCTTCTAACTGCTTGGTCTGGTAGTTTTTTGATTCCGCTTCCAGTTCGCTGCGTTGCTCAATTAACTTAGTTTTGAGCTGTTGGTCGTCAAACTTCACCAACATATCACCTTCTTTCACATGGGCGTTTTCCGGCACCAGAAACTGCACTTTCATTTGCCACATGCCCCGTACCGAGGGGGGCGAAATACTGGCGGTATTTAATGAAACAATCTCGCCGGAGGCGGTGAGTGGTTGTTTTAAAACTCGGGCTGTTTGAACCGACGTTCCACTTTGATCGGAACAGGCTACTATTAGCGTGGTTAACAACAATATGGCTTTAGTTCGCATGCGCAATCTCCTCACTGGGGAAAACCACTCTAACGCTCATTCCCGGCAACAGCTTTTGCTGTGGTAATGCCGAAAAGGCCAACTGCAACTGATAATAAGCACTGTCACCCCAGCCGGATTTCTTCTCTGGCTGGGACACAATGGTTGCTACCTTCGCACTGAATTGGGTTTGAGGGTAAGCATCCAGTGTAATGGATGCCTGCTGTCCAACCTGAATACGGTCGGCGTCTATTTCGTGCACCCAGGCATCAATATTAAAGCCACTGGTGTCTTGTACTTCCAGTACCTTCATTGCCGCTCTTAGTGTGGTTCCTGCGGTAATTTTTTCATTGTTCCAAGGGTGGTACATGTGACTGACTACGCCGCTAATACTGGCTTTGACCTGCAATCGGGTGAGTAAGTAGCGTTGATACTCAATGGTTTCTTCCAATTTGGTTATTTCAATTTGGGCTTTTTCCAGTGAAGTGGTGCGCTCAGATTGCTTTTGTTGCAATGCCTGTTGTGCTTTGAATTGTTCTACCAATGCACGTTCCAGTGCGAGTTTGTACTGGCCCTTGTCGTAGTCACTGATGTCATTGGTCTGGATACTGGCTTCGATGCGGGCTTTCTCTACTTCAAGATCTGCAATGTTCAGCGCCGCTTCGGCATCTCGCACGGCCTGATCGAGGGTCATTTTTTCGGTCTTTAACGAAAGTTGCTGAGTGGCCAGATTGTCTTCATTTTGTTCCAGCTGCGTATCGACGCTTCCTGAATCGAATACCGCAATGACATCGCCAGGCGAGACCACACTGCCTTCTTCAATCATCCATTGGAGCTGAATTTGCCAGCGGTCAGTACGCGGTGCAGTGACCGTTTGCACGTTGGATGAAGACAGCTTTCCTGTGAGAATAAGCGGGGGCGAGTCGGCATTGCCTGCATGTGTAACACAAAGCATTGATGCCGCGAATATCAAACGTTTAATCATGGTTTGCTCCGCTCGTTTAAAATGCTGCCGTCCTTCATGGTAACCACCCGCTGAGCATACTCCGCAATATTTTCTTCGTGGGTGACCATTACGATGGTTTGCCCCTGCTGATGCAGTTCAGTAAGCAGATTCATAATGTCTTCAGAGGTTTTACTGTCGAGGTTACCTGTAGGTTCATCGGCCAATACCATCGTAGGGTGGTTGACCAATGCACGGGCTATCGCTACGCGTTGACGTTGCCCGCCTGACATCTCAAAAGGGCGGTGAGTCAGGCGATGCCCCAGTCCTACTTTCGTTAACAGTGCAACGGCCCGCTCGTGGGCTTCTTCGTCACTAATGTCTGAATAGCGGAGAGGGAGTTTAACGTTACCGATAGCGTCTAATTTAGGTAATAAATGAAACGTTTGAAAAATAAAGCCGATGTGACGGTTTCGAATACGCGATAAGGCCTCGTCACTCAGGCTGTCTACACGTTCGTCGTTCAATGTGTAGTGTCCGCCGTCCGGCGTATCCAGACAGCCAAGAATATTCATTAACGTGGACTTCCCGGAACCGGAACTGCCCATAAAGGCAACGAACTCGTTTTGCTGGATAGTCAAAGAGACGTCATTGAGAGCAACGATTTGCTCTTCACCATTGGAAAAGCACTTGCGGATATCTTTCAGTGTAATCATGTGTCCCTACGTACGTTATCCGGGCGCACCGGCATCAGACCGGTGGGTTGTTATTATCGTGCCAGTACAACATTTTTGTAACATCATGGCACTACCGTTCACCGCAATAAAACTTGTTTCGTCGCAATACGTTATGCTCTTTGTTAGCAAGTATATGCTGATCAGCGACCGATTGTGACGATATAAAAGTTAAGGCGTGGTTAAGCAAGTTTCAAACGGTAAATATGGCAAAGTACTTCAGATATGGAGTTTTTACTTGCTTTGCATATCAATTATTGATAAAAAGTCAACGCTATTTCATCAGGTTGAAATTTTTTGATGTAAATATAACTATACGCCTGTATTTATTGCCTGTATCTGCTTTACTTAATGGACGTTGTGTGGACGGAGTTATCACCCATAGCAACAGGCCTGACGTTTTTTTATTTCCCAAGACCAAGAGCGACACATGATTAAGGACACTATTAACAACATTCACGTGAGTGCAGAAAATATTCTGATCACGCCTGAGGCACTGGCTCAGGAATTACCTGTTTCAGACCGTGCGCTGTCGGTAATTCACGATTCCCGCCAGACAATTGCGGACATTATTCATCGCCGTGACCACCGTATGCTGGTTATTTGCGGCCCGTGTTCTATCCATGATATTGAAGCGGCAAAAGACTATGCGCTGCGTTTAAAAGAACTGCACGAGTGCTACAAGGATACCTTGTACATCGTAATGCGCGTCTATTTTGAAAAACCCCGTACAACGACAGGCTGGAAAGGCCTGATCAACGACCCGCATATTAATGACACCTTCGACATTGAAACGGGTCTTCGCAAGGCACGTGAACTGCTGATCTGGCTGGCCGAGCTGGAACTGCCTGTCGCAACTGAAGCGCTGGACCCTATCAGTCCGCAGTACCTGGCAGAGTTGTTCAGCTGGAGCGCGATTGGTGCACGTACCTCTGAGTCACAAACTCACCGTGAAATGGCCAGTGGTCTGTCGATGCCGGTAGGGTTCAAAAACGGCACTGACGGCAGTCTGGATATTGCTATTAATGCGCTTAAATCAGCGGCGTCATCGCATCGCTTTATGGGCATCAACAAGCAAGGCCAGGTTAGCATTATTGAAACACAGGGTAACCCTGACGGGCATATCATCTTACGTGGTGGTAAGCAGCCAAACTACGATTCAGTGTGTGTGTCTGAATGCGAAGAGTGGATGAACAATGCCAAATTGACAGCGGGCCTGGTCGTCGATTGTAGCCATGCCAACTCGAATAAAGATTATCGCCGTCAGCCACTGGTTGCACAAAACGTGGTAAATCAGATTTTGGAAGGGAATCAGTCAATTATCGGCGTTATGCTGGAAAGCCACTTAAAAGCGGGCAATCAGAAATCTGATGGCGTACCGTTTGAGTCGTTGGAATACGGCGTATCAATTACCGATGGATGTATTGACTGGGATACTACAGAAAGTCTGCTTGGCCAGATGCGGGATAAGCTGATTACTGTGTTACCATTACGCCAAAATAAGCGAACGGATGTAGCCTGATTATATGTCAAAAGACACAGCGGAACAGTTTGCTCAGCAATTGAGCGATCTACGCCAGGGAATAGACGAGCTGGACAGCCAGCTCGTCGATTTGCTAGCCAAGCGAGCAGCATTAGCCAGCAAAGTCGGCGATATTAAAGCCAAAACCGGCATGCCGATTTACGTGCCCTCGCGCGAAGCAGCATTACTGGCCGATCGTCAGCAGCAAGCTGAAGCGGCAGGCGTGTCTCCTGCGTTGGTTGAAGATCTCCTGCGCCGAATCATGCGCGAGTCTTATCATATCCAGAACAATCGCTATCGCTGCGTTAACCCCGGCGTCAAACGGATCGTGGTTATTGGTGGTGGCGGTGCGTTGGGCAGTGTTTTTGTCGGGTTATTTACACGCAGCGGTTACAACGTCGACATATTGGAAAAAGACGACTGGTCTCAGGCTGAGAGTCTGTTTGCTCAGGCCAGTCTGGTATTGGTGTCTGTGCCGATCAATCTGACGGTTGACGTGATTGCCAGTCTCAAAGCACTGCCTGAGAATTGTATTCTGGCCGACATTACCAGTATCAAAGACAAGCCACTGGGTGCCATGATGGCCGCACATAGCGGGCCGGTTGTAGGGTTACACCCTATGTTTGGACCGGATGCGCCAGGCATGATAAAGCAAGTGGTTGTGGTGTGTCATGGGCGCGGTGAAGCTACCTATGAGTGGTTGCTTGAGCAAATGAAAACCTGGGGTGCCAACTTAATTGAAACGACAGCCCAGGATCATGACAAGGCGATGGCATTTATTCAGGTCATGCGCCACTTCAACACGTTTGTGTACGGCGCACACCTGGCGGGCGAAAATCCGGATTTGGTGCAGCTCACGCAGCTTAGTTCTCCTATTTACCGCCTGGAACTGGCCATGGTAGGGCGCTTGTTTGCCCAATCTCCCAATTTGTACGCCGATATTATTTTCAATAATCCGGACAACTTCGCGCTGTTGCGGCGTTTTCATCAACGCTTTGGCGAAGCGCTAAGCTTGTTAGAGCAGGGCGATAAAACCGCGTTTATCGAGCAGTTTAATGAGATTGGTGAATGGTTTGGCGATTATGCTAAAACCTGTCTCGTGGACAGTAAGCAATTGCTGTTGAAAGCTGATGATAACCAGATGTTGAGGTCTGTACAGCCACAGCCCGAAGATTAAACTTGTTTTATAAATACAAAAATGGCCACAAAAGTGGCCATTTTTTATTGAATATTAAGAGGTCAGGGCTTTGCCTGCCGCCACCTTGGTGGGGCTGATTTCTTCACTAGGGTAACATCCCAACACTTTTACGTAGCGGGTGATTTTCTTCAGTTCATCCACTGCTTTCTGCATTGGACCATCCTGCGTATTCCCCTCGACATCAATATAGAACATCTCTTCCCACGGATTGCCGTGGATAGGGCGGGACTCCAGTTTGGTCATATTAATGTTGTTTTGCTTGAGGATAAGCAGGGCTTCAACCAGGGCACCAGGCTTTTGCACAGTCGACATGACGAAGGTGGTTTTGGCTGGTACCTGCAGCGGCACGACGACAGGTTGTTTCGCTACTACAATAAAACGGCTATGGTTTTCTTTCTGATTAGCCAGGTTGGATTTGATTGCCATGAGGCCATACAGGTTACCGCCCGCTTCGCTGCCAATCGCGGCGACATCGTCTCTGTTTAACTCACTGACTGTAAGCATGGCCGATGAGGTACTGTCCATGGTTTTTACTTCAACGTTGCCTAATTCCGCCAGGAAGTGACTGCACTGGGTAAATACCTGAGGATGCGCGTACAGCGTCTTAATGTTGGAGAGTGTTGTATCTTTAGCAACCAACAGACTGTGCTTGATAGCGTGAGTTAACTCGCCAATGATGCTGAGTTCAGTGTGCTGAAGTTGGTCGTAAACTTCGTTAATGCTACCAGAGGTTGTGTTCTCGATAGGGAGAACCGCATAGTCGGCTTCGTTGTTTTCAACTTTACCCACCACTTCTTTAAAGCTCTGACAGCCAATTTCCAGTAAGTCACCCGGGCGACGAGAAAAGTACTTTTGTGTGGCCAGGTAGCTGTAAGAACCACGGTCTCCCAGAAACGCGACACGGTTCAACGGTAACGCACTGCCAGGATTAGCTCGTTCCGCCAGCATCGCTTGTTGATTTAACACCGAGTCTTCAATAATGACGTGGAATATCTGAGTGACATAGTGTGGGTCAAGACCATGCTGTTGGCCTTCTTTGATCAAGCGGATCAATAGCTGCTCTTCCCGAGCCTGATCGCGTACCGGAATGTGATGCTTGATTTTGGTTTCGGCAACCTGGTTGGTTAGGCCGCGGCGTTCTGCCAACAGACCGAGTAATTCAGTATCGAGTGAGGTAATTCGCTCACGGATGTTATCTAATTCAGGCGCAGACATGGCTTCTCTCTTACACTTCAGGCAAAAAAAAACCTCCCTTGAGGGGGAGGTTTATGTCACGCACAGCGTACCTCCCTCAGATGAAGGTGATAAACATAAAGAAAAACGCTGTGTGTGTTGTATTTCGTAGTTTCATACCGTGCACTTTATTGCGGCGACTGATGTCTGTCAACCCGTTTTTACAGAATAGCCTTCGTTTTTTGCCGTTGCGTATTGACAAAATTCAACGGTTGCAAATAAAAATTAGTCGCCAAGTAATGCGGCCAGCATGGCGCGTACTTCATTTGGTTCAAATGGCTTGTCGCACAGGGCATTTACCCCTGTTTGTTGTATGTTAGCCATATGCATACTGTCTGCGGCCTCTGACGTCACCATAATAATAGGGATGTGGGCGGTTTCCGGGTTGAAGCGAATGAACTCAGACAACTCACGCCCGTCCATTTCAGGCATGTTGTAGTCGGTTACCACTAAATCAAAAGCCTCGTCTTTAATTAATGTCAGCGCCATGGCGCCGTTCTCGGCTTCCTTAATTTTCTGTAGGCCCATACCTTCTAAAACGCGGCGAATATGGTTACGCGCTAAGCGGCTATCGTCGACCAGCAACACGCGGACTTCATGAATATCAAATAGCTCAAGTTCGAGTTCGTCTGTATTCAATAAATCCAGGCTAGCGTTCAGTGCGCGTTGTAAATGAATAGGTTCGAATGGCTTGGGTAGAATTGCTGCAACGCCAGCTTGCTTAAACTCTTCAAGCTTACTGGTTCGGTTCTCACTGGACACAAGCATAAAGGGGATGGTTCTCAGTGACTCATGCTCTTTTACGTATTTGAGCAGTTCGATTGCCGCACCATCTTCAAAATACATCGCGCTGATAATCAGGTCAGCACCATGCTGATCGATGAGCTGCTTGGCTTCGGTAATATTGGCAGCGCTATCAATTTGTTTCACATTTTCTTTGGTCAGAAAGGTCGAAATAATTTTCCGTTGCGTATCTGACGGTTCCACCAACACAATATTGAGGTCGGAGATTGATAACTTTTCCATTTGTATTCTCTTTTTATCGTTACGCCAGGCGATGTTCGGCAAGGGCTTTTAACACGCGCAAACATCCAATCTGACTACTGCTTACCTACATCATAGCAAACCGCGCATCGCGACAAATATAATTTGGCGTTAATATAGACTAAAGATAAAGGCGAAAAGGCTTAGCCGCCAGCAATTTTTGATGTAATACCTTGTTGTTTGAGTATTTGTTGGATTTTGTCACGTGCGTCTGTTTGAACTTCAATCGTCCCTTCTTTTACTGCGCCGCCGCAGCCGCATTTCTTCTTCAGAACACTACACAGCTCTTTGAGTTCAGACGGTTCTTTATCAAGGCCGGTAATAATAGACACACCTTTGCCTTTTCGACCTTTGGTTTCACGGTGGATTCGGGCAATACCGTCTTTATTTACTGAACGACTGGCTTGGGGTTTGTTGTCATTGTTGATTTTTCCGCCGTCGGTACTGTATACGAGTCTGTTGTCTTGCATATTAATCTGCCACTCTTTGAAAATTGACTACACTTATCAGGTATTCAATGATTAAGGTGCACGGAAGTGCGAATTTACGCATAGTAGCAAACGCGGAATGCGAGTGGGAGCGCTAATGGCAATTAAAACTGAACAGGTACAAGGCGAACGCTGGGTAATTTACATTGGTGAAAAGTTTGATTTCTCGCTGGTCACAGACTTCAGACAAGCGTACAACGAGTTGCCAGCATCAATTAAACACATTGAAGTGGACTTGAGCAATACGCAATATATGGACAGTTCGGCACTGGGCATGTTACTGAATATGCAAAAGTTACTGGCAGACAAAAATCTGACTTACAGTATCACGCACTGCCGCGCAGCCGTGGCAAGGATTTTAGAAATTTCTCGCTTCAATAAAAAATTCACTATTTCCTGACTGCGCAGCATGTTTCGCATTTTAATTGTTGACGATGAAGTTATTAACCGGGCGATGCTCGTCCAAATGTTAAATGACACAGGCTATGTGCATTGTGTTGAAGCTGAAGATGGTGAGAAGGCACTTGCTCTGGCGGAACAATATCCACCGGACCTTGTGTTACTCGATGTTGTTATGCCGGGCATGAGCGGCCTGGACGTCGCGCCTAAGCTAAAGGCTTTGTCTCCCGATTGTTATTTACCCATTTTGTTCATTACTGCCCTTGATGATCAGGAAAGCCTGGTAGCGTGTCTGGCTGCAGGCGGCGATGATTTTGTATCGAAGCCTTTCGATCGACTGATCCTGACGGCCAAAATTAAAGCCCATGAGCGTTCGCGACGAATGGGACTGGAGCTGGCAGAAAAAAACCACTCTCTCAGGCTAGTGCAACAGGACGTCGAGAGAAACCATAGGATTGTGGAGCACATCTTTGCCAATGCACTGGACTCCAGTGACACCCTCAATGACTATTTTAATTATTACATTCAACCGGAAACACAGTTTAACGGCGATGTCTTATTATGTGAGAAAAGCCCTTCCGGTGGAGTGTATCTGTTTGTCGGAGATTTTACCGGGCACGGTCTTGCGTCTGCTATAGGCGCGATTCCGGTTTCCCAGGCTTTCGTCAGAATGACAGAAAAGGGGTTGTCGGTGTCTGAAATAGCTATCAGGCTGAACCGCATTCTATTGTCGTTTCTACCCGCGGATATGTTTTGTGTTGCAGCTATTATCGAAATCGATTCATCAGGTACCCGGTTTAGCATATGGAATGGCGGGCTACCGCGCATTGTTTTGCGCGATGCAATGGGAAAAATACAACACCGTCTAGACTCCCGACACATGCCGTTAGGTGTGCTCAGTGAAAAAGAATTTGAGCATGACGTCGATATTGTTGAAGCCAATGAGGACGACATGCTGTTGGTGTATACCGATGGATTGATGGAAACACTGCACCCGGAACAGGGCCTGTTGGGCGAAGAGGGCGTTGAGCAATGGTTTTCAGAGGGCGGAATAAACTCTGCAAGGCAGTTTGTAGAACTCGCAAAGGTATATCGCCTGGGGCAGCCAGCGAAGGATGATATGACCATTGTATTATTTCGCTGTGAACCCTTTATGTTTGATAATCATGTTGCGCGCACGCATACCGCGTTGCTGCCATTTGAATTGAAATTTACGCTCGGCAAAGCGCACCTGCAATCACAGAATGTGGTAGATACGTTTATTCAAAGGCTCGGACACGTTGAAGGATTGGAGTCTGCCCGATCAGAACTTTACACGGTGGTAACTGAACTAGTGAATAACGCCATTGATCACGGCGTGCTGCAGTTAAATTCGTCATTGAAGAAAGATCCGAATGCATTTGAAACCTACTATGCAGAGCGCAGTGCCAGAATAGAAGCGCTGGAACAGGGTGAAGTGTCTGTCTCAATGCATTGTGATCCCGATCTGCGCCTATTGACTATCAAAGTATCGGATTCTGGCGCCGGTTATGATGTATCACAAATAGCACCAAGCGATGATGAAGATACGTTTGGCAGAGGTCTTCAGCTAGTTCAGGCAATCTGCGAGTCGGTTCAAGTGACGGACAGTGGTCGTTGTACTGTGGCGACAATGGCGTTTTGATAACGGTAAATTAACAGTAGGGTTTGAAACTAACGCCTGAGTATAAAAGTCTATACAGTATCTGGTGACTTTTTCGCTACGAAAAAAGCACGGATTTCAATTTCTTGTCTACACTTTACACGCGCTAAGTGCGCACATACCCGGAGTTTTACATGTTGAGAACAATTCTCGCGATGTTCCAGGGAGAGGCGTCAGAGCCTTTGCATCCGCATCACGTTGAAATAGCAGCGGCAGCGTTGTTATACGAAGTTATTAAAGCCGATGATGATATCGATCAACGAGAGCTAGAGGCATTAAGCGATATGCTACAGAATACGTTTTCGTTGACCGCTAAAGAAACAGAAATGGTCTTAGCGAGTGGCAGTGCGCGTTCTGAAGACGCTGTCGATTTGGTTCAGTTTACCCAGGTGCTAAACCAAAGTTTGGATGCCAGTGCCAAACACAAGGTGATTCAGGGACTTTGGCACGTAGCTTACGCCGACAAAACACTCGCGCCGTTGGAGGAACACGTTATTCGTAAAATCGCAGATTTACTCTATATACCTCACAGCCAGTACATACAGGCTAAGCTAGCCGCGCAGTCTGTGGGATAGTAAGGACAGGTTGGTTAGGGCACATGTTTAGCAGTATTCGCACGGCGATGGTTGTGATCCTCAGCGTAGTGGTGATGTCTTCATCTGCCAGTGTGTTGTGGTTGACTGTGTCTGAACATGAGCAATTGTTCTTAGAGTCCCAGCAAAACAATCTGTTTGCACTTACCCGCAACATGGCTAACGACCTAGTGCCTTTCATGGAGCAAAGCCCGCGGGATACATTTTCTCTGAACGTAGTTTTGCTGCGGTTAGAGCCATACCGGAATGTGATCAACGCGACTATTTTTGACAATGACCACCAACTGGTAGAGTTTTATGTCGGTCTGCAAGGTCGGCGAGTCGACGAGGCTATGCTGCCTGCATCCTATAAACCATCAGATATGACGATGGGGATAAGTATTTCTGACGGTAAGCTTTACAGCCTGGAGCGAATAGGTGAGCAGGCATTCCCGGTGGGCTATTTATTGATCGTGGTGGACTTGAATAAAAGTCTGTCTGAGAGCCGACGGTCTTTGGTTTTCAGGACTATGCCCTGGGCCCTTTTGTTATTGTCGTCTACTATTCTGTTATCGTTCGCCTTACTCAGACAAGCTTTCAGACCGCTTGATGCGGTAACTCGTTTTACGCAATCGGTAACAGAGCACAAAGACTACACTTCCCGGCATACGGTGAGAGGAACTGCCGAAATTCGCCGGTTGGGCCAGCATATCAACCGATTAATGGAAACCATTGAGGAAGAGCTGAATATTAATCAGCAGCAGACTAAAACCTTAATGGAACAGCAGGTCACCATGACCCGGTTAGCCAATTTTGACAGCTTAACAGGGTTACCGAACCGTCAGTTTGTTATGGATACTATTAAAATTGAATTGGCCCGGGCCAGACGTGCCAATGACGATTTGATTCTGATGTTTTTCGATTTAGATGGATTTAAAGGCATTAATGACTCCCTGGGCCATGAAACTGGCGATCTGATTTTGATTGAAGTGGCTGAGCGGGTTAAAACCATTCTCCGCGATGGCGACATTCTGGCAAGACTGGGTGGCGACGAGTTTCTGATTATTCCTGACCGGGATGCGACTGAATTAAATATGATCACGGTCTCCGAACGGGTGTTGTCTGCGTTTACTGAGCCTTTCAAACTTAACGGGCTATCGCTAAAACTAGGTGTAAGTATTGGTGTGGCAAAAGCGAAAGAGGCGGGCTATGAACTCAGTCAGCTGGTGAGCAATGCTGACCTGGCAATGTACCGTTCCAAAGCCAGAGGACGAGGGGTGTACACCATTTTCAGTCCGGAAATGTCAGAGTCACACAAACGCAAAATCATGATTGCAAACAGCATCGACACGGCAATCGAAGAAAATCAGTTCTGCTTGTACTACCAGCCCAAAGTCGATGGTAATGGGATTCAGGTAGGATTCGAGGCCTTGATACGTTGGCATCACCCTGAAATGGGCAATATCATGCCCGGCGAGTTTATTCTGGTTGCAGAGCAGTCCGGTAAAATTACCGCGATTACGCAGTGGGTTATTCGTCGGGCTTGTGAAGAGCTCCATCAAATCACAGATCGGTTCTCAAGCCGGGTGAGAGTGGCTATTAACTTGTCTGTTCACGACCTGCGACATAGTGATTTGTTTGACTGGATTTATACCGCATTCAAGGAATACAACGTAAACCCCAGAAACATTGAATTTGAAGTTACTGAGTCGGCATATCTGGACAACTTTGATTCCAGTGAAAAGCTGTTTAAGCGCCTGCATAATCTGGGGTGTAAAATAGCACTTGACGATTTTGGTACGGGTTACTCATCGCTGAGTTACCTCACACAAATTACCATTGATACACTGAAAATTGATCGCCAGTTTGTGACTCAAATTGAAACCTCCGAACGATGTCGTTTGGTCACGGTGTCTATCATCGACCTGGCTAAGCGTCTTAGCCTGAAAATTTGTGCGGAAGGTGTCGAGACCGAAAGTCAGTGGGATTATCTGCGAGCGCAGGGCTGCGATACGGTGCAGGGATATTTATTCAGCAAACCCGTGCCATTACATGAACTAAAAGACAATCATCAGGATATTCCTCACGACTTCACTAATTATCGCATTGATATTTAATGTCAGCAGGCCTGAGCCATATCGTGCTTCAACAGTAAATCGACCCGTTACAGAGAAATATTCTGATTTCAAATGATTGTTAATATAGAAGTATAGTCTTTGGAATAAGTGACAACAGACACATTTGTGCCTGTTGTTTTTTGCGCTAGCAGAGTCGGGCTCTACGGAATAGGCTTGGATTCAAATATCACTTTCACGCTGTCGGGCAATGGAGTGCCCGCGGGAACATAAGCCACGGTATTCGCCGTTGATTCGACCATAAGAATCGCTTCCTGAGGATTGATTGCTTCCACCGGGCGTTGTTTGCGACCACTAAAGCGCATCTGCGCCCAATAGGCTTGAATACGTGACTCTGTCAAACCGACCACCCTGACATTAAAGATAGAGCGCGCCAGTTCGCCTGGAGACAGGGCGATAGGGGTGATATCGCCAAGACCAATATTTCCCATGTATAAATTGCGAAGCATCGTTTTATTGACTTCGTCCAAAGGCGTATCGACCTTAGTAATGACCACGATATGTTCTTCCTGCTGGGCAACAACCCACCCAGGTAACAAAATTAAAATGACAGTGAGGTATCGAAGTAATCGCATCAGAATACCCACTCTAAAGAAAACTGATACAAGGTTGCGGCGGGTCTGTTACTGTTGTCCGGGTTATCAAAAAAGCTGCGCTGACCTTGTTTTCCCCGAAGTCGAATGATGTCGGCTTTAAAAGCAAAGTGCGCAGACAAGTCATACCTTGCCCCTATGCCGATACTGTCCAGCGAGTCTTTCGCAAGAGATGCATACACCTGGTTGTAGGCAAACGCTAGCTGGTCTACTTGTGGCGCTAAACCCAAAGGGATTTCGTTCACCCTGGGCGGATATGACGCGTGAGAAGTCGCAAGCGTTGTATGAATGGTAAAAGGCGGTAAGTATAAGCCGGCAGAGACATAGGCACTGGATGAGGTCGGGAAGACAATGGGTTCCCCGATTAGCTTGATGACTTCGGCTTCAACAAAATAGTCGATGTCGTGATAGGCGATCCCGGCGAACAGTACCTCGACATTGCCGTTGGTCGACAACGAATCCGCCGAAGCCTGATAGCCAGCTTGTTGCAGGATGTCCGCTAATCCATTTAAATCTTCGAGCACTAAGTCAATGTCGCCGGAGTGAAAACCCAGTTGAGCGCTTAGGTTTTGCCATCTTACGTTACCGATTAATCCATGAAAGTTTTTAATGTCAGGTTGGATCGTAAGGTTTGCAATATTGTACTCGTCGTTAAATTCGCCCCAGTAACCCTCAAGAGAAGCCTGAACATCTTGTGTGCCGAAACGGTATTTTACATTCAGCCCGTCATAGGTTGGAAATAGCACGCCGTTGTATAACTGTTGGGGGGGCGTCACCCAATGGTATGCAAAACCAACATTTAACACATCCGAGTACCGAAAAAACGGTGTGCGTTGTTTTCCTAGTCGGATTTGCCATTGATCGTCGACTTCGTAGGTAAGGTACAGCCACTCTACGCCGGACTCCCGATTCTTGTTGCTATGAGCCAGAAGCTGTGTTGTGAGACTTAACTTTGGCATCACCTGCCAATCAACCTGAATAGCCGCCAGGCTTTGACTGTCAAAACTGAGTTCGTCTTCGTAGCCCTGATAAGCCAGGTCTGGATCGTCGAGATAGCCTCCGACAACTTTACCAAACCCGGAAATTTCTATGGGAAGCTCATTGGCCTGAGAGGCCGAGGAAAGAAACACACTGCCAAGCAGCAAGTGTAATAACCGGTATTTCAACAACATAATCGTACTATATTTATATTTGCTCACTAAAAAATAAGACACAGATGCTATTTGCACAAGTCACGCCTGTAAAAATACTCGAACTATGTTGCTTATTTGCAACATCTCGGAAGAATGTTCTGGTTGAATTGTAGTCTAAATCTCGCTTTGATAATCTCAAGTTATTGAAATTGATTGCTTTTTAAATTCTGGTACGCAGTCTGCACTGTCATAGTAACTACACAAAACGAGTGACAGGGTGATAACCATGCGTAAATTAATGATTCTGTGTTTAGCGGCAGCAAGTTTTTCGTCTATGGCGACAACATCTGGCGTAGCATTTATGGAGCAAATGGATTCGGATGATGACGGATATATCACACTGCGTGAAGCGGTAAAAAATACTGACCTACTGCGCGAATTTGGACACATCGATATTGATGAAGATGGCAAAATTTCTGAAGCGGAGCTGATAGCCTCTGATTATGGCCGCGAAGTATTGTCGTTGCCTATTTAAGCGCGGCGCTGACCGTTTTAATTGACTGAATAGGCGTGAATACATTGTCGAAGTCTCAACGCTATGCGATGCTTGCCACATCTTTGATTGAGAGCGGATCACTTTTGCGATTAGGATCGTTACGACAATTAATTCTGGGCAGTTTTCTGGTGGCACTGGTGCCGCTGGCAGCGTTGCTTTGGCAGAGTCAGACAGACCTTGCCAGAGTTAGCCAGTTAACGGTGAAAGAAACACAGCACATTGCGTCTCTTGTCTCTAAAGTGCAACAACTGGAAAGTGCCAGCGTGGTGCTTGAACGTGCATTAAGACAATATCAGGTGCTGAAAAATGACGTTGCTGCGGGTTTAGTAGAGAACGCAATAGGGCGCTTTTCAGAGCAACACGGTGCAATATGCGACGTGGAAAAGCGCGTGAATGGTTGTGTTCAGCTTCGACAAACCGTAACCACGCTTCGCGGTTTTCGGGCTTTTGACAATCCGGATATGCTCGCCAATCAGCTTACGCTGATGCGACAACAACTGGCCGACATTGACGTGAGTGTGGATGATGCCATTGCCGAAAGGCTGGTGGTTCAGCAGCAAGATGTCTCGGCTATGCAGGTTAGACAAACCTGGTTGAGCGCACTTTTAGTGTCTGTCTCACTTGCTCTTATTTTACTGGGTAGCCAGTTGATCATTAATCCGGTACGAAAGCTGAAACTGATTATCAGAATGCTGGCCCGACAACAGGGGCATTTACCGCCGCTGTCGACTAAAGCACCCCGGGAATTAGCAGGAGTTGAACAAGATTTGCACTGGTTGGGCGAGCGTTTGGCACAATTGGAGCACATTCGCACGGCGTTACTTCGTCACGCCGCGCATGAATTAAAAACGCCACTAGCCAGTATGAAAGAAGGATGTGCATTATTGTCAGACGGGTCAGTTGGTGAATTGAGTGCCTCTCAGCAGGAAGTGATGAGCCTGATTAACGCCAGTACGACGCGCCTTAATACCCTGATTGAAAAGCTACTTGATTACAATTTACTGTTACAACAAGCACAGCCTAAGTTTACCCTTGTGGATGTAGACCACATGGTGAAGCAGTGCATTGGCGACTATAAACTTGCGTTACAAAAGCACAAACTAGACATCGATTTGGCATGTAAATCCATAACGGCTGATGAAGAGTTATTGCGCAGAATTCTGGACAATCTGGTATCTAATGCGGTGGCACATGGTGCGTTGGATAAAACCATCCATATCCGGTTGTCGGTCGATGAACACAATGCCTACATTGACGTAGCCAATGACGGCAAGAAAATACCCAAAGAGAAAATCAGTAGCCTGTTTGAACCCTTCATTCGTGGTGAAGGTGCCCGAAACGACAACGTCATCGGAACAGGCTTGGGATTGTCAATTGTTGCAGATTGCGCAAGGATCATGCATGGCGATGCAACGGTAATTGACGTGGACTACGCAGATGTGTGCTTTAGAGTCCGTATACCACAACAGGAAGAGAAACATTGATGAAGCGTTACGGCGTATTAGTTGTATTTATTGGGTTGAGTGGGTGTCAGTTGTTGCCCTCGGAACCACCCGTGACAGACGTCTCAGATAATACAGAAGCACCTCAAATGGTGGTTGAAAGCGACTGTGTTTTTGCAGTCGAGCCAAAAGATGAAGCCCGTTGTGAGCTGGATTTTTGGCAGGATTACTGGATACAGATCGACAAATTGAGCTGGCCAGACCGTCAGGCGTTAATTGAGAGTCTGGCTGACACGCCCGACCAGTTATTGCAGAAGATTATTTTGTCTCAGCCGGTCAATACACCTTATAAAGCCAGGTTGCGAGCGCAACACTGGGTTGAGCAGGTTACGCCTTCGCTGTCTGCCAGTGCGCAGAACTGGTTGAATACCGTGGTGGCAAAACCTAGCGGCCACATGCTAGAGCTCGAATCAGCGGTGACAATACTTAGCAACATTAATAATCAGCAGGACAAGACACTGACCAGCCAGGAACAACAGATTCAACAGCTCAAAGCGCAACTTGAAGCGCTGATGAACATTGAATCGAACCTGATGAATCAGGAGGAAGCAGAACAATGACCAGTAAAGATAACCCTAAGTCACATATTCTGTTAGTCGATGATGACAGTAGCTTACTGCGACTGATGACAATTCGTCTGCAAAGCGAAGGTTACGACGTGACCGCGGCAGAAGATGGTCAGGAAGCGTTAAAAAAGATTCAAAACGGCGGTTTCGATTTAGTGTTAAGCGATTTGCGCATGCCGGGATTGGATGGACTTAGCCTGTTTGAAGAGATTATGGCTATCCGCTCCGACATTCCGGTTATTTTAATGACCGCGCATGGCACTATCTCTGATGCAATTGAGGCAACGCAACGCGGTGTGTTTGGATTTTTAACCAAACCGGTCGAGCATGAAAAACTGCGTGAGTTACTCAGTCGGGCACTTCAACAGTCCAAAGCAGCAGAGCCGGGTGAATGGTGTAAGGACATTATTACCCGCTCAGCAGACATGCTGCATGTGCTCGATCAGGCCTTTAGGATTGCCAAACGCGAAGTCAGCGTACTGATCACTGGTGCCAGTGGTACTGGTAAAGAACTGCTTGCGAACGCGATTCACCGAGCCAGCGACCGCGCGGGCAACCCTTTTGTTGCTATTAACTGTGGCGCGTTGCCCGAAAACTTGTTGGAGTCAGAGCTGTTCGGCCACGTGAAAGGCGCGTTTACCGGCGCGGTACAGGCGAATGGCGGTTTATTCAGAGAAGCGCACGGCGGCACTCTGCTTTTGGACGAAATTGGCGACATGCCAATGACATTGCAGGTGAAATTGCTACGTGCTTTGCAAGAGCGTCAAATTCGTCCGGTTGGCAGCAGCAAGTCAGTAGACATTGATGTCCGGGTGATTTCAGCAACGCATAAAGATTTGCACAAAGAAATGGAAGAGGGCAGTTTCCGCGAGGACTTGTTCTATCGCTTGAATGTCGTGAACCTCAAATTGCCTGCGCTGAAAGAACGCTCTGAAGACATTCCGCTGTTAGCACGTTCTTTGCTGAAACAAAGCGCTGAACGTCACGGTGTTAAGGTGTCTCAGTTTTCTGAGGATGCGTTGCAACTTATGGTGAAAAGTGACTGGCCCGGCAACGTGCGTCAGTTGGTTAACGTGGTAGAGCAGTGTGTAGCGTTAACCCAAACGCCTGTAATCCCTTTGCACCTGGTAGAGCAGGCACTGTCTGCAACGCGTCAAAGCTGGCCCACGCTCACAGAAGCGAGAGATGCGTTTGAGCAAAAGTATCTGTTTAAATTACTGAAAATGACGGACGGCAATGTTACCCGGGCTGCTGAGTTGGCAGGCCGAAACCGTACCGATATGCACAAACTCATGAAAAAGCATGATTTGGACGCGGGCGACTTCCGTTAGACTGTTATTTACAATAAATTTACGTAAATTCAAGGTGTTGACCCTGTGTATATGAAATGGGCCATACTTCGTTATCAGGCTTTATACCAGAAACGGTTGGCAAAGCCCGTCTGGCGTGGGATAGTGTCGCGATATGTAATGTAATTCGCGACACTCACATGGATGCACGCCCCTCAATCGTTAAAACCATAACAAGCTGTTTTTCACTTGTATGTTTGCTGTTCCCTTTGCTTGTGTCTGCACAAGCGGTCAATGAAAGTCAAATCCTCAGTAAACTCAACGACATTATCCGCGATAGAACCACAACCTATGACTTACAAATAAGCAAATTGGATACGCTTATTGCGAATGCCAATGCACTGCGAGCTGATACTGCTGAAAATGCCGTGTTGGCCTATAAACTGTTGCTTGCTGCAAAACAGAATGAGTTTGAAGGGGTGAAAGCGCACGCTCAGCAGGTCGTGCAAATGGCTACCCGCACCCAGGATTACCGCTCTCAGGGGTTTGCATTGCGTGCTGTGTTGGCTTATCAGGCGGCGGTATCTCCGGGGGATACGCTTGCAACCAAACAGCAATTAATGACGTTATTGTCGCGCCGGCTAAAGGATACTGACAAAGCGCTTATCCTGTATGACATTGGTATGTCAGACAGCCGAACTGGCAATGTCATGTCGGCACTGGATTTTTTGGAACAGGCACAGCAAGCATTCTGGCAGCTTTCTAATTTTCTGGTGTGGCGAGAAGTCGTTGAAAAGCAGATTTCGCTGTTGCTGGATATGCAGTGGTACAGCAAAGCATTAGCTAAATCACAACAGCTAGTGTCATTTCTGCAGTCACAATCTGACAATATGCCGTTTAATCTCACCGATAAAATGCTGTCGATTATGGCGGCGGAAAGTAAATGGGATGACATCGAAGCTGTTGCCATGCGTATGTTAGATGCCGGTGTGGAAGCGAATAATATTCAGGCGCAATTCGCTGCTGGTTTTTGGTTAATGCACATTAGCTTGCAACGTCAGCAAATGGATATGGTTACAAGGTGGCTGACAAAACTGGACGAATGGTTATTAGAATACCCGCAGTTAACTCCGCGTCGTCTGTTTGTGTTAGACAAGGTTACGTACTTTATCGAATCCGGCGAGTTGGACGCAGCAATGCAATTGCAAGCCGGAATCTCTCAGGATCTTTTGGCAGGCGAAGAGGATGCGTACCTCACTATTCGTCAACATTTGCTAAATCAGGTGGCGTTAGCCGTAGCGCAAAACGATATCCGTGGGACTGAACAGGCATATGAAGCGTTGTTGGGCTGGATTGATGAAGAGCGCAATCGGGTGTTGTCGCTGACGATGGAACAAATTTCTGCTGACTTCGCTGCACTTCAGCACAGTTCACAGCGCGAAATTGCCTCGTTAAGCCAGTCATTGGCAATTCAGAAAGAGTCTAAAGCACGGGAAGCCACTTTCAATAATTTGCTGATTGGTATCGTATGTCTACTTACCTTGATTATTGCAGGTTTAGGCTATTTTTATGTGCGCCTGAAAAATAAAAAGCAAAGTTCGCGACGCCGCAGACGCTCGGGGTAGACGGCGTTAAAAAAGCGAGGATTGTGCTGTATCCGTTTGCTCAGGATTAAAGCTGAGCAAAGGCAATGCATGCTCAGTAAACTGGCTGTTGTATAACCGGATAAACTGCTGAGCCAGCCAGGGCGCATCCTGATTGTCCGGACGGTGGAAGAACAAAAAGCAGGTTTTTCCCTGCTGCCGCCATTGATGGCACTTTGTAACCCACGGCTGTAAACAAGCTTCGTTGTCTGAGTCATCGTTATTGCCCACAAAACGCATTACAGGCTGATCGGCCGTCGCAATGACATTTACCGGTACTCTGGGCTTCTTGGTGCGAACCTCTGCTGTGAGTTCGCAATCAACCGGGCCACTGAACAGCGCTCTGGTATCCATAATGACCCGGTTAACATTGTAGCGCATCAAGCAACGATTAAGTGCCTTTTCATCATCACCTTTGGCGAAGAACGTTAAATGTCGAACTTCCACGGCATAGCGAAAAGCCTTGGGTAAGCCAGCCAAAAACGTGTCTAACTCAGCCAAGCCAGCGGGGCCAAAACTGGCCGGTAACTGCAGCATAACCAGGCCAAGCTTTTCTTCAAGGGAACTCAGTAAAGTAAGTTGCTGACAGGCCATTGGAATATTCTGGCTTAGCCGTCCCTCGTGACTGATACTGCGATGAAACTTGAACGTAAACCGAAATGCAGCGGGCGTTGATTTGTGCCAGGTAAGTACTGTGTCTGGTGTGGGTAAGTGGTAAAACGTTGTATTGCCTTCCACACTGTTTAATTGCGTTGCATAACGACCCAGGCTGGTTCCTTTGCTGTGACCGAACCAGGTTGTCGGCCAACGCCCGTGCTGCCATTGAGGCAAGCCTATACAGACTTCCGGCAATATTTGAGGTGTTTGGATATTTGTCATTGGGCTTTGCCATGCATTTGTTTATACTATGCGACCTTTACCGCTAATCGGCAATGAATGGTCGCTTTTCAGGCATTTTATACACCGGTTCGCGAAACTCAATGATAACAAAAACGCTGCAAAGCCGGCAGGGCATGAGCCATAACGTGAATTGGCGTCAAACCTGTATCTTCCTGTGGCTTTGGGCGTAAACGCTCAAGAAATTAGGGGTCTGAGACCATGCGCACAGATTACTGTGGGAATATTACTGCATCTTACATTGGCCAAACCGTCACACTGTGTGGCTGGGTAAATAAGCGTCGCGATTTAGGCGGCCTGATTTTTATCGATTTACGAGACCGCGAAGGGATCGTACAGGTCATGTTCGACCCGGATCTTCCTGAAGTTCAAGCGATTGCCAATACCCTGCGCAGCGAATTCTGTGTCAAGGTTACCGGTACGGTGCGTGCCCGTCCTGAAGGACAGGTGAACGCGCAAATGGCTACCGGCGAAATTGAAATCATTGGCACCGGACTGGAGATCTTCAATAAATCTGCAGTATTACCGCTGGACTGGAATCAGGAAAACTCCGAAGAGCAGCGCCTGCGTTATCGTTACCTGGACCTGCGTCGCCCACTAATGAGCCAGCGCCTGCAGTTTCGCGCAAAAGTCACGGCGGCGGTACGTCGTTATCTGGAGGGCGATGGCTTTTTAGATATTGAAACGCCCATCCTGACGAAAGCAACACCTGAAGGTGCTCGTGATTACCTGGTGCCAAGCCGGACGCACAAGGGTGAGTTTTTTGCATTACCACAATCACCTCAGTTGTTTAAACAGCTACTGATGATGTCTGGTATGGACCGCTACTATCAAATCGTAAAATGTTTCCGAGACGAAGATTTACGTGCGGATCGCCAGCCAGAATTTACCCAAATCGATTTGGAAACGACATTCCTCGATGCCGACGGCGTGATGAGCATCACTGAAGGTTTAATTCGTGATCTGTTCCAGCAAATGCTGGACGTTGATTTAGGTGACTTCCCGCGTATGACCTACGCCGAAGCTATGCAACGTTACGGCAGTGACAAGCCCGATCTGCGCAACCCGCTGGAATTAACCGACGTTGCAGATTTACTCGCCGCTGTCGACTTTAAAGTGTTCAGCGGCCCGGCGAATGACCCGAAAGGGCGTGTAGCGACTATCCGTGTACCGGGTGGTGCAAGCCTATCTCGCAAGCAAATTGACGAATACACGAAGTTTGTTGGCATTTACGGCGCCAAAGGTTTGGCCTGGATTAAAGTCAACGACGTGACTGCTGGCCTCGACGGTCTGCAGTCGCCAATTCTGAAGTTCCTGAACGAAGAAATTGTTAACGGTATCCTGGCTCGCACCGGCGCTCAGGATGGCGATATCTTGCTATTTGGTGCCGACAGCTACACCGTGGTTACGGAAGCGATGGGCGCACTGCGTCTTAAGCTGGGTGAAGATTTCGAATTGCTGGAAGGCGAATGGCGACCTCTTTGGGTTGTGGATTTCCCCATGTTTGAAGAAGTTGATGGCCAATTGCATGCACTGCACCATCCGTTTACCTCTCCTCGTGGTATGACGCCGGAAGAACTGGCTGCGGATCCGGTGAACGCCATTTCTGACGCCTATGACATGGTATTAAATGGTGTTGAACTGGGTGGCGGTTCTGTGCGTATTCACGACCAGTCCATGCAGTCAGCGGTGTTCAGTATTTTGGGTATAGATAAAGAAGAAGCAGAATTGAAGTTTGGCTTCCTGTTAGAAGCATTGCGTTTTGGTGCGCCACCACACGCCGGTTTGGCGTTTGGTCTGGACCGTTTGGTTATGCTGATGACGGGCGCCAGTTCAATTCGCGATGTCATGGCGTTCCCCAAAACGACCACGGCAGCTTGCCCGCTTACTGATGCCCCAAGCCCGGCTAATCCACAGCAATTAGCTGATCTGGCCATTGCCACTGTTAAAAAAGACAGCGCGGAATAATGACGTACAAGCGTCCTGAATCAGTTCTGGTTGTGCTCTATAACGAGCACAGTCAGGTACTGGTGATGCAGCGCAACGACGACCCGGACTTCTGGCAATCGGTGACCGGTACCATTGAAGCCGGAGAGTCGCCCATTGCGGCGGCATACCGCGAAGTAGGCGAGGAGACGGGGGTAAATCTGTCGCCTCAGTCAGGCGACATTGTAGATTGCCAGCATGTGAATCAGTACGAGATCCGCAAAGAATGGCAGCATCGTTATCCCCCCGATAATTTTGTGAATACGGAATATGTTTTCGTTACGCAAATTCCTTCTGATTCCCGCATTATTTTAACCGAACATTCTGCCTATGAATGGCTCGATAAGCCCGAGGCGTTGGCTCGTGTCTGGTCGCCTTCAAATCGCAACGCCATTCTGGCATTTGTGCCCGAGCCAAAATAATGGTAATACTGGGTATAGATCCAGGTTCCCGGGTAACCGGTTACGGATTAATCAGGCGACAGCAGGGCAAATTAAGCTATGTTGCGAGTGGTTGTATTCGTTTAACTGACAAACCCCTGGCGCCTCGATTAGATAAGATTTTTGTGGGTGTGAGTGAATTAATTGCTCAGTTTAGTCCGGACTGTCTGGCCATAGAGCAAGTATTTTTAGCCCGTAACCCGGATTCAGCGTTAAAGCTGGGTCATGCCAGGGGCGCTGCTATGATTGCCGCTACACAAGCCGGTATGGGAGTGCATGAGTACTCCGCGCGGCAAATTAAACAAGCGGTGGTGGGCACCGGGGGCGCAGACAAAACGCAGGTACAGCATATGGTAAAGCATTTACTTAACCTGTCAGGCACCCCTCAGGCCGACGCTGCAGATGCGTTGGCAGTTGCTTTATGTCACGCTCACAGTGAACAGAATTTAGTCAAGCTGGCTGGTCAGGCACGTAAAACGGTGCGCGGTCGCTTGCGATAACGGAGTGATGTAGTCACCATGATTGGTAGAATTCACGGTGTTTTATTAGAGAAAGCACCACCAGAGGTTCTAATTGATGTAGCGGGCGTCGGCTACGAATTACAACTGCCGATGACCAGCTTTTACCAACTGCCGAATGTGGGTGAGGCATGTATCTTGTATACCCATTTTGTGGTGCGGGAAGACGCCCAGCTGTTGTTTGGTTTTGCAGATAAACTGGAACGTGGTTTGTTTCGCGAACTTATTAAAGCCAATGGCGTGGGGCCCAAGTTGGGGTTAGCTATTTTGTCTGGCATGTCAGCATCGCAGTTTTTACAGGTCGTTCAAAATGAAGATGTGTCAGCACTCACGTCACTTCCGGGGATAGGTAAGAAAACCGCGGAAAGACTGGTGGTTGAACTGCGCGACAGACTGGCTAAATTTACCCAGTCTCTGCCTACACCTGACACCTTCACGTTAGGGCAGGACCCGGATGCAGCTAATACCAACACGTTTGTGCCGGTTAATGATGTTAAAGAAGAAGCGGTGAGTGCGCTGGTGGCCTTGGGTTACAAGCCACCGCAGGCCAGTAAGATGGTTAACAGTGTGTTTGAAGACGGCATGAGCAGCGAAGCGCTTATCCGCCAGGCACTTAAAACGTCGTTGTAGAAACGGGACCCAGTATGATTGAAGCCGATCGGTTAATTTCCTCCAGCGAAAATGATGAAGATGCCGTCATAGATCGCGCAATTCGCCCAAAACTGCTCGAGGATTACACTGGCCAACAGCATGTCTGTGATCAGATGGAAATCTTCATTGAGGCAGCGCGACAGCGTGAAGACGCGTTGGACCATTTATTGATATTCGGCCCGCCGGGTTTGGGTAAAACTACCTTAGCGAATATCGTAGCCAACGAAATGGGGGTGAATATTAAAACCACCTCGGGCCCGGTATTGGAAAAAGCCGGCGACCTCGCTGCGCTGTTAACCAACCTCGAACGCAATGATGTGTTGTTTATTGATGAAATCCATCGATTGAGTCCGGTGGTGGAAGAAATTCTCTATCCGGCTATGGAAGATTACCAACTGGATATCATGATTGGGGAAGGGCCGGCAGCCCGCTCAATTAAACTGGATTTACCCCCCTTTACTTTGGTTGGCGCTACGACTCGGGCAGGCTCACTGACATCGCCGTTACGCGATCGGTTCGGTATCGTGCAACGATTGGAATTCTATTCGGTAAAGGACTTAACGGATATTGTGGCGCGCAGCGCACATTATTTGCAGCTGGACATGGACCAGAGTGGCGCGTTTGAAGTCGCCAAACGTTCGCGAGGCACACCACGAATTGCGAACAGGCTGCTGCGCCGCGTGCGTGACTACGCGCAAATCAAAGCCAACGGACAGGTAAATGGTGACATAGCGGCTGCTGCACTGGACATGCTTGATGTCGATAAAGAGGGGTTCGACTACATGGACCGCAAGTTGCTGTCAGCTATCATCGAGAAATTCAGTGGCGGACCAGTCGGTCTTGAAAACCTGGCTGCAGCCATTGGTGAAGAAAAAGAAACCATTGAAGACGTTATTGAGCCCTTCTTAATCCAACAGGGTTTCCTGCAACGCACTCCTCGCGGTCGAATCGCGACATCAAGAGCGTTCCTGCATTTGGGCTTTCAGCCAGAGTAACCTGTCAGAATCCGCTGTTGGTAACCTAACCAACAGCGCACCGCCTTTGTACTGCTAATACTCTCCAATAAGTAAATTTAATTTTATATTTATGTAGTCAATTTGTTAGTGTGAGCAGGCATCTGATAACGGAGACAAACATGACAACTTATCAATCCATGGTGTTGGTAAACCGACCAAGAAACGGAGAAATAGGGGACTATTTGTTCGAAACAAAAGAACAGGAAATACCCAGTCCTGCTGAGGGCCAGCTATTAATCAAACAAACGCATATGTCACTGGACCCTGCGATGTTGGGCTGGATGAGTGAAGATCGCGGTAGTTATATTCCCCCAGTTGAAATCGGTGAAGTAATGCGCTCCAGTGGTGTAGGTGAAGTGGTTGAATCGAATCACCCTGACTTTGCTGTTGGAGATAAGGTGCTGGGCATGACCGGTTGGCAGGAATACCTGGTCTCCGATGGTCAGGGGTTCAACAAATTGCAGCCCGGCGTAAGTGCTGAAATGGCATTGTGCGTATTTGGGTTACCCGGACTTACGGCAACGACAGGGTTGTATCAGTTTGGTAAGCCCAAGGCGGGTGAAACTCTCATTGTTACCGGCGCCGCGGGCTCGGTGGGTACCATTGTGGGTCAACTGGCCAAAGCTGACGGTCTGCGAGTCATTGGCGTGGTTGGCAGTAATGAAAAAGCGGACTGGATTGTGAATGAACTGGGGTTTGATGGCGCCATAAACTATAAATCTGAAGACCTGGCTGGCCAGTTAACAGCACTGACGCCGAATCGCATTGACGTGTTTTTTGAAAATACCGGCGGCCCAATTCAACAGCTTATTGTCGATCGCATGAATGCCCATGGCCGTATTGTTGTGTGCGGCATGATTGCTGATTATCAGTCAGCCACTCCTTCTCCAGGTCCAAACTGGATCCCACTGATTAAGAAGCGAATTACGATTCAAGGGTTTGCGATGCCCGACCATTGGGGGGAAATCCCACAAATTCTGGCAAAACTCACGCCATACGTTCAGCAGGGTAAAATTAAATACCGGGCTCACACTGTTAAAGGACTCAATAACGCAGTAAAAGGGTTAAACATGCTGTTTAGTGGAGAAAATCGCGGCAAGATGGTCGTAGAACTCTAGCCCCTGAATCATCGGGGTTTGCGTTCGTTAGTTCAAGCTCTCGGACGCTCCATCTCAGGTCAGGGAAATGACTGAACAAAGGGTAAAAAAAACCCGCTTCATTGAAGCGGGCTGAGAACAACAAGTGTTGAAGGAAAAAATCCAGGGAACTCATGTCTAACAGGAAATTCAATAAGAACTCGTCTTGTGTCGACTTGATGCTGTGTATTATAGAGTGTTGTTGCGTTTCGACAATTGAGAATAATTTCAGTTTCAAATTAGAAAAACTAATCTGTTAACGTTGTGTTAATTAAAGTTGCTTGCTCTGCACATCACAAAAATAGAGGCTCTGCGATAAAACGTCTTTTTTATGCGATATGGCATAGAATTAATTAATGTATCTTAAAATACGCATTGCATAGCGCAATTGTTCGGCTGTCAAAGGCTCTGAGGTGCCTTACCGTTCCTGCGTACAGTCTCTTGGTACCTGTTTATCTCGTAAACTTTGTTTAATAAGTGAAATTCAGTGGTTGACCACACTGGACTCATCACGCTTCTATCTTCTACTATTGCGCCCAATAAAAACAAAGGGAGCTGACGTTGTGCACACACTACAGGTACGCGTTTATTACGAAGACACCGATGCGGGCGGTATTGTTTATTATGCGAACTATTTAAAGTTTGCAGAACGCGCTCGCACTGAGTGGTTGCGGGCATTGGGGTTTGAGCAGGATGTTTTATTGGAACAAAACACCGCTTTTGTCGTCAAAAAGGTCGAAATGCAGAACTTTGCGCCAGCTCGCTTTAATCAGCTGTTGAGTATTCAGTCCCACATTGTAGAATTGAAGGGCGCTAGTATGACATTTCAACAAGAGATAAAAAATGCACAGGACCAGCTGTTGGTCACCGTGCAAGTACAGGTTGCCTGTGTCGATTTGGCTTCAATGCGGCCACGTCGACTACCTAAGGCTATTTTAGGGGAACTTTCGCGTGTCATCTGATTTAACATTTATTGGCTTGTTCTTACAGGCAAGTTTCGTTGTTCAACTGGTAATGCTGCTGCTTCTCAGCGTATCCATTGCCTCATGGGCGTTTATTTTTCAACGCCAAAAAGCGCTGTCCGGCGCGCGCAAATCCATGCAGGAATTTGAAGATGAGTTTTGGTCAGGTGCCGACCTCAACCGTTTGTACCAGCAGTTATCTGCCGAAGAGGACGTGCGTGGCATGGGGAATATTTTCTGTGCCGGATTCAAAGAGTTCGTCCGACTTCGCAAAAGTAACACCAATGCCAACGTGATTGTGGATGGTACATATCGCGCGATGCGCGTGGCCCTGTCCCGTGAAGTAGACAATCTTGAAAGTCGGTTATCGTTTTTAGCAACCGCCGGCTCAATTAGTCCCTATATCGGTTTGTTTGGCACCGTATGGGGGATCATGAATTCATTTATCGCACTGGGTGAAGTACAGCAGGCTACCTTGTCGATGGTGGCGCCCGGTATTGCTGAAGCCCTGATTGCGACGGCGATTGGTTTGTTTGCCGCAATACCAGCAGTTGTTGCATATAACCGATTCAGTCATCAGGTTGAAAAACTGGAAAACAGCTACAGCAACTTTATGGAAGAGTTTTCTGCCATTTTGCAGCGTCAGGCATTAGCTGCACAATCGAACGGCTAATTCAGCCGTTAGCAGGGAGAATTCACTATGTACGTTAGAAAGCGTCGTCGCCCGGTCTCTGAAATCAATGTGGTTCCCTACATTGATGTTATGTTGGTGCTGCTTATTATCTTTATGGTTACAGCCCCATTAATTTCGCAGGGCGTGAAGGTCGATTTGCCTAAAGCCAGCGCTCAGCCTATTGAGCAACAAGATATCCCGCCTATTATTGCGTCAGTTGATGTGAAGGGAGACTATTATCTGAATCTGGGTGACAACCAGGAGCAAGCCGTTGATGGCGATGATATGGCCGCGTTAGTTCAGGCCCAGTTGGAAAAGGCCCCGGATACACCTGTGGTAGTCAAGGGTGATGGTGCGGTGGCCTACAGCGAAGTCATTCAGTTAATGGTGTTATTGCAAAAAGCGGGTGTCCCCTCAGTAGGTCTGATGACAGACCCGGTTGAAAAATAACGGGCTACTTAAGTGACTGAAGCTGACAAAAACGCGTTATTGAAATCCTTTGGCTTACATGTTGTGATAGCCATGCTGTTGCTAATTAGCGTCAGTTTGTCTTCATCACCCATTATGCCTGTGGTTTCCAATACCGCGGCACCTGTTGTTATTAAAGCCACATTTATTGATGCGCAAGCGATTGCTGATGCCCAGCGCGCCCAGGCTCAGGCTGAAGCACAGGCAAGGGCTGAAGAGCAGAGAAAACAGAAAGCCGCTGAAGATAAACGTCGTCGCGAAGCGGCGGCACGCAAGGCCCGGCAGGAAAAAGCGGCAAAAGAAGCCGCCGAAGCAAAGCGTCAGTCTGAGTTACGTCGTTTAGCTGAAGAAAAGGCACGGGAGCGTAAAGAAAGGGAAGAAGCCGAGAAGGCAGAAAAGGCGCGCAAGGAAAAAGAAGCAGCCGAGCGCGCAGAAATGGAAAGAATTATGCAAGAGCAGCTTGCCAAAGAGCAGGAAGCCATGCAGCAACAACGCCGACAACATGTATTGTCGGAAAAGGAGCGGTATCAGGCGTTAATCCACCAGACGATTAAGCGCTATCTGAATGCTGACTTTAAAGGAAAGAGCTGTAGATTGAATATTAGATTGGCGACAACCGGTCTGGTTACCAAAGTATCTGTTCTTGATGGTGATCCTGCTCTGTGTCGTGCTGCGCAAAGTGCGGTATTACGACCAGACAGACTGCCAGTGTCAGATGACCCGGCAGTCTATGAAGAATTGAAAAACATTAATTTGAAGGTGGAGTTGTAGAGCCTATGAAAAAATTGGGTCTGTGGATAGCGTTGACATACCTAAGTTGCATCGGGACATTGCATGCCGCATTGGAAATTGTGATCACTGAAGGGGTAGATAGCGCCAGACCCATTGCCGTGGTGCCATTTAAGTGGCAGGGCGAGGGCATGTTACCAGACAACCTGACCGACGTTGTTATGGCAGATTTGCGTCGAAGCGGTAAGTTTAACCCGGTTGTTCCGGCATCCATGCCGCAGTATCCGTCTACGGACGCCGAAGTCGACTACGCCGCGTGGGCGTCTATGGGACTGGATACCATTGTTGTCGGTAAGATTGAAAGTGAAGGCGTCGACCGCTACTTGGTGTCGTTTGAAATTATTGATGTGCTGCGAGGCCAGATCACTGGCGGTGAGTCCAAGGTACTGGGCAGTGACGGCACACTGGTAAACAGCAAAGACCATATTGTTGACCAACGTCAGGTAGTCATTGGCGGCGGCGACTTCAGACAATACGCGCACCGAATCAGCGACGTTGTGTATGAAAAGCTAACTGGCGTTCGCGGCGCGTTTTTGACCCGCATTGCTTACGTTATTGTGCGTGACCGTGAAAAAGAGAAGCTGCCTTATCAGTTAGTGATTTCAGATTATGACGGCTTCAATGAAACGCGTTTGCTTTCATCGCCAGAGCCGTTGATGTCGCCATCCTGGTCACCGGACGGCAATAAGCTGGCTTATGTGAGTTTTGAGAATAAACGCCCACAGATTTTTATTCAGGATATTTACACCATGCAGCGCGAGAAAATCACTGATTTTCCAGGCATAAATGGCAGCCCGGTGTTTTCTCCTGACGGTAAACAGATGGCGATGGTATTGTCGAAAGACGGCAATCCCGAAGTGTATGTGATGGACTTAGCCAGTAGAAATCTGCGCCGAGTAACCCGAAATAGAGCAATCGATACGGAACCAAGTTGGTCTCCAGACGGTAAGAGTCTGATTTTTAGCTCCGAACGGGGTGGTAAACCACAGATTTATCGCGTAAATTTAGATACTGGCATGGTAAGACGTTTAACCTTCGAGGGTGAACAGAACCTTGGAGCCACCTTTACACCAGACGGTGACGAGATTGTTTTGGTTAACCGTACCCGTGGTGATTATCACATCGCACGGCAAGAAGTGAAAAGTGGAGCAATTCAGGTACTCACGAGAACATTTTTAGATGAATCTCCTAGTATCGCTCCGAACGGAAGCATGATAATTTATAGTACATTATTCGGGGATACCCAGGTATTGTCTTTAGTGTCACTGGATGGGCGCTTTAAAGCGAGGTTACCGGCAGCTGACGGGCAGGTTAAATCGCCAAGTTGGTCACCGTTTTTGTTTTAACATTTTTGAGTACATAGAAATAAATAAGTATAAGGATTAAGAGGATGCAAATGAATAAAGTAATGAAGAGCTTCATCATCGCCTTGCCAGTGGTGACTATGATGGCATGTTCATCAGGTCCTAGCGAAGAGGAACTGGCGGCGGAACGCAACCGTATCGCCCAGCAACAAGCTGCTGAAGAGCAGGCGCAACAAGAAGCCCAGGAAGCTAAAGTTAAAGCGGAAGCTGCTCAGCGCGTTAAAATGCAGGAAGAGCAAACTAAGCGTGACTTAGCTGCGCTGCAAAATGAACAAACAGTATACTTTGACTTTGACCGTTCAAACATCAAGTCTGAGTTTTATCCGGTACTACAAAAACACGCTGAATTCCTGATGAAAAACCCAGGTAAGAAAGTAGTAATCGAAGGTCACTGCGACCAACGTGGTACGCCTGAGTACAACATTGCACTGGGTGAGCGTCGTGCTCAATCAGTACAAACTTACCTGTTAAATGCTGGTGTTAGCTCTAGCCAGGTAACTGTTGTGTCTTACGGTGAAGAAAAACCTGCGGTAATGGGTTCATCTGAGTATGCATTTGCTCAGAACCGCCGTGGCGTAATCGTTTATCAGTAAGATGACGAACCGTAAAGGTAACGTGTTGAAAGCCGTTGTTGTTGCAACAACGGCTTTGCTGTGTCTGCCGGTCGCTCACGGCCAGTCAGATGGCGCGCCAGTATATTCTGTTGGCGACAGTGACATTGAGTCGCGTCTGACCGTACTTGAAAGACAGGTAAAGAACAGAGCCGAAATGCAACATCGTCTCCAGCAGCAAATCGACAATATGCAGTTGGAATTAGATGAGTTGCGCGGTGCGGTAGAGGTCCATACCAACCAGTTACAAAAAGTACTGGATCGTCAACGGGAACTGTATCTGGAAATCGACAAGCGTGTCGAAGCCCTGAAAGAAACAGCTGTTGTACCTGTCGGGGCGGGTGGTTCTGCTACTGTACCGGCTACTAACACGCCAACACAGGCCTCCACAACCACTGCAACGACCACGCCGGCTATGTCGGGCTTGTCAGAATCTGAAGCTTATGAGAAAGCGGTTAACTTAATTCTCAAATCCAGAGAATATGATAAGGCCATTCCTGAGTTTCAGGCATTCATTGCTCGTTTTCCTGACAGTAGTTATGCGCCTAATGCACACTATTGGTTAGGTCAGTTGTTGTTTAATAAACAACAATGGCAAGACGCGGCTGCACAATTTGATGTTGTAGCGAATAAGTTTAGCGACTCAGCAAAACGTCCTGACGCATTACTCAAGCTGGGTGTGATTGCTGAAAAAACAGGTGACGTTGCAAAAGCTAAGCAATTGTTCCAACAAGTGATTAATGATTATCCAAATTCATCAGCCAGAAAATTAGCTGAAGCGCGTTTGTGATCATTTTTTCACATTAATTTGTAATAAAGGAGCCAGGCGGCTCCTTTTTTATTGCCAGGCGATAAACGGTGATAAACCAGAAATGTGCGAGCGGTTATTTGATAAAGCGCATTTTTGGGACTAAAGTTTGTGCGATTTGTTTTGTTTTTGAGCGTTTAAACTTTTTTTGCCAGAAAAGTGAAAATAAAAGCATTTTTAAGGTTGCACACACGCCGGAAATAAGTATTATATGCGCCCGTCGCCAAGACAAGGTGACAGCGATAATCGATGGGTCGTTAGCTCAGTTGGTAGAGCAGTTGACTTTTAATCAATTGGTCGCTGGTTCGAATCCAGCACGACCCACCATCCTAAATCGATTGTCCCAATTTGAAGAGGGTCGTTAGCTCAGTTGGTAGAGCAGTTGACTTTTAATCAATTGGTCGCTGGTTCGAATCCAGCACGACCCACCACTTCAAATTACCTTCTCTGCTCAAGAACCAAATTCCAAAATACATATTTCCCAAAGCTAAACTTATATCCGCGAAGCTGTTCGATGTGAACGAAGCACTATGAACACGCGTTAGCACAGCTCACAACGTTAACTGATTTCCCAAATCAAAAATCCAAGAAAATAACACAGCCCCCGCGCAGGATTGGAATAAGCGATGTGGTTTACATGTATCTATTCACCAATAACGCCTCTACGCGATTTTGCGGCGATTACTATGACTTTCATTAGTATGTGCTCAGGATTGTTTTATTGTCTCTCAGCCCTCATTTAAGCCCTGTATGACACGCATAATTCAGTTTAATCAGTAAGCGTGCTTTCTATATGAAATTTTTGTGACACTCAGGTATAATCGGCGCCCGATTGACCGTTAATCCCGTGTAGGTAAAAGAATCCATGACGTTAGCGTATCGTATTGAGCAAATAGACTATCCATTTCCAGCCAAGCCTGCTGTGTTGAGTGATGTGCGTAAGCAAGAACTCAAAAACAAAATTAAAGCGCTATTGGTGGAAAAAAACGCCGTTATGGTGGCTCACTATTATACCGATCCGGAAATTCAGGCACTTGCCGAGGAAACGGGTGGCTGTGTTGCTGACTCGCTGGAAATGGCGAGATTCGGTCGGGATGCCGACCAGCAAACCTTGCTGGTAGCCGGGGTTAAATTTATGGGGGAAACCGCAAAAATCCTTAGCCCTGAAAAGCAAGTGCTTATGCCGACGATGGAAGCCACTTGTTCGCTGGATTTGGGTTGCCCAATCGAAGAATTTTCTGCGTTTTGTGATGCGCACCCGGATCATACCGTGGTTGTTTATGCGAATACTTCTGTCGCAGTAAAAGCGCGCGCAGACTGGGTGGTTACATCTAGCATTGCTTTAGAAATTGTTGAACACCTAGATAGTCTGGGCAAACCTATTATTTGGGGCCCGGATCGTCACCTGGGTAATTACATTGCCAAGAAAACCGGCGCTGACATGCTGATGTGGCAGGGCGAGTGTATAGTGCATGATGAGTTCTCATCACAAGCATTGAACGACATGAAGGCGTTATATCCGGACGCGGCCGTCCTCGTTCACCCAGAGTCGCCAGCCAGTGTTGTAGATATGGCTGATGCGGTTGGCTCAACCAGTCAGCTTATCCAGGCTGCGCAAGATATGCCGAACCAAACGTTTATCGTGGCTACCGACAAGGGCATCTTCTATAAAATGCAGCAGCTCATGCCTGAGAAGCGTTTTATTGAAGCACCAACGGCGGGTAACGGGGCGACATGTAAGAGTTGCGCTCATTGCCCCTGGATGGCAATGAATGGCCTTGAAGCGATTTACCAGTCGCTGTCTTCTGACACACCGGTGGAGCACGAGATTTTCGTCGATGCAGCGTTAAGGGAAAAAGCGTTAATTCCATTGAATCGTATGCTCGACTTTTCTGCGCAGTTGAAAGCAAAAAAATCTGCGTAAACGCTTATTAAGTGTGCGGTTAGTGAGTTTTTTACGGGTAGTTCTTGATTCACAACACAGCTTTCCCTACTATACGCGCGCTGAAAGAATTTAGCGGTTTGGTACTCAGTTGCCAGGCTGTCGCAAACAACTGTGTTTGCAAACAATTTGGAGAGATGGCTGAGTGGCTGAAGGCGCACGCCTGGAAAGTGTGTATACGTTTATAGCGTATCGAGGGTTCGAATCCCTCTCTCTCCGCCAG
>MDTG01410267.1_pt1 | contig 39952 bp, 38 predicted proteins | sample 811421 | NCBI WGS metagenome assembly MDTG01 (sample SAMN05326645, study PRJNA326480) | marine metagenome | isolation source: seawater | place: Pacific Ocean: South East | collected 2011 | reverse complement strand
GTACCCGAAAATGTTGCAGGGACCCGAAGACTTTGATCACATGCTGGGCATGATACTTCCACCTTTTCTTCAACCTGCTTGGATTTCTTAGAAGCTGGGGCCCGGGTTCGCTGCTCACGTATCGGTAATATTGACTCTCCAGCTCTTGCACGCATAACTGTTCGAGTGGCCAATCCAATTAGCAAACCGAATAAGGCACCGTAAACAATTGCTAGCCAATCGATTTCTAAATCATCGCTACCTTCGGCCTCAGATTGAGAAAGAATTGAACTTGTTGTTTCAGCGCTCGTATGGGGAGTTTCCCAAAACATAGTTATGTCTACAACATTATAATCTGGCCACTCAGAAATGGAGAAAGATGCAGTCGTTGACTCACCACTAGGGATTGCTTGAGAAGACTGTGTCCACAGAATTTCTCCATCCTTGTTGTCGATTAATGTCAACTGGCCGGTTAGAACATCTCCACCTCCCTCATTAACCAAAGTGTATGTTATGGTAGCAGATTCTCCTCGGACTGGATTTGTGGGCTCGACTGAATCGATTGAAAGTACAGCCCTTGGTTCTGGGCGTACAATCGTTGTACTATCTTCGGCGACTGTAGATGAAGTCCAGTCAACTGGTATCAATCGGGCCCAAACGTTGGATGATGCAGTTGGTTGGCCAAGGTTATATGTCAACGTCCTTTGACCAGGTGAAAGGAGAATGTTAGCTGAAATCTGCTCAACTTCACCCGATGTACCTTCGGTACCAACAGATAGTGTTACCTCTCGAGATTCTCCATTCGATAGTGATGTTGTAATCTCTACTTCCAGACCTTCACTAAGCGTCCAAGACCAGGAAGATATTGCTGTAGACAGAGCCTGTGATGGTTGCACTGCGACACTGATTGAACCCGATAAATCATTGGAAACTAGGCTGTCTGAACTCATTATTCTCCACTCAATTTCTCGTTCACCCGAAGAAATTGGGAAATGGTTCGCCCCTAATTCGAGGCTACTTCCAACCTCTAAATTTCTCTGCTCAAGTGTAGCCCATTGCCCCATTTCTGAACCATCAAGGTTGGATTCTCGCACCTCTAAAGATGCGCTTCCAGTAAAGTCTCCTCCATTGTGAATCAATATCGCTAATGGGATGGGATCGCCAACGTGAAATGGGCCTCCTGAAATCGTCAACCCATCACTTCCAGCACGCATTAGGTGTCCAGCGGACATGGTATAATCGTGACTTGAGTTAGTCAGAGAATCGTCATGCATACGCTGTTCAAATTGTGCATAACAGAGTATTGTACCTGGTCGAACTGTGATTTGTAGACTACTATTCCAAATGGATTGTGGAGGAATTGATACAGTTGTGTTAATTATTTCAACCGCGCTAGGAAAATTGCATATAACATCTCCATTAAATGCAATCTCACCTGTATTTTCAACACTGATATTCCACTGCACCAAATTGCCTAATTCATGCGCAGTTGGATTAGAATCTAAATTGAACACTACCCTGGGTAGCGGAGGAGGGCCAATTGTTAGATTAATTGAAACAGAAGATATTGAAGTGCCATTTTCATCTAGTATCGCAGTGATTATTGCAGCGCCTTCAGTGAATGGACCCAATGAAACATTTGCGTAGAAAGTAGAATCTCCGAAAATAGTTACAGGTTGCTGTAATTGTTGAATTCCATCAATCAGAATTTTGAGATTTCCGTCCCACGATACATCTCCTGTATTAACCAGTCCTATTTCTGCAAAAATTCCATCCCCATCACGAATTGATTCATTTCCACTAGGCTGGTTATTCGAACTATTGATTGGTGTTAAAGTCCAACTTTGAGGCTGTGACACCACTGCATCGGCAGGAGAATATTTGTGGACATAAATCTGAATCTCACTGAGGTTGTTTTCAAACTCAACGCCCACATCACCCCAGAGTCTTAAGACCAATACATGTGTGCCAATTGGGACTGCTTGAATATCAAAAACTTCTGTAACCGACTCGTCCGCGAGTAGTGAAATTGAACGATTATCTGATGCTAATTGTGTATTCGACTCCGATGTAAGGACCATTTCCAAATTTCCTGATGATGAAGAATCATGCGAAACTACGACTGCTGTTACATTGATATCGCCAGAACCAACTTGCTGATCGCCTTCCACTATGAATTGATCTCCATCCAAAAGGAGTCCTTGTCCTGAAGCCGAAACAAATGGTAAGAATATTGGCATAAGGAGTACTATCACCACTCGCAAAGTACCCGCATGACCCTTGGTCATGAGTGCTGTTGAACAGTTCCGGTTCAAGACCCTTGCCTTTCTCAAGGCGGTTTTTCGCTCAACCTTTATGCAGAACCTGCGACTCGGCGAGTCGTTAACATGGGAATCGACGAATTACTTTCCGTGACTCCGGAGGCGATGGCATTGGCCATACTGGAGCGACGGAGGGTTCTGGCCAAGATACTCCCTGATGTTGAGAAAAAAATGAGTGAAGAAGCTGATCAATTGGCACCCTTAGTGGAGAAACTGAGATTGAAACGCGATGCTGAATCAAATAAAGTCGCTGAACTGAAAAAAATTCGAGATGATGCACAAATAGAGGCAAGAAAATTGCTCAAGCAAACTAGGGACCTGCGCAACAAGTTAGAGACGGAGGGTGGACTGAAGAGCTTGGATCCGAAATGGGCTAAGGAACAACTCGAAGAAGCACTCGAAGAAGTCGAGAACAAAATCGAGAAACAAGCACTCACATTAGAGGATGAAAGAAAATTAATTGAACAGCGTAAAAGCCTCCTCAAAAAGAATCAAGATTGGTTGGAGAAACGTCGTAAGAACAACCCCCAAATGGCAGAATACATAGCATCAAGTAAAAAAATGCAGAAATTATTCATATTGGCAGATAAATGTCATCAAGAAATGCTTGCACATGCTACAAAAAGTGAACCAATCCATGCAGATTTTATTGAGAAAAGAACTGAGTTGAAGAATACTATGCGCCAGTTAGAAAGGGCAAGGGCACTTATTCAGCAATCCGAGAACACGGTTACTTACTGGGAGAAAATCTCCAAGAGCGGTGCAGGGACACTCCTTTCTGATTCAAAAAACGTACAACAAGGTGGTAAATCTACAATCAAAAGGAAAAATGCGGATCTACCACTATCTCCTAACTCAAAAAAGGAGGAAGGAGCATGAGTCAGGATAAACCGAAAAGATCGGTGAAAAACAATTCTGGATTATTTGATGATTTAGAAGATATTCCTACTCAAGAACTAGCAGAAAAATGTAATTCGATAAGGGCGAATCTAAAAGCTGCAGAAAGGCAGAAAACAACCGCCCAAGAAGAAAGACAGGCTGAGATTTCAATAGTTCAATCAATGCGCGCCATGCATGAAACTACCAAAGGGATGAACAAAGAGAGAAATTCAATACTGGGCAAATTCCGGGCAACTCGAGATGAAGCCAATCGATTGAAGGGACAGCGTGACCAGATCAACGAAAATGTCCCACCTCCTCTCGAAATAATAGAGGAGCGGTTGGGCCAAACATATGCACGATTATCTACGATGCCGAGTGACTTGTCGATGATGCCTAATCAGAATCATGAGGTGAAATTATTTTCGTTCTTTTTCGAGTTACAGGCCATGTATGTGAAGAAGAAATTAGGAAATGATTTACATCAAAAATACATTGATCTACTGCGACAACAAGGTGAAATGCTGAAGGACCTTGATCAACTCAAATTAGAAACAGGTAATGCTGAAAATGCTGATGGCGAAAAAACAGTCGAAAAAGGTCCCAATCCAAAGGATATTCGAAAGCAAAATGATCGCATATCAGAGATGTTAGACGACATCAAAAAACAGAGCTCCGCAATTAAGAAAATGCGGAAAGAAGTTGGTAGAATCGAAGCCTACTTGAGATTGCGGAAAAAATCTGAGCGAGGCCATAAGGGTCGGAAAATTGGTCCACGTATTGAAGATGTAAAGGCAAAGGCAGTTAGTGGCGAATCGCTTTCAATAGAAGAGATGTCTGCACTTCTCAAGGCTGGAAATATATCTGCAATATCCGAGCAGCAAGAAGCGGAGGGAGGTTCTGTATCTCAACCGACAAAAAAGCGGCGGCGAAAGTCGGGGGCAGCGCGTGGTAAGCGGAGAACTCTGGGCTCTGGTGAGAGAGATTCACGCTAGGGGTGATTCTATCCAATTGTACTGGTCAATTAGTCCAGAAATCCGCCAATGGGAAGAATCACGTGTCGAAAAAGTTCGCAAATTAATTCAATCCACAACTGGCGAATCATATGATATTGAAAGATTGAAAATGTTGCCATTAGATCCGAAATTTGGTCGCTTTATCCTGACTGATGGAGAAATTGACTACGGTATTCTTTGGGCAATGAAGATGAGTGGGGAATGTGCTCGAGTACTGGCATTTTCAATCCACACAAATCTCCAAGGGAAGGGGCTAGGCCACACAGGGTGGAAGAAATTTGCAGATGAGGCGATTCGGATGGGAATCAAAGAAGTGCAACTAGAAGTTCGACAAGATAACGATTCTGCGATTCGCTTGTATAAGCGGAGAGGGTTGAAAATACGGGGCCAAATTATTGGATTTTATCGTGGCAAAAAGGGATGGTTGATGTTCGGCCCCTTGAATTCAGAACCATCGCCACAATGATGCCCTTCCTCTGCATCCCGCCAATTATGAGAGAGGAAATATTGGCTGAAATCTCTAGTTTAAATGGCGTGAAATGTGCAGTAATAATCGGCCCCGATGCATTATCAATCGAATACTCGCCCACCGATATTGATGCAGAAAAATTTGTCGCGAATTGGCATGCATTAGAGTCTATAGCGCCGGAGAATGCAACAAAAATATTCATCAGAACATCAGATTCGTTTCTGTTCTCACAGCGAATAGATGAAGGACACACACTTTTGATACAAACTGATATTGAATGTAATGTGGGTTCTATGCGATCAATAATAGCTAAAGAAATACCCAAATTGGTTCCTTTTCTCTAATCAAACAATGGGCCCAATAGAGAAACACCTGCACCTGTAACTTCCATTGCTTGCTTTTCCATGGAATGCCTAACGTGACGCATCTTCTCAATTTGTAGTGTCCTTACAATCTGCCCATTTCGTCGGTCAAGTCCCAAATTGAGAATTGCATCTGCAAGGAATCCTTCGTTACCTTCTAGTTCAGCACTTTCACCTTTTTGTCGTTCAGTGATTACAAAGGTGTGTAAATTCTGACTCCGGCAGAACTCGAAGAATCTGAACATTCGCTTTCTCATTTCCTCATCTACTTTTGTAAGGCTATAAATTGCACCAAGTGAATCAAGTATGAAAACGGAAAACGCGTCACCACGCTCTCGTTTGAAGTGCTCAATCATTTTTTGTGTGAATTTGAGGTAATCCATGGCCTCATTTTCATTTCGAAGTTCTGTGAAATCTGTTATTTGGAGGTTTGGTGGAAGAGATAATCCAAGTGACTGGGATGCACGGAGAAGACTACTGGTGGTCTCCTCTACAGTACAATAAAGTCCAAAGCCTCCCGACTGGCGCAAATGATTCGATATCATCGAAAGACAAAACGAGGATTTCATTGAACCAGGTGGACCTGTTACTAGTGTCAAATATGGCGGATTAACATCATTTGTCAGTACTCTATCCATCCCCGGCATTCCATCAATGAACATGATAATCATACCGGGGTTTAGCCGGCAGGGCTTAATCGTTATCTAATTTCAAGTCTCGAACGATGCGCCCCCTATGGGGGCGATGCCTGAGAGTAGCGATTATATGCAACACCTATGTGGCCGAGTTGTTGAAAGACTAGGCTGACATCGCCAGGTGATAATATGAGTGACTATTTGACTAACCTCGATGGATTGCGAACAACCATTGACAAGAAGGTCAAGAAGAGTCGTGATCACCGTGAAAACTGGAATTCTAAGACACGAGAGCATTTGGGTACAAGAAACACATTCAATAGTCAAGTACGGGAATTGATTACAGAAGTACAGCGCCAGAAAGTTATCCGAGATGAGGCTAATGCTGCTGTGCGTGAAGCAAAAGATCTCCGTGCGCAGAAAAATGCCCAAGTGAAAGAGGCAAAGGAGCAACTTCGCCAGTTATCTGGCGGTGAACCAGAACAACAAGAAAGAGGCGGTCGAAGAGGAAAGCGTGATCGGCCTGATACTCCTGCCATGCTACGACGTAAGATTGAAGTTCTCGAACGAGAATTCGAAATGGGCAAGCATACTGGAAAGAACGAGAAGAAGGCAATGCATAGGATGCAAATGATGAAAAGAAAACTACGTGATATGGCTGAAAAAGAGGACTCTAATGTCGACTTAAAGGATGCACGTGTCAAACTAAGAACAGCCATTGATGAGCAGGAAGAAGCTCACAATGCGGTTACTACTGCTGCCGATAACGCTCAGCAGGCCCACGATTTGATGATAAAAATCAGCGAAGAGGTTGATCGACTAAGAGAAAAGGCAGATTCTAGTCAATCGCAAGTCCGCAGATCGAAAAAAGAAGCAGACAATGCACATCAGACCTATATCGTCAGTCTTCGCTGCTTACATTCAATTCAGGATATATTGAGGGCAAAGAAAAACAAGGATTCTGGTATTTCAGAAACATCTTCTAGCGATTCGGGTGCAAGAGTAGAAGTTCAAGATTTGATGTCCAAGCTCATGTCAGGTGAAAAACTGACTACTGATGAACTGATGGCACTTCAGCGCGGCGGTTGAGCACATGATTTCGTCTACCGACATCCAAGAGATTCTAGAAGATTATGATCGCCTCAAATTACGTATTGGGATGACGGCGAGCCACAGTGCATTGGACATTTGTGATGGAGCTATTGAAGAAGGGTTCCCGACTGTCGCATATTGCCAAAAAGGGCGTGAAAAGACATATTCAGAGTATTATAGGACTCGCCGTAATTCATCCGGAAGGGTTACCCGTGGGATGGTTGACAAAGCAATTGTTTTGGACTCCTTCAACGATGTTATGGAGCCAAATTTTCAGCAACAAATGAGAGATAGGAATGTCGTATATGTCCCAAACAGATCATTCACATCCTACAGCCCAATCGAGAGTATTGAGAATGACTTCCGAGTGCCGATGTTCGGCAGTAGAAATATGCTGCGTATGGAAGAAAGGACTGAAGAACAGGATTACTACTGGATACTTGACAAAGCAGGTCTACCGTATCCAGAATCCATTGATAATCCAGAAGACATTGACTGCCTAGTAATTGTAAAGTTGCACCATGCCCAGAAAAAACTCGAGAGGGGATTTTTCACTTGCTCTTCCCATGATGAATATGTCGAAAAATCCGAATCTCTTCTCAAAGAGGGAATTATTGACCAAGAAAGTCTAGATGGTGCACGTATTGAAAGATACGTCATTGGCCCCGTGTTCAATCTGAACTTTTTCTACAGCCCACTTGAGGAAGAAATGCCCAAACTCGAATTACTCGGGGTTGATTGGCGATTTGAATCGTCGTTGGATGGACATGTTCGACTACCAGCCCCACAACAGTTGACTATGCCTGCACATCAGCAGATTCCTGAGATGACTGTAGTTGGCCACAATACTGCAACAATACGAGAAAGTTTGCTTGAAAGTGCCTTTGAACTCGGCGAGAAGTTCATTGATGCAAGCAAGGAGCATTATGACCCGGGAATCATTGGGCCCTTTTGTCTACAAACCTGCATTGATAAAGATATGAATTACTACATTTACGATGTTGCACCACGTTTGGGTGGTGGAACAAATGTCCATGTTAATGTGGGGCACCCCTATGGAAATGCGACATGGAGGAAGCCAATGAGCAGTGGTCGCAGAATTGCGATGGAAATTCGTCGAGCTGTGGAACAAGATCGGCTTGATGAAGTACTAACTTAATCTTGTCAATGGAATAAGAGAACCTGTTAATCCATGCACAACTGCAGTATAATCTGGTAATCTTATTTGCCATGCAGGCAAAAGAGCAAGACGAGGGCTCATTTCAGCACTGGAAGGATCTAATTTCCACCAATGCAAAATGCTGCCTGTAACTTTCTGTCCTGCAGCAGATTCTGTGATAACTGAATGCCTTCGTTCTTCACAAAGCCCTGCAATTTGAGGTATTATATCGCTTTCTACTGCCCATGAATTGGGCGATAAATGTTCTAATTCAGGAATGAAATCCAGAGTTTCAACAGATTCTAACCGAACGATTTCTCCTGTGAAAGAATCCTCTAAAAATGTCCACCATTGTCTCTGAGCCGCATCGTCTGGGCCTCGTAAAATTCCTGTAACTGACCAAATTCTAGACCGAAGGAGGACTGGGCGTGGTTGAACATTCCGCAGATTCAACTTATCCAATATATCCTCCAGATTTATCTGCGGACGCAGTGCACATGGACCTTCATCCACAGTTTCAGGGGGGGGTGTCATTACATTCGTAGTGTCATCTGTGTTATCTGAAGTGATTTTTCGAGGGATACTCGCAACAAGATCACCATTCAATATTGCATCACCCAGCCATTGACCGAATTTTTCAGGCCCCCACAATTGGTAATCAACTCCCTGTTTCATAGGTTTTTTTTCAATGCGGAGGGGGCGCTCGGACAATAGCCAGTGATCGCCAGCAGATACATCAACTAACCATCTCTCAATCTCTAGGTTGTCCAATGGAGCCCAGCCATCATGTGCATGCCAAACCAATGTGCCCGTTTTCAGTGAAGAACCACTCCTTGTCCTAGGTGGGTTCGTGAGTACACCCAATAGAGAAATTCCTGGACAGGGTTGGTGAATTGGAGGAGGGTCCAATGAAGCACCAAGTTGCGATAATAAATCGCGGATTAGTGACTCCATATCCTCACGGCGGCAATAAGTGCCTTGAACACTACGTTCAATCCAGCCATGTAAAGGTTGATTTCAGAGCTTCAATCCAAATTCGACTGGAGGCTCAGCAATTCGCTGCTTCCTTCTGAATGAACACATATTGTACTGATTGCAAAAGGCTTAGCACAAGCAGCGCCAAGTTCACGATTCACCAGTTCAGACTGATACATCGGCACATCAGGATGGCGTGCTCGGAGAGATTCTATGTAACTCTGCGGACAATTTGCTGCGAATATCAGCATTTTTGCCAGTCCATTAGCACAGGCATCTGCTGCCTGATTTTGTCCAAATGTTAGTTCTCCACTTTTTATTGCGGTCTTCAATTGTCTGCTTAGATCCAAATTAATTCCTCCATTCTCCACTGTTGCTTCTCATGGAATGTTATATCACTCATTTTCCGGGATGTAGAATAGTTCAACACTACCAGTCCCTAGTGCAACTGGTTGACCGACAATAATATTCTCAGCCACACCTGTCAAATTATCTCGCTCACCGATAATACCTGCATTTAGTAGGTGATTAACCGTTACTTCGAAAGCAGCACGAGCCAATATACTGTGTTTAGTACCCGATACACCGTGGCGTCCAATGGCTCTAACTTCTCCTTCGCTGGTCATTACATCTGAAACCATGAGTAGGTGGCGGACATCAACGTCAAGACGTGCACCTTCAAGCGTTAGTACCAATTCATTGATGATTGCTTGTCTTGCAGCTTCAATACCTAAGTAATCTTGTATTTCCATGATGTTGTTAGTGTATGTCCTTGCACGATCTATTCCTGCAAAATCAGATACTTTAGCGAGGTTGGAACCAATCGTAGAGATGTAGAACTCACCATCTGTGTTCTTCTGAACATTAGCACGCTCAATATCTTTGACACCCTTAAGCCGCAAAATTTTGATTTTCTCTTCCAATTGAAGTAGTTCAGTATAAGTGGGCGGGTTTACATCCGTTTCCTTAAGATCGTCTTCCTTAGCAACACCTGGCACGATTTTCAATTCTTTAGGTCGTGCTTCTGAACCCTCATGCACTGCAATGTACAAACGAAGAGCGCGTGAAAGTTTATCTCGCACTTCGGCACCAGTCATGTTCTTCAATTTTAGATGGGAATTTTTCAGTTTGAGTACAATGTATCGTTGTGCAACTTCAACATCGATATCTGCAATGTCTTTTGTCGTAGTAGTTTCCAATGATGCCGCAATTTTTTGGACTGCATCTTCGTTTGTTGCAAGAGGCTTCCCATTAGCATCCTCATCTTCAAGATAGATGTTCATCGTTGGAGTCTCTGGGACCTTACGGGCATCGACAATTTCGATAATCCTCGGTAGACCTTGTGTCACGTTGACTGTTGCTACACCTGCATAGTGGAAAGTACGCATAGTCATCTGAGTACCTGGTTCACCAATTGATTGAGCCGTGACAATACCAACTGCCTCAAAGGGGTCGACACTAGCATTCGAAAATTGGTCATTTGCCTGAACAACTATTTTCTTAGCCTGAGCTGGTGTCAATTTGTCCTTCCCACGTGCTGAGATGCCAGTGGTTAAATCCTGGAATAAACGAGGAGTAAGGCTGATAGATTCTTTTTCAGCCGCTTTGACAAGAGCCATGAAAATGGGATTTGATTCATCTAAATCTCGAGAGATATTCTCCATTTTTCCGTCCACATCATAACTCTGAAGGGCAAGTTCCTGGCGTGCACCACGGCGTCTAGCAACACGTCGTCGAACGACAGTGGTTGTCGCACCACCATCTGCACCAGATTTCGAGCCACCAAATGTCTGAAGGATATTGTGTATTGCGGTTGCTTCATCGGATGCCAAACCACATATTTGCGCAATTTCTCCAGGTGTCAATATCTTGACGTCGTCCCACTTCCGATCATCCGCAAGTTTGTGAGAGAACTCTTCTTGGACTCCCATATCCATTAACTTCTTTTTAGTTGCTGACTTAACTACCATCAGTTTCCACCTCCAATTACGTCATCGAGAATCTGTTCGACATTAATCGGCTCACCCTTAAGAGATCTACAAGGATCTACACCGTCTTCACCATACTGGAATTGGATAATCCGATTTGCAGTGTTCCTAACAGAGGACTTGCCATCATTCCAAACCTTGAGATCATCCATTGCATTGATTAGACGCCTCTGCATATAACCTGACTTGCTAGTTCGGACCGCAGTATCCACAAGTGATTCACGGCCGGATACAGAGAGCATAAAGAACTCCGTTGGTTCCAAACCACGCTTGAATGAAGATGCTACGAATCCCTTTTCTTTAGCACCCTTAACACCTCGACGGAAATGTGCCAAAACTCGATCATTGTATCCACGTTCTAGGCGCTTACCACGAACTTTTGGTTGACCAATTGATCCAGCCATCATCGCCAGATTGTCCATCGAACCACGTGCACCTGAAACTGCCATCATTACGGCGGGGTTGTGGTCAGCAAGGTGCTCTTTTGCGACGGTTCCCGTTTCAGCCTTACACTGATCCAATATTTGCAAAATATTTTCTTCAAGAGTTTCAAGAGGTGTTCGACCAGGGCGAGTTTCATATTTCCGGCCATCGGCACCGAATTTTTCTAACTCCGCATCTACTGCCTCACTCGCCTCAGCATTTCTTTGTGCAATTAAATCGAGAGCTTCAGGAGGAAGGTCTTCATCATCAATCCCTGTCGTAAAGCCCATTGCTGTACAAATACCAATTGTCAATTTAGTCATGTGATTTAGGAATCTCGCGCCGACTGCGGTACCGTGAGTTTGTACAACTGCATCTAGGAGTCTTCCGTCCTCTGCACCGATTGCGCGCTTGTCCAATGTTCCACTGATAATATTTCCACCCTCAACACTCACCTCATCTTGACTTCGGCTCGTGTATCTAAGGCTGAAACCTGCGGGGACAATCAGACTGAACAAGTCACGGCCATAATAACCAGAACTTCCGTCTACATTATGTTCCTTGGGTAATTCACCAGACCAACCGATTTGTCCTAATACGTCAAGAGCTATTGCCTTGGGGACAAATGGATTCTCGTGTGTCAAAAGGTATGCGCCCGAAATGTGGTCGTGGATACCACCAATCACAGACCCACCATATCTCGGTGTGATAATGTGTTCTTGTACCCTCATCAGAATCTTAGCCTCTGCACGAGCCTCTTCGGACTGAATTACGTGGAGGTTCATTTCGTCACCATCAAAATCTGCGTTATATGGCGTACAAACTGCTAGATTGAACCTGAAAGTCTTGCCCTGCATTACTCGAACTTCGTGGACCATCATTGACATCCTGTGCAGAGATGGTTGACGATTGAAAATGGCGACATCTCCATCAATCAGGTGGCGTTCAACGACCATCCCTGGTTTTGGGTTTCCGTCTAAATCAACAGTTGCCAATCGATCCTCAACCTTACTCCTTTGGTCTTCAGATATTTCTGGACTGCCACAGTGCGGACAATGTACTTCTAGTTCTGAAGGGAAGGGTTTTCCAGGGTTTTCTCTTTCAAACACCCATCTTTGGTGCATAACAGCCCTAGGATCGCCATCACCTAGTGGCTTACCATTCATATCTTCGCCACGCATATTGGCAATGGTTCGATCTATATCGACAATATATGTGTCAATAGTAGACCCATCTGCTTGACGAACGGTCTCTGTTTCAATCTCCATCCCTGGCATGAAATTTGGTGCGTGTAGAACCTCATTCAAATCAGGTCGCATCCCGGGATAGGGTTCGCCTCGTTCAACATCTCCTGAATGACACTCTGGATTATGGCAGCGGAAACCTGCCCACATGTACTTTGTTTTGTCAGTGATTCTGACTCGAAGGTTATCGCCTCGAACGATGTAGTTTACACCGGGGTGGATGTCAGGACCACGAAGAATCATTTGACGTAATTGCTCTCTGTTTCTTCCTGTAACCCGAATTGGTACAGTTAGTTCCTTAGCTGACTGTACAGGTACACCGACCGCATTGATTCCCAAATTGGGGTCTGGACTAATCACAGTTCGTGCACAGAAATTAACACGCTTTCCAGAAAGATTGCTGCGGAAACGCCCTTCTTTACCCTTCAAACGCTGAGTTAGGGTCTTCAGAGGTCGTCCTGAACGGTGTCGAGCAGGAGGGATACCTGCTGTTTGATTGTCGAAATAGGTTGTAATGTGATACTGCAGAAGTTCCCAAAGATCCTCTACAATCAGTTGTGGTGCACCAGCATCGCGATTTTCACGCAAGCGCTGATTAATACGAAGTACATCAACCAACTTGTGAGTAAGGTCGTCTTCACTACGGTCTCCACTGTCTAATGTGATAGACGGACGGACTGTGATAGGTGGAACAGGTAGTACTCGCATAATCACCCATTCTGGACGACTGGATTTCATATCCATTCCAACAAATATTAGGTCATCATCTGGAATACGCTCAAGCCATTCACGAATATCACGTGCATTCAATTTGTGCTCACCCTTGTCCATCTTCTTTTCCTTGAAGGTAGTAGGCTTATCGAGCATAATCTTGCCCTGTTCCGCGCCACAGTGCATGCAAACTGCACGCTTGGCACTTGAACAAATCTTAGTAATTTCTTTGATGATTTTCTTGAATTCAGTTGAACCGACACCGTGTTTTTGGATTACATCATAAACTCGTGCACGGTAATAGTCTTGCTCTGATTTGGTCTCATCAATAGGATGAGTTCCTTCTTGTGCATGTAAAAGGATACGACTGCAGGTATTGCAAGTAGATTTCAGACTTGTTTTGAGCAAATTCGCAAAACCAATGTGGACTACGGGTAACTCAAGTTGAATGTGTCCAAAGTGACTTGGACATTTGTCCTGTTTATTTCCACATGTTTCACAGCGAACACCAGGCTCTATTACACCCATTCTCGGGTCCATAAGTCCTTGACGATATGCGTGACCATCGTCTTTGTAAGTATCTGCCGTCTTTACTTCAACTGCAGACATCTTGCGTATTTCATTGGGATCCATCAAACTGAATTTGATGGAAGCAATTCGCTTCGGGATTGTTGCAACGTCTCTGTTCATCTCTTGTCCTCCAGTTCGAGTCTCATAGCCACACCAAGTGATTTCATTTCATCCAGTAGAAGCTTGAAAGCGTAGGATGTTGATACGGGGAATACTTCTGCCTTGTCACCATGTATTGGGCTAACATAACATCTCTTGCGCCAATCCCAATAAGCAATATGACCACTATCTGCACACACAAATAGTTCCCATCCGTCAGATTCATCCAATAATCTATCTTTGATTACCATAGACGCGCCGTGTGCAATCAAACAATCGCGCTCCATTTCACCAAATCGAAGTCCACCCTGGCGGGCACGACCTTCGGTAGGTTGACGGGTTAGAATCTGCACTCTACCGCGACTTCTAGCGTGTATCTTACCACTAACCATGTGGTGTAATTTCTGGTAATAGATTACACCCACGAATGTTTGTGCAGGGAATTCTTCCCCAGTTTCACCATTAATCATTGTCTCACGGCCAGTGTGGGCAAAGCCGTGACGAAGAAGGCCTTCTCTCAGACTGTCTTCTTTCTCTCCATTAAATGCAGTTCCATCAATTAAGCGACCTTCCATGGAGCCAACCTTACCGCCAATCATCTCAAGGATGTGTGCTACAGTCATGCGTGAAGGAATGGCGTGTGGGTTGATTAACAAATCAGGGACTACTCCATCAACAGTGAATGGCATATCTTCCGGATCTACTAAACGCCCAATTACTCCTTTCTGCCCGTGACGACTGGCAAACTTGTCACCCAATTCGGGTATCCTGTTTGTACGAAGTGTGATTCGAACAAGGCGATTGGAGTCAAGTGATTCCGTAACGAAAACATTGTCAACGAATCCACCCTCTCCATGTCGTACATTCATACTCGATTCACGTCTCTCCTGTGCTTGCAAGAAAGCACCATGGGATTCTTCAAGGAATCTTGGGGGGCTTGTCTTACCAACTAGCACTTGTGGGACTCTATCTCTGTCTTCTGGTTTACTGCTTATTTCAGTTTCAGGAGTGGGTAGACCGTCGCCTTCGAGATGTGCATACGCCTCTGGCGCTTTGAGACCCTTTACTTCATCTAGGCCTGTTCCAGGAACCTCAATCTCATCGACCTGTCCACCTGGGAATCTCTTTCTTTCAGCATTGTATGTACGAATAAATGTAGAGCGCCCCAGTGCCCTATCAACACTGCCTCTGTTCATAATTACTGCATCCTGCATGTTGTAACCATGATGACTTAAAATTGCCACAACAAAATTCTGACCTGCAGGACGGCGGAGGAAATTGGTTGCTTCCATGGCCCGGGTGCCGGTCATCGAATTCTGTGCGTAATGCAAAACATGCTGTCGAGTATCTGGCCTCAATCGGCCATTCGCCGCAGGCAAACCAAGGGATTGCTTGACCATTGCAGTTCCACCAGTTACACGTGGAGTGGAATTGTGTTCTGGATACGGTACCAACGCTGCACAAACTCCCAATATTAACTGTGGATCAATTTCAACGTGTGTGTAAATTAGTACATCACCTGTCTTCTTAGCCCTGCGAGCTAATTTGTCGGTCTCTTCTTGATAGTAATTCAAAGGTACTTTGAAAGTTTCTTCAGCCTTGTCACCATTTGGCATTATGATTTGGGCTGTTAGTTTAGCATGAGTAATTCCTTCTTCGCCCATGTTAATCCATTCAACATTCGATGGAGACAGTGGTCGCTTGTTCTTTGGACTGACTGCTGGAAGATCGTATGGTCTTGGAGCAATAAGTAGGTCTTCTTCTTCCTCTGCATCCACCCATTCTACAACCCCCTCATTAACCAAATCCTGGAAACGGATTTCTTGTGACCGCAACCCATCAAGGTATTCTTTGGAAAGAACTAGGGAACCATTGTCCAATACTAAGAGCGGGCGTAAAATACGGCCTTTGTCAGTATTGATGAATATATCACGATTGACTGAATCATGTCGTATGCTGACCTCTGGTCGTATTCTTCCACGGCGACGGCTGCGCTTGATATGGTCAACCAGTTTATGTGGATTCATGTGCAAACCAAAGATATCTCCATTGACGTGAACACGAGCGCCTTCAGACCATCCGGATGGACGAGGATCAACACCTGCCTCAGCAAGAAGTCCCTTCACATCGTCTTCAGGTACTGCTTCAGAAATGTCAATCATTTGAGCAGCATTCTTTACAAGGCCGCAATTTTGACCCTCGGGAGTTTCGTTTGGACAAAGTCGGCCCCATTGTGTAGGGTGCAAATCTCGTGCTTCGAAATGCGGTTGGCTTCGAACAAGTGGACTCGTAACTCTGCGCATGTGCGAAAGAGCGGCGAGGTAGGTCGTTCGATCGAGTAATTGGCTTACACCACTCCGTCCTCCGACCCAATTGCCTGTGGCTAATGCATGCATAATCTTTGATGTCAAAACGTCGGGACGCAAACAGGATGTTATCTTTAGGTCACGCTTTCGATTGTGATGTCTTTCAAGTTGATACTTGAGATCTCGTGCCAACTGTTGTAGTGAAACACGGAATAAGTCTTCAATTAAATCTCCTGCCAATCTAACACGCTTGTTAGCATAGTGATCCTTGTCATTGGGCTCCTTGTCATTAATCGCCATTTCAAGGACTTGACGAACTATTCTGCCAAGGAATACTGCCTTCTTCTTACGATCCTCTTCGGAGTCACTCCCAAGGTGGGGTAGCAATTCTTTGTCCAGCAAATTCTGAATTCTCTGTTCACGGTATTCCTTTTGCTGACCTGCTGCAAATTTCTTCTCAAGCCACTGCATAGCTTCTTCCTGATTTTCTACACCATATTCCTCGTTGTCCTTAACCTCGTTAATGTTGGCTACGATGAATTTGAATGTCGCAGTAGGACCTGCGATTGCTTGGAATATCTCTTGGTCGTTGTCAATTCCAAGAGCTCTCATCAAGAGAACCACAGGGATTGCAGTAGTTCCAGCACTACTGATTTTAACCATCAACATTCCATCTTTTCGCTTCTCGACTGTAAGTGGTTTTCGTACACCGTCTTTCTGTGAGAAAATCTTAGCAACTTCTGTTTTTCTTGCATATCGCTTGTTCATCTCAACTGTGACGCGGTTAGGAGCAAGATCTTCCATCGATATGAGTACCCTTTCGGTACCGTTAATGATGAAATACCCACCTGGGTCGAATGGATCTTCACCTTTGCCTTCAAGTAGACGACGATAATGCAGTTCATCCTCTTTCACTTGATTAGGATTCAACTTTCTGTTTGGATCAACGTGGGCCGGATTCAGATTGCACCGGCGACTTTTTACCATAATTGGAATATTCCCAATTTGGACCTTTTCTTCAATAATTGGTTGCGGTAAGTCGTCGCGATGAATGGTGAAATCAAGGAAAACTGGAGACATGTAGGTTAATTTCCGTAGCCTGCATTCAAGAGGTGAGGAATCATGACGTGAACCATTTGCTTCCTTTATCTTAGGATTTCCAATTGTCATGTTTTTCATGCGTACATGGATTTCATGATCCAGAACGTCGAGTTTGATGATTCCTCCCTCACCATCGTCAAGTACTTCATCTGTACCAATTCTGATGTTTCTTACTATTTCCTCGAAACGGCTGCTCTGTGAATCCGCTGATGGAATACAGTCGTTGTATGATGCCAGCTGGTGATTAACAAGACTGCGATCTCGAAAGTAACTCTCAATTATTTCCTTCATACTCATTCCTCCTCAGTTTTCCTCTACAATCAGCCGGTAAGCCGTAGTTGTTCCTGAAGCCTTACTGTACCGAACAACACGTACAACACGATTGGTCAGCCAACCAGCAGGCAACTCATCATCTTCAAGTTCAGTCATTTCTTTCAAGACCTGAACTGCAGGATCGGTAATCAATATTTTAGGAAGTAGTTCCTTAGCCAAGCGTGTGCCATCGGACGCCAAATCTGCTTCTTCAAGACCCCAAGGCTCTAGCGTTTTAGCCTCTTCATCAACTGGAACCAGTTCATGGTGAGGGACAAGGTGGTGATTTAGCACATTGAATCGGTCTGAACCTTTTGGTGCATCATCATCATCATCAATTGCTTTCTGAGAAATTGTAATTCGGCGGGAACGTGTTCTCTTACGTGTCCCCTGTTCACGGATGATACCCATGATTTTCTCAATCTCAGCACTGTCAGAATCGATACCGATTTTCTTTGCAACCTGCTCGACACTCATTTGCTTAATAGCATCCATATTGGCGTCGTCTGCAAGCTTGTGTGCATGCTCTTCCTGCACACCAAGTTCAACTAGCCTCTTTTTTGTGGAACTCTTAACAACCAATTTCTTCACCCGCGCCGTGCCCAAAGACTGCCTGTAAATTAGCAAAGGAGAGCGGGCCTGAAGGGATTCGAACCCTTGGCCAACGGGTTAAAAGCCCGTCGCTCTACCTTGCTAAGCTACAGGCCCATGGATATCTCTGGGCCACCCGCGGACCGAGGGGGTGTTTTAAAGGGTTACGGAATACAACAAACCTATCGCGGTTGGCTGTATATGTGACTTGTCAGAACGAGCCACGAACCTCCGGTATGATAAAATCGACATAAAGGTTTGCAGAATATTCATCAAACTAGACTCCACCCGGGTGGCATAAACAGGGTAGTGAGGCGTTTTTGGACGTAAAAAGAGAAATTGAATACCTCAAATCTGAGGCCACCAGAATATCTTGGTCACCTCATGAACTGCCAGATATCAATCTGCAAATTCCCCCTACTGTCTATCCCCCGAGAGAGGATACCAGTCTTCTTGATCAAGTCGTCGCCGAGATACCTTTCAAGCCGGGTCAGAAGGTGCTTGAGATAGGCTGTGGAAGTGGTGCCATATCGATAAGTTCCCGGCTAAGAGGTTGGGAAGTATTCTGCTGTGATACAAATCCATATGCTGTTTCAGCGACGCTTGGTAATGCATCATTGAATGGGATAAAATGGAGTGGAGAAAACGTCATTGAAGGAGGGCCAGGAGATGATTACTTTGCGCAAATATCAGAGGATAATTTCGACTTGATTATCTGGAACCTCCCTTATCTCGACACACCTCCAGAAAAATCACCCCGACTCGGCCCACTAGAAGAATCAGGGTTGATCGAAAATAATCAGTGCCAGGAATTGATCTCATTGCTCGAACAGAGACCAGGACTGCTCAACAAGAAAGGTGTGGTACTTCTCCTCCATAGCTCAAACCAATTGGGCCATTTAATTCCAAAACTTTGGCGAAGTGGTGGATGGGCTACAAGGCCAGTAGCATGGACCAATATTGGTGATGAAAAACTGACAGTTATAGCATGCTGGAGGCCCTTTGAAGAGGCAATAAAAATTCACCTGGAAAAGTGTGAGTCAACTAATAGTGTGGCTATGGAATTGGAAAATGCACCCACAGGTTCACTTGTTACGACAAGTCATCAAACCAAGGGAAGGGGTTTCTCAGGAAACAATTGGGACAATCCAAAAGAAGGTTTCATGGGCAGTTGGGTATTTGGTCGAAAATCTATAGAGAAGGGTGCAGAATGGCTCCAGATTGCTTCATCAGTAGCAGTTATCGATTCTATTTCAACGGCCCTTATGGAAGGACTCCCTAGCCACTGTTGGACAAATTCTTCAATTTTGGAAGACATGGGTGTTAGAATAAAATGGCCAAATGACATATGGTACATTGGAAGGGCTGGGCTTGGGAAAATGGCTGGGACCTTGGTTGAAGGCAAAACACAAGGCGAAGATGTTCGTGTAGTCATTGGCATTGGTTTCAATAAAATCCCACCTAATGGAAAATGCTTTGAAGGGTGGAATTCGATTACTGACATCCATTCAGATTTGATGGCAATAATACTGAATGCATCTATTGCATCCATTATTGAAGAACAGCCGAAACTACCACCTATTGAAATAGAGAGAATATATTCTGTAGCTTACAGCGCCATGAGGTGCAGTCTATGTGAAACGAGATCGCTTTTCTATGGATTGTCCAGCAAAGGAAACATAATCTCTGACACAGGAATTATCGATACAACAACTGGCGGACGTCGCTGGGAATGGGTTTAGCATTATTCGTGCTGTTTTCTCCATATGCCCCATATTAGTAACAAACTACCCACTATAGCAGGTAGGTATTCATGCGGCAGCGTGCGATGAACAGTTGTTTCAAATGTATAGCTACCAGTGCCGTCTAGGATAATTCGATATTCTCCCGAAGTAAGTGCACCATCCATGTCGGTAGAAACTGAATTCGAATCTTGATCAAGCAATTCAACCTCCTGCGCATCACTTAGTCCGCCATCCCAACTTTCCAAACCATCGTGTGGAATAATCCATACTGATAATGGATCACATTCCTCACCTGTGCACTTTGCTTTGAAACTCAACGTAGCTTCGGAGAGTCCAGTATGTATAACGAGTATCTCCTTTGGTCCATCCAATTCATACTGAACAGGCTGAGTCCAGGCCACGATGACCATGGTTGATGCCAATAATACTGCTCCAGCAAGTATTGCCATGTCCCAAACTGGTACACTAGGAGCATCACCACCACCGGCCATGTGGTTGCCAAACCAGAGGAGCAAATGAATGTGGTCATTAGAAAATGTCAAATTAGAATCCTAAATAATCTATAAATCAATTAACTAAAGACCTAAACGATCTCTAACAAGTCGTATTTTACCTGAAGTTGTTACCGAGCGAATCTGGCCTCCTTCGACATCGAGTATTGGTCTCCACAATGGTTGATCTCTAAGCAATATTCTTATGATTGCAATATTATCTTTGAAATCGTACAATTTCCAATCCTCGGTGGGTGCCAATTGGGATATCAAATGTTCCAAATCTTTGCGCTCAACGACTCCGTTGACTGTTATGCCAACCCAGCGTCTCTTTTCACGGAGAGCCTTTGTCAAACGCTTTGCCATAACTACTCGGACAAGAGGCGGACTTAACAGGCCTCGCACGCTCGCATTGTCGTCGGAGGTGAATCAGATATGGTAGAAGATAAACCAAGAATAGTCGATATTTTCCTGAATTTGGTCAGTCCATCCACTCTCCCACACGTGTTACTACTCGCACTTGCAGGCACACTTTTCTACCTTCTTTCTGCTTCTGATTCGGATGCACTTTTCGCCATAGGGATATCAGGATACATTGCTCTTTCGACAGGTTATGCACTTACGGCTTGGCTCAACAAAATCGACATAGTGCACAAATATAGTCACTTCCAGCCAATCGAAAAAAATCAAGCCTTGCGAGGCTGGGGTTTTTCGTTTATTGTCAATACAGTATCGACATGGATTTCGCCCATTATCCTAGGGATGGTGCCATTCTTACTAATTGCCATATTCTTGAACACAGAAATGGGGCGCAGTCAATTAGAATATTGGGCGATGGCCATAGGGAGTCTATTCATTGTCTGGTCATTGGCCCAAGGTAGAGCATTGGCAAAGAGTTTGCAAATATTTGCAGAAAATAGGGTCGCCAAGGTTGCCGCAGTTAACGGCAAAACTTCGCGACTAACATCGACCACTGCACACATTTTGATCATAGGCCTTTTTGCAGCCATTACATACTGGGCATTGGTTCTTGGCGTCAAGGAACAAGAAGATATCAAAGCGATTGACAGATTAGGCCCTGTTATTTTTGCACTTTTTGCAATATCGCTACAACTTGCTCTTTTCAGATTTACAAAAAAACGACGCTCAATTGATATGCAGCGTAAGGATACTGCCGCACTTTCATACTCCTGGGGACTCCTTATGCAACTGTTTGTCACGTGGCATTTACTAAGTGCGTATCGGAGATTTGTCAATGATGAATGGGGTGTTGGTTTGGTAGTAGAGGAGTTAATATTGATGCTTTTCACTGTTATTGCAGCAATATGGAGCCTAGCAAGAGATTCACACCTCAGTGGCTTCAAGTTATTCAGAAAGGATAATGCCATATTCTGGGGGTTATCATTCGGGATAGCATATTCAGGTTCAATCGCAATGATCTCCGTACTTGGGGCTAAGCTTACTGAAGGAACTGTTGGCACAATAGGAATGTCTGCCTCAATCGGAATTGGGCACATAGTGACCGCAGCCACGATGCTTTGGATTTATTCATGGACTACTGGTAATATAGCGAAATGGGTCGAAGTGGGAGATTATGTCGAAAGTGATTCTGAGGAATTAGATGACACTGAAGTAGAGATTCCTGAAGAAGTCTCTGATTCGAAGGTCGATGCGAAAACCAAGGAGGCGACTGAATTAGATATACCTCCGCCAGTAACTGCTGAAGATTCTTAATACGATTAAACGAGTCCATCAGATTGGATTCGCGGCAAGCCACTGACTACAGCGACTACTCGCATTCTTTCACCGAGATCTGGAGAAACTCGAGCGCCGATAATCACTTGGGCGTCCATCGCTAAACCGTCAGTGAATGCAGATGCCACTGATTCAACCTGTTTGAGAGTCATATGTGGGCCGCCTTCTACTTGTAACAAACAACCAGTTGCACCACCAACTGACATGGCTGCAAGTGGTGAAGAACGTGCCCGCTCGTAAAGCTGTACTGAGTCGTCACAATGTCCCTCGGCAACAAGCAAAGTTGACCCTCCCGATTTAGAAACTATTGACCTTAAATCCATCAAATCAAGATTAATCAAACCGACATTGGCCAATGTTCGAATAAGCCCTTCACAAAGCTCCTCTACCCATGCAGATCCTTGTTCCCAATCAACGCCCCTCTCACGTGCTTGCCAAGCCATTCTATCGAGACTCAGTTCTACGCAAACATGACTATATTTGGACAAACGCGGGAGGGCTGATTCAGCAATCCTTTGCCTCTCAAATTGTGCACTGAATGGCATCGCTGCCACAGTAATCACCAAGCAACCTGATTGTGCAGCTTGGCGGGCAAATTCAACAGATGCCCCAGAACCTGAACCACCACCCAATCCTGTAAGAAGAACCAATAGTTCAGCATCGCCTAGAAAATGATCAGTTATTGGCTGTAGTGAGCGCATTCTAGCCTCGGCCAATTGTGGCATTCCGGCGCAACCGACTTCCGATGTTGAATCCCCTAAAATGAGACAGTTGGCATGCTTAGCCCCATCCATCGACCGAGCGTCGGCATCAACAAGTGCTAAATCTACCCAATCCGATACCCTCGAATGAGCGGCTCTAGCCCATCTGCAACCCAGACTGCCGACACCCGCGATGAGTAACTTGCCATCCTCCATGAGATAGCAAAGAACGAGAGGGGTCATGATGGTTGTGCGAGTTAGTCACGTCCAATGTATCGAGAATACCTTCTCCGGGCATCCCTAGCCCATGCATTATCCGGTTCAATCTCGAGTACTTTTTCGTAATAAGATACTGCTGTCTCAAACTCCGAGAGGTGTTTGCCATACAAATGGCCCAAGTTTGAGAGTACAGGAACACAATCTGGATTAGTTTCCAACATTTCCAAAAGAAGGTTTTCTGCACTACTCAAATCCATTTTCTCCATCATCGTCTCGGCTGTATCAAGATGGGCTAATTGCTCATCGGTCAAGTTGTATGTGTTTTCCCATGTCCTCTCGCCCATGCCATTGCGAACAGATTATGGCTATTCACAACTGCGCATCGACGTTCTCCAAGAGTTTTGTAAAATCGTTGTACTGCTAGGCTTTTTTCTCGCAGTCGACAGGGAACGTTTATGGTGGTCACTCAAGTGGACAAACTCACCGTAGGTGAGGCTTGGCTATGGCAGCATCCAATAAGCGACTATTACGCGTCCTTACTGGAGTTTTGATTGTGATTCTGGTCGCCGGCTCAAGTCAAGGTAGACCTGGTGGAATCTATGGAGATGAAGCCGAAGGTGGCACGGATGTAGCCAAGAATGGTTGTACCTGTCACTCTGGAAATGCTGTGGCGCCCGACGACACAGTGACTGTGATGATTGTTGACGTCCCATACCAGTACTCATCAGGTACAAGTTACTCTCTGAAAATACAAATTATTGGTGGGCCAGAAATAGGAGGCGTGTCCTCTGCTGGATTCTCAATGAGGGTAGAGGCAGGAGAGTTAACGGGTGATGCTGGTTATGAGTCAATGGTTCAAAACGGAGATGATGGCACTACATTAACTCATACGGAAGAGGGTAGCAACCCAAGCGATCGTGCATGGGATATTGTTTGGATAGCTCCTGAATCAGGGACTGGAGATGTGACATTTTGGCTCGCAGGGAATAGCGTAAATGGCGACGGCGCACCTACCGGTGATGCGTGGAACCGTTTGTCCTTCACACTTGGAGAGGGCGAAGATAATGGAAATACACGAACAATTTTCGCAGGGAATGGAGATGTGAAACCACCAGAAGCGGACGGCGGACATGTCGATTTGCACCACATGGGAGCTCCATTCAGAGCACACTGGCTTGGACTTCTTGGCTTTGGGGCTGTTGTACTAGTCATCCTATTCTGTGGATTTTTCTTACGCTATGGCTTTAGCCGACACTATGAAGGGAGATCCAATCTAATCCGACTCCGAATGAAGCATCTAAGAAGGGGTGACCAACTATGAATGAAGACATTGTAATGCGTCTTCTCAAGCAGGTCAAGTCTGGCGAAGTTAGCATCGAAGATGCGAGGTCGGCCTTAGATGGCGTCAACCTAACTGAGGAAGAATACATCACAGCAGTAGACCATGGGGTATTCAATGCGCCGAAACCAGGGACTATTGTGCGATCTAGTATATCTCCAAGTGCAACATCTTGGTTAGTCACCATTGTGTTTGCATGGGGTCTCTTCTGGACTATCTATTGGGCAGGAGGGCTTTCCTATGGATTATTCAATTATTGGGATCAACAGATACTATCATTCTTCTTAGCAATGATGCTAACAACTTTGATTATAATGGGTATCGTGTACTTGAAATGGGTAATGCCTGATACATTGATAGTCAAGCATAGAAGGAATAAATTCATTCCAGCAAAAGACCCAGAGAGCTGGAAAAAATATGAGGTGTAATCATGGGTAGACAGTTCAGACTCAGACCTGCACCAGGTAAAACCACCCATGATAATGCAGAAGGAGTTTCTACTGTATTGGACAGGAGACTGTTCATGAAATACACATTCAATGCAGCAGGTGGCGCCATTGCATTAGCAAGTTTGGGGTCCGTTGGATTTGCTTCATTCCTAATGGGTCAAGCAAGTACTGGCGGCGAAGACACGGGTGTGAAATATTGGGTGCCAAAAGGACAAGAAGACGCTGTGTGGTATGGTGCAATGCATGAACAAGAAATGCAGAAATCACATCTAGAGGCTGAGGCTGCAAAATCCAATACCGGAATGGCTGGAGCACAGGGTGTTTGGAGTGGTATGCCAGTCAATATCGTATACATACCACATGAAGAAAATGAATCGAAGCCTCCCGCAGAAGGTTTGCCTAGGATCCAATATGGTGAAGGATATGACTCAGGAGGAGCATTCATTGGCCATGGAAGAGAAATATTTGATGTCGTTTTGGAAGATGGGACACCTGACCTTGCCCTACAGCCACATGACAACATTCTCTTGATGTTCAGTCGATGCCCACACCTATGCTGTATACCTGGTTGGCAACTTGTGGCTAATGATTTCACGGCAGATACATGGCTACCAGGTGGTGTAGATGCAGGTGGAAACAAATTGTTCTGTATCTGTCACTCCTCACGCTATGACCCAACAATGTTGGAGAAAAATCGGAACAGGAATCGGAGCAATGGTTCCACATTTGATTACTTTGGAGTGCGCTTAACTGGTGGCCCTGCTCCAGTTGGCCTGCCATTAATCCCATTCGTTGTTGAGGATGATATAATCAAGGGATTGAGTACATACCAGGAGTGGTACACGTTCTGTGATTGAGGTGAAAGAAAAATGTTGCAAGTTTGGTTATTAGGACTCTTTATTGCGATTATTACGGTAATCGTTGCTTTCACACTTCGAAAGGAAAATGAGGAAATGCCGCGTAAGGAAATTCTGCGAGCAGTCGAGTCAACAGGCAAACTAGGATTAGTTGAGAAAATTTTCCTGTGGGCATTTTCATGGCTTGATACAAGATTTAGGGTCCAAGATTACTGGGCTATGTCACGCGATGCTTACCACAGCATGCATCGCCAAATGCCTCTAACACATGCTGAAAAATACAAACTCCGCATCATCTGGTATTGGTATCCTCTCTACTGCTTGGGCGGGATATCCTTCCTTGCATTCATCATTCTCGTAATTACAGGTACAATTCTTGGAATCTACTATGTCCCTGGCGGACAGGGTGACCCTACACCGGCCTACTCCAGCATGGAATTCATCATGACACAATTGCCATTTGGATATATCATTCGATCAATCCACCACTGGACTACTCACTTCATGGTCGCTGCTGTATTCTTACACATGTGCCGAGTATATTTCACAGGAGCATACAGAAACCCTCGTGAATTAAATTGGTTGATTGGAGTTGCATTGATGTTCTTCGTCATATTTTTCGGTTATTCTGGATATCTATTGCCATGGGATAGTTTGGCATTTGGTGCAGCTACAATTGGAATAAACATGGCTAATAGTACACCACTAATCGGGCCTTGGGTTGCAAATGCTATGTTCGGAGGAACTAGTTTGACCTACCAAGCGGTGACTCGTATGTATTTCCTGCACGTATTTATCTTGCCAGTAATTGTCACCACATTGATTTTGATTCACTTGTTTATTGTTTGGGTACAAGGCATCGCTGAGCCGCATTGAGGAGGGATATAGAATGGGCTTAATAGAAAATCTTGGCAAAATCGCGGATACATATGTCCGTGAAAAAGAAAGCCTCCAAAGTGCTGACAAAGAGCGAAGGCGAGTATTTGTTGGTCACGCATTTTGGCCACATGAAGTTCTGCGTGACGGAATTATATTTGCCGCAATGGTCGCGGTTCTTTGTTTCTATTCTTGGTTAATTCCACCCCCTCTGCATGGTGCAGCTGATCCATATGCACAAGCCGGATTCGTATTCCCTGACTGGTACGTTCTATTCAGTTATGGTTACCTCCGATGGGGCGAGTATTTACCACAATTCGATATTCCTGCAGGTCCAATCGGAGCATTCTTTGGACAGCCTGTCATCTCATGGAACGCAGCATGGTGGGGTGCGGCAATTACTGGACTACCAGTAACAATCCTAGCACTCCCGCCATTCCTAGGTGGCCGTGAAAAGCGTGGTGTTGAAGATCCATGGTTTGCTACAGCTGGAGCGATATACCTTGCTCACGTCTGGTTTATCTCTGTATTTTCAATTAATATCTTCCTTGAATTATATGGTAAAAATAGAACTGATTTCTGTCAATTGAACTCTCATGCAGGGCTCAATTGTGGCGTAAGGGAACCTTGGATTGCTGATATATTCAACACGATACCGTGGGTATTAACTGGAATTTTCATATGGGTTGCATTGTATATGGGAATTCGTTGGTTCTTAGTGAAATCAATTGGCGCAAGAACCTCGCCCAAACTTGGCAAACAGGTATCCATGGGAACACTAATCGTGACCATATTACTCTGTACAGTAACATGGCCAGTTTATGACAATGGTTTCTGGGACCAAGGTGGACTCGGAGCAATGGATGAAATTAGTGCATTGGAAGAGTTGAGATCACAACCAGGAGATACACTTGTAGCCATAAACGAGGGCCATCATTGGGAAGACATTCATGCAGACTGTTTGACATACGAGGAAAGTATGGCAAATGAGGTTTGGATGAGTTCGAAATTTGAAGGGGAAGATGCGTATAGTAGATCCGATTTCTGTCTTGTTACAGCGAGTCAGTTCATGAATTGGGGCATATACCAACCCGTGCAAGAACGTCTGATCGATTTCGCAGGGGCGAACAACCATTTCGACAATCAAACTCGAAGAAATGGCATCACATGGGACTGGAATCCAATGGGTAATGATGTCGATGAGACTGTGTCAATAGCAGGTAATTGGGACATAAGCATTGAGAACTTTGGAATCGGAGACGTGTATGTCGATATTTCCTGCTCGCAGCGCTCAAGCGAATGGGGAATTGGTACGCTTGTAGATAGTGTCTTCACGGTTACTAACTCTAACAACGACGTAGTATTCGATACACCCTGTGAAAGTGGTGTGCTTAAGCTTGCACCCGGTGATTATAATGTTGATTTCTCAACAACATGGACCGGAATTAACTCATCATATTCGATATTTGCAGGGGTAAATGTCATTGGCCACCAACCATTACTTATTGGCGATAATGGTCAAGCAATAAATAGAGCAGATACTACGAATCTGACGTTATCTGGAATTGGGATGGATATTGCCAGCCTTTCATCGTATATGAGTGAAAATCCCACTTACCACAAAAATCCAAAAGCACTAGATGCGAAACTGATTTATTCACTCTTTGTACCATGTCTTGGTGTTGGCGCTGTTGTATTCATGATGATGCGGAGTATGGCACGAGGATACGAGTACGAGATGAACAAGTGTTACGGCTGTGACCTCTGTGACGATGCATGTCCTGTGCGCTTATTCAACGCAGGTGATAAACTGAACATCATCTACAACAGTTGGAATAATGAAGACGATGGAGTGCCACTATTTTCATGCCTGACATGTACTGCTTGTACGAATGCATGCCCACAATTGGTCGACTACGATTCATATGTAGACATGCGAAGGGCGTTGGTAGTAGGTGGCCCACCCGCTTCAAACATACCACATTCCGTCCTACAATCTGTACTTGCAGCAGAGGCTGAAGAAGAATATGATTCTGAATTTGTGGCTGTTGAGGATTATCCTATCGACTCAAGTATTGGATACTATCCGGGTTGCGTCGACTACATCGATCAAGAAATGATCTTCAGCCATGTGAATGAAGGCAGCATGAATCTTGGTGATGCTACTACTTCGGCATTTACATTGTTTGAAGAGATGGGCACGGATGTATCCTACCTTGGAAGGGATTTCCTCAAGTGCTGTGGACATGACCAAAAATGGCAAGGTATGGATGAGGTCTTTGAGAAACTAAAGGCATACAACCAAAAGAAGATTCAAGCAAGTGGAATTGATACTTTGGTCTCAAGTTGTGCTGAATGCTTCCGGACCTTTGCTAAAGATTACGAATTAGAGGGTGTCAAGGTAATGCACACCACAGAATTCCTCATAGAAAATGGATTCGACATGGGATTGAAATCAGAAGAGGACGTTACTGTGACATACCATGACCCTTGTAGGCTTGGGCGCCAAATGGAAATTTATGATGAACCGAGAAACCTTGTTTCCTCTGTCGAAGGTGTCGATCTGGTCGAAATGGAGCATCATGGTGAAGATGCACTTTGTTGTGGTGTTTCGAGCATGATGGGTTGTAATGAAGAAAGTCGAGCTCTTAGAGTACAGAGATTTGATGAAGTTCGTGCAACTGGTGCAGATATAATGCTAACATCTTGTCCCAAGTGTGTCTCGCATTTTGAATGCCTAAAGTTTGAGGGTGATCCAAAGCACGACTTTGAGATTCTCGATGTTGTGTCATTCCTAGCACGCCAAGTAGAAGCTAAGAAACAGGCGTGAATTGAATGCGCACCATTGACCGAGATTGGCTCGGTGGTTTTTCCATAGGCCCGTTAGCAACAATATCCACTGCAGTTTTATTATCTTGGAAAGCAGCGTGGATTGGCATGGTCTGTGATTTGATAATCGGATTTTTCCTAATCCTAATTGCTCTTGGATATAACCGCCCTAACATGGCAAAAGGGACTCTTTGCGGATTTGCTGTTGCCGTTTTAATTTCATTACATCCACTATGGTTGACATTCGTTGCTTAGTAAGATTTGAGAACATAGTCGTCCTGCGACATATATGACCTCACTCGACGAGTTGGCAAAACGTCGGGCGGAAGATGCGGAGAGAATAAGACTCGCACTAAACAAAATGCGTGGTGAAGCCCGGCTAAAAGTCAAGGGGGGACCCGGTACTGTCGCATTCGTCAAAGAGGATTTGTGCATCGGTTGCGATCAATGCACATTAGTGTGTGATGATAATGCTATTGAGTTGTATGATGTTCCTTTAAGGAGTCCAATCCTTGATATAGAAAATAATCGCAAAGCGAGGATTCTCCGAGATGATTGTACTGGTTGCCGACTATGTGTCCTTTCATGTCCTACTGATGCAATACTCATGATTGACCGTTGAAAATACTGATTACTGAGGTGTTGAACGCAATTCCATGGCGAGTGAAAAGCCGATTCGCTTTGGTGCTGAATTCGGCCCAGAATCTATATCTGGGACGACTAAGGGAGTTGGACTTTCGACTTTCAAGCGACTTGTCTGGATATCCAACCTAGGTGGACTTGCCCTAGTCGCAATTGCCCTCGAAATGGCGATAAAATACCAGATGTTCTGGTGGGCACTGGTAACTGGAATTGCAGGTGTAGTTGTTGCCCTTTTCCCTTCGAATTATGAGATCACTGGAATGGATGAACCACCAAAGATGCAGGGGAATGATTCAGAGGAATGAATCTGTTTCACTGGCCATTCCAAGCATAGAAATCTCAGCGACAAGTGTATGCCAATGATTACGCCTTGATGAAATCAGAGTATCAGATATATCAGATGGTGGAATGAATAACGAGGAAGGACTGTTCAAATTTTCCATCGGCCCTTTCCTCGAATTAGCACGATAAAACCAACCACCAACGCGGCCATTTGCACAGTATGCTACGGGTTCAACAACCATCTGGTCCCAAAAAAGTGCAGTTGGGACCCCTTCCTGGAGGAGGAAATCCTCAGCATCAGAACCTCCTTTTCCATACGTGAGTTTATTCATTTTCCGATTTGAAAGATTGAGAAGTTGCTCTCCAGAATTGATTTCAAGAATGCCAAGGCCATAGGTGCCCGAATTATTCTTCATGAAAATTTTAGGCTTACCCTGTACACCCAAATCATCATACTTTTCTTGAATGGAATGGAGAAAATTATCCACTTCTGCAGCTAAAAGTGTTCGACAAGTTTCCTTTTCCAGGCACTTCTCCTCGGAAACAAACCAACTTGTACTCAATAACCAGGGATCCACTCCTAATATTTCTGCTGCTTCATCAATAAAAGGTTGTAATGCCTCAAAATGCGAGGATTTTTTCCGTTGATACCACCCCATTTCTTGAGGGGGGAGGACCGGCACACCAAGTGTACCGATTGGACCATCCGTGAGATCATTGTTCAGTAAGACCAAATCAGGCACAGAACCGTTAATGGAAATTGGGCCTGATGACTCTAATTCAATTATCCCATTAGTCACCTTGTATCCTTGTCTTTCAAGTATTTTTGATAATGCAGATATATTATCCAAGTAGGGTTGATTACGTGTATGTTTTTCCGGCCAAATATGGACATGTTTGACATCGCCGATGGCATCACTAAGATGCTCTCCAATACTAGATTGGCTGAGGTTATTGAATCCTGCAGGGTACTGATTGGCATCTACAGCTGCAACCTTCCAATGTGAATCACGAATATCTACTGACCCATAAATTGGCATCGTCAAATTAGATCGGTGTCCAGCGAACCAATTACGCAAAGAATCCTCACATTGCACAATTGTGGATTCCAATTTTGAAAGGAAATTAGGCCCACTATATTCCATTAATCCACATCCTCTAGTAGTGTAAGTAAGTCCTTACATTCTCGACCTACGCCCCCATCAGTCAAGTGTAAAGATCGGAATAATCGGAGTCCAATTGATATTTCGGGTTGACCATTGAACATCTTTGATACCATCGGAATATCATTTGAATATTCTTGAGCGTGACCTTTCAGTTCATCAAGGAGATTATCAATTAGTGTTGGAGAAGTTGCTCGCCCTGCAGGCAATTTAGGACGATTCACTATATCAATTGGAAGTTTAGTCAAACGTGCAGCCTCCCTTAGACCCAACTTTTCTGAACCACTTGATAACTTCCATGTAGTTGGTATTTGACTAGAGGCAGTTACATGGGTTTCCCCCAAAAAAGGCACCCTTACTTCAAGACCATGCGCCATACTGTGTCTATCTACTAATCGCAACTGGAAGTTGGTCAATTGTCCATTATTCAACTCATAATTCAAAGTAGACCCCAAATCTGCGAACACCAGATCGGGATTGTGTCCCTGCCGCCAGCCAGGGCTGATGAAATTCTCGCTCAATATTTGGTCTGAAAATGGATGCTTGCAAGAGTCGAGACGCTTCGATATCAACTCACAATGACTCCTCAAATTTTTGTAACGCGGATAACCGGCATGAAGTTCATCGGCCCCCTGTCCACAAAGGCCAACTTTTACTGATTGTGACATCTTTTCAAAAAGGGGTTGGAAAAAGAGTACTGTGACATCAAGGTCCTCGCCATGCCAGCCAAGTTTCGGGAGGGAATTTTCGAAGGCATTCTCACTGATTAAATGTTGATGGTGTTGAAGTTCTAAACTCTGGCATACATTCTCTGCGGCAATCCAATCAGGATTATCCTCAGATTCTGCGACTGTCCAGCATGCAGGAAGGGGATATCCTGTACGTTGAGACGCCTCATTAGATATTGCAGCAATGAGAGCCGAATCAAGCCCCCCGCTCAAAATAATCCCGAGGGGTACATCAGACATCAATCGGTCTGCAACAGCAGAAGTTAGTGACTCAAGTAAGGACTCTGCATGTGTCTTCGGCGACCATTTTCCATATGGAATTGGGAAATCAGATGCCCAAATAGACCGATTTTGAAGCTTGGCTTTTCCATTCGAAATATCCCATGTTTCTATCGTACCGGGACTTATAGAGTGGACATCTTCAAACAATGTTGTGTCATCTAATGAGTATTCAAATGCAATACGACCAATGAGGGCACGAATATCCAATTCTGGAGAATATTCAGGGTGTAACCTGAGACATTTCGCTTCTGAACCAAATAGTAAATTCCCTTGTTCTGTACAATTACGCAGTAAGGGTTTGACACCAAATCTATCCCTTGACAAAATCAGCCTTTCCAATTGTGGATCCCATAATGCAAAGGCCCATACTCCATCCAAATCGCGCACCCATCCAATATCATCACTCCTATTAGCATAAGCCGCTAAAATCGCCTCACCATCGCCGTTCGTGCGGAAACTATAACTGGAATTTACTTTTCGAATTTCTCGATGATTGTAGATTTCACCATTGAAAATTAGTACACAACCATTGTCGGAAAAAAGAGGTTGGTTTGAGCCATCAATATCCACAATAGAAAGACGCGTGTGTCCAAAACTCACACCACCAGTCTTGAACTGCTCAGACCAAGCCGCCGTCCCATTGGGACCCCTATGTCCAATAATTCTAGCCATTTTGTGAACTGTAGAGCAGTCGTCCCCATTGGGTCCGAAGATTCCTGCTATTCCACACATGATATTCGATCAACCAATTATTGAACTGTTAAATTACAACTCAAGAATAAAGAAACATTACAACTGCAAGAGCGAGCATCGAAGAAAGATATGCGAAAATGTACAACCCTTGGCTAGGGGCATCGTCAGATAATGGTCCAGCGTCCTCGGACATGAATCTACCCACTCATACCCACCTTGTAAACGTAGCGTGAGATATTGTTTCTCTCAAAGGAATGGTGAAAACATTAGTACTGCAGCGAGAGGGAGTAGGACCATGGTCGCATTGTCATCAATCCACTTTAGTTTAGGCCATTCAGATGCTGCAGTCAAAGGACCCATAATCAATGCAAGCCAGTATGGTGTACCAAAGAAATAGCCACATAGTATCCAAGTGAGGGCACACACTGACGAACCTATCAAAAATACTGACTTGTTATCGAATTTATACCTGCGAGCTTCGCCCATTGCCGGATCACCGAATGTTAGTGAAAGGATGATTGGTATTGTTAGCCAACCTGCATGCGCTCCAGATGGGACCTCCCATGGTGACAGGGCAACGAAGGTTAGCATGATTGATAGGCAACCCCAAGCGACTGCGCTGAATTGATACCTCTCATACTCTCGTTGACCTACGATGACTATACCTGCCTTCAATCGAATTAATTCGAAAATGAAACTGATGATACCTATGGCCGCAATTAGTTGAATTGGCGTGAGGGAAACCAAATCTGCTGCTGTGTTTCCATATTGGTAGTATGCCCAAGGAATAATAGCCATCCCAATATGAAATGCACGACGGAAAATATGCCCTCCTCGTCCACCAATACTGTGCTTTGTATGATCTGCCTCATATTCAAAATCTGACATTTTCATGCACCCTTAAGCAACGCCATTGCGTCTGCAATTGATATCTCGTCAGCAACCAAGGATTTGAGAACATCGGAAAAATCTGGATGGTTGAGCAGAATTTCTTGATTTGCAGAAAGAAGCCGTTCCCTTGCCTTAGCGATTGAAGGACCCTTGGCATTAGGTAGGTCATTGATGGTTTCAATAAGTTCAGATATGCCATCCCCAGATTCGGCAGAACACAGCAATATTGCAGGAGGTTTGGTGTCTGACATTTCAAGTGATAACTTGATTTCTTGTGCCACTTTTTCAGCACCAGGCAAATCTGATTTATTTACGGCAATTATATCTGAAAGTTCGATTATCCCTGCCTTTTCTGCCTGTATGATGTCACCGCGCCCAGGACCTTCGACCAACAAGATACGGTCTGCAACAGCGACAACGCGAACTTCTGATTGACCAGAACCAACTGTTTCAATTATGATTTTCCTCCATCCTTCATGAAATAGGAGGTCGATCATTCTATCCAACATTGCAGGGATTCCTCCTGGTACATTCCTAGTTGCTATTGAACGGAAGAAGACTGAATCGTTTGCGTCGACTGAGGACATCCGCATTCTGTCTCCAAGTAAAGCGCCACCAGTTACTGGCGATGAGGGATCAATAGCAAGAACTGCAACTTTATCACCTTCGTCAACCCAACTCTTGACAATCTTATCGACGATACATGATTTCCCTACCCCTGGAGAACCTGTTACCCCCAAGACACTCCAAGGTTCCCTTATTCTAGGTGGGCAAGAAATATCTTGAGGATTTGACAAAGCCCGCGCCAATTCGCGCCTTTCCATTGTCATACCTCCAATGAATCCAAGAAATCTACCATTTCTGTAGATGTTGTGCCGGGTCCAAATATCGCAGATACTCCGGAATCTAGTAGGGCACTTCTATCACGCTCTGGGATAATGCCTCCTCCAAACACAATTACATCATCCAGTCCTGCCTCATTGAGCAACTCGCAAACCCTAGGAAACAAAAAACCATGTGCACCAGATAAAGATGAGAGGCCCAAAACTTGTGCATCCTCATCCATCACGATCCGGACGATTTGTTCAGGAGTCCGGCGTAATCCAGTATAGATTACCTCGTGACCTGCATCTCTAAGGGCCCTAGCTACAACCTTCGCTCCACGGTCATGGCCATCGAGACCTGGCTTGGCTATCACTATCCGAAGGGAACCGGGCATGGTTAGGTCGACGGGAGAAGGGGATTTGAACCCAACGCATGCGAAAAGGAGCCCCCATAGGGGGCTATCTTCAAGGGCGGGCTGCTGTAAGGTGGGCTCTGAGGGCAATGAAGACCGCCGACGAGAAGTTCGATGATTTGCGGCGCCGTAAGGCTCAATCAGAGGCAGGGGGCGGGTCTCAAAGAGTTCAATCACAGCATAACCGCGGAAAAATGACTGCTAGAGAACGAATCGAAGTTCTACTTGATGAAGGTTCATTCCAAGAGATTGATGCACTTGTTGAGCATAGATGCACAGATTTCGGAATGGAAAAAAATGTGATTCCAGGAGACGGAGTAGTCTGTGGCCACGGCACTATTGATGGCAAAGCAGTTCACTGTTTTGCACAGGACTTCACAGTATATGGTGGAAGCCTGGGGGAAATGCATGGGTTGAAGATTTGCAAAATCCTAGACATGGCACTCAAAGCCGGTACTCCCGTAATAGGTTTGAACGATTCCGGAGGAGCGCGAATCCAAGAGGGTGTGGCCAGCCTTGGATCGTATGCTGAAATTTTCTTCCGGAATGTGAGGGCTAGTGGTGTAATACCACAAATCAGTGTAATCATGGGCCCATGTGCTGGTGGAGCAGTATATAGTCCCGCAATAACTGATTTCATCATCATGGTTGATCAAACCGCTCACATGTTCATCACCGGGCCAGAAGTTATCAAAACAGTGACCAATGAGGAAGTCAGTTTCGAAGACCTAGGAGGTGCACTGACACATGGTAGTAAATCAGGAGTAACTCATTTCACAGCAGAAAGTGATGAAGATGCAATCGAATTGACTCGGGAACTTGTAGGATTACTGCCATCCAATAATCTATCAGAGGTACCACGGAAATCAATGGGAGATTCACCAGACAGACTTTGTGAGGCTCTAGACTCAATTGTTCCCGATGACCCCAACAAACCATATGATGTCAATGATGTGATTTGTGAAATAATGGATTCAGGGGCCTTCTTAGAAGTTCAATCAGAATTTGCGAAAAATATTGTTGTAGGATTTGGAAGAATGGATGGTATAACAATTGGAATTGTTGCAAATCAACCAAATTTCTTAGCAGGCTGCCTAGATATCGATGCATCAACAAAGGCAGCCAGGTTTGTCCGCTTTTGTGACGCATTTGGAATTCCAATTGTTACACTGGTTGATGTACCTGGATTCTTGCCTGGTGCGAATCAAGAATGGGGAGGGATAATTCGACACGGTGCCAAATTGTTATACGCATATTCAGAAGCTACAGTCCCTAAAATGACTGTGATAATGCGGAAAGCGTATGGTGGTGCCTATGATGTGATGTGTTCGAAACACATTCGTTCTGACTATAATGTGGCATGGCCAACAGCAGAACTTGCGGTCATGGGAGCAGATGGGGCTGTACAAATTATACACAGGAAACGTATCCAATCTGCAGGCAATCCAGAACAAGAACGCCAGCGACTCGTTGACGAATATACTGAGCGATTTGCAAATCCATATCAGGCTGCATCAATGGGTTACATTGATGACGTGATTGAACCAAGTGATACACGTATTCGACTAATTAAAGCACTCGGGATGCTAATCGACAAAGAAGAAACAAGACCTGCTAGAAAGCACGGAAATATTCCACTATGAGGTGATTTATTGACAGATTCATATGCAGAGTCACTTGAGGATTTACTCCGTTCTGCAAGGGATCTAGAATCAGAGATGGAGGAGGTCACTGAAATCCCTAAATCATCCCAAACTGCTGTTCTTAGAGCCGCTGCTCTTGTCGCTGTTTTATCGATGCTAAAAGAAACTGATGAAAGATCTGTAATTGGTCGACAACTTGGATCCGATTGGAGCCAAGATCACAGACGTGTGAGAATGGGGTATACTGGATTAATGAAGGAAAGGCAAAAACGCTCGACATGGAGGTGAATAATTGACAGATATTCGCACAGTCATCATAGATGGAGAAGAATTCTCTGTTGAAATTGAAACTGATGGAGACAAATACCTCGCAACCATTGATGGACAAACTTTCTCTTTTTCGATACCAGATGCAAAAAACAACGCCCCTCGTAAAAGAGGTAGTGGGGGAAAGCGAAAGCGAAGTGGTACTGTAAGCGCAAGTATGCCTGGAAAAGTTGTAACTGTAGAGGTTCGGGTTGGTGATAAGGTACAAGAAGGTCAAACAATACTTATTCTTGAGGCGATGAAAATGCAAAACGAAGTTGCGGCACCAATAACAGGTATCGTGAGTAAAGTCTCCTGCGAAGATGGAATGAGTGTTGAAGCAAATGTGCCTCTAGTTGTAATCGACCCTATTGACGAAAATGAGGACTAAAATTTGGATGTGAGATGATTTCAGTAAAGCCTAACCCCAGATGCGATTATCCTGGATGTGATTCTGATGGGACAACCATTTCTCGTTTATCTCCAGAAGGGTATTTGGTTGCCACGGGAAAAAAAGCATACTCATTCAGGGAGGCATATCGGCGATTCCACTACTGTGAAAAGCATCATGCAGAACTAATGTCTGGTGTTTGGAATCGTGTACGTGACCCCGATGATAAAGACGACGATCATGTCGCTCCGACTGCAATATAGGCTTTCTTGTATTCACGATTTTCCTCGACGTAATCGGGATTTAATCAAACAATCCCTTGCGCCATCATTGCTTCTGCTACTTTGAGGAATCCTGCTATGTTTGCTCCAAATACATAGTTACCTGGCTTGCCATATTTCTCAGCTGTTTCAAATGCATTTTTGTGGATGTTTACCATTATACCTTCTAGCTTCTGATCAACCTCTTCACGAGTCCAATTCATTCTCAAACTGTTTTGACTCATTTCTAATCCAGAGGTAGCAACCCCGCCTGCATTACTTGCCTTTCCTGGTGCGAAAAGTAGGCCATTGTTTTGGAATACTTCAACAGCTTCAGGTGTGCAAGGCATGTTAGCACCTTCTGCAACTGCTGAGCAACCACCCTCAACGAGTGCTTGAGCCTCGGCTGCATTGAGTTCATTTTGAGTTGCACAAGGTAGTGCTACATCGACCTTAACTGACCAAAGCCCATTTACTGACGGATCTGGTTGCGCCTTTGTGTAAGTTACACCATCAAAATGATCTGCATACTCGCTTATCCGACCTCTTCGATTGTTCTTCAAATCCATAACCCAAGCAAGTTTCTCCCTATCAATTCCGGCAGGATCGTGAATCCATCCACTTGAGTCACTCATTGTAACTGGTTTTCCACCTAGATCGAGTACCTTTTCACATGCGAATTGAGCCACGTTTCCGGAACCGCTGATTGAGACACTGGCACCTTCGAAAGACATGCCCTTAGTTGCAAGCATCTCGCGCGCGAAATATACTAGCCCATATCCTGTTGCTTCTGGGCGAATTAAAGAACCACCATAGGCCATACCCTTACCAGTTAGGACTCCAGCCTCGAAATCATTTCGCAATTTCTTATACATTCCGAATAGATAACCAATTTCTCTTCCACCAACACCGATATCTCCTGCAGGTACATCGAGGTTATGCCCGATATGTCTCCACAACTCCATCATGAAGGATTGGCAGAAACGCATTACTTCTGAATCAGATTTACCCTTTGGATCAAAGTCAGAACCACCTTTCCCCCCACCCATTGGAAGGCCTGTAAGGCTGTTTTTGAAAATCTGCTCAAATGCCAGGAACTTGAGGACGCTTTGGTTAACAGTAGGGTGGAAACGAAGTCCTCCTTTGTAAGGGCCAATTGCACCATTATACTGAATTCTAAAACCCCTATTGACATGCTCATTTCCCTGATCATCTACCCATGGAACTCGGAATTGAATAATTCTCTCAGGTTCACAAAGCCGTTCTGCAATTGGAATATATTCGGGATGGACATCGATTGCGGGGCCGAGTGTCTCCAATACTTCCAAGCAAGCTTGCTGGAATTCAGGCTGGTTTGGATCTCTAGCAACTACTTTGTCAAAAATTCGCTTCATTTCAGGATGCATATTTTCACCATTTAAGATTCCACAGGACATTGGGCCTTTGGGTTGTCGCGGCCACAAGAGAACCCCTTTTCAAAGGTCCGCAAGTAAAAACTCATACACTACATTTTGATACATGATATGTAAACGCTGTTTTTACAAAAAAATAGCACTGCTCATTTGCTCTAAATTGACAGAGAATAATGGTGGAATGATTTTATTTTTAGTGTTGATTGGGCTATTTTGTGCTCAATTGATCAATGAACACTTGAAAATGTAAACTATTAACCAATTTATTGCCCAGTAAATGTTCAATACGACAAATAATATACTGTCTCGACAGCGGGTGGTTCGGTATTTATGATAACACACGCCAAACTGGAATACATATGGCTGGACGGTTACGAACCGACACAGAATATGCGAAGCAAGACATTGATCAAGAAAAATTTCTCAGGAGATATAGGGGATTGTCCCATGTGGTCTTTTGATGGTTCATCCACAAAACAAGCAGAAGGGGGCGATTCCGATTGTCTACTGAAACCTGTTGCAATTTACC
>MDTG01126250.1_pt1 | contig 39965 bp, 37 predicted proteins | sample 811421 | NCBI WGS metagenome assembly MDTG01 (sample SAMN05326645, study PRJNA326480) | marine metagenome | isolation source: seawater | place: Pacific Ocean: South East | collected 2011 | reverse complement strand
GGCCCGGCGTCGTTGGCTTGTACGACTTGAGTGCCATTCTTACTGTCTTTCGTTTTCAGTGCGAGGAAACCCCCGCTATGTTAAAGGACCCCGTAGGTTCCAAATATATAGGCCCCCTCAGGTGCCCGAGTTACAATTGGTGAATCATGTTCACCTCACATAGCCACGCCTGACCGAATCTAGGCAAACGGGATGCTGGCTTGTAGAAAAGGGAGACGTAGGGGTCAAGGGTTACTTGTAATTTTCATAACAACAAAAAAATATTGCATCAAAAACTCAAAATATCTTCATCAAAAGCTGCGGATCCCAATATAAGAGGCCTTTGACACGGAAGCCGGCATTATAATCGATACTTTAAGTACTAATGCACACACCTTTCATCCAAATATTTCCATAATTGATGTCGCATGAAATTATTAAAAACCTTAATAACCCTAGCAATAGAGCGCCTGCTATTCCAGCAAAGGCTCTATCGGCTTGTCAGTTATGTAAATGTTGCGCGCTAACGTACGGCTTACAACCCGGTACTCACGTCGATAGTGTTGCCCTCTTCAAGCGTAACGTAGGCCTTCTTCACGTCCTTGCGAACCCCCAACTTGCCGCGGAAACGTTTAACTTTGCCTTTTGTGATTGAAGTGTTCACAGCCTTAACCTTCACACCAAACAGTTCTTCAACAGCTTCCTTGATCTGTGGTTTGTTTGCATCAATCGCCACTTCAAAGACAACAGCATTATACTCGGAAGCATTTGTTGCTTTTTCCGTTATTACTGGCTTACGAATCACGTCATAGAGTTTAGCTTTAGTGCTCATCTCAAACGGGCCTCCAATGCTTCAACACCTGCCTTTGTCAGAACCAAAGTGTCACTTTTCAAAATATCGTAGACATTAGCACCTTGGCTTGGCAGAACGTTCACGCCGTCAATGTTACGGGCTGCTAGTGCAAAATTTGCATTAACTTCCAAACCATCAACGACCAGTGCGCGTTTCCACCCAAGGTTCTTGACTGTCTTCGCCAGTTCACCAGTTTTCGCCGACGCCATTTCAGCGTTGTCTACGATCACCAACTCGCCCGCAGCCATTTTCGCAGACAGAGCATGCTTTAAGCCCAACTTGCGGAATTTCTTGGTCAGATCATGTGAGTGGCTGCGCACTTTGGGGCCTTTGTAAACACCACCGCCACGGAAAATTGGCGCATTGCGATCGCCATGACGTGCACCACCCGTACCTTTTTGGCGGTAAATCTTTTTTGTGGAATAGCTGGTTTCAGACCGTGTCTTGACTTTGTGCGTCCCCTGCTGACGCTTTGCCAGCTGATAACGCACAACACGGTGTAAAATGTCCTTTCGCGGCTCGAGACCAAACAAGGCCTCGTCCAAATCAACAGAGCCAATTTTGCCACCGTCGAGTTTGATCACGTCATGTTTCATGCGTCACCCTCTTTCTTGTCGTCGGCTGACACTTCTTCAGCAGGTTTCGAAGCAACAGAACGCAATGCAGCCGGCAAAATGGCGTTCTCAGGGAACGGCTTTTTCACCGCGTCTTTTACTGTCACCCACCCACCTTTAGACCCAGGGACAGCGCCCTTGATCATTAGTAAACCACGATCACTGTCTGTTTTGACTACTTGCAAGTTTTGCGTCGTTACCTTTGCAGCACCCATGTGGCCGGCCATTTTCTTGCCTTTAAAGACACGACCCGGTTCTTGACACTGACCTGTCGAACCGTGTGAGCGATGCGAGATCGAGACGCCGTGCGTTGCACGCAAGCCACTAAAGTTATGACGTTTCATTGCACCAGCAAAACCCTTACCAATAGATGTGCCCGACACATCCACAAATTGGCCTTCAAAGTAATGGTCTGCGATGATTTCTTCACCTACGTCGATCAAGTTTTCCGCGGATACGCGGAACTCCGCGATCTTTCGTTTTGGCTCAACTTTAGCAGATGCAAAATGACCTCGCATGGCGGCTGTTGTTCGTTTCGCCTTCACGACACCCGCGCCAAGTTGAACAGCAGAATAACCGTCTTTTTCACTGGTGCGTTGTGCCACTACTTGCAGGTTTTCCATTTGAAGAACGGTCACGGGAATCTGACGTCCATCTGCCATAAACAACCGGGTCATACCCAGTTTCTTCGCAATTACTCCAGAGCGCATCTCTAAATACTCCCTTAAAGTTTGATCTCAACGTCCACACCAGCAGCCAGATCAAGCTTCATAAGCGCGTCTACTGTTTGTGGAGTTGGGTCAACGATATCTAATAAACGTTTGTGCGTGCGAATCTCGAATTGCTCACGAGATTTCTTATTTACGTGAGGGCCGCGCAAAACTGTGTATTTTTCGATGTGATTAGGTAGAGGGATCGGACCCCGCACCTGTGCGCCAGTGCGCTTGGCTGTGTTAACGATTTCCTGTGTGGAGGCGTCCAGAACACGGTAATCGAAAGCTTTCAGCCGAATTCGGATATTTTGGCTTTGTAGCGCCATAAGACATACCCCTTGAACTAGGGATTTCCATGGAGAGGAGGATAGACGACCATCGCAAACCCTCGTCGCATCGTATGCAAGTCCTAAAAGTGCACGCGTCCAGCGTCACGTTTGGATTGGTGTCGTCTAAGGCGAGTCGGGCGGTAAAGCAAGAGATTTTATTCAAAGGAGACACATTAAATAATTGGCTTTTCTTATGCTAACAACCAGCAGCTCCGGACTTGATGCTCTAATCCATATTTCGTCTCAGCACGTTAACCCAAGAGCATTCGCAAAAAAGAAAATTTCAGGGCCAAACGCCCATTAATCAAATTTGTCCATTTACCCAAATACGCACCAAACGCCTATGTAAACGAAGGTCGATCACAAGACTTATCAATAGGAAACTCCTTAAACACCGCAGATCAACCTTTAGCCCTTATTCGTTTTCCCTCTGCGATACGCGGGATCAAAAGTTTAAAACCATTCCTCTGGAACAAGCGTCACCAAAATCACTTCGACACCTAGGAATTCCTTAAGTGGAGATTAAAGATCAAGTCGATACAAAATTTTTTACCGAACCGCCCTACAACTAGCCCAAAAATAGCAACCTCCGTAACGTTATCTCTGACGGCCGCCAACGACAACGCTCCGGGCATTTTCATATATGTTAAATGGGTAACTCTTGTCACAGTCGGTTCTGCGCTTGGAAAGGTATCTCAAGCTTATTAGTAAATGATGGAATCAAAATTCAAAGTGAGCGCAAAGACCGGATATAAGCATGCAACTGTTGCGACAAAGACGCCTTATGTTTTTAAACAGTAGATACAAGTAAAAAGGGGCGCCCACTTGGGGCGCCCTCCTAATTCATAAGCTGTTTGACTTAAGCGTTGATCTTGGACACAACGCCAGAGCCTACTGTGCGGCCACCTTCACGGATCGCGAAGCGCAGGCCGGCTTCCATAGCGATTGGCGCTATCAGTTCTACATCAAACTTCAGGTTATCACCTGGCATCACCATTTCCGTGCCAGATGGCAGCTCAACTGTGCCTGTCACATCAGTTGTACGGAAATAGAACTGTGGACGGTAATTCGCAAAGAAAGGCGTATGACGGCCACCCTCTTCTTTAGTCAAGATGTACACCTCAGCCTCAAACTTTGTGTGTGGGTTCACAGAACCTGGCTTGCACAAAACCTGACCACGCTCTACAGACTCGCGATCAATACCACGAAGCAATGCACCGATGTTGTCACCAGCCTCGCCAGAATCCAACAGCTTGCGGAACATTTCAACACCAGTACATGTGGTTGTTGTTGTGTCTTTCAGACCGACGATCTCGATGCTATCACCAACATTGATAATACCGCGCTCAACACGACCAGTTACAACTGTACCACGACCAGAAATCGAGAATACATCTTCGATTGGCATCAGGAAAGGCTCATCTACAGCACGTGGTGGCTGTGGAATGTAACTGTCAACAGCCGCCATCAGCTCCGCGATTTTCTCTTTTCCGATATTATCATCGCGATCTTCTAAAGCCGCCAGAGCAGAGCCCGCAATAATTGGAATATCGTCACCTGGATAATCGTACTCATTCAGTAGCTCGCGGATCTCCATTTCAACGAGCTCAAGTAGCTCTTCGTCGTCTACTTGATCAACTTTGTTCATGAAAACAACCATGGATGGAATCCCAACCTGGCGACCCAGCAAAATATGCTCTCGTGTTTGTGGCATAGGGCCGTCAGCCGCGTTCACAACCAAGATCGCACCGTCCATTTGCGCTGCACCCGTAATCATATTTTTCACATAGTCAGCGTGGCCTGGGCAATCAACATGAGCATAATGGCGGCTCTCTGTCTCATACTCAACGTGAGCGGTAGAAATAGTGATCCCGCGTGCTTTTTCTTCTGGCGCACCGTCAATCTCATCGTACGCTTTAAACTCATTCGAAAACTGCTTCGTAATCGCAGCTGTCAAAGTCGTCTTGCCATGGTCTACGTGACCGATCGTGCCGATGTTACAATGCGGCTTATTACGTTCAAACTTCTCTTTTGCCATATCGTGGCCTCCATCGTCTCTGGCGCATCTTGCACCTTAATTGGTAGCCCTGTAGCAGAGCCTGCAGAAATGCCGATACACCCCAGCACTAGATTTTGGCGGCCTAATGCCCACAAGGCCAAAAATCAACCCATTATATAATCGGTAAATGAAGTTTGCTTCAGAAAATTGGGCCCGCGCTGTTGCATCTGTATTTTTACACCACAATATCAACAATAATGTGTACCTCTGCCAAGGCTATCTGCAAATAGCACGCGTAGATTGATGGCGAAGCAGACGTCTTAAAAATGAATTTCATTACATGCAAAGCAATACCAAAGTTACCTTTTCCAACTTAGGCAGCATAGACAGTACCACCGAGTACAAAGCCAAAGATCACTTTATTGACCAAACCGCCAGCATATCCCTTCTTGATATCCTCGGCGTACCAAATTGGGTCCCAAACAAAAGCTCCTTGTTTGGGCCAAATTCACTTGCCAAAATGAAAGATATCACAGAAAAGAAGCTCAAACCCTTTTGTGACGACGGCCCTACGGAATTCCATATCTTGTAAACCTGCTGGTGGGTGGTGAAGATTTAACAAAACTCATAATGAATGCCATCTGCATGCGTAACAACCTCTGAACCATCGTCGTGGCCGGACACAAAACTATCACACGTGCTGACAGAATGGGCGCTCAACGTTTTACTTTTGACCAAAGGGTCCAAGGGTAACTTTGTGCAGAAGCACAGTCCTTCCTTCACAGCAAAGTTGCAACTGTCAGCTAAATGGACCAAATGCCCTGCCATGAACAAAATTATAAAAGTCAGCCTCTGTCTATATTCCTTGGCCACTTTCCTATCACTAACTGCTCAGAATTATCATCTACTTTTTGTGCACAAGATTAAACGCAAAGACACTGCTATGCGGCCAGTCCACGCACTCCAACACAACGAACTACTTTGGGATAATTCCAACATTTCAAACCCAAAACGGTGTGACCGCTGAAGCCTTCTACGGCCACTTTAGCAGGTTGCTCTCGGCGAAATTCCACATTTATGCATCGGCTTCCACTTTGCAGTGGTTGGAGCACAGATTATCTTATCCAGGGCTATCTCACGATTTAAATTCGATGGCATCCCGGTCAAGAATCTAGGATCCGTCCTCATGGTCACATTCCGGCCTGACATCGGCGTACCGTCAAAAGCATTGTTTGTTTAAAACTCAGTTAGTCACAAATGTTCTGCAACGCATACCACTCTTGAGATGTTAAAACAGGCTCATAGTCACTATCTCCAACAATATCCGCCGCCGCTGCCGCAATAGCGCGGCCATCCAAATTTGGATGGCTTGCGAGATGAGACATAAAGGTTGATTGTCCACCATGTGCCTTCTTCAATTTTTGAAAAAAGGTTGCGAAGGCAGCTGAGGGCAGATTCGCATCCGCCATTAACTGGTGGGCGAAGGCATCGGCACCAGTTTCAGCACGCTGCGAATATTTCGCTGAAATCAGCCTTTCCGTTAATGCTAGTGCCATAAAGCCACCCGCAAAATCACCAAACACCAGACCGAGGATACCAATCGACCCAGCCGACCGCAACGTCAAGCGCATCGGATCTCGATTCGCCACGTGACCCACTTCATGACCCAGGACGCTGGCTATTTCTTCAGGGCTGTCAGCGGCTTTCAGCAACCCTTCAAACAACACAACCTGCCCACCTGGGACAGCAAAGGCATTGATCATCTCATGATCAAATACTTTTACTTTCAGCTCATAGGGGAGCTCAATATTGCCAACTATGCGCTTGGCCATCTTTTGCAGCGCAAGCAATCCTTGAGCGTTGGAGCAAGTTAAATCATTTTCTTCAGAACCGCCTAGGAACCCATGGATTTGGTTTATTGAAAATTCACCCAGCGCCACTTCGCGTTCTACTGGGATCATAGTCGCTAATTGGTTCGATAGCGCAGGCAAGATCACAAACATAATCAGAAATACAGACGCTAACGCACCCGAGGACCAAATCACTAATTGTAGTAGCTTGGATTGCTTAACTATGACCTTACCGAGATTGGGTGCTTTATCCCGCACGATCTGCTCCGCGCTTGCCTCCAGCAGGATCAAACGCGAAATGCCGTTTTGCCCAAGGCTTAAAACGATACCTTCGGGCCGAGCCTGTTCCTGCACTTCGCGCAATTCCACAAGCGGCCAAACAATTTTAGCTTCACCGTCGCACTCAATCACTAAAGCAGATGTGTTATTGCGCGCTTCTAACGTTACGGTTACACAAAATTGCTGCGCCGATTTGCCGTCGAAATATTTTCCCCTAAACTGCGCACCCAAATCCATTACAAAGCCTTTAGATCGCTGTGCCAACATCCAGCGCATCAGCAAAGCCTTCGGCTTCAACCATTTCGTCACACGAACGCTGTTGGATGTCATCGAGCGCTTCTGGATTTAAAATCTTTGTCATTTGTACATAGTGTTCTAGTACAGGCTGGCTTACGAAGATCATCAAAAATACTCCGTAACTGACAAGCGTTGCGAAATAGCCAAACAAAAGAACCCCAATTCCAATGTAAAAACCAATGTTGAAGTTTGTCAGATCAAACAGCTGATCACCTTGCAAAAACACATCAAGGTTCGTCAGACCCATAAAACTTACTGCCACAATTGAAAACGCAGTAAAGACCAGGCCTACACAAGTAGACGCCAACAGCGTTCCAAGTACATAAGTCCAAAATACTTTGCTTGGGCGAGGGGCAGTAACAAAGCTGACGTGCTCCCCCAATTTTTTTTGGTCACCCAGAATTTGAAAGCTCACCACCGAATAATATGCAAACGCAAAATAGAACCAAAAGAGACCAAAAAAAACCAAGATTAGCAGCACGTATTGCTCACTCACCAAAATCAAAGCACTCGGCACAACTATTAGAATAGCAGCAATGAAATAGTGCTTCATAGCGGGATACAGATCCGTCCATTTGCCACCTTGTACGAACTTTGTATTGCCATACCAAGTGCGATCAATTTTATACTTTTCAAGCGTGAATGTCTGGCGCGGTAACAACAACCCAAAACTAATAATCGTGATGATTGAATGTAAAATAGCCCGCCACACGTAACCCCATGCGGCCGCGTCAACACCAAACCGAACACCCCGCCATCGTGTGCGCGACAGGATATATCGACGTGCGCGGTACCTTGCATAAAAAATGAACGGGATCACTGCAATTAAAGTGGCTTGACTAATAACAATCTGAACCGCCTGTGCCTCTGGAGTATTACCCCCAGAAAACACAGATAATCCAACAAATGATAAAACCACTTGGAACAACCCCAAATAAACAGCCAAAAATGCCACTGCAATCAAAAAACCTAGCAGTTTCTCAAGACCATTGCCCGTGTATTCCATTGGGTCACCACCTGGTGCCGTGGCCGACCAGAAATACTTGCGAATGCGAGTCTTGGCCCAAAACCGATATAGGCCAAGAGTGATTACGCTAAGTAGTGCAGTTTTCAGCGCCAACCAGAATAGTGGTCCTTGTTCTCCACGATATTGCAAACCCATCGCCGAACCGGATGCCACCGCAATGTGCTGGTCATACTGCTTTGAGCTAAAGGAAGGGTCTTTGGAAAGATTACTGCTCATGATACGACCTCTAAATTACAAATTTTGTTTATAGCAATAGTGCAATAAAATCATCGAAACTCAAAATTTATTATCGCGCGGGAATCCACGCGGCGCCATACGACCCGCACTTGCGCGTTTCCCAATCCATTCTTCAAGTTTGGTTTCCGTACGCGTCCTGCCTGCAGGATCGAGCCAACTGAGTCCCTCTGCCCGCACAAAGGTGGCTGCATCATTTAACCCGCCATCTTTATACTTCTGCAACCGAACGCCCTTACCTCGTCCCATTTCAGGCAGCTCCCCAATCGGAAACACCAACACTTTACGGTTTTCTCCAACAACGGCCACATGATCACCCACAACGGGAGAACAGACTAGTGCACGCGCATCTCCTTTTACGTTCAATACCTGTTTGCCCGTGCGTGTCTGTGCGATTACGTCATCTTCAAGCACGATAAAGCCATCACCAGCGGTGCTTGCCACCAACAACTTGGAACCAGATTTGTGCATGAACAAATCAATCATCTCGACATCATTTGGTAAATCTACGATCAAACGGATGGGCTCGCCCATACCGCGGCCACCTGGCAGCGTCGAGCAGCTAAGCGTGTAAAATCTCCCGTTCGATCCCATCAACAAAAGCTTGTCAGTTGTCTCTGCATGAAACAAAAACCGCCCCTCGTCACCGTCCTTAAACTTTAAATCTTGGGTTAGATCAATATGGCCCCGCATAGCCCTGATCCAACCCATCTTAGAGCAAACAATCGTAATCGGTTCTCGCTCAATCATTGCTTCTAGCGGTACATCTTCAAACTCCGGCTCATCAGCCAATTCCGTGCGCCGTTCCCCGCCTGCAGTCTTTTTTCCAAACTTTGCGCGTGTCTCTTTCAGCTCTTTTATAACCCGTTGCCACTGTAGCCCTTCGGACGCAAGCAAAGCCTCCAGCTCATCCAACTCTTTCCACAAAGCTTTACGCTCGTTGCGCAATTCAACCTCTTCCAACTTACGCAAAGACCGTAGACGCATATTTAGGATTGATTCACTTTGCAGATCGGTTAACTGCTCCGCATCTGCCGAGACAACATAAGATGGAGACCGATAATCCGCCTCACCCAATGCTTTTATTTGATCAAGCGACCAATCTTCACGCAACAGCGCGTCCTTGGGCTCTTCATCGTAGCGAATTATATCAATCACACGATCAAGATTTAAGAACGCAAGGATAAAGCCCTCCAAAACCTCCAATCTGCGCTCAATTTTATCCACACGAAACTGTGAGCGACGCTGCAAAACATCCCGGCGGTGACCCACAAAAGCTCGCAGCACTTCTGGCAGCGAACACACTTTCGGAGTGCGCCCATCAATCAAAACATTCATGTTTAGACTAAAACGCGTTTCCAGATCACACAGACGGAAGAGTGTTTCCATTAGTACGACCGGATCAACTGTCTTAGCGCGGGGTTCCAGTACTAAACGAATGTCATCCGCACTTTCATCACGTACATCCGCAAGGATGGGAATTTTCTTCGCATTGATCAGTTCAGCAACCTTTTCAATCAGCTTGGACTTCGCCACCTGATACGGGATCTCTGTGACAACAATCTGCCATTGCCCACGGCCCAAGTCCTCCGTCTCCCACTTCGCCCGAACACGAAACGACCCACGACCCGTCTCATAGGCTTCTTTAATATGGTCCTGCGGCTCTACTAAAATACCACCCGTCGGGAAATCAGGGCCAGGTACATATTGCATCAGCTTGTCGACACGACTTCCAGGATGTTTGATCAAATGAATTGACGCTGAAATTAGCTCTTCCATGTTATGGGGTGGGATATTTGTTGCCATGCCCACCGCAATACCAGTGGATCCATTAGCCAAAAGGTTCGGAATAGAGGCAGGCAAAACCGCTGGCTCCGTCAGTCGCCCATCATAATTATCTCGGAAATCGACACTGTCTTCGTCAAGGCCTTCCAGCATCGCCTCAGCCATGGCTGTCATTCGTGCTTCTGTATAACGTGCTGCCGCCGGGTTATCACCATCGATGTTGCCAAAATTACCCTGCCCATCCACCATAGGATAACGCACGTTGAAATTCTGGGCCAAACGCGCCATCGCATCATAAATGGCGGCATCTCCGTGCGGGTGAAAATCCCCCATCGTGTCACCACTTATCTTGGCCGATTTTAAATACTTTCCAGTCGATGCCAGCTTGAGCCGGCTCATCGCATACAAAATGCGGCGATGAACAGGCTTTAATCCATCACGCGCATCGGGCAAAGCACGATGCATAATTGTGCTGAGCGCATAAGTAAGATATCGATCACCAATTGCCCGTCGCAAGGTTTCTACGGTCGTTGATCCACCGTTGTTCATGCTATCGTCGTTCATATTGGAGTCATCTTTGATATCTGTCATAAAGCATGTGATAACGAAGCCGCCAAAGCCCGTCTAGAGCACAGTTCATCTGCACTCAGCCAAATCCTATTTTAAGCTAAATCACCGGATTTTTATGAAAAATTATCAATTCAAAATTTGAAACCAAAAACCAATTGCCACCCGGAGCTCACACGGTAGAACAAACAAAGCTTGTTAAAAACGCATAGCTTCCGTTAGTTATAGACCACTGCATTTTAAGGGTAATTTGCAACGATAAACACGGATCTTTTTATGTCTAAATCTATCTTGATAACAGGTTGTTCCACGGGCATCGGCTACGACGCGGCTCACACACTGCACGAACGGGGCTGGCAAGTCGTCGCTGCCTGTCGACAGCAACGAGACTGCGATAGTCTGCAAAGAGAAGGCCTGACCACTGTCCTTCTAGACTACGAGGACGAAATCTCCATCAAGTCCGCGCTAGAGCAAACGTTGGACCACACCGGTGGCAAGCTTGACGCGTTGTTCAACAACGGCGCATATGCCATTCCTGGCCCCGTTGAAGACCTTTCCCGTGACGCACTGCGAGCCATATTTGAGGCTAATTTCTTTGGTTATTTTGACCTAATCAATCAACTGATGCCACTGTTTCGCAAACAGTGCCATGGGCGCATTGTTCAATGTTCATCTCTTCTTGGCATGACAGCACTACGCTATCGTGGCGCTTATAACGCTACGAAATTCGCGCTTGAAGGAATGACAGATACCCTAAGACTGGAATTGCGTAATACGGACATCAAAATTGTTCTCATCGAACCAGGTCCAATCAAAACCGACTTTCGCAAAAATGCAGTTAAGCAGTTTGAAAAATGGGTTGATTGGGAAAACTCTGAAATCCGTGACTACTATGAAAAATCTCTGCTAGATAAATTGAAGAAAGCCGGACTAGGAAAAGATCCGGGCGAACTTGGCCCAGAAGCCGTTACCAAAGCTTTGATCAAAGCGATTGAGGAACCATACCCAAAACCTCGCTATTTTGTGACCTGGCCCACCCGCATGACGAGCACTCTGCGCCGAGCACTACCAACCAGTTGGTCCGACGCTATATTTGCAAAATTCTAAATTTTTTGTGGCCCTCTGCGATCTAGCGATTATGTAGAAGAAATTGAAAGGTAGGTGTTCATGGGGATTTTTTATTACATCGTCATAATAGCAATTTTAGCAGTTATGGTCATTTTGATGATTGGGCTAGGAGCATTTACATCAGGCGGTGAATTTAACAAAAAATACGCCAACAAACTGATGCGATATCGGATCATAGGGCAAGCTGTCGCAATTACTCTTATTCTTATCTTCGTTGCAGTGCGCGGAACTACTGGAGACTAACATGGTTGTACTTAACAAAATCTACACGCGCACCGGCGATGCGGGTGACACAGCTCTCGGCAATGGAGAACGTGTGGCGAAACATTCTGCCCGCGTCACAGCCTATGGCACCGTTGACGAAACTAACGCCACCGTAGGCATGGCAAAGCTGCACGCAACGGGTGATTTGATGGATGCTTTAGCACGTATTCAAAACGACCTTTTCGACCTAGGTGCCGACTTCTGCCGCCCCAACATGGAAGATGATGCAAACGCAGAATACCCACCCCTTCGCGTAAATGATGCACAAGTGGATCGGCTTGAAACCGAAATCGACGCTATGAATGCAGACCTTCAACCATTACGCAGTTTTATCCTACCAGGTGGCTCAAAGCTTGCTGCGCACTTACATTTGTGCCGTACGGTATCCCGCCGAGCCGAACGGTTGGCAGTAGAACTTGGATCGCTTGAATCTGTGACCCCGGCAGCCGTAAAATACCTTAACCGCCTGTCTGACTGGTTCTTTGTTGCAGGTCGTGTAGCGAACAATAGTGGAGCCGATGATATTTTGTGGGTTCCCGGCGCTAACCGATAAGCCAAATGCGAAGCTAATGGACGGTCACTTTTCCCCATCACCACCTACCAGAAATTTACCATCCACGCAAATGTTTGGTCTTAAAAAAGCCCGTTGGACCGTTTCCATGGAATTGATTTGATAACTTGACGTCATACACCTGTACCGCGTCGATTTACCTCTGTTCACGCCTTTCACTTTTTCGTAAACGCAATATAAGAGATTCTAAATTGCCCCGTGAAAAGGGCTAGCATGTCAGGAGAGACGCAATGAAGGTTTTGGTACCTGTCAAACGCGTGATCGATTATAACGTGAAAGTACGTGTAAAAGCGGACGGAAGCGGCGTTGATCTGGCGAATGTCAAAATGTCCATGAACCCGTTCGACGAAATCGCAGTAGAAGAAGCGATTCGTCTGAAAGAAGCGGGCAAAGCAGAGGAAATCATTGTGGTTTCTATCGGCGTGAAACAGTCCCAAGAGACTTTACGCACAGCATTGGCCATGGGCGCAGATCGCGCCATCCTAGTGTTAGCTACAGATGACGTACACAACGACATCGAGCCACTGGCCGTTGCAAAAATCCTGAAGGGCGTAATCAGTGAAGAACAACCTGGTTTGGTTCTCGCAGGTAAGCAAGCCATTGACAACGATATGAACGCCACTGGCCAAATGTTGGCAGCACTGACTGGTTGGGCGCAAGGAACTTTTGCTTCTGAGCTGGATGTTGACGGTGACACAGCCACGGTCACCCGCGAAGTAGATGGCGGCTTGCAAACCATTAAAATAAAGATGCCTGCGATCGTTACTGTTGATCTGCGTTTAAATGAGCCGCGCTATGCATCATTGCCAAACATCATGAAAGCTAAGAAAAAGCCACTCGATGAAAAGACAGCTGCGGACTACGGCGTGGATATAACGCCCCGCTTGTCGGTTATGGGCACTGCGGAGCCCGCAGGTCGCGCTGCAGGTGTCAAGGTCACAGACGTGGCTGAATTGATAACAAAACTAAAAGACGAAGCGGGAGTTATCTAATGTCAGTACTTCTTTTAGCAGAAATCACTAACGGTGAACTCTCCCTGGATCAAACAGCAAAAACTGTGTCCGCGGTATCAAGCCTTGGTGATGTGACGATACTGGCTTGTGGTGCGACTTGTTCTGCTGCCGCTGATGACGCTTCGAAAATCTCAGGCGTATCAAAAGTATTGTGTGCCGAGGATTCCAAATACGGCCACCGTTTGGCAGAAGTCACATCGGACCTTATAGTATCTCTTGCAGGCGATTATTCTCATATCGTAGCACCAGCGACAACTGATGCAAAAAACATCCTGCCCAGGGTAGCAGCGATGTTGGACGTGATGGTCATTTCTGATGTGACTGGAGTTGTTGACGGCGATACGTTTGAACGCCCAATCTACGCAGGTAACGCAATCCAAACTGTGAAATCTTCGGACAGCATCAAAATTGCAACGATCCGGACCGCTGGCTTCGATGCCGCTGCCGAAGGCGGCTCTGCTGCCGTGGAAAATGTCGCAGCAGCTAACTCAAATGCATTGTCTTCTTGGGTTGAAGATAAGGTTCAAGCTTCCGATCGTCCGGAACTGACATCAGCAAAAATTGTTGTATCTGGCGGCCGAGGCGTTGGTTCGGAGGAAAGCTTTGCAATTATCGAAGCCTTAGCAGATAAATTGAACGCAGCCGTTGGTGCGTCTCGCGCCGCTGTAGACTCAGGCTACGCTCCAAATGACTGGCAGGTTGGTCAAACCGGTAAGGTTGTAGCACCTGATCTGTACATCGCAGCAGGTATTTCTGGAGCGATTCAACACTTGGCTGGGATGAAGGACTCCAAGGTTATTGTTGCGATCAACAAAGATGAGGAGGCACCAATCTTCCAAGTTGCCGACTACGGTCTGGTTTCTGATTTATTCGATGCAGTTCCAGCACTTACAAAAGCACTTTAAGCGAAAGAAAGAACTTATCAAAAGCCCGCCCTTTTGGCGGGCTTTTTTGTATAGCCACCAAAATTTGTCTGAATGAAAAATAAGCATATTCATATTGGAACTCACAGATCAGGCTCCACCGATATCCAAAAAATAATAAAGACCAATGCACCTCTACTAGTCCTATTCAAAAATTTTCTTGAAGATGGGTTTCAAACTATCCACGACATTTGCATCAGATGCTCCCAAACCTGATCACATAATATACCAATCAACAGCTAATAACTGCTTTTCACTGTTCTCACGATGTTAGGGATTTAAGAGTTCTATATCCTTCTGAAAAACGCTTACGCAATAAACCAGTCTGGACCCCAAAGCGGTGGAGTAAACTTATAATTCTTTGATTAAACCCTGGACTAGATGGGATCCATCGATAAGCCCAGACTCTTTACTCTGGAATACGTTCCTGTATCGTACTTGATCCAAACCTGTATCTGCCTAAGCTGGTCAAAATAGCCAGAGGACACTGTCATGCATGTTGACCCAAACCCAGAACAATTCGCAGCGTTTAAATCACTCAACCGTGAAAAACCACTAAATATGATGAATCTGGTTAGACTTAGAGACTTGGCAAATTACACAGACGGGCGTGGGGGCACCGGGGCTGAAGCCTACGCCGCTTATGGCAAAGAATCTGGCCCCATTTTCACAGGCGTTGGTGGCGAAATCATTTGGCGCGGCAGTCCAAAGGCCATGATGATTGGTCCCAAAGACGAAACATGGGATATAGCATTTATCGCACGGTATCCCTCTCTTAATGCTTTCCTCGCTATGATCATGGATCCCAAATACCAAGATATTGTTTTCCACCGCCAAGCCGCAGTCGCAGATAGCCGTTTGTTAGCCCACCATGAACTAACACGCAGTGGTGAATTCGGCTAATCCACTTGAAGCCCCAGCTTACAGGTGTAGGTTGTTTATTATCAGGAGCAGAATAGAACCATGGATATTAAATCCGTCAGTGTAATTGGCGCAGGCCAAATGGGCAGTGGAATCGCCCAAGTCATTGCAAGCAAGGGATTCGAGGTGCGCCTCTATGACATTTCACGCAACGCGCTCGACAAAAGCCTTGCAAACATCGACAAGAACCTTAACCGCGCAATAGGTCGTTCGATCCTCAATGAAGATGACAAAAAACGTACACTAAAAAATATCACTGCCGTCACATCACTTGCTGATTGCGGTTCTGTCGATCTGGTGATTGAAGCAGCGACCGAACGCGAATCAATTAAACAAGCAATATTTGAGGATATTTTACCTCATATCGGTCCAAATACGATCCTGACATCCAACACTTCGTCCATCTCAATCACACGATTAGCATCTCGTACAGACCGCCCAGAAAAATTCATGGGTCTGCACTTCATGAACCCGGTACCTATCATGCAGCTCGTGGAGTTGATCCGCGGTATCGCTACTGAAGAAGCGACCTATAAAGCAGTAGAAATTTTAGTTGGAAAGATTGGTAAAACCACTTCCACTTCCGAAGATTTTCCTGCGTTCATTGTAAACCGCATACTGATGCCAATGATAAACGAAGCTATCTACACCTTATACGAAGGGGTCGGAAATGTAGAAAGCATCGACACTTCCCTAAAACTAGGTGCGAACCATCCAATGGGCCCACTTGAGTTGGCAGATTTCATCGGCCTTGATACGTGCTTGGCAATTATGAATGTGCTACACGACGGGCTAGCCGATACGAAATATCGGCCCTGCCCGCTGCTGACCAAATACGTCGAAGCTGGCTGGATGGGTCGCAAAACTAAACGCGGATTCTACGATTATCGCGGGGATGCCCCAGTTCCAACACGCTGACCAAAACGCGTTAACTCAACAACATTCCTGCCATTTATCATTCTAAAAATGGCAAGGGTGTCCTGTACCCTTCTTAATCAAATCAGAAAGAAGTCTGACAATTGATTCTGTCAGCCAACACTATTGTGAACTTTTATAGAATACTTATTGGCAATCCCCACGAACTTAACTCTGGACGCCGTCTCACCATCACGCGATAGTTGAGAACGCAAATAGGAGGCCTCCATGACCGCAGACACAGAACGTCACGCAATGAAAATGGCTAAGAAGAAGGCCGCACGCGATAAAATTATGGCCACAAAGACTGATAAAAAAGGTCTGATAATTGTTCACACAGGAAAAGGCAAAGGCAAGTCCTCATCTGCGTTTGGCATGATCTTTCGCTGTATTGCACACAACATGAAATGTGGCGTAGTTCAATTTATAAAGGGCGGCATGTCCACCGGAGAGAGGGATCTTATCCTTGGTACATTCTCGGACAAATGTGCATTCCACACGATGGGCGAAGGCTTTACTTGGGAAACTCAAGACAAAACACGCGATACTGAAATGGCACAAGCCGCCTGGGAAAAAGCTAAAGAACTGGTCCTCGACGAAACGAACAAGATGGTTCTGCTTGATGAAATCAATATTGCTCTGCGCTATGACTATATCGACATTAACGAAGTAGTGAAATTCTTAGCCGAAGAAAAACCGAGGATGACACACGTAGTTTTAACAGGCCGCAACGCTAAGGAGGAACTGATCGAAATTGCGGACTTGGTGACCGAAATGGAACTAGTGAAACACCCATTCCGCAACGGCATCAAAGCACAGATTGGTGTGGAATTTTAATACCCTCTAACGCTAATTTTGGTCACTGAAGTACGTGCAAGCCTTTAATGATTTAACATAGTACAGATCATTAATTATGCTGGAAGAAAAGATGCGGTCTCATTCTCAAAGATTTACATTCAATCTTTACCATACGCATTAGGTTCACAAAGCTGATGCGCACGTCTCGCCCAAAAGCACATTCAAAAGATCATCCGAACATTTAAAGCTTTTCAACATATAACTTTAGCAGCACGTATTTTTTACTAAAAAGGGCAACTTTCGTGATAATAAAGTTAAATACTCCACCCATTTCTTAAATTTAGTTAGAATAGGCAAACAAATTGTTCCACTATACGTTCATTGGAAATGCAGGCCATTCAGCCTAAGACTCCTGCGATATAAATAAAAAGGCTTCGTCCGATGACTACACTTCTTGGTATTTCTGGTTCCCTACGCCAGAATAGCTTTAACAAAACACTCCTTTGTGCAGCAGCCAAATCCTTTGGTGGAAATTACATACTGGCCGATCTGCGTATGCCACTCTATGATGGTGACGTCGAAGACAAAGAAGGCATTCCCACCGAAGTTCTTACCCTCTGTAACCAGATCAAAACTGCTGATGCAATCATCATAGCTACGCCCGAATACAACGGGAACCTGTCTGGTGTTTTGAAGAACGCGCTCGATTGGATCAGCCGCGTAGATGGCAAACCCATGCAAGACAAACCGCTAGCGATCCTCTCAGCCTCTGCGGGTCGTTCTGGTGGCGTATTGGGTCAAAACTCTCTGCGTTTGTGTTTGCCACCCTTCCAACCCCACCTAATAAACGGTCCACTCGTCGCCGTTGCCGGGGTCTCCAACGCTTTTGACAAGAATTGCAACCTCAAAGAAGAAAGCTACAGAAATGCCGTTGATAGCCTGATGCAGAAACTCAAATACTTGATCTAATCCTACACATCAAACCTTTGGAAGATTACGGGACACAAGCTAGCCTGATCCTCTTTTGCGAAATTCCAAAAAACCACAGCGCGCTTCCTAGAAAGCGTAGAATCCTAGGCAAAATGTGCCACGAACTCCATCTTGCTTTACCTGCTCAAATCTTTAGTGATCCTCTATTTCACCAGCGCCTTTCGCACAAAATCAGTTACTAACCAGATAAACATAATTTTCGCCCCCAAAAGAAAGCAATTTTTTGGGGCAAAGCACGGTTATTAAACTAAACCATGAATTTGTTTTTGCTGCACAATGTTCCAAATTATAGTATCAAGAAATGATAAAAAGGCGATCAGAGCAGGAGCATCGCATGTTAAGGAAATTCATTCTGATGGTCATTGTGGCATTCACACCAATGTTTGCTCAGGCATCTACCATAAAAAGTGAAACCCAACGAGCCAATGTCAAACACCCGATCCTAAGGGTAAAGGTTGCCCAAACCCAAGCGGGTTTTGAACGTTGGGTTAAAAACTTCCGAGCTAAGGCGTTGTCTCGCGGGATCTCAAGCAAAACCTATGATCGAGCTTTTCGCGGTGTGAAACTACACAAGCGGGTCATCGCATCTGATCGCAACCAAGCTGAATTTTCTCGCCAAATCTGGGATTACCTTGATACTGCCACTTCGCCAAAGCGGGTAGAAAACGGCAAGTCTATGGTTAAAAAACACAAAAAATTACTCCGCAAAATCGAAACTAAATACGACGTGGAATGGTCCATTGTGGTTGCAATCTGGGGTCTTGAATCCTCCTATGGCACCAACATGGGTGATATCAGCATCATCGAGGCTCTAGCCACACTCGCATATGAAGGTCGCCGCCGAAAATTTGGTGAAACTCAATTGCTAACGGCACTTAAAATTATCCAAAATGGAGACGTCACGCCAAACCAAATGCTTGGTTCATGGGCAGGTGCAATGGGTCACACCCAATTCATACCCACGTCATTTGACGCGCTAGCTGTGGATTTTACTGGTGACGGTAAACGCGATGTATGGAACCCTCGCAAACCTGATGACGCACTAGCCTCAACCGCCAACTACCTGCGCAATAACGGCTGGGTCAAAGGCCAACCGTGGGGAATTGAAGTAAAACTCCCCAGCAACTTTTATTACGGCAATGCATCACTGAAGGTAAAAGCAACAACAGCCCGCTGGACAGAACTTGGCGTGCGCCGCATGAATGGTAGCAAACTTCCAAACTACGGCAAAGCCGCGATCCTCCTGCCAGCAGGCGCTGACGGGCCAGCATTCGCTGTTTTTAACAACTTTTTTGTTATTAAAACCTATAATAACGCTAACTCCTACGCGATGGCTGTTGGACATCTAGCAAGTAAAATTAATGGTGGTGGTGATTTTGTGCGCGAATGGCCTCGTGGCCCCGGCGCTCTAAAACTGATCCAGAAAATAGAATTTCAAGAATTGCTGCTGAAAGCAGGCTACAACATTGGTGATGTTGACGGCATCATCGGCCCTAAAACTATCGACGCACTGTCCGATATGCAGATCAAAGCGGGCGTTCAGCCCAGTGGTAAAGCAGACAAGGCTGCACTTAAATTCCTACGCAGCCGTCTCCATTAACGCAGCAAAAAACGACGTAATTGCTCTGACACCAAGCTTGGACCATTTGAAACAAACAATAATAGTCGTGTCTTGCAAAATCTTCGTTCATCAAGGTCCAAAATGGCTCTGGAACACGCTCGCAATACTAACTCAAACAAGTTTATGGGTAGTTAGTATTATATGACTAAAGACTTCATAACTCGAATTTAGTCGATGATATGCTAGTCCATTGCACCCCAATCTGCAGACATCATTTCTCGCAGTCGGCTCGCCGTGCGTTCAAATTCAAAGGATCCAGTGCCTTCCTCATACAGCCGCTCTGGTTCCGCCGCCGCAGAGGCGATCAACTTGACACCAGCTTCATAAAGCGCATCAATCAATGTAACGAACCGCTTCGCCTCATTCGCACCTTCTCGATTAAGGCGTGGAATGTCTCGCAGGATCAATACTCTAACCGCCTCAGCAATTACCAGATAATCTCCTGGCCCCAACGGCTGTCCACAAAGCTCTTGAAATGTCGCCATCGCCACCCCATTGTGAAATGCAGGCAGCAAAATTTCACGCGATTTGTTATGCAAGATCAACACGTCGCTTTTTATCCCTGCTAAATCGATCCAAACCCGTTGAATCGCCATGTCCGCCGTCTCATCAATTGGCGTGAAATAGGTCTTATGCCCTTGCAAACGATTCTGCCGGTGGTCCGTTTCACTATCGAGGTTGTTGACCTCCATCCGGTTCTTTATCATCGAAATAAAAGGTAAAAAAAGGTTCCGGTTCAATCCATCCTTATACAAATCATCAGGATGGCGATTTGATGTTGCTACAATCACAACACCCGCTTCAAACAGCTTTTCAAAAAGCCGACCAACAATCATTGCGTCAGTGATGTCCGTGATCTGCATCTCGTCAAAACAAAGCAGCCTTGACGAGGCGATTACGTACTCGGCCACTGGGACAATTGCATCCTCAACACCCCGTTGCCGAGCCTCGTGCATCTGCGTGTGAATTTCTTGCATGAATGCATGAAAATGCACTCGACGTTTTTGTGGCTCATCCACCCCGTCAAAGAACAGATCCATCAACATGGACTTGCCCCGACCAACCCCACCAAAAAGATATAACCCCTTCACAGGATCTACCGATTTTCTAAAACGTCCAAACAAGCTTTTTTTTACGGGCTTTAACAGTCTGTCTGCTACACTATCAAATAACCTCAACACCGCTTCCTGGGCAGGATCACGGTCCAAATCCCCACACTTCACGCGTTCTTCATAGATCTCCGTTAGGATGGTCATCAGAGATAAAACCTTGCAACTTTCAAAATTCTTTGGTTTGAAGTTCCTAGCAACTCGTGGCCTTGCCCGCAATCCAAGGCATAAAGATGACAGAGCAATCTAAACTGTTTACACCTATTTTGATTGTGTCCTGCATAATCTTGATGACGGGGTTTGCCATCCGCTCTTCCTTCGGTGTATTTCAAATCCCTATTGCGTCAGAATTTGGCTGGCTACGCTCGGAATTTTCCCTCGCAATCGCTATCCAGAACCTCGCATGGGGCATAGGTCAGCCAATTTTTGCTGCTATTGCCGAAAAATTTGGCGACCGTCGCGCAATTTTGCTGGGCGCATTAGTTTATGCTGCTGGCCTTGTTCTTTCATCACTTGCAACAACGTCTGGCGCACATCAACTCCTTGAAATCATGGTTGGCTTCGGCATCGCTGGCACAGGCTTTGGCGTCATCCTCGCTGTCGTAGGGCGCGCTACCAGTGACAAGAATCGCTCCCTCGCACTTGGCATAGCAACAGCATCAGGCAGCCTTGGTCAATTCATTGGCCCCCCAGTCGCAGCCACACTACTAACCCAAATGAGTTGGTCCAGTGTCTTCCTCATCTTTGCAGTCGCTATTCTATCCACGATCCTTTTACTTCCCTTTTTGCGGAGCCAATCAACCGCCGCGAAAGTCGTAGAAGAAGCAACTATGTCCGAAATCTTGTTTAATGCATTCAAGGATCCAGCTTATATGCTCATCTTCCTCGGATTCTTTTCTTGCGGCTACCAGCTCGGGTTTATAACTGCACACTTCCCAGCCTTTATAACCGAAATCTGCGGGCCCATCACAGCGGGTGGAATGCTTGATATAATTGGCATTCCCAGCACTACAGTCCTTGGTGGTGCCGCGCTCGGCATTATCGGCCTAGCAAATATTGTTGGCACAGTGGGCGCTGGGCTGCTTGGCAGGCACTTCCCAAAAAAATACCTACTTGCCTTAGTATACACAGGTCGTACATTTATATCCACCTGGTTCATTGTGACCCCAATGTCTCCAACCACAGTTGTGATTTTTAGCCTTATGATGGGGCTTCTTTGGCTCGCAACTGTCCCACTCACATCAGGCCTAATCGCCCACATCTACGGGCTTCGCTTCATGGGAACATTATTTGGCATTGTCTTCTTTAGCCATCAATTGGGTGGCTTTTTAGGCATCTGGCTCGGTGGCATGCTCTACGATATTTACGGCACTTACACGCTTGTCTGGTGGGTAGGCATCGGCGTCGGCGCTTTATCAGCAATCTTGCATCTACTGATTAGGGAAACCCCACTCAAAGTGCAGCTCACCTAACCTCCTATGTGCTGCGTGCCACGTTTTACTGCGAGCGCCACCTGTTTTTGTCGTTCACGAAACCTTTCCTTACGATCTTCTGTATGCTGGTTGATGCATTGATGACAGGTTACACCATGCTCATATTCAGGTTTATCAAAGTCTGCAGGGGATAGCGGCATACGGCACGCAAAACACAACTTGTACTCGCCTTCTTTCAGTCCATGGCCAACAGAAACACGACTGTCAAAAACAAAACATTGCCCATTCCAAATACTTTCTTCTTTATGCACATTTTCAAGGTATTTCAGAATACCACCCTTCAAATGATACACATCCTCAACACCTTCACCAATCAGATAGTTTGTTGATTTTTCGCACCGAATCCCACCAGTGCAGAACATCGCAACTTTCTTATTATGAAAGCGATCCTTATTCTCTTTCCACCACTTAGGAAACTCGCTAAAACTCTTTGTTTGCGGATCAACCGAACCCAAAAACGTTCCAATCGCAACTTCATAATCGTTGCGTATATCGATCATCACGACGTCATCCCGCGCAATCAGCTCGTTCCAATCCTCTGCCTCAACATAGTTTCCAACATTTACAGTAGGATCAACTTGCGGCTGCCCCATCGTCACAATTTCTTTCTTCAACTTTACTTTCATTCGTAAAAACGGCATCTTTTCAGCAACGCTTTCCTTGTGGTCGAACTCCGCACAACCAGGCAGCGCCCGAATATGTGCCAGCGCCGCATCAATTCCCTCACGTGGCCCCGCGATAGTTCCGTTGATCCCCTCAAACGCCAATAATAAGGATCCCTTTACGCCACCAGAATCGCAGACACCCTGAAGCGGACCTTGCAGAGCCTGACGATCCTCAAAACTGGTAAAATGATAAAGGGCGGCGACAACGATTTTTGACATGGACGCGATATAGACCCGACGACTACAAATTGCTAGTCTTAAGCCCAAATAACGCGGAAAACCGAAATGACCCAAGCCCTGATAATGATCGACATCCAGAACGATTTTTGCCCCGGCGGGGCACTTGCAGTTGAAGGGGGCGACCAGATCATCGCGCCTGTGAACGCCATGCAGGACAATTTTTCAGTGAAAGTTTTAACCCAAGATTGGCATCCATTGAACCACTCATCATTCGCCGCGAATCACAATGGTGCCGAGCCTTATTCCACAACCCAAATGCCCTACGGCAACCAAGTTCTTTGGCCTAATCACTGCGTGATAGGCAGTAGCGGTGCTGCGTTCAAATCTGGGCTAAAGACCGACGATGCCGACATGATCATCCGCAAAGGCTTCAACCCCAAAATCGATAGCTACTCTGCCTTTTTTGAAAACGATCACAGGACGCAAACAGGCCTGCATGGTTATCTTCAAGAACGGGGCGTCACCGCACTGACAATTGTGGGTCTTGCCACAGATTTCTGCGTCAAATTCTCTGCACTCGACGGTGCGAAACTTGGCTATCGCGTTACTGTAATTGAATCCGCCTCCCGCGGCATCAATCTTGGAGGGTCAATGAAAATTGCGTTCGATGAAATGCTTTCGGCTGGTGTAACCCTCGCCTAACTGGACAAGTAGCCAAACCCCTGCTTAAAGAAAGTTGGTCTTATTCGGAGCCTTGCAATGGTCGATATCGCAACCCGTGTGTATAATCACAAATGGAAGATCGATCCGATTGTGCGGTCCTTGATCGACACCGATTTCTACAAACTATTGATGTGTCAATCAGTGCTCCGGAACAAGCCAGACACGCAAGTAACTTTTAGCTTGATCAATAGAACTAAAAACCTGCAAATCGCTAGCATTATTGATGAGTGTGAGTTACGCGAACAGCTCGACCACGTCCGCTCTCTCAGCCTCTCAAGAGGGGAAAGTACATGGTTGCGTGGCAACACATTCTACGGCAAACGACAAATGTTTCGTCCTGACTTCATGGAATGGTTCGAAAACCTACGCCTGCCAGCCTATCACTTAGAAAAGATAAATGGCCAGTATGAACTAACATTTGAAGGCTCATGGCCTGAGGTTATGCTTTGGGAAATTCCAGCCTTGTCAATTATTATGGAACTCCGGTCCCGCGCAGTGCTTAAAGACATGGGAAAATTCGAACTCCAGGTCCTCTACGCACGCGCCATGACCAAACTTTGGGAAAAAATTGAGCGCCTGCGCACCGAACCTGAACTGCGCGTTGCCGATTTTGGCACACGCCGGCGCCATTCTTACATGTGGCAAGATTGGTGCGTGCAAGCCATGCGCGAGGGTTTAGGCGAGAGTTTTACAGGCACCTCCAACTGCCTCATTGCCATGCGACGAGAGGTGGAGGCCATCGGTACAAACGCCCACGAGCTGCCAATGGTCTATTCCGCGCTGGCCCAAAATGACACCGATCTTGCTCAGGCTCCCTATCAAGTTTTGAAGGACTGGCAGGACGAACATGACGGTAATCTGTTAATCATACTGCCGGACACATTTGGCACTCAGGGTTTCGTCGATAATGCGCCCAATTGGCTATCTGATTGGACAGGCATCCGTGTAGACAGCGGCGATCCAGCTGCAGCAACAGAAACTGCGATCAACTGGTGGAAATCTAGTGGCCAAGACCCGTCTGAGAAACTGATCATCTTTTCAGACGCGCTCGATGATAAGAAAATCATGAAACTCTTTAAGCAATTCAATGGCCGCGTCCGTATGGGTTTTGGCTGGGGAACAATGTTAACAAACGACTTTCGGGGTCTTGTCCCTGGCGACGCACTCGCACCCTTCTCACTTGTCTGCAAAGCTGTTGCGGCTAATGGAAATGCAACTGTCAAACTGTCTGACAATCCGCTAAAGGCAATGGGCCCACAAGACCAGATCGACCGCTACAAGCGGGTGTTTAGTGTTGGCGAACAGGATAAGATCGAGGTTGTAGTCTAATCCCCGTCCACTTTTCGACGTAGTTTCTTCACCTCACCCCGCCGTGTCTTGCCATCCAGCCGTCGTCGCTTACTACCGAGCGTCGGCTTCGTTTGGACCCGCCGCTTAGGCACTTTGAGCGCCTCACGGACCAGACCAATCAGCTTTTCCTGTGCCAATTCACGGTTCATTAGCTGACTACGATGTGCCTCAGCTGTCACCACGACAGCGCCATCTTTTGTCCAGCGACGGCCTGCGAGACGTTTCAACCGTGACTTAATTGCGGGCGTTAGGTTAGGCGAGCGCGCGGCCTCAAACCGCAGTTCAACCGCGCTAGATGTTTTATTTACATGCTGACCCCCTGGGCCAGAAGAGCGGGTGAAACTCTCAGTAAGTTCCCAGTCTTCTATTAAAATGGAGTCGTTGATCCTCATAACTATCAGACGTTAGCACAAAAATTTATCCTATTACAGGTGCTCAAAGCACCGCGAAACACCATATTTTCTGAAATATTGCAGATCAAACTAAGTGCTCGGACAAAAATTAACTCGATCAGTCCTAGTCTGTTCGACCACATATCTTGTGCCAAAGTCCCTTATTATGCAGCTTCCAATAATAGTTAGATCATCTGATTAAGATACGGCAGAACGCTAAAATTTATCTTTTAATACGGTCAAGTTAAAGACAAGTCCGGCACAGTCAATACCGCGTAAATTGGTCCAGAAATGTAAAGAGCCCTACCAGATACCAGCAGGGCTCTCCTCGAGATTTGGAAGTGGCAAGCAAGATCAGAGACTGATCAAGAGGCCAAGTTTGTGAATAGAGGGGCTGCCCCCTAAACGCTCACCTCGCGTGTAACCTTTACCGACTGCTCCGGTTTCTCAATAATCATGGGCACCTCCTTTTCTGTTGTTTTCACCAAGGGACAGATCATCCCGCAACTGAATCGTTGCACGACTTGTGCGAAACGCAAAGAACTTTTTGTATTTCTCAAAAGATTTTGTAGTTAAAAAAGCTATTTCTCAGACAGTGACCGTTTTGCCAATCAAAAAAGCAATTAGCAAACGAAACGGTACCAACGCGACCAAGGCGAGTAATAATTTTACCAACCAGTCCGCTACCGCAAGGCTCACCCAAAGGGGCGACATCGGGCCAAAACCCAACATTGGCACCACTTCAGCAGCCCAGCTTACGTCATTCATGGGCTCAAGAAAAGTAAGGCTAGCAGAAAAGGAAATGGTGAAAAAGAAAGCTGTGTCGATGGACGATCCAATCAATGTAGACGCCAAAGGTGCTCGCCACCATGCACCTTCACGCAGTCGATTAAACACCGTCACATCAATTAATTGAGCCATTAAGAAGGCAATGCCAGATCCAATTGCAATACGCAACGTCACCAAAGGCCCAAACTCACCTGAGATTTGCGTGCCAACAAACGAGCAGCCAATCCCCACAAAAAAGCCGGCCAACACGACCTTACGCGCAGCAGACACACCATAAATTCGATTCATGATGTCGGTGACTAAGAAGGCTATTGGATAAGTAAAAGCACCCCACGTCAGCCAATTACCAAACAGGTACTGCACTAATATATTAGATGCAACAACGACAGCTGCCATTGCAAAGACACCAGTAAACAAACCACGTGACATTTTATTTCTCCGTTTTGAAAAGGTAGCGGACACTTTTTACATATTTTTTTTTGGGATAGCTCGCGTACCTGGCGATAGCAAGGGCACAATAAAAAATTGTTGTGCAAGGGACGACATCTTTATGATATTGCGTCAAAGTCTTAGCAGAACCAAGTATGCTCTGATCACGTGTTTTTTGTGAAACATTAAATGGAGGCCAAATTGTCACTTTGGAAACTACATTGGTTGGAAGCAACTGGTGATCTCAGTGAGTGGTATGACCGTATCACGGAACAAGTGGACGAAGCCTATATTGCAATGACGTCATTTGTGCAGCTTACCTCAATGGATATCTTGATAGAAAAGGGTAGCGGCAACGTTACTCCCGAAACAGGAATGCGCACGGATGTCATACGCCCAAATCTAGCAAAGCTGGTGTTTGATAATTGCAATGAAAATTTTTCCACGACTCTGGCCAGCTGCCTGATCAAACGACAGATGATCAATACCTCTCACCGCGCTATGAGGGCCGCTGGGCCAGGCTATGGTTTCACACTAGGCGGCGCAATGGTCAGTGAAGGTTTAGCAGCGCATTTCGTCCGTTTGGTTTGCAACAGCTCACCAGAACCTTGGGACAAGGCTGTATCAGATCGAACACTTAACAACATGTGGCCGGACCAAAGCGGCATGATGAACACAAAATTTGATCACAGCGAATGGTTTAGCGGCACCGGCAGCAAACCCCGTTGGCTCGGCTATACAATTGGCTCAAAAATCGTTGAAACCTGGTTGCTGAATACTGCAAATATAACGCCTGAACGCCTGATCAATGTCCCCGCACCTAAAGTGCTGAACACCTTTTCTTCTAAGCCGATAATACCCTGAAGAAAAATGACCAAGGCAAGACTAAAGCGTTTTAAAATCCCACATTGAGGATTGATTAGCCACCGACGGCGACGATGGCTTTGGCCAATATCGGTACAACTTTCTCATTAAGGCCGGCCACGTTAAACCGACTATCATCAATCATATAAATCGCATGCTCTTCACGCAGCTGTACTACTTGCTCTTTAGACAGACCAAGACGCGAAAACATACCACGATGTTCAGCGATAAAGTCATAACGATCCGAGCCTGTTGTTGTTCGCAATTCATCAGCCAGTATTTTACGAAGATTTAGCATTCCATTACGTACTTCTTCCAGCTCTGCTTCCCAATCAGCCCGCAGTTTGGTGTCAGACAGAACTATTGTTACCAAACGCGCCCCGTGATCTGGCGGGAACGAGAAGTTCAAACGGTTCAGGCTTGACAACATACCTTGCGCTAAAGCGGTATTTTCCACGTCTTTAGATAAAGTGATTACCAAACCACAGCGTTCACGATATATGCCAAAGTTTTTTGAACACGAGGCAGCGATCAACATCTCCGGACATTTTTGGGCCAGCAGTCGAACGCCAAACGCATCTTCATCCAGGCCATCACCAAAACCCTGATAAGCGATATCGACAAATGGCACAGCGCCCTTTTCATTCAAAAGATCCGCAACTTCGCACCACTGCATTTGGTTCAGATTAGCACCGGTCGGATTATGACAACACCCATGCAGAATTACAACGTCACCAGATTTAACGTCAGCCAGATTTTCCATCATTCCGTCAAAATCAACAGTCCGGGTTTCCATATCCAAATAAGTGTAAGTTTCCATCGGAATACCAACACCTTTGACCATTGCGGGGTGATTTGGCCATGTTGGATTCGACATCCAAACAGTCGCGCCAGGGGATGCCGCTTTGATCAACTCTAAAATCTGACGGATCGCACCTGTACCACCTGGCGCATGGGCAAAAGCCAAACGATCGTAAGAAACGCTATCCCCCAGAACCAAATCCGCAATCACTTTGTGAAATGCACCATCGCCGACTAACGCAGTATAACTTTTTGTGGTCTCCTCGTTCCACAACAACTGTTCCGCCTTCTTCACAGCTCGCATAATCGGCGTGTTCCCATTTGCGTCTTTGTAAACACCGACACCAAGATCAATCTTCGAGTCTCGCTTATCCTCGCGGAACATAGCCGAAAGCATTATGATTTTATCTGGTGGTTGCGGCGTGAGGTTTTCAAGCATCTGTTTATCCTAATTGTGGGCATTAACCCTGTTCCACTTTTAAATCGTCGTAACTGCCCCACTCGGTCCAAGACCCGTCATAAAGAGCATGGTCGCGGTGGCCAATTATCTCAAGAGCGAGGGACAGCACTGCCGCCGACACGCCAGACCCGCAAGAGGTTATGATTGGAAGAGATAAGTCCACGCCCGCCACCTCAAATATTTCTTTCAAATCGGCTACAGATTTCATGGTCTCGTTATCATTCAAAAGCGTCTTAAATGGCACATTTTTAGAATTTGGAATATGCCCTGCTCTCAGTCCTTGGCGCGGTTCAGGCACATCACCTCGAAACCGGTTGGCTGCACGCGCATCCACAATCTCAGCTTGGTTCAATTTACTAGCCAGGGCCACTTGCGTCACATCACGGACAAGATCAGCATTGCGCGTAGCAGTTATATGGCGATCGCGGATGGTTGGCGGAGCCGTTTCCACCGGGTGCCCTTCGGCAACCCACTTGGGAAACCCACCATTCAATACCGCAATGTTCGTGTTGCCCATGTGCCTGAATAACCACCACACCCTAGCCGCCGAAAATAATCCAGAGCCGTCATAAACCACCACACGGTGACCATCGCCCACACCAAGCGCCCGCATCCTCGATATAAATACCTCGACGGGAGGCGCCATATGGGGCAGATCTGAATTGCTGTCAGAAACATCATCAATATCAAAGAACCGCGCACCTGGGATATGGCCCGCAGTATATTCTGCTTTGGGATCACGGTTTTGCGCCGGAAGGTACCAGGACGCGTCTAAAATACGTAGATGCGGATCGCTAAGATTTTTAGCCAGCCATTCTGTTGACACAAGCGTTTTTGGATGAGCGCGAGACATTGGTTCCATCGGTTTAGGGTCAAGATGGCATTATCTTCGTAGAAGTTGAGTTACAAGGGCAGTTCGAATAAGAAAACACATTCAAGATTAAATCAACAAAAGCCTCTTGCTCTACCAGAAATTCTAAATCCATAGATTAGAACCGCTCAGAACAGTCAATGTTTGTAAAGAAAGTCTTGCCTAAAATGAGGGTTAAGGCATGTACCGCTAGCATGAGACGCTAATGTAAAACAATTTAAATATGGAAATCACCCATCGGAATAAGAAAGCCGAGGGTAGGAGTCAAAACTCTTAACCATGATCACGCATCAAGCGCGCTTTCTGCTTATCCCAGTCCCGTTTCTTTTCAGTCTGGCGCTTATCTGACTGGTTCTTACCCTTGGCAACTCCAATCAATAACTTAGCTTTGCCCTTTTCGTTAAAATAAAGCCTGAGCGGTACAATGGTCATACCTTTACGTCCTACGCTCTGCCACAGCCGCGCTATTTCGCGCTTGGACGCCAAAAGTTTACGACGACGACGTTCTTCATGGTTGAAAGATTTCGCTTGGGCGTAAGGCTGAATAGCACCATTGATCAACCATAGCTCTCCATCCTCGACGGCGACATAACTTTCTGCAATGTTGGCTGCCCCTTCACGCAGGGATTTGACCTCCGACCCGAGTAGTATCACGCCGCATTCGACCGTATCCTCAATAGCATAATCGTACCTTGCCCTCCGGTTCTCTGCGACAAGTTTGTTGTTTGGGTCAGCCTTTTTCTTAGGTGCCATTTATGGTGTTCTCATCTTTTCTAACAAATATGTGGCTTCAGCAGGCAACAGCATCCCTACTCACTGCATTGTGATTTTAGAAAAGTTGCCAACTCAGATTTTTAAATTTTTATTTCTTTATGTTTAAGCCACGAAAGCTCTACGACCCTTCTTTGTTAAGCGAGTACCACATAGTGTCCTTGGCATCAAACATCTAACGAACGACTTCGTATCGAATGGCATCGGTCTGCAAAGCATTATACCACTAAGCCGGAACAACATATCTAGGATGGGTCCGTAATGTATTGGCCCAATACTGGTTCGACAATTTTATAAAAATTGGTCTTCCTTCGACTAAGCGCAAAGGTGATCCATGCCAAATATCGGTATCGTAGCTTAATTAATTAAACCCGCGTGGAGCATCCCAGAACGCATCTTAACTTTCGTTTCATCTCTCAAGATAGTTAGTGGCAAACGCACATCTTCTGTACATTTGCCAAGCTGGCTCACACCATATTTTGCTCCAATTAAGCCAGGTTCTGTGAACACTGCATCATGCAGTGGCATCAGTCTATCTTGGATTTTTAGTGCAGTTGCGTAATCTCCCGAAAGCGTAGCTTCCTGCAATTGTGAACACAACTTCGGCGCAACATTTGCTGTCACAGAAATGCAGCCAACTCCACCCTGAGCATTAAACCCATGAGCGGTAGCGTCTTCACCGGACATCTGAATGAAATCTTCACCACAGTGCAAACGCTGTGCGCAAACACGAGCCAGGTCACCTGTAGCATCTTTCACACCAACAATATTTTTGTGTTTGGCCAGTCGACCCATAGTTTCTGGAACCATATCAATCACCGAACGAGGGGGAATGTTGTAGATAATGATCGGAATGCCAACTTCAGCCACCGCCTCGAAGTGAGCTAACAAACCGTTTTGCGTAGGTTTGTTATAATAAGGCGTCACTACTAGAGCGCCATCCGCTCCTGCGGCCATAGCTGACTCTGTCAAACGCAATGATTCAGCTGTGCTATTAGAACCAGCGCCAGCAATAATGGGCACACGTCCTGCAGCGGTATCCACCACTGTTTTCACAACGTGATCGTGTTCTTCATGACTTAAAGTTGGGCTTTCACCTGTTGTACCTACAGGAACGATCCCATGCGTTCCTTCGACAATGTGCCATTCAACCAACTGTTTCAGCGCTTTCTCGTCCACCTGACCATCAGAAAATGGGGTGATAAGCGCGACGTAGGACCCTTTAAACATGGCATTGTCTCCATTCAAATCATGTTTTTCAGACATCAAATAACAGGGAATTTATAAAAACAAAACGGCAAACAATATTAGAAATATTGAATTGAACTACAAACAAATTTAAATGATCTTTGTAAATTCCGAAATAGGCATCACCCGGGGGTAAAAGTGCGTTTCATTATTGCAGCGGTTTGGTTTGGGTCCATGTCATTTCTTCCTTTTAACGCCATAGCAAAAGAGGAGTCAGACAATTTATTGGCCAGAGCTTTTAACGCATTAGAAAAATCAGATTGGGAGACAGCCAAACATTATGCAGAAAAAATATCTAATCCTGTTGGTAAAACTTTGATCACATGGCAACGGTTGCGTCAGAGTAACGGAGCTTGGGAGGAATACGTGAATTTTTTGGATAAAAATCCAGATTGGCCAGGTCTGAAACGGTTACGCAGTCGTGGCGAAGCGACCATTCTTCCAAACCAAAACCCAAAACAAGTGCGCGCCTATTTCAAAGATCAGTTGCCACAAACAGGCTCAGGATCACTACGTCTAGCTGAGGCCTTTACGGCTCAAGGTCGAATTGCTGAGGCAAAGGCCGAGGCACAACGCGCTTGGTTAAACCTAACTTTGCACCAGCACGAAATGAATAGCCTACTCCAAAAACATTCAGGCCACCTGTCACGTTTCCACCAAAAGCGGCTAGAGTTTCTGCTTTGGAATGGCCACACTAAAGACGCTTCGCGCATGCTCGCGCTTGTATCACCAGACCAACAGAAACTGGCCAAGGCACGAATTGCATTACAAGAAACCATCAAAGGCGTCGATGCCTTGATTGAAGCGGTTCCCACAAGTCTGCGTAATGACAGCGGCCTCGCATATGATAGGTTTCAATGGCGTATCAGAAAGGGACGTTGGGATGATGCACAAAAGCTGTTGGCTGAGCAATCCGCCGATATCAAACGACTAGGTCTGCCGGAGAAATGGGGGCCACGCCGCCGTGGCTTTGCACGTCGCGCTATGCGAATGGGTGAAACGGATCTGGCTTATCAGTTGGCGAGCCAGCATGGGTTATCGAAGGGTGGCGACTACGCCGATTTAGAATGGCTTTCTGGTTTCATTTCTCTAACAAAACTGAATGCACCGAGACAGGCCAAAGTCCATTTCCGCAACCATATGCGCGAAGTGAAAACACCCGTCAGCTTAGGTCGTTCCGGATATTGGGTTGGCCGCACAGAAGAACAGCTAAAAGATTTTGACGCTGCCGTAGATGCATTTAACTTTGGCGCAAAACACGAAACTAGCTTTTACGGCCAACTTGCATTAGAAAAAATCAGCGCAGAGCCCAACAGTCTTTTAGCGGGTAAGACGAGAATTCCAGACTGGAGCAAAGGACCTCTGAGTAAGTCGACGGTTGTGCAAGCAGGCATCCTTTTGCACCACGCTCAGGAACAAAACCTGATGCGATGGTTTTTCTCACACTTGGCTGAAACCACTAATGAAATGGAAACCGCTCAGTTAGCAGAACTAGCACTCGAACTTAACCGTCCCTTCGTAGCACTAGGTGTGGCGAAAGAAGCGGCGAAACGGGGTTTTGTCATCCATAAAAGTTATTTCCCAGTAACCGAATTGGCTAGCTATTCCGGAAATATCGCACCAGAGATTGCAATGGCCATTGCGCGGCGCGAAAGCGAGCTGAATCCAGAGGCCGTTAGTCCCGTTGGCGCAAGGGGCCTTATGCAGATCATGCCCGCAACCGCGCGACAAGTGGCAAAAGACATTAAAATAGAGTATTCCAGAAGCCGCCTAACAAACAACTGGCGCTACAATGCAAAGCTAGGCTTGGCATATCTTGGTGGTTTGCTTGATACTTATGGGGGATCCTATGTGTTAGCATTTGCCGCCTATAACGCCGGGCCAAACCGTGTAAATGAATGGATTAAAACCTACGGTGATCCACGTGATAATCATATTGATCAAGTGGACTGGATAGAACACATCCCTTACCGAGAAACCAGAAATTATGTGATGCGCGTGATTGAGTCACTCCATGTTTATCGTATTCGAATAAGCGGTAAAGTAGAGCCCATCAGGCTGACCCAAGATCTGACGCGTGGCTAGGCTTTTGCCTTCTGTTCACGCCACAACGTAAAGATACCTGCCATAACAATTAGTCCTGCACCCACAGTAGTTGGTAACGGCAAATCTTCGCCAAATACGGTTACGCCAAGCATAGATGCAAACACTAACTGCAGATAGGCAAACGGCTGCACGGTGCTTACCTCTGCTTTTTCGTAGGCTTTTATTAATAAGAAATGTCCCGCTGCTCCAGTCACACACAGTAAAGCCATCCAACGCAAATCGATTGAGCTCATTGGCTCCCAGAAGAAGGGGCCAATGACAGTCATGATCACGAATCCCCCAATCCCTGTCCAGAAAAAGCTGGTGGCCGCAGTGTCCTTTGACGCCACCAATCGAGTCAGCAGATTGTAAAGCGCGAACAGAACCGCGCCACCAACAGCAATCAGTGCATGGGGCGAAAACACCTTTAGCCCCGGCTGCAGAATGATCAGCATCCCGATAAAGCCAACCCCAATGGCAACCCAACGCCGCCACCCAACGGTTTCCCCGAGGATCGGCCCAGAAAAAGCGGCCACCATCAGCGGATAAATGGCAAAAATGGCGTGGGCTTCGACCAGGCCGAGCATGGTGAATGCCACAACCGTCACTAGAATTTCAGTGGCGAGCAAGACACCGCGGAAAAACTGTAAAACGGGTTGTTCTGTTCGGGCAGTTTCAACCACACTGCCCGTGCGCATTTTGGACACAGCCATGACGAACAGCAGGAAAAACCAATAACGAATCATCACGACCATAAAAACGCTGTACTGCTCGGCCAAATAGCGTGAAATACCGTCTTGCATGGCGAACACAAACATGGCGACCACAGCCAACCAAATGCCCACTCGGGCATTTTGCTGAGTCATGTCAATACCCCACGGCTCATATGGCGCTTACGACCAAAGCCTTTGATCCGTTCCACTACAAACCCTGCCGCGCCCAACGATTGGCGTACATGTCCAGCTGCTGTGTAAGTCGCAAATGTCCCACCCACTGCCGTGTGACGCGCGACCTGATCCATTAAGTCAGCGCCCCAGAGTTCAGGATTTTTCGCAGGTGAGAACCCGTCTAGAAACCAAGCATCCGCCACACCATCCCACGCTGCAAGCGACTGCCGCGCATCCCCGTAAATCACGGTCGCATTCAACGTGTCGCATACGGCGCGCCCTGCCTCTGCATCCCATATCGCTGCGAACATGGCGACATAATCCGCCAGTTCTGGCCACGTTTTATGCGCCTGCTCCATATCCGCAGGGGCCATCGGAAATGCCTCAAAACTCGTGAATCGCAAGGGCGTCGTATGCCCCGCATCCCGCCACACCTTCCAAGCGCACAGCAGACTCAAGCCGGAGCCAAACCCCAGCTCTGCAATGTGAAACCCTGTATGAAACCGCGCAGGAAATTCATTGCCGCCCAAAAACACATGCTCTGTTTCCGCAATCCCGTCATCGAGCGAGAAATACGGATCATTAAACCGGGTCGCCACGGGAATTTTACCGTCACGCCATTCAAGGTCCGCATATTCGTTCTGGTCGCTCATGCCCCAATGCTCTAAGTCAGTTGTCACGTGAAAGGAAGCCACAATGCAAGTCATCGTCATTGGCGCTGGAATTTGGGGATTGGCCTGCGCATATGCTTGCGCGCGTCGTGGCGATGCTGTTACCGTCTACGACGCAGGACGCGCAGGTGATGGCGCCAGCGGCGGGGTCGTTGGTGCACTCGCACCCCATGTGCCTGATCAATGGAATCCCAAAAAGCAATTCCAATTTGAAGCCTTAGACACCGCTGATATGTTCTGGTCCGACGTAGACGCGCTGTCTGGCATCCCATCAGGCTATGGCCGCATTGGCCGCTTACAACCCCTTTTGTCCGAAAAGGCCGTGGAGTTGGCAAAGGCTCGTGGCACATCCGCAAAGGATTTATGGCAAGGTCGATACCACTGGCAGATAGAGCCGCGCCCCGACACAATATCAGAGGCCACCGCGCCTTACGGCGTAGTGCAGGACACATTGGCAGGGCGGATCAATCCACTGCAAGCAACGCTATCACTCGCAGGCGCATGCAGCGCAAAGGGGGTGCAAATTCACGAAAACCATCCCATCCATTCGCTTGCTGACAACCAAGTATCAGGACCTTGGGGCAATGCAGATGCCGACGCCATTATCGTTGTCGCAGGCGTTGCAGGGTTCGACCTCATCGCGCCTCACACGCTCTTGCACCCTGGGTCTGGGGTCAAAGGACAGGCTGCACTTTTGGATATTGTCCTGCCCCATCACCCACAAATTTATGCAGATGGAGTCTATATTATTCCCCACGCGGACGGCACGGTTGCAGTAGGGTCCACCTCTGAAAACAAGTGGGACAAAGATGGCACAGATGAAAAACTGGATGGAGTGATCGCTAAAGCCCACGCTATTTGTCCAATGCTAAAATCCGCACCTATTCTTAAACGCTGGTCAGGCATCCGTCCCAGAGCCCGCCGTCGCGATCCCATGCTTGGACCCGTGTCAAACCTGCAGGGCGTCTATGCCGCAATGGGCGCGTTCAAAATCGGCTTCGGCCTGTCCCACAAAATAGGTGATGTCATTGCCGCACAAATCCACGGCGAATTCGTAGCCATACCTGAAAGCTTCACGCTCGATTGGCACATGGCTAAGTAGCGCTAGCGTTTAGGCACATGCATTCATCTGGCCCGCATGCCCACAAGGTCAAGCCCTTTGCGTCAGGCTTGGCACAAAACGCGACCTTTTCGAAATCAAACAGCAGCGCCGTGGCGCAGAATTGGAAAGCTTTCAACTGCCCAAGCTGGCTTTGCGCAAAGTTCAACAGATTCTCCGCCAGCAAAGAGCCATGCACGATTAAGCCAACATATACTTCCACATTTATCGCATAATCACGATCGTAATGAATGCAATGGCCGTTTACGGTCAGCGCGAAATAGCGCAACAAATCTGTTGTCGAAAAAATGCATGTTTGCTTGATCTTTTCATCCACTGGCGCTTCGAGTGGCTTTGGTTTTGGCACATTCAAATTCACTTCAACGCGATAGATCAGCAATTGACCCTCCACCACACAAACTCGTCCATCCTGCGAAATCTCTTGGCGCAACGTGATAATTGCCAGTGGTCCCGTGTGGGCATCTTTGCGCACTACATGTATGATCTTGCTCTTCTTTTAGCGCGCATGCCAACACGTAGCGGCGCATCAAATTGCAGGCTTGCCCCGCCCACATACGACGTGGCTAGCCGAGGTCAGGGATGAATTTACCCGTGCGAAAATGCCGATCAAAACCAACTCTAAAGGGGGCAGCGACTCCAATAAAATAGGCTTGTTGCCAGAAGGGCGGCAGCTCACCTCCTGCCATTGGCGCAAGCCCCGCAAGATCGATCGCATCATTCAACGCAGCCACGCGTGCAGAAGCGAGCAGGTCTGACGCAGTTTTGGTTTTTCAATATTACCCATCCCCCTATTCTTTGCGTAAATCGGAGAGTATACGCAGAACAGGACACTGCGGCAGAAGGATCATTTAATGAAAGTCACAGGCCGAGATCATCTGGTTTTAACCGTTTCTGACATCGTGGCAACAGATGTATTCTGTCAAGACATTCTCGGAATGGAACCGCAGATTTTTAAGACCTTAGATGGCAGCGCCCGCACCTCCCTAGGCTTTGGCATGCAAAAGATAAATCTTCATGCAGCAGAGAACACGTTCAAACCCCATGAATATATGTCAGCGACTGGCAGCACCAATCTTTGCTTGCTTGTCGACAACCCGCTGGATGAATGGATTGATCACTTCAAGTCACAGAAAGTAGACATCATTGATGGGCCCACATCGCGGTGGGGGGCACGAGGCCAAATCACATCAATCTACCTGCGGGACCCCGACTTTAACCTGATAAAAGTTTCGATTTATGCGTGATCTGCTGGTGCAATTGGACATCACGTTTATGGTTTGGGTCGCCTGTTTTTGTGCTGTGACTCTATCCGCTGGAATCCAACGTCTGTCAGGCCAAGCCTTTGGTATCGTTGCCGCCCCTTTAATCGCATTGGTCGCACCACAGTTTTTACCCGCAGGATTGTTACTGCTTGGAATCACCGTCGGGCTGACCTCTACGGCTGTGGATTTTTCGGCGCTGACCCGTACTGAAATTATACCTGGCTTTTTTGGCCGTGCGCTAGGCGCTGTGATCGCCGCAATGATAGCGGCGTCTATTACAAACGTTGATCTGATCGCGGGGCTGACGGGTGCGGCGGTGCTGTTCGGCACAATCATCAGCCTATCTGGCTTGCGCATTGCCATCCAACCCTTCAGCCTTGCCATGGCGGGCATTGTCGCAGGATTGATGGGAACAATCACAGCCGTCGGTGCACCACCCATGGCATTGCTGTATCAGTATGAACCCGCCAAACGCGCTCGGGCCATGCAAAACGCGTTCTTCTTTTGGGGCATGTGCGTATCGGTATTGGCGCTGGCGTGGCAGGGCCTCATCACCTTAAAGCACATGATCTTTGCAGGCAGCTTGCTGCCTGCCATCGCGCTTGGCCTTGCAGTATCGATGCCAATAGCCAAACAATTGGAACGCCAAACCATTCGCCCCTACGCGCTTGGCCTGTCGGTGGTTGCTGCAACAACACTGATCGCACGGCTGGTATTCGCCTAACCCTTACGCCGACGCCCCCCTTTGACTAAGCGATGGCCCTTGTGCTTGATCTTGCTACGTTTGCCGCTGTCAGATTTTGGCATAGGTTTCCCCCCAACGTCGAGCAGTTCCAAAAGCAAACCACCCGTTAAAGGCGCAGCCTCAGCCAAACGAACTGTTGCGCGCATACCAACCGAAATCACACGGCCAGATCGATCCCCAGTCAGCGACTTTACCTCGTGATTATAGGCCCAGTATTCGCGCCCCAGCGATGACAACGGGATCATCCCATCCGCACCGCTTTCATCCAGCTTTACAAACATTCCAAACTTCGCAATGCCAGACACACGGCCCGTAAATTCATTACCAACCCGTTCAGCCAAGAACGCCGCCAAATACCGATCCGCTGTGTCACGCTCTGCCAGCATAGAGCGTCGCTCAGTCTGGGAAATCCATTCAGCCGTGTCCTGCATCTGGTCCGTATCTTCGGGCTGTGACCCGTCATCGCCCCAACCGTGCGCGGTGATCAACGCGCGGTGCACGACCAAATCGGCGTAGCGGCGAATGGGCGATGTGAAATGAGCATAGCGGCGCAGGTTCAGCCCAAAATGTCCCATGTTCCCTGTTCCATAATAGGCCTGCGTCATGGATCGTAGAACAGTCATGTTGATGACCTCTGCGTTTTCAGTCCCTGCCGCTGCATTCAGTAATTTGTTAAGTTGCATCGTTTTCAAAACCTGACCCTTGGCCAGTTGCAAGCCCACGCTGTCCGCTGTTTCGCGCAAGGCTTCGAGCTTTTCCTGAGACGGTTCTTCGTGAATACGATACAGGAACGGACGTTGCTTTTGTTCCAACGTTTCCGCCGCGCAGACGTTCGCCATCACCATGAATTCTTCGACCAGTTTATGCGCATCGAACCGATCACGGAACGCGACACTTGTAACCACGCCCTCATCGGACAAAATGATCTTACGTTCTGGCAGATCCAGATCCAGCGGTTGCCGTTCGTTTCGTGCCTTTGTAGCACTAGCGTATGCGGCAAACAGGTCCGCAATCGGCCCCTTCAACGGCTCTGTTGCATTGTCATACGTGCCATCCACAGCCGCTTGCGCTTGCTCATAAGATAGGCTGGCAGGGGAACGCATCAGGCCACGGTGGAATTCATGATTCAACCGCTTACCAGCCGCGTTCAACACGATGCGCAGCGCTAGACAGGCGCGGTCCACACCTTCGTGCAGTGAACACAAATCACCCGACAAAGCGTCTGGCAACATCGGCACAACGCGGTCTGGGAAATAGCTTGAATTACCCCGCTTGCGTGCCTCTTTATCCAGCGGCGAATTTGACCGCACGTAATAGGCTACATCGGCAATGGCCACCCAAATGATGTGCCCACCCGCGTTCTTTGGGTCCTGATCAGGG